>OMLO01002236.1_pt1 | contig 15482 bp, 14 predicted proteins | sample 1674811 | NCBI WGS metagenome assembly OMLO01 (sample SAMN06265003, study PRJEB25207) | coral metagenome | isolation source: Coral host | place: Mexico:La Bocana,Puerto Morelos, Mexico | collected 2008-11-13 | reverse complement strand
AGACACGGCTCGATGGAAGAGCATATTATATGAATTGATTCCGTGTATAAATAAAGTTTTACTACTACTACTACTACCTGCCAAGGGACTCATCAGAGAGCTTTCCGCTAACTCGTCAAACATCGCGTTTAAGTCCCACTAGCATCAAAATGATGGAGGCAATCTGGCCTTATATCACTGACATAAGCATTCCCAATTGCGTAATATGCCATTCACAAATTTGAAGAAAGTGCAAGAATTTTACAATGGATAATTAGCCATAATTATCCATTGTAAAATTCTTTAAAATTTCATTTCAACCAACTTGGCCATTGCAACTGATCCAGATTAACAGTTTATGTTTTGACTTTCTTAATTTGCTTGTAGGCACGGACATATCTAGATCCTGGAGAAATCTTCAAATCAGAGGCAGAGGAAGCATATGAGAAAACACAGAAGGCGATTGAGATTTGTTCCTTCTTCAAAGAGAACTTTGAAGATGTCAGGAGAAATATCCAGAAATTCTTCAAGGAAGGACAACAGGTCAAGCAATGGGAGTTTGCCAATGAGCTAGTGTTTACCAGAATGGACCAGTTTATTTCAAGATTAAAAACTGTTGAGGTTGGTAGACTGAAAATGGCCCTGGTTTTGAAAAAAACAGCTTGAAAGACTCTGAGACTGCTAGACTTGAAGTGTAGGGTCATCAAGGCTAGAGTTTCACTTAGGCTGGTGCTGTTTTTGTGGCCAGAAGGGTGGGATAAGAGGGACTCCTATAATTGCAAAAGTGTGAGAAGGCTTAGTTCCTGATTACATTATTAATTAGTATGTGATGTACCCTGTGAGGTGCCAAAATATGCATATGAGAATTTGATAGTACATGTAAATGAGATTGTGCTAAACTAGCCATACCTACAGCTTCTTCCTTAGTTCTTATGGTCTTTTTAACTCTCCTGCTTCAATTGCAAATTAGCCAACTGGACCTTCTTCTGCAGATGGAATACTTAATCATGTCATGTTATAAATTGTGTAGTCATGTTGTACATATGAAGTAATCACATGAAGTAATCACTTACATTTGCATTGTTACTTATTATTATATTATTTAGGATCTATTTGCCACTACCATGGAATTTTCCAAACTGGAGAAGGTAGAATTGGGTGGCATCAAAGGCAAGATGCTAAGTCACCAAGTTGTGGAGATCTTCTCAGAATTCAATGACATTTTTGCCGTGTTTGGTAACCGCACATATGATGGCTTGGATGCAACCAACAGAGTATGTAATATTAAGACCTGCATGCATGGTACAATACTAAATTATCCATTCCTGAAATTGTTGCCCGTAATATTGCACACAATAGAATTTTGTTCTTCTTCTGCAATGACACATTAAGTGAATCAGTTCTGACTGGTGCCATCAGAGTTGCTGGAGGTTGGAAATTATGTCACTTCAATTGTGTCTCCATTTTGATTAATGAAGAAATGTGAAATTGATAGATTTTTCAAAGTATTTGCAGTCATCGTAGAGTAGACATTTTTAGTAATCTGATGATTCTTTTATGTCATTTCTGATCTTCGCCTCTAATTTCCTGTATTTGTAGGAATTTGTTGAAGACTACAACCAGTTTAGGGAAAGGATAGCTGACCTAGACAGAAGACTTGCATCAATTGTGTGTCAAGGGTTTGATGACTGTCCAAGCACAGAAGCTGCTTTGAAAGTAAGATTGTGATTGAATTGAATTAAATGTTATACCTTTTAAAATATCATTAATGAAATTGTTAAACTAAATAATTTTTTTCAATCCTTTTAGCTTCTTGACTGTTTTGGTTCTCTGTTGGATCGACCACTAATTCACACAGACTTTGAATACAAGTATCCCATCCTACTGAAAATGTATGAGGAAGAACTGGATGAAGCTAAGATGATCTTTGATGGTCAAATGCAAATGGCCGGTGATGACGGCACTCCACCAATCAACAAGAACATGCCTCATGTTGCAGGGGCTCTGAAATGGTCACAAGAACTCAGGGACAGAATCAGTAAACCTATGCAAGCACTCAAACTTTCCGTCAACCATGGGTAGGTACATGTAGAGCCTTGAATTTGAATGTCAGTGACAAGTCTAAGTTAACTTCTATTAGCTTATCATTATGACAATCCTTGATGTTTTGCAACATTTAAATTGCCTAACTGTGAAAAGGCTGTCAGAAAAGAGCATAAACTTATGCATCTCTTCCACTGTGTGCCATCTTTCTTGTTTACTCTCACTAACTTCTGTTCTCTTCTAGCCTTACCTTTGAGTGTCATTTCATGACCTTCTCTATTGTATGTCTGCTGATTACCTGTACATTCAGTGGTGAAATAATCAGTTCTGTTTGAAACTTTGATAAGTTTGCTAAACCTGACCTTACTTTTTCAGTTTTCTCTCTGTCATTTTCCTCTCTTTTATTCTCTTACTTGTTCATCTCTCTTCCAAGGCTGGATAGTGTTTTTCCAATTATTCATGCTTTAGAAAGGTAGGAAACACTTCTACAAGGCTTTCTTACATCTTTTCTTTAGTGCTTGTTACCAGCAACTTACTGTATTCCACTCTGCTTTGCCTGTGTTTACTGTTTTACAATTTGTATACATGTTTTCTCTTACATGGGAACATGCCTCTGGCAGGAAATCAAATGCTTGCCTTACACATCTGTGTTCCTGAGTTTTCTTGATCACTTGCAACTTTGTTACACCTTGATCTTTGGTCATACTGTTTTAGAAGTATGATTTACTGTTCTACAGGTACACTGATTTCTTTCAGTCATACAATAGCACACTATGGCTTCTGTGTTTCCCAGGGCTTTTTACAGTGTGTAGAACTGAAGTCGGCACACATGCACAGTAGTTATATTGTCATATATCTTTTCATGCCATATGTCCAAGCATTTCCAACATTTATTGTTGATATTTTCTCTTGGTTTCTGTGGCTGCGTTTATACAAGTTACTTATTAGGAAAGTTTTTTTCTTGCCCTACATTGAAATTGAAGTGGTTTCCTCTTTTTTGATTGAAACAGTACTTGCTTACAAAAAAAGCGTGTGGTTCTTTGTGTAATCAACTTGTTGATTTTGCAGCACCCTTGAGACCGCTGAGGCCATGATGATCTTCAACAAATTTGATGAGATGACCAAGCTCTTGAACACGTAAGTTGATTTAGTTTTAAAAATCATGTAAGACTTTTCGGGCATGAAACAGTGTCATACACCCTGTAAGTCACATGACACTACTGCTCAATAGCTTCATTTAATGTTCACACATGAAGGTTTTGCCCACACACTTAAAAGGTAGAACCACCTTGTACAGCGTAAATAACAGTGCCACATTGAAAATACTTACAGACATCTATCATTTGGATGGTCATTCCTATTGTAAGCATTTCATCCAATACTTAAAGGTTAGAATTGTGATTTGGTTCATTCCTGCAGATATGAAGAGAAAGTGTATGCTGATTGGACCAAAGATGTTGGCTCCATCTCACAAGGAAATCTGGACAAGCCTCTTCTTATTAGAGATGCCAACACAAAGTTAATCAAAGTGAACTTTGATCCTCAGGTTTGTTTGGGTTTTTTTCACCTTTTTTTGCACCTGATTGTTGTTAATTCCCTAATCCGGAATCGATTGCTTTGAGAAATTTATTGAACAGATTAAAAGTTGCTTAAACAAGTGGTACGTTGGAAGTTGAAAAATATAATATTTAAAGAGGAAGCTGTGTCGCTGCGCCAGCCTTAGTTGGTTCTCATGTGTGTCCTCTCTCCTGGTCGAATTGGAATTGTAGAGGTTGGTTTTTGTGAAGGGAGGAAAACCGGAGAACGCAGAGAAAAAAACTCTCGGAGCAAGGGGAGAACTATTATAAACTCATAAATAAGGGATGAAAGTTTCTAAAGAAACTGTGGTGCTGCGTCGGTAGGGGTAACGAGGCAATTTGGTTATGTCAACTAGGTTGAAAATGTAAATTGGCCACTGTAACGAGTTAAAAAGCTGACGTTTAGCGCATTAGCCCTTCGTCAGAGCGAATGACGAAGGGCTAATGCTTGAAACGTCAGCTTTTTAACTCGTTATAGTGGCCAATTTACATTTTCAAATTACTTGATATAACCAAATTATAAACTCAACCCACATATGCCACCGAACTGGAATCGAACCTGAGTCACACTGGTGAGAGGGGAGCGCTCTCACCACTGTGCCAGTCGTTCTCTCCTTTCTCTCCTAAGGCTATAACTTAGCAAGACAGTGCAATAAATGACGGAAAATTTCTGTCTTGTTTTAGTTGATTGCTGTGCTGCGTGAGGTTAAATACCTGGAAAATTCTCAAAACGAAACCCTGGAGAATATTCCTGAAAGTGCTACTGGCATCTACGCTAGGAATGAAACGTTCCACAAGTTCTTGTCAAATCTGGACTTGACTGTTGCTTGGTACAACAAAGTTAGAGAGACACTTCTTGATGTGGAGTTTCCTCTCGTTGAAGGACAGTTATTAGAAATAGATGGCCAACTACAGCAGGCAGAGACCACTTTGAATTGGAACAGCGAAGGTTTGTGTAAAAATAACATTAATTTTGGTGCCTTTTATTAAGGAGCAGAAAAGTTAAGATCGAAGGCTAAACTTATAGACTGTTTCCCCAAGCACTGCGAATCAGGCGCCTTTGTACTGAAATTATAGGCTTTTTTAGGCAAGGATTATGGTGAGTTATGAATAATAAAGGCTGTTGTTTAGGGCAAGTTTCTTTTCTGGCCACTAGGCGCTTGGGAATACATCGAGAAGACGAGAGATATGGTACACGATCTGGAGAAGCGTGTCCAAGCGGCTAAGAACAATGTGGAAAGCATGAGTCAGTTGATGACCAAATGGAGTGAAGCTCCATTGTACGAACGAAAAGAAGGCAAGAAGGAAGGGCTGCTGAACTTGGAGGTAATAAAAACATCAGCATCTAGTTCAAATGGTTGAAGGATTGTTGAATTTGTTGTCAGCGTAATAAGATTAAATTTCTCGTTAACAGGACAGTGAAACAAACCTTAACAAGCGCTACACCTTGATCCAGCAAGCAGGAGAAAAAATCCAAGAACTTATGCAGGTACATGTATTTTCATTTAATGTCTCGTTAGTTTTTGTCGTCTTACAGGACTTACAGTACCAATCTTGCGTATAACAGACAGGTGATAGTAAGATTTATGAATCACCCTCTAGGAGATATTGTGATGATGGACTGCGAATTTATCACAATGAATATTTCAAAGAAGCATGTGGCAGTCATTAATGAAAGTTGATGTTTGAAGATAAAGACTGACAGGTTTGAAAGCAAGTTATAGGAGCCCAAAATACAGCTGATTGTCATGGTTCACTGGAAAGTTTGTCGCTGTTAATTTTCAATTTTAAAGAAAGTTGTTTTGCGCTTAAAAGGTAGAAATATTTCGAAAAGCTGTATATATTTTGTGCGATTTTGTAGGGGAAAGAGTTTCAGAGTTAGCTAAAGATGTCGATATTTGATTCTGGTCTTCATCATGCCATCTCTAGCAAAATGTAAAGCAGCTAATGAATTCATTTAATAATTTCATGGCATTGTATTCGTCAGAATAACTTGGAGCTGTTCAAAGCAGAGGCCTCGTCCGATATCTGGCGAGCTTATGTAGACTATCTGGATGATATGGTTCTCGATGGCTTCTTTAACTGCATTCATTGTTCACTCAACTATCTGTTGGAGAACACAGATCCTAAACACAACACTACTGGCCTGTTTGAGGCTAAGCTTGAGCTGCAGCAACCTGAGATGGTGTTTATACCGTCGCTGGATTTCGGCGTCTCTGAAGGGTTTTATGAACTTGTGGAAAGCATTGTTAACGATGTGTACAAGATGGCTTCACTTGTCAAGCGGCTGGCTGAACATAATGGATCTGAACATTACCAGGTGAAGATGTTTATTAAATATGAAACAGTCACTTCTGCTTTCTAGCGGTAATCTTAAGCTTACTCTTTATCGTAAAAATGAAGCAAAGAAACAAAATAAAACCTAAACTTCTTATTTCTATCCAAACAATCTGAGACTTTGTGATAAATTCGGTCAAGGTTGTAACAATGTTATCGATTTTTAGCGCGATTTCGCAAGGCCTGAAAACGACTCGATAGTCACCCTGTAGTTGGAAAATTTTACAGAACAGAACTCGACAAATGGTTCGGACCCATCAAAATAAAATGGAGTCGGGTTACAAATGGCTTTAATCTGGCCAAACTTGAAGACTAGTTCAGATTCTACTCCACAAATTCTGTTAAAATAAGGAATTTAATTTAATTCCTTTGAGACAAAAAAAAAGAGTATTCTTGATGTGACTACAGTTTTGTCGAAAATATGAACTTGACGTATCTATTCCTGATTTGTGTGTTCACAGAACGATGTAGAAGACATGCTTGATTTATCAGAGATGCGGCAAGATATGATGGACCGTGTAACAGGCATCATGAACAAAGCCAATGAATACCGCAGCTCTTTCGATGCTTACGCTTACTTGTGGCTAGATGACAGAAATGAGTTTATGAGACAGTTCCTGTTGTACAACCATGTACTAACAGCTGAAGAGATTGAAGCTCACGCCGAGGAAGGAGTTCCTGAGAATCCTCCAACTCTGGCTCAGTTCAAGGAACAGGTAAAATAAAAAATGCATTTCTTTGGGATGAAAATCAAGAGCGAACACTTCCAACTTCAAGTGTTTTTTTTTATCGCGCACTATTTTTTATGGGGTTAATAAAAAAATATGGACGTGATAACAAGAGCAGCCATTGGCTTTCGAACTGGTTACAACTAAATGAGGTGGAACAGAAGTGTATTAGAGAAAGAGAGACGTAAAAGAGTTAAGAATTTATCTACGGGCGTATTGGAATCAAGGCGTGACCACTTTAACTGACTATTTCCAAATAAAAGATGGTTGTTGTTTTTTTTATTACACCTAAAAAGGTTTTCGAAGCGTGAACAGTATACCGAGCGAATTGACAACGATAACACTGACAAACATAAGATTCCTGACAGACCGAGGCAAAATCTGTTTAGTAAATGACCAATAATTCCGTGTATGGATGCCCCTGCAGGGAATCTTATGGTATTTGTATTCATCATCTTAGAGTGGATATTTGTTTTGATAAAGTGCTTTAAGATTTCCAAATGAAAGGTGGTGAAATTTAAGTTTAATTACACGCGCGAGCTATACTTAAATTTACTCAGGCAAGTATTTCCGTATTCCCTAGATCGACACCTATGAAAAGCTTTATTCTGAAGTGGATGAGGTGGACGGAACAAAGATCTTTGACACGTGGTTCCGTGTGGATGCAAGGCCCTTCAAACAAGCGTTACTGAATATCATCAAACGATGGAGTTACATGTTCAAGCAACATCTTATTGATCATGTCACAAACAGGTATCGCGCTTGTCCGTGGTATACTGATCCTGTCATTCTAATTCTGGAATCTACAACCCTTTTAGTAGTTGTGTGAAACAGAATTGAGAAGTGCTTAACAGGTCAATAGAATGTGTGTGGGTAATCAAATCATGATCAATGAAATTAGGAAATAGTTTCACGAGCGTTTTTTCGAAATTTCTCATATTTCCAGAGCCTATGTCAAAATTTTATTAAAACAGTGTCGACAGAAGGGACTTAATGTCAATTCGTAGTGGGCAAATGATGAAAAAAATCTAACGACTGGATTTTTTTAAATAAACAAAAACTATTTTTTAAGCCTAGCCAAAATGCGAGAATAAAGTCTTCTGTGCTTAACCTTTACTCGTGCAAAAATCGGGCACCAAAGCATAAATGGCTTAAAAGTAATGGTGAATTAAGCATAGGCTCTTGAAAACTGTGTTCGGCCACCTTAAACACTTAGAACTCAGTAACGTTTCGTTTTTTTCAGCCTGAACGACTTAGCAGAATTCATCAAAGTAGCAGATGTTGGTTTGACACAGCCTGTAGAGGAAGGAGACTACAACGGCTTAGTGGCTGTCATGGGACACCTCATGGCTGTCAAGGACAGACAGACAGTGACTGATGAAATGTTTGAGCCACTTAAACAAACTATTGAGCTTCTAAAAACATACGGACAAGAAATGCCGGAGGAAGTACACACCCAGCTTCAGGTAAAGTTTATTGTTGCTGACACGAAGGCAGTTTTTTGTAGATCGTTTTATCACTATAGACCAAAGGGTAAAATCTTGGTTTGCTACTGAAAGGGATGTAGGGTTTGCACCTGACGGATAAAAGAAAGACCCGTCTAATTTGAAAGCGCAGCTTTGTTTGCACGGTTGTGCCTATTGTCCACACTAATCCGTCACGAAAAAAGGTACTTTTCGAGGGCTTTGTTCAAATCGAAGGAATTTAAAATCGCACTCTTTCCGTTTTAGTGCGAACGGAAGACATTTTGAAAATTGAACTACTGTATTCCAAAACGGCGATGTCACGATAGTCACGTGATTTCTCTGACCCAGTTTTCCTCAAACACGAATCCAAAATGACTGGTGATTGTTGCGTTTTTTACAAATTTCACCAATGTACTGCGGACGGAAAACGTTTGATGCGTTTTCGGAGTTTCTCAGGCGTGGTTTTAGAGTGTTTCATACACTTTTCTGCTCACAGCATCGTCCTTTTAGAGCGATTAGAAGGCAATAGAAGTGTAGTTTTGAAACAGAAATGCTTCTATTAATCAATAAGTTCTAAGCAAATGCACAAGCGAATTTAACTCAACTGCGAACTTGTTTATACACAGGAACTTCCAGAACAGTGGAATAACACCAAGAAGATTGCAGTGACAGTGAAACAACAAGTGGCTCCTCTTCAGGCCTCAGAAGTTGCCATCATCAGACGAAAATGTGGACAGTTCGATGTAAGTTTGAAAGTCTGTTACCTCTTAAGAGTTACAATGTTACAACTTTGAAGTTGTTTTAATCTATTTTGTTTTCTGATTTTGTTGGTTACAGATCAAACAGCACGAATTCAGAGAGGACTTCCGGAAGACAAACCCATTCCAGTTCGATTCGACGAATTATTACGATCGCTTAGACAGGGTCAGTACTATTTTCTCGTGTTATTTTCTGCGGTAGCCTTTGCAAAGGTTGGTTTCTTTTTGAAAAGGCCGTGAATCTTTTTGCGAAGGATTTCCAATCCTACCAGGCTGAGAAATACCTTGTACACAATTATTTGTGATCACATAGCAGGTTTTGGTGCGTCTAACACACTTGATACAGCGATCAAGTCACCAATTTACCGGGTATTATTTTTTTTGTTCACAGGCCAACTTCCAGATCTGTGCCATGGAGGAAGAAATGAACGCACTTTCCGAGTCTGCCGGTCTATTTGAGGTGAACTTCCCTGATTACAAACAACTTCGTGCGTGCCGGCGTGAAGTGTCCCTTCTCAAACAGCTCTGGGACATGATTGAAGTTGTTTTAAGCAGCATTGACGAGTGGAAGTTCACACTGTGGGCCGATATCAACGTGGAGAACATGGAAATGGAGTGCAAGAGGTTTGTTAAGGAGATCCGGGGACTTGACAAAGAGATGCGTGCGTGGGACGCATTCACTGGACTGGACTCTACTGTCAAGAACATGGTGACGTCATTGAGGGCCGTGGGAGAGTTGCAAAATCCGGCCATCAGGGACCGTCATTGGCAACAACTTATGCAGGCCACTAAAGTAAGTACAACTTATTCAAGTACTCGTTTATACAGGCCTTTCACCAACCAGGCAGTCCTCATTTAAAAACACACGATGGCTTATTGTCTGGTTCTTGCTAAAACAAACAAACAAACAAAAGAAAACTAGTTGTGTGTAAGATTAAAATAAGAAAGACAAAACTTGAAAACTGATGTTCAGTGCTGAAGTGAACTGCTTGATCGAAGTACTATTTTAATTCCGAAATAGTGTTTTGCGCAGAAACGTTGCCGCCATTTTACAGCCAAACAAAAGAGGTTCTTACTGTAAAACTGTGACCGAGGTCTTGAAAATGTTGCGGCCGAGGGCAGAGTTTCCAAGTCCGAAGTCACAGTTTTACACTATGCGACCCAAAGCTTAAGATAATTTGTTTATTTTTTCCTTTCTTTGAAGTCAGTTTTATAATTGTTGACTTTTTCCACACACACATCGCGCACGCGTTACCGTGACCGTGATCATGCAGAGATAGGAAAACCAGAACCGCGCATAAATCAAAGCCATTGGTCACACATAAGTTTTGGAAAAAAAAAAACATTAGAAAACCTCCCAAAAGTTGTAAGCCCTTGACTAAAATGAACTGCTCTTTCGTTTTAGGTAAAATTTGTCATGAATGACGATACAAACTTAGCTGATCTGCTGGCTCTCAACCTGCACAACTTTGAAGATGAAGTCCGTGGAATCGTGGACAAGGCCACAAAAGAACTGGGAATGGAGAAAGTGCTGAAGGAACTGGATGTCACTTGGTCGCAAATGGAGTTTGAATACGAAAGCCATTTAAGAACCTCTATTCCTTTGCTCAAGTCAAGCGAGGAATTGATTGAAACTCTGGAGGATAATCAGGTAACAATAAGCTACAGTGATTCTTGCAGTAAATTTTCTCCTGTTTAGGACTTCACTTCCGATTGTCTTTGTCTGTGATAAAAAATGGCCAATTCATCGACATTTGGCTCAAACTGTCTCAAAGCAACCACGTGCCAACACGTTGCACGTGCGCTTTACTCTTTTCATTGGCTGATAAATTTAGTAAACCGACAAAAAGATAACGAAAAGTGTTCGCTTTTATTCTTCTGTTTCGCGTATGTGATGAATTAATTTAGTGAATGAGTATGTCGTTTTTCCAGGTGCAACTTCAAAATCTCATCACATCCAAGTACATCGGGCATTTCTTAGAAGAAGTCTCTTTGTGGCAGAAGAAGCTGTCTGTGTCGGACTCAGTGATCTCCATTTGGTTTGAGGTGCAAAGAACCTGGTCTCATTTGGAGAGTATCTTTATTGGCTCTGAAGACATTCGTAACCAGCTACCTGAGGACTCCAAGAGATTCGATGGAATTGATGTTGACTTTAAGGTAAGCGAATGACAACAACTCCATCTTTCTTGTCAAGTAAAACTAATTTTGACAATATTTGAAATCGACTGAAACCGTTGTAAATTTTCTGTTCTATGAACTAGATAACGAATTCGGTTTATTTGCAATTTACTAGTACTATTTTATAGGAATTGATGAAAGAGGCCGCGGAAATCCCGAACGTGGTCAATTGCTGCAACAGAGAAGGACTGTACGAGAAGCTGGAAAACCTACAAGAAAGGTGCGTGGCAAATAATGTACTTAACCAATCAGAAGTCAGAACTTGTAGCAAAGACTTTCTAACCGTAGAAAGGGAGGGAAAATTCCTCCGAGACAAGCTACAGTTACTTCGGCTTTGCTTTTGATTGGCCTCATAAAACCATTGCCGAGTTTTGTGCATGTATTGGTAGGTTAAATTAATACGCCATGTAAATCTGTAAACCCATTGCATAAATGCACTGGTTAATACCGTTCTGACTTAGTCCATTTTTCTTTTAGATTGTCGCTCTGTGAGAAAGCCTTAGCTGAGTATCTGGAGACCAAGCGTCTTGCTTTCCCGCGTTTTTACTTCGTGTCATCTGCAGACTTGTTGGATATTCTTTCTAAGGGCAACCAGCCTATCGAGGTAAGCTTTTAGAGCGTAGAAATTATTTTCCCTCTTACTCCAGGGCGGACTGTTCAAAAAGTGAATAATTCTATCCACCGGATAAATCACTATCCAGCGGGTAGTGTGGTTTGTTTTGTTAACACTTATCCACTGGAGAGCGATTTATCCGGTGGATAGCGTTATTCACGCTTTGAACAGCCGGGGTCAGAAGTCTTACGAAAGGTTAAGGGTTACTTTGTTATCCATAACCACGAAGTTGTAGCTCTTGAACCTTCACAGTTCCAAAAAACCATATTTTATTGCCTGTTACAAGATCGACGAGTCACGCAAATTAGTGAAGAGGATAACGACTATCATTGACTAAGGAGTATTGTCACGATGTATAACTAAATTCTTACAACTTACATTGATAGAAAGTACTAAGTATTAAGCTAGGAGAATTTTAACTTCAATTATTTTGTTGTTTTGCTTGATAGGTTAGTCGTCACTTGTCCAAGTTGTTTGACAACATGGCGAAACTGAAGTTTGTAGATGATGCGGATGGTAACCCTACCAAGGAAGCTGCTGGGATGTACAGTAAAGAAGGAGAATATGTGGACTTTGACAAGTCTTGTGACTGTTCAGGACAGGTGAAAAAAATCTTGAGTTAATTTCTCTATCCGTTAGTAGTTTTTCTATTTTTGATTCCGTGTGTTACCTTTTTCGAAAAGGGCTCACAAAGTGATTTTAAATCGCATGCTCCTTGGTTTTTCGTGTAACCTGAATGAGTAAGATGACTTTTGTCAGTTCACAACAAACGCAAACAAAACAGCGAACCAATCAGAATTCGTCGGAGAAACTTGGATTCGATACAAAGCGCTGGAAAACATGCGACTTCTTCGGAAAAATGCACGTTAAACGGGCCGCGAGTGATTATTTTGGCTTTGGCTTTGATTATTTCGGATTAGTTGAATAAACAACTTGCTTGCCTTATTATTTTGAAGGTTATGTACAATTGTTTGCTTAGCAAGTACAACAGTCAATGGGAAATCCCTTTTTTGCGTGCATTCCCAGAATATTCTTTAAAATATTCAGAATGTTTAAATCTAAATAGGAGAATGTGATTGGATTTGTTTATTTTTTCATCTTGAAGGTGGAAGCGTGGTTAAACCGCGTTATGGATGCCATGCGCTCCACAGTCAAACACGAGCTTTCAGAAGCTGTTGTGGCATACGAAGAGAAACCACGTGACCAGTGGCTGTTTGATTACCCGGCCCAGGTCGCGCTATGTGGAACTCAAATCTGGTGGACCACGGAAGTCGTGCTAGCTTTTGGAAGACTGGAAGAGGGATACGAGAACGCACTGAAGGACTACTACAAGAAACAGGTACTAATCTGTGTAAAAACACTGTTTTGTTGTTTCTGGAGTATCTGTAGGGTAAAACGAATTGCGGTAAAAGTGTCAGGCTTTATCATAACATTGTCTCGGAACGTTATAAAGGACATGTTGGAAAGAAGAGCTTACTTATTACTAGGTCACTCGATCACTACCTTTGCACCAGTAATTGAATACTAAAGAAGTGGATGGGATGAGTAATCGGTCACTATTACTAGGCTGTTGCAATTTGTATATTTAAGTGACTGATGCTTTCCTGCTTACCTTGGGGTGCATCAAGCGCAAACCAGTTTGGCATTAGACCCATACGCCATCATTCACAGTGTTTTTTATTAAGAGATTAGTCATCATTCTTAACTTGGAGAATTTAGAGGTCCTTGCCCACTCAATGTTCACATATCAGTCGGCAGGCCAAGTCCGGGTTTTGACGAAATCTCCCTTGATCTGGAGTACAAATTAGAACATCATACAAGTTATATTCTCGTGCGTTTAACCGCTGAATTATCCCTTCTTGTCAGGTTGCCCAGCTTACGACACTGATCAATATGTTAATCGGCGACTTGTCTAAAGGTGATCGTCAGAAGATCATGACCATTTGTACAATCGACGTTCACGCTCGAGATGTGGTAGCCAAGTTGATTCACCAGAAAGTAGAGAACGCAATGGCTTTCCTGTGGCTGAGTCAGCTCAGACATCGCTGGGATGACTCTATAGCGCACTGCTTTGCTAACATCTGTGACGCTCAGTTCAAGTATTCCTACGAGTATCTTGGAAACACGCCTCGTTTGGTGATCACGCCTCTCACTGACAGGTAAATATCGTGATTCCTGTGTTTGGTGCAGTCTGAAAATCGGCAATATAGCACCCAACTATGGAGTTCGGTTTTGTGACTTTCAGTAATGACGCTTTTAATTACTTTTTGAGTTCTAATATTTATCAATCTTGGAGCAGTGTCAGTTCTTCTGTCAACCAAGGCGAGGTTCTTACTGGTGTTGATGGTAGAAGCAAACTGTCAGCTATTATTTTCACAGTAACTGATTAACTCAACGACAATTCCTTAATAATTTTTTGGGCTTGGTCGATTCACGAGACGAGTTTTCAATGGAAACAGGATCACTGTATTTTTTGCTTCAATGAAACGAAACACGTTTCTTTTCATTTGTTTTTCGCTCAGGTGTTACATCACTCTCACCCAGTCCCTTCATCTAACCATGAGCGGTGCGCCTGCAGGCCCTGCGGGAACGGGAAAAACAGAAACTACAAAAGATCTGGGACGAGCTCTTGGAATCATGGTGTATGTGTTTAACTGCTCCGAACAGATGGACTACAAGGTATGAATTATAATGCGGATGCAATTTTTTTGTTGTGTCGAACACCTCTTTAACCGTAAAACGCGTTTTTCACTTTTCAGTCCATTGGTAACATTTACAAAGGACTGGCACAGACAGGAGCCTGGGGCTGTTTTGATGAGTTCAACCGCATCTCAGTAGAGGTGCTATCCGTGGTCGCAGTTCAAGTGAAATCCATCCAGGATGCCATCAAAGATAAGAAGAAACGCTTCATCTTCCAAGGAGAAGAGATCGTGTTGGTACCGACTGTTGGTCTCTTTATAACCATGAATCCTGGATACGCCGGCAGAACTGAGCTGCCTGAAAATCTCAAGGCTCTGTTCCGGTAAGCGATCCAAATCAAAATTCATCTGAGTGGATTTCATACGTTTTGTATACTTCCCTTTGGAAGAATTTTGGTTTTGGTCTGAAGTGAAATCATAACGTTTCGTTTGTATGTTTTGTTTTTTTTCAGACCATGTGCTATGGTGGTTCCTGACTTTGAACTGATCTGTGAAATCATGTTGGTGGCTGAAGGGTTCGTTGACGCACGAGCTTTGGCCAGAAAGTTCATTACTTTGTACTCTCTCTGCAAAGAACTGCTGTCTAAACAGGTCAGGACATGCTGCCAACTGGAATCTCTTTTGTAATGAGAACTCGACTTTCACTTGTTTTTTGTTTATTTCCATGAAGTACTTACTGTCCAACCTTGAGGAGAAAGACATATTTTTCCATGTTCAGCAACCCATATTTTATCAGAACATTTTGCAATAGTTTTAGAAAAAGGAATTTATTATAAATTTCTATTATAAGCAATCTCAACGAAAACGTTGTTTTTGTAGCCAGTCAAGGGTAAAGCCAAACCAGTGGAAAGTTACCAGAACACGTTTCCCCCCTGCTTTCTTCTAGTTACATAATTTTGCTTCGATGTGTAATTGGCTCATGGTGTAAGTTGCGTTTGCTGTGATTTGCCAAATGTGAGTGCGGTTGCGTTCTCATAATAAAATTCCTCCGTGTTCTGTAATCACGAGCTTATCTTCCTCTCCATACATTTAGGATCATTACGATTGGGGTCTCCGTGCTATCAAGTCTGTATTGGTTGTCGCTGGTTCCCTGAAGCGAAGTGA
>OMLO01002235.1_pt1 | contig 15483 bp, 10 predicted proteins | sample 1674811 | NCBI WGS metagenome assembly OMLO01 (sample SAMN06265003, study PRJEB25207) | coral metagenome | isolation source: Coral host | place: Mexico:La Bocana,Puerto Morelos, Mexico | collected 2008-11-13 | reverse complement strand
AGAACCGTAAAAACCAATCAAATGTCCGAACGGTTCTGAACGGTTCAGAACGGTTCAGGCACTATTCCGTTTTCTATGTTTGGCATGTCCCGAACGGTTATTAACGGTTCAGAGTGGACGTAAAAGACTATATGTTTTCACTATATTTCAGAAGTAGAATAACAAGACAAGAACATATCTTATCTTATCTTATCTAATTAAGATGTATTGGTAAACTACTATGATGCTACTATGTGACTATATGTGATATGACTATATACTGTGTTTGACTGAAGGTATTTCTTATCTGAATATTTTTATGTACTAAATCAATATATAATATATGATAGCTCTAGTCAGTAAAGTAAAATCCGTATACCGTATACTGTATACCGATACCGTTACCAGTCAAAGTAAAAGTTCAAAAGGCTGTAAAATTATAATCTATTCAGTTCAGATTCATCTATTATGGTCTGTAGACGTTTAGGTTTGAAAGGCTTTAGTTTTGCTTTACCATAATCCTAGGCTTTTGCCAGAATACACAAAATGAACTCAACCACGCAAGCCGAGCTTCAATTAAGCGGCCATATTCCACATCAATCTTCTCTCTCTCCCTCTTGTTGAGTTTGGCTTTTGCAGTGGGTGGCATCGTAGAAGTGAGCTTCGGGTGAATTGTAGTCCCCTTGGCCTTGGTCACCTTCTTGTTCTTTTGGACCTTTCTTTCCTTGTCCTTGGTTTGAACAAATGTGAATCATGTAATCTAATCATGTGATGTCATTAGATTTTGTTACGTGACACCTGAACCGTTCTGAACCGTTCTGAACCGTTCAGGGGATGGGGAAATATCTAAAAAAAGAGAAAATATCATGTAACTGCTGATGTAACAAATGGGTAAAAAAGATGATGTAGCTGCTGATGTCACTAGGCTGGGGCAAACTTTTGCCAAGTTGCCTTGGCAGTCACTGGCTTTTGGCCTTCACCCAGGCCAGCTGATAAGAAATCTTCCCAGCCTTGGAGATTTGTGGAACCAAAACCATTGCCCAGGGTTGAGCAGCATCATCAGCATCATCATCTGAACAAACGCTATCAAATCATAAGCTTCACTACCATCACCGTCAAATCTCGTAACCACCATCATCATCATCATCGTCATCATCATGTCTACCAGGAGAAAAAACTCATTATGGACCATGGACGAATGATGTATCAATGTTTGTGAAATAATGTAGCAAAATTGGGTATCAGAATGTCATGTCACATCAACTCATCAAGTATGAAACTAGACTGACAATTGTCCTGGGCCCTGATTCCTGATCTTTTGCCTGGTGTTTCATGAAAATATCACGTCATAGTTCCAACAAAATTCAAGTACACCTAAGTGGGTAGTTGTTTTGCAATGTAAAGATGCACTGCAATGACATTAATGATGTATGATTGATGTATGATGTATGTATTAAATGAAACTGTATGGTCTGGATCATTTCAGGTAGTACATACAGCAATGCTAACCCACTAAAGAAATGATATAATTTAATTTATCATCTTTATCTCATCACGTCATGAGTCAGTCATGGATCTCACATTGACATACAAGTGGCAGTCAACAAGGCTGCACTGTTGATGGACTTGTAGGCACTGGTTTTGAATGAAATCGACCATCGCATTGAACTGGCCTATTGTAATCACGTCCGTGCGCACCCCAACAATGTAGCAGCGCTTCCTATGGTTCGGTGAGCCAAAGTGACTTGACCTTGGACAGAGGAGTTAGTGCACAGAGGAAGACAACATGGGATCCTAAGACCATGAAGAAATATGAATAGGGATATAGTCAGTCACATAGTCACATAGCCTACAGTTTCAGTGATAGCAGCACTATCAGCCAAGTGGTAAGACATGGTTACAACTACTACAGCACAATTGAAACAGGAGAAGGATCGTTGATAAAACTTGTAGTTGTAGTTTGAATCATCGCTACGAACAAAGTCTATAGTCTATAGTCTATGTCAGTCTATGTCTATAGTCTAAAGTCTAAGTCTATAGTCTATAGTCTAAAGTCTTCAAATATACATACAGTACATGGAGACAATTTATACAAAAAAAGATCTGCATGCACTAGAGGTTTTGAGGTGTGAAGACGGAAAGCTCTTGGGTGATCAGAAAACAAACTGAATGATACACACTGGAATCATGGAGTGATGGGCAACTCAAGCAATATATTGCTGTCATGTGAGTGATATCATATTTCAAATTTAAAATTTATAATTCAATTATATAATTATAAATTATATTATTCCATGAAATTAAATTCAATTATTGAATCATCATGTAACCGGTAATCGGTAAGTGTTCTTGTTCATTCATTTATTCACCCATCCATTCAGTCATTCATTCAATCATTGAGTCTAGTCGTTTGTTCATTCAGTTGTTCATTTCGTTTCATTGTTCATTCAAATTCATGACATTGCATTTCTCATTTCTTTCATTCATTCCTTTCATTTTCATGTGTTTCGTCAGTTCATCTAATTTCAAGTAGTTTTTTCCAACATCAAATTTCAAAACTCGAGGCCTCAAGTACCTAAGGCCCAAGGCCTAAAATTTCATTACCAAAACGGCACCTTCAAATCCCGAGCAAAACAGCAAATGACTGGTTCGCCCAGGAACGTGAGGCACATAGCCTTCATATGATACGGGAGGTATCCGTTCTCGATGTCAGGTAGCCTCAAATACTATGCATTGACATGGGGATGCGCTGAAACAACCAAGAAACTCCACTCAAATTGTCTTTGTTTTACCAGAAGAAAAAGGTAATTTGATGTGGAGCCGAAAGCAAATATGTGCAGCTCAAAGCATTTCGAGAAACGCAAGTACCAATACAATGACAACAACAAAAAAGACATTGTCACGATCATATAATATATATCATCATTCAATTAAAAGAACATTTGATATTTGAGTTAAGTTATGATACGATAATGAGATTTGAAATATCATATCATATCTGTAGTTATATATATATAATATATAATATATATGTGCAGCTATGCATGTACCAAAATAACCCCAGATCCAAGATCCAGAATCCAAAATCAAAACTCCAAAATCTAAACCCCAAAATCCGAAATCCAGAAGCAGATGTTCAACACCACCTCCAAAAAATGAACAGCCCCTATAAAATCTGTTAATTTATGTATGCTGAATTTATCTAAAAGTTTAATTTAACCTGTTTAGTCGATTTTGTCGAATCCCTTGAGATAAGCATCTTAATGGAATCTTAATCTTCATCAAACAATTTGAAGAAACAACACCTTGCCCACAAATGGTGGGGTTTGAAGTGAAAACACCTTACACAAACCGTTTCTTCATATCAAAAATACTGGGCAAAACTTATGTAGCTGTAGACCCAACCTCTTGAGGTAACCCGGTAACCATTTGATTCTCCATGGTCTGAAGTGAAACACCCTGCGCTGCACAAATCGTTTCTTTATATCAAAATCACTGGGCAAAACTTTTCTCAAAGCTCCATCGAAAAAACAATAACGACTTCGTGCCCAAACAGATGGAGATAACGGCACAGTGCTGATGCATGTTTGGAGCCAGTGAAAATTTCAAATTGGTTTTCAGTATTTGCATTTTTGTTGAAGTCAATTTTGGCGCTGCAAATGTTGGAAATTCCAAGTTGATATTTCATAGTAAGTATAGTAAAGTAAGGTGTGAGGAATCGACCTCCAAAGTCTTAGTCACAAGGACAACAGAAAAACACTCTTGCAACCAGCAGCATAAGACCATAAATGACGCCATCTTCCTTGCCGTAGAAGAAGAAGTCCAAAGGGGTCTGTGCAGCGCGGCCGTTTCTTCTACCAAAACAATTGGCAAACTGAACAGAACCTTACGCATGAGAGAAGGTGCCTAGAATGTAGGCAACCTAGTTTTTAGGACTTTGAAACTTTATGTTTCCCTTAGATTTGATGATCCACCAACCCGAGGCTGCATCTGCTTGCATTATGTAACTATGTAACAATGTTTGATAATAATTTAAAAATAAATAATTAATAATTCAAAATAATTAATAATCTAAAGCCTACAGCTACAAGATCATTGAATCATTGGTGACTGATGGAAGGTCATGAGTCCCGACAGCAAATGGATTCTCAAAGCTTGTAAACTTCAACAGAATACTCTGCACCCTGGCCCTGTGTGATACTAACATCTCTACAATGTGGTGATACTTTGGGAAACTGGCTGAATCAAAAGCTGTTGTTTGGGAAGAGCTAGGCTAGACTAAACTAGTTTCCCTTCCTTCCCTCCTTTTCAAACGTTGCGTTCAATGCCAGAACTGGAGCTTTCACCAGAATGGCTCAATAGCTGTCTTTGTAATGATATAGCTGCCTCGCGAACACACACTTCCAACTTGCCACCATCTTGCAGCAAATTGGTAACAAAATCTTTGGCTTGATCGATGCTTGCCTGTTCCTGGATGAGATGCTCATAGATACAATCCTTGTGAACCCAAGCAGCAAATTTCTGCAAATGGAACGCGAATGCAAAACGTGGAGCTCCCCTTTCAACTTTTGAAAGGCAGTGCCTGCAGGTTGCAAGTTTTGCAGCTTTCTGGACTCCAGCATCTACCAATCCGAGGGTATTGTTGCAATATGATTTGTTTCTAAGTGTAGGATTGGAAGGCGTGGAGAAAGATTGGATGCGCGCAGCTCTATCAGATTGAAGTTTTGCAACTTGCTTTTCTTCCTCTTTTCTTGATGGTGGTTTGAACATCTCTTCCGCCGGTGTTCGCAAAGTCAATGAAATTCCTGATGGGTGGCAACCCTCGTCACCATCCCCAAAATCGACCTCTGCAACTTCTGGCTCTGAATCGGAATTGGGGATACTGACACTGCAATCAGAATCAGAGAGTTGCGCCAATTCCTTCTCATCTGAAGAATCTGAAGACATCAAGGAAACATCAGCATCACCAACTTGTAACTCTTGCAGCACCTCTGAAGGGCCCCACGCAGAGCTGGCCCTAGGGTCGCTCTTGGTCTTTGCAGCTTTTCTCTTCATGCTGGATTTTGCAGTTGCTCGTTTGCGCTTTGGCCGTGCCAAACCAAAAGGCATTGTGAAAGTGCATTGGGAAGGAGCTTGCCTGGGCATCTTTGTTAGCAACTTTTGGTTTTGGCCGCGGCCAGTGACCATCCCTCGAAGAAGAGGTCCCAATGAATCCAGTTGATATTCAAGGGGCCATAGATCAAGTTTCTCAAGAGGCTTAGAAGCATGGTGCTCTGCACAAAGCTGATGAAAGGCTTGGTGGCCGGTGCACAAGCATGGCACAATGGTCGCACTTCCGGGCTCAATCCAAGAAATGTTAAGGGCACCGTCTTCAGAAACCTGTCTGAAACCACGAAGAAGAACTTGCACAACCGGTTTCTTCACAACCGAAGCCAGGAAAAAGTAGCGGTGTGATTCCCCATCTGGCACTGCAATTTCAATGAGAGATCCAGGGCTGATGATTCCTGAGCAAGTAGTGCTGCATGCCATGGCCAATTAGCGAACCGCAATTTTACATGCTTATTAAGTCCAGTACATTACATACATTTTGTTTTATTGCTCTCTTAAACCACAAAATGTTACCCAATCCGAATCCTGATATTGAATTCGGAAAAGTCAACAGGAAACCAAACTGTCCGAGTCCAACTGTCCAAATGTCCAATTTAACCCATTTAATTTGACAGTCAGTCAAAGTGTCCAACTGCTAGAGGCTACTAAGAACTTTTGAATTCCAGGCCGAAGGGCCTTCTTTGATCAAGTGATGAAAGCTCTCTGCAAATTTGCACGCTGACTTGTAAAATGGAGTGTTTTTGCAAAGGCCATGCCCTTGCCCACAAACAGAATGGTGCAGGCTCTTGACAGCTTCATCATCTCTGTCATCAACTTGATGCAGGTCAGGGCCTGCAGGACCCACAAATCTCGACCATGTTTCTGCAATGCTTTCATGATTGCTCTCCAAGTCAATGGCGTCTAAAGACATGGCCCCTTCTGAATTGGACAGGCCGCAATCGAATTCCGCCCAGCACCCACTGTCTTTGAATCTTGAGTATGTTACCATCAACCGGTGGCAGGAAATGGACTTAAGAGCGTTCTTGCACAATGAACTGGCAGCATCAAAACCTGCGTCCCCCAATGATTGCGGCCCTTTCTCTGACTGGAAAGGCTGCAGCATTGCCTCTGCGCGAAGGCCGTTTTCTTCTGCAGCCATAGCCTCGTAAGGTTCTCGTTCGTCAGCACTGAATCGCCTCCATTTGTCAGAACATGCTCTCACTGCTGCTTTCCACTCAGAAGGCTGCAGCTGCAACTTTGCCAAGGACTCCCTTTGGAAGATGTTCCAACCTGTTGCGCAAACACATGACTGCAAATTGAATGTTGAAGCATTTATTGTGAGGTGCGTATGGTGAGTAACATGTGCTGCGGTGGGTGTTGGCTTGCTATAGTCAAAATCTTGTCAGCACAGTGTGCGGTGGCTGTGTAAAATGACGATGATAGGCGATAGGAACTTGAATTTATATAAATATGTGACAATATGTGATATATATTATAAAAATGAATGAAAATGAAATGATATGATATGATATATGATATATGAGATTTTCTTGATTTATAATCGACACTTGATAATTTGTCTAAAATGTAATGCAAGTTCTTCAAAAGATTGATTGACTGATGCTGGAAATTTATACTATTAATTACATGTTTAAATAAATATATATTATATAAATATAAAAGTAAAAAATATATTCTATAGATTATATAATCAAATCAAATGTAATATAATAATAATAATAATATAAATTAATATGTATGTGACATGTGACATGTGAATTATGATATTATGTAAATGAAAAAAATGATTTGCGTCCATTATGAGTGCTAGTGATGAAAAGTCACGTGGGCATGAATGATCGTATGGAATGAATGAGTTCTGAATGAGTGTTAAAAAACACATAGCCATAGTGAGAGCCGTTTGGCCAGCTCACGTTTCGTTCGCCGCAAATGATGGATTGATTTATATAGAATCATATCAGTATTGGAATATGAGCCAGACTTGCCACATCTTCATTGGGGTTCGATCAAGCATGATGATTTCAGCTTGTACTTTACTAACTCTGGCTGAAATGCAGTCAGGTAGCCGCAAACCTTGCGAGGTGCACGTGCCGCACGTCCATGGAATGTGCCGTGTTTGGCTTCTAGTTGCGCAAAAGACGCTCCACCACCAAACTGTCGGCTGCCCTCCAAAGTTCCCACAGTGTACTGGTTGCCTTTGTCACAACGACCATATGACTCCAACCGGCGAAAAGCTTTCGGGTCACCCAACTGCGTCCACATGTAGTCTTTGAACTTGGAATACGCCGAAGTGATTTTGTCCAAAATGACTATCTCTTTGGCAATTGCGTCAGTTGGTTTGGTCCCTCTGAAGCGGTGCAGCCGAGACTGGCAGGCTCCATGCAAACATTCAACTAAGTCTGCTGAAATTGGGCACCAGACAGCAACATCCTGTAGGAAACGCTGCAGTGTCAACACCTTTTCCTTGACATCATGGCAATTGCAATCTTCGGTCTCAGGTATGTATGACAAGAGCAGGGTTGAGAACTCCAAGTCGACGCAATTGGCACAAGATCTCTCTGCAATTTGCAACTGGCGATACTCTTTCATGAAGTCTTCATGGGACAAATCTGCCAACTGCAAAATCACAAATGGGAATCGCTGCTGCTCGTGGTAAAAGCGCCTCCAGGACTCCCCAATTTCCTCCAAGCCCAATGTGAAAACTGATCTGGCAAAGTCTGGGGCCCTCATGGCCGGAAACTCGATGAGCTTATTGACATACCCTTTCATGAGCTGCAGCCCGAGGTGTCCGGATATAAAGTCTCGGAAAATTTGCCTCGACCTCAGGGATTGGTAATGGCAACCGCAACGCCCATGCCATCACATGTCCACAAACAGTGCCCGGTCTTGGGCATTTGCCCCATCATCCCAAACAAAAAAAATACTATTCAATTGTCCCACACACTCTTGACATCTCTTGACTCTTGTTGCAAATATGAAACATTGAATCATACCTATTCTGAAATTCTTATTCGTATTCATATTACTCAGATTTAAAATATGAATCATTATCATTAGCATAGATTATATGATAGTTAGGTACTGTAGCTACTTGCTATTGCTATTTTCTTTCTATTCCATTTTTCAATATTTTACACACTTTATACCAGCGCCCAAACTGCTCAGTTTTTACCCAAGTCTGAACAAGAGCGATGCAGTGATTGCTAGGGCTAGGCCCCCGCTGCACTAGGTTGAAATCAGCAAGCTTAAGAACCCCGCCCCCGGCCTCTCCATCAATTCAGATCGCTCTGCTTTGGCATCCTTTGGAAGATGGTACAATTTCGAGATTATGGCAGTTCGCTTGAAGAGCGTGTCCATGAGTTCCGTATTGGGATTCACCATGCGTTCAATGATGGAACACTTGGTTGGCATTGTGGGATCCGAAAACGCACGAAAGGTCAATTGCTTCCGCTTGGCATTCACCTCTGCATGTGACATTTCCTTAGCCTCTTGAAGCTCCAGAAGGATTGATTGCCAGTCTGAGTCATCGGTGCCTTCCTCACTTTGCAGTCCCACAGATTCCATCAACATCTCTACAGTCTTAGCTTGCTCAGACGTTGAAGGCTTCACTTGTGACACTTGTTGTAATACACGTGGCAGCATTCGATGAAGGCTGCAGGCCTCCTGAGCTCATGTTGGAGCTACTGGACTGAAGTGGAGGTGTCATATTCCCCAAACAGGAGTGTCAGTATGACTATGACTATTGGTTTTTGGTGACTTTTGGGGTGGAGCTGACAAAAGCATCAACCATTCTTCATTCCAAGAATCACTACACCAGCCCAAGGCTTTGTGGGCATGCACCCAGCGATAGAGCAGTGGCGCAGGGAATCCTCGGCAAAAAAGTAAGACGTACCCTTTGCACATCTGCATGAGTGCGTAGTTGGCTTTCTCCATGTGCGATGCGCCTGTGCAGCAAGAGCCTATGCACCAGTGAGCAAAATCATTGCCACATGGATCACCATTGTCATGCTGGGAGAGCTTCCAATGTATGTTTGTCCTCTTGGGGCTGTAGCTGGGATCTGACCCCAGCAAGCCACAGAGAGAGTTCCGTTTCTGACGCCACTCCTTCACACAAGCTGGTAAGGTTGAAACTGTAACCACCCTAAAATTGTTGCAGATCAAAGTAATGAGCGCAGACTTGAACTGCTGTCGGAAACTGCTCACCTCGAAGAGGTGTCCTAGTCGTACCAAAGATGACCAGAAACCTGGGTAATGGTAGACGATGGGCTTCCTCGCTAGCGCACACTGGTGCAACATGCAAACCACTGCCAGTAAAGGGTACAGTGCCGCAATCCCATCGTGCTGGTGCTTAATGTAAACTGACAAGCGCAGTTTTTTGAGAATGGCCATGTTGGTCACTAATGAGTCCCAGCAAAGCAGTGTTGCCTGTATTGGAATTGCTGCAGTTGATGAAGCATCAATTCCAAAAAGTTGAAAGCGCTCACTCACCTTTCCCAAAAACGTCAATAGCCAGCTTGACAGTTCTGATGCCAGCGTCTCTGCATTTGTTTTTGGAAGGCACACCAACGGACTGTGGATCAGGAAGGTTTTGTGATAGCACTCATTGCAACCTGCATCCTGGTTGATGTCCTGATAGTTGATGACATACGATTGAACTAGGTTCATCACAGAAATCACCCTAGATTTCCGCCAATGTGGTGCTCCCTCAGTATTTTCGGAAAGAACCATGTTGGTATCGTCGACAATACTGACTGTGAAGGCATGGTTGGCAACAACATCGGGTTTTTGCAAGAACTGTCTGAATTTGAGGCACCATGACACAAACCAAGAAAAAACAACTCGAAGCCTTCGTTTGTGAATTGGCTTGGTGAAATTACCAGGCTTGTTGATCTCTGGTTTTGGCTGCAGGTCAGGCTTGAAGCGGGCTGCTGGATGTTCTGGAATATGATCTACTAATGCTTTCCGCTTCTCCCGGGCCACCAAACTTGCCGCTCGGGCTTTCTCAGTTCGAGCCCTCTGTCTCAATCTGACAAGCTCAGTGACATGGTCAGCTTCAGGGACATCGTCACTTTCACTTCCCGATTCGGAGCTGGACAAACGTTCTGATTCTGATTCTGTATCATTGGCGTTGGCATCAAAGTTGCGCCGCCAAAGATCACTGAATGGCATTGCTGAATGGCACTGCTGATTTCCTTATGTTATTTCATCAGTGTGGTTTAGAGAGTAACCGAGTAACCACTGAAAGATGAACACTCAAATCAAAGATAATGATTAGACTTAGACCGTAGATCATAGACTCATTGACTCATTGACTCATAGACTGTAGACTCAAAGATCTGATCACAGTACATTTCTCGTTTGTCAATACTGAATTGCTTGTGCCTGCTTGGACAGCTGTAATTCCTGCAACTTGCACACTTAACTTTGCTTGTGAACAAATACGTGCCTGGCTTGAGCCTAGCTGTTGGACTATCATAGTTGCAATTTGAAATGTGTGCGCGTATACCGTATACCGTATACTGTATATGTATCTGTATATGTAATATGAATATGTGTGTCTTTCCCTGGCTGGCTGTATCTATCAGTTTCTGGAGATGCTGGGGCCCAAGGTTCCAAAAGGAGGCTCTACTGTATTTTCACACCAAGCATGTGATACCTTTGGTCTGGCAGTTGCTCCGTACTGCCAGCAAACAGAAAACAGACCTAGCCTATAGCCATATATCATAGCATTAAATACCTTACAATGCAGAATGTTGTGCAGAGTCACGCCAGCACAGTTTACAGTTCATGTCTCACATTGCGCGCCATGCATGTCTACATAGTCAAGGCCTAGGATTCCTGACTAAAGATAAACTGCTTAGAAAACATTAGAAAATTGTTTGTGGCTATCAACTTTGTTTGCAATGTGTCTTGACACAAAAAACTGCTCCCCTAAAATGATGAGACGCTGGGGAGAAAGTGAAATCGCCACAACGTGCCAACTCGATCGGACCTCGTACTTCTGCCACTCGCCACTCAGTGGCGATGGAAACTTTCTCGTGATGGACCATACCTCAAAATGGAGACTGCAGGAGTCTTTGGCCAGGATTGTGGTTGATACTTGGTGACAGTAATGATCTACAGTATCAGTGACTCATCAGGATTGTACAGTCTAGTCTAGTATTGACAATATATAATATATATATATATATAATATAATATATAATATGAATCGAATCATATCATATCTGAGTCTGTATCTGTATATTGAAAATGGAATCATATCAAATTAGAAATATCATTAACTATATGACTATATGACTATATGTATTTAAAAATGTTTGAGATAGAATTAATCATTAAGTAGTTAATATATAATATCAAAATTAATTTAATTCCATATTCAATTTTTCTATGATATCTGATTATATCAAATCATATCTTACATGTTCTTACATTTTCATCAATGAACTGTTTGCTATAATTCGCCATGCCACATGCTGATATCTTGTCACTGCCCGGAAGACTGGCTGAATGAAATCAAATCAGGGGTGGGCAAGGGAGGCAGTGGCATGAACTCAGACGAGGCACTTCTTCAATCACGAAGGACTTGGGATTCCTATCCCTGACCTTTTTCAAGCACTCCTTGATCACTCGCGATTCAGGCCTCAGATTCCGAATAACAATCTGTGCAAGGAGGGAAGATCTGATCTGACTGACAATGAATATATCAAAATGTTTCCAATCTCGATGACCCTGATATGTCAACGCGTGCCAACAGAAGAGCTGCGCAATCTTGTTTGCTGAATTCATAACAAGAATGTGGGCACTGTAGTTGAAAACATGTTTTGCAGTTTCAAGTTTCAATCATTGCTTCAAGCTGCAATCTGCCACGTTCTCTCAGATTCCAGCTGAGTCACTGCGTAAAGGGGTTCCAACTCTCCCCAAAGGTCAATGAGTTCAAAGCAGAGAAAAGTGGGCATGGAATCCCAAGCACTGCGATGTCGTCCTCAGAATTTTTGACTGTGTGGCGTCAATGACATGACATGACCCATGCATGAGTTGAAAAACATGCGCTTGGGTCTCTGGATGGTGCAAAGGGGCAGTGGCATTATAAGTTCATCATCATCATCATCATCACCATCATCATCATCACCTTCATCATCACCTTCATCATCATCATCATCATCATCGTCACAATGCCTTACTGGTATTGCAGTATTGTTCAACACAATGTGCCATGTGACTGAACCAACTTTTGGCCAGGGATCGTCCAAATTCAAGCATTCATGATTTTCTTCGCACTTGAAGCAGTGCCCGCAGGTGAAGTCATGAGAGACGTCTCCATAGAAGTGTTTCCCTGGGTCAACGCATGGCCGTTGTGTGAGAAGGGGCTGCTTGATACAAATGGACGTTTGGAGCTTCTAATTCCAATTTTATCATGTAAATTTCAACAATGTATATATATATATATGATTATATATATTTATATTTTAATTTCATTATAAATTTAAATAAAGTTATAGTTATTTATAATTGATAATATAATATTTATCATTATTCAGTATTCATGTTCAAAAGCATCCTGAGAACGGTATGTCACATGTCACTGCCATCTTTTTTGAAATTGGAAATCTGCAATGTGTAAAAAATAGGCATGGGCATGGGCATTGTATTAAACTGGTTGTATCGCACTGCCCTGCCCATTATCCATGGAATGAGACTCTACTACTGTGCCTCATGGCACTGAATCTGTCTTGAATTGAATGTGTCAGCCAATCAGCCAATCGCATCGGGCTCTGTATCAACCAAGCTGCACTCATAGTGCTTCAGGCACCACTTGCGGCAGTTAGAATCAATCTCGCTGCTGAAGTGAAGAACCATATCAGTCCCCAAGTCGTTCTCAATGCTCCGCCTTTCAGATGCAAAAATGATTCTGAGCCTAGAGATGCTGAAGTTCACTGAAGATAGCTAGCTGCTAGCCAAAGCTGATAAATTTGCAAATGATGTTTTCAGTGCCTCTCTGATTGCCCCAATTACCAAGTCCATCCATTGAGCCCAGATGCGCAATATAGGCCAGAGTCCCAGCTCCTTCACAAGCGCCCCACAAGCTAATCCTGGGCCATGGCTGGCAAAACGGTGGACTGTCATGACCTGCTTCTGCTGTTGCCCTGCTCACTGTGTGGTCATGATTGAAATGATGGGTTTGGAAACAGTCGCTCTTAAAAGAAAAGCTCGTTCACATGTGATATGAGATATGTAATATGTAATATGTAGCACTAGTCTTGTAGTAATCATTGGTGCTGCCAGGTAGCGAGCTCCCAAACAATATTTCGATCTGATGTTTTCTCAAGCCTGCAAGCTTGCAGTACCTCAAATGGAGGACACATGTAACTGACAGAAAGAAAAATTGGCAGTTGGTGTACATAGCTCGGGCCCCCAAGCCACACTTGTGGTGATTCTGATGTTTTGAACAATGGCTTTGGCTCTGGTTTATGGCTATCCGGTTATCCATCCCCAAATTCAGGAAACCAGCAAAAAATGCAGCTGAGAGGCTCAGTGATCCAATAGGTTGGGAACAAGGTGATTACTGGCATTGGAGAAGGTGTAGGCTCAGGCAACTCCTTGGAAGCTCTTTGTCACAAATCTACAGACCAAATAAAATGCTCAACAAAACAGTGTTCACATACTCCAAACTCTTGCTTCATGCAAAACCTTCACAAACAAAGTAACTAACAAACATTAATAAGTTAACTGGCAACTGTTGTACCTTTATTTGAGGCATTTTGACTCTACTTGTAAAACACTTGAGTTGGCCAGTTGTGCCACAATATGGTGTGTGTGTGTGTGGGCCAGTGTTGACACACTATTTCATTGCATGTTTCAAATTTCAAAGATGGATTATGGTCCTGGTTATGGTACTTCAAAACGTCTAGCCTTCGTGGATGTGAAATGTCAAATCTGAAACCAAATCTTCTTGCAAGACTGACCCCCACATTGGTGAGCTGTGATTTTGCAATTTGTTGCTGCTGGAAACGTTCTTAGAACATAGTGTCCTGTCAGGCATCACCAGTCACAATTAAACTAGCATGGGCCGTGTTCTTGTAGCATGTGGGAGCTGGCTTTTCCCAGACATGTACTGCTGATTGAAGAACTACATGGACGAAGTGAAAAAGATCTTCAGGATTTCAATTTCATGTATGCAAATCAGAAATTCCAAAAGGAATCAGTAATCAAAAAGCAGTGGGATAGCAAAATGAATAGTATGCAACATTATATATTTACAATATAATATTTACAGTTACATATTATCTATATTATTTAAATTTATATATATAATACTTTCACTTGGCTGAAATTATGTCCCGAGGCTCGGTACAAGGTGAAGCATCACTCGATTCCATGATCCAACTGCTACTGCCATCATCAGACATAGCAAATCACGGGTTGGGTCACCACGCTCTTTGAGCCGCACACCCTACACACACAAATACATCTTACCTATATTGACAAAAAATTTTTGGTTGACTTCATCGTATGACATGAAATCCGAAAATCATTGGCTGCGACAAGTACCCAAGTGTATTTTGTCCGTATTTGTTACGTACAGCCTGTTCTATATCATACATAGGGTAAAGATTTGTTACAAACAGCCTGTTCTTATACATCAAATCTGACAGAACCTTGATCTAAGAATTATCTTTGAATGCGATACTGAGGAACAGTTGCTGATCTGCCACACACCCTGCCTCCACCGACGAAGACGCGCGTCCGCCTCCTTATTTTGAGCCCGAAATCCCTGGCAAACATACCCAAACTGCCAAAAAACTTACACGGAACTTTATCTAGATAGTAGTTCTTGACCTCAAAAAACAATGGACACGATCCAATTGACAGATATTTGACACATGGAGCACCCGGCAACTATACTTGTCATAGCTGATTTAAGTTTGCATGATATGATATCGTAATGTCTTTAAATTGTACCCCCCAAGGCCCACCTGCGAAGGGGGGAATGTATCACTTACCAAGTGTGGTGTTGAATACCTTCAAAGACATGCTCAGAAAACACTGCAACTCTCTGTGTTTTATGCACATGCTATTGGTTTCGCTTTGATGATTTTATTCTTCACAGACAAAAAAATCAAGACCGCAATCCAGTTTTCATTTGAGCTTTGTTCACTTCAAAAACGCATACCCTGTGCAGGTTTTGTGATTTGTACCTCTCCAAAACCTGCATGAGGAGCTAAAAATGCATGATTTTGACTAGAGCGCACAAAACCTGCATATACTCAAAAAAACAACGGTTTGATGCCAAAAGTGCACAAAACCTGCATATACTCAAAAAAATCAACATTTTGATGCCAAAAGTGCACAAAACCTCCATATACTCAAAAAAATCAAAAGTTTTTATAG
>OMLO01002234.1_pt1 | contig 15486 bp, 9 predicted proteins | sample 1674811 | NCBI WGS metagenome assembly OMLO01 (sample SAMN06265003, study PRJEB25207) | coral metagenome | isolation source: Coral host | place: Mexico:La Bocana,Puerto Morelos, Mexico | collected 2008-11-13 | reverse complement strand
CAAATCTTGATGTATATATCACTGTCTTGTCATATAAATAATGATCTTGCTGTTTTGTCCCTTTTTAACAAGCATAGTTGACCATTGCCGGCATGTCAGAGCAACACCATACTTTAACTTTACTTAATTTGAGGTTTGAACAATGAATGCATAATAGGAAGTTACTTTTAGTGGTTAACCAAATCCGTGTAATGCAACAGACGAGCTCCTAATTTAGATCAAGAATGACCTTTCTAGACTATTGTTGGCAGTTAATTCATGCAATTTGACCCAATTTGCTTTATCTATGGTCTGTAAGCCTGAAATTGTAATGTAATTTCATGCTTCAGTTAAATGAACGATAGCCTAAGGCAAAAACAGAAGAAAATGTTTTGTGGTAGACGATTTGGAAAGAATTATCGAGAACGTAACCAATACGCCTGTTTTTCAAACGTGATAGGAAGCGGCCATCTTGATTTCTTCGCACTCTGGAATTTATTTGACATCGTTTCCGTGCGCTCGACAGTCCACTTACGGACATTACATAACATTACATAACAAATAAATTGAATTCCTCTGATGCAAACCTGTTGAAGCGTTCAACATTTTTTTAGTGGAAATCCATCCATCCATCCATGTTGTTGATATGACGTGTGGACCGCTAAGCCGGATCGACACTGTATCGTTCATTGTTTTACGGCAGAACTTTATTTTATCGAATGTAGACCCAACCCTGATCAAATGATACATACGTCACCTCAACTGCAACACGTCCGTCGGGGTTTTGTTCTTTTTTTCATTCAACTTTCACATAATTCTTTGTTTCCTCTTTTAAGAAGCTCTTAATATAACGCATTTTTGTAGATTTTGCAGACTAGCCTTATTGGGACTTGTCTTTTCGATATTTCAAGGACGAAAATGTTTTACGAGGGATAAACCCGAAATACACTCTACAGATTTAGACTACGTGAAGCAAATTGCGCCACATTATGCTGTGATTCGACTCGCGTGGTCACTGAGTCGTCAATAAGTCTACTCCGGATGGACCTCTGACTGACTGGTTTGTTGCTGCTGGGATGCCCCATAGCCTAGATGGCTTGCTGGTCCTTCTTTGTCAGTCGATAGTTTTTTAGAATATTGTCGAGCTTTGGCTAGTCTCAGAGACGGGATGTCTTTATTTGCTTAATTTTGATGTTGTTCTTGACCTCCATCCAAGCCCGTAATGGACTTAATTACAAGAATAGTCAGTCAGCGTATCAGAGTGATAAATGAGCCTAATTTTACAAAATACGGTATCGTATTGAGGCTTAGTGAATACCTGACATTTTCGTTTAAGTAAATCCATGCGGTTTTAAATTGATTTTTTTTTTCGCGGAAGATAAACGAAAACTTCAGGGAAAAAAGTCTGTTCTGGTCTCTGCAGTACGGTGAACAATGAAAATGAACAAGCCCTTGTTAACATAATGGGCTTTCTATTACTAAAGATGTTGTGGCCTCTCGTAATAGGCTTGATAAAGATCACTGATAGAATTATGCTACGTTCTGTCAACTACTGAAGCACACATTTATTCGTAAACACGCCGAGGCGAGGTTTGACGAAAAACAATGTTGTTTAAATCTATTCTGTTTGTTGTACGTTTTGAAAAAGTCTCGGGCACACGAAAAAATTCTACCGATGAACAGTGAACGTCAGTGAAATAAATCAACAGAGGAAAGAAAACAAATAACAAACTTGGCGGCCAACATTAGGCTCATTGTTTCAACAAACAAAAGAATATCATTATGTCTATTCTTTTCTGAGCCTGCAGCAGTTGTTTTAGTCTACCAGAAAAGTTCTGTTTGCAGTTTGATGCTTTTAGTTGACCAAAACCTGTTCATATGTAAACGAAGAAGACGTTGCCGGTTGAATTCAGATCACAGTGAACTACAAGAAGTAAAACGTCTTTAATTCTAAAATGATCTGCGAAATGCAACACATGAATGTGAAACTCACCTTACCAAACTAACTGGATAATGTCAACAACAAGCGGTGGCACTGAAGCAAAAATGTGATTTTGTTGTTTCAATCAAAGAAAACATGACGACTTCATTAGAAGAACTGATGTTTGTACTGAGGTAGCTGAAAATCCACGCAGACTGCTTAAACAATCACGAAGAATCAAAACTATTAAACAATCACGAAGTCCCTCCTGTATCCTTAAGTTACGGCGTGATAGTCAGTTAACCAGCGTTACACATACAATACGATAAACTTTCAGAATCACTGAAGTGATTTCTTAGTGAAATCCCCAGAAGTCAACATAACTTGAACATCCATAAACACAAACTGCTCACTTACCAATAGAATTGAATTCAGTTTTCTTCAGTTTGCTTCACTTGCAAATGTTTAGCAACGAGCACTCCACTGTGTTCCGTTAACAAACCAAACGACTGACCTGCAGTAGTATCGTGCTTTGCTTTTTACTAGCTTGGTATTAAAATTGACGTCACGGAAAGCATACCTCGAATATCTCTGTCTGAGTGAGCACAATTAACTGGGGCAATTAACGTCGTTTAATGTCTGAGACTGCCGACATCATTTTCATGTCGTGTCGAGTGGTGCTCTCACTCAAAGACTCATCAAAGCGTAAAAGACACCGCTCTACCGTCTGCCGTAACCTGCAAATGTCAGCCTGATCTTTTGATGTATTTCAAATGCTTTTCCATGCAATACAGACTGTGGCACTTTCTGTTATTCGACAGTTGTGGAGTATAATCTAACGGGCGGGGCCGGTTGGGGTAATTCAGTTTTTACGGGGTCACGTTTGCCGAAGTGTAAAAGTTGTCGAAAGAAAATAACTCAGTAACCATTTATCATCTCACCTCCAATGCAAACAGTGTCTTGGAAAGTATAGCTCTTGTTTTACCAACTCCACCAAAAAACATGTGCGTGATTTATCTCGTTTCGCGGCATGATGCCATAGGTATGACCGTGAGGTAACGTTGAGATTGCCTTATCTCCAATTATCTTCAGTGTTTCTTAAGTACAGAAGCCTCCACTCTGGCAAGAAATTTTAAATTAAAAAATCTGAATTGTAGTTAAAAGATTGGGTTACGTTTTTATTCCAGTCTCTGAGATACAAAGTAAGCAAAAGAACTTGGCCACGAAACAAACCTACCTACGCAAAATTCCTTTATCTTTAAATCGCGACAAAGTTTGAATTGTATTTTTTTCCTCATTGTCTTTTAGGCACGTTCCAAAGGGCAGACACGCAAGAAAGACATGTTAAACGTTACTGATAAAGTGGCCCACTCTCAACACCACGATTTCCTCCTTCGCTATAGATTCACATTTTAAGTTCGAAAGGTTAACATATAACAACGCCCCTGAGAAAGCACCAGAAAGAAACACAATTCTGTGAACCAATACATGATGTGTTTGCGCTTTTGAAGAGTACGCGAAAAGGGAATGTAAAAGGCAACATTCTGCTTGCATCTGCCTTAATAGTTCTTCTGAATAGATCTTAACGTAAATATATTACTAATGTAATGATCAAAACAAGTTACCTCCCACGCCGTGGACAAACCGAATACTAAATAAACATGGCCTAAAAAGACTCTTTTTTAATAGCCTTTGCAACGTTTCGATTGGTCGCAGGTAAAATGGAGAAATAACTACTTTTGTGATGACTTTGAAGTCATTTGATGAGCAACGCAAAACACGTTTAAAATAGTACATTAATCGCATCGCCTAAGCTTTCTTCCATAAATATTTGTGGAAGGCTGAACTATTTTGGTTCCGGGGCAACTATCAATTGTCGCCACCTTGACGTTTGAGGACGATAGTAGTCTAAAGAATCGAGCAGGGGGAAGGAAAAATGACAGGCATCGTAAAATGATGGGGATGGAACAATAAAGGGAACGGAAATTTAAAGTAGCTTGAAGTAGATAGGGAAATAAAGGGGAAAGACTAGGTTAGGAGAATGTAGGGGACGGGAAAAAGAGAGCGACACAGGGGACTGAAGAGGAAGGGGATCTGGAGATGGGGTAACAAAGGAAACAGAGATCTGAGGTGGACAGGTGAGCGAAGCAGACGGCAAAAAGGTAATCCCAGGGGACATTTAGTGGAATAAAAGAAACAGACATTTGAAGAGGATAACGGAACAGAGGAATGCAAAACAAAAGGATACAGATGACCGAAAAGGATGTCTCAAACGTTGCCTCTTAACTCTCATGATCTGAATAGTCAACCCGAAATACGTGCAAAGACATAAACAATTTGTTAGTTGTAATCGAGGAGCAGCCATGTTCTCAGCCTTGGATTTTTCAATTGTAAACCCGGCCACAATTCCCCTAGCTCTAGAGGTTTATACCGCCTAACTGTTTACCCGAGACTCTACATTTCAGGTTTTGTCACAAGCCAGGCCTAGCTGAGTTGGTGACCGCGATTCGAGTGAAAAGTACTATTGTAATCTCGAACGTAAGGGATTCTCAAAAAATCCCATTGATGAGCAGTTGAGTAGAGTTAATACTGAACCAAGTGTCTGTCTTTGCTCTTGAACTTTATACCCAACTTACACTTCTAACACTCTTGTGACGCATTTTTCCTGTGGAATTAAGATGTGGCGGGCTCGTCAAAGAAAGAGAATTAATCACGTACTTATTGACCAAAGTTCCGAAGAAGAAAGTATTTGATTCGAGGTCAAGGTCTACCATCCGTCAGTGTTTCATCAATGGCAAATATTTTCCCTTCCGACCCGTCCAACAATCTATAAGCGGTTTACAATGTTTATCATGCCATATTTTATACCACGAGCCAACACAAACGGTACCCCAAACTCTTTAAATGCGAACCGCTCTCGACCCGCGAAAAACAAGAACGCATGCAGCAAATACAAAAAATTCTACATTTTTTACTCACAAATTGTGATGTTCACACAGAGTGCCTTTATAAAAAAAGCTTTCGTTGGAAAGCAGTCAGTTGCACCGTTTTATAAAAGAGTACTATTCCATCCCATATCCAAGTGCGTTCTAAATTTTATAAAGTAATTAAAATCTAGACGCATCTCCAAATGTTTTTGCCAATTGTGTGAAGTTGATATCAGCGAAATAAAATTTAAAAAAGGTTAAACTTAACTGATTTCAGATGTGAGGTTGATCAGGGCTGCTTGAACTGAACTAGTTTTGGCAGAATGTTTCATTAGCCGTTTGTTCAATGTCATGGTAGCTAAGTTTTGATTGGTGGCGGGGTTTATGAGTGACGTTTTTATCAGCTCTCGTCAAGAACAAGTCGTGGATCATTACAAACCTTGTTTTATATTTAGGAATCTTGTATTCTGTTTTAAATTGTCCTCAAATTCACTGGATTGATTTGTTCAATGTAATGTTATCTGGAATAAAGATTGATGCATTAAAGATGTTTCAATTTGAAATGAAGTGTGCTTGACATATGAAGCTGACTCTCCTAACTTACAATCAGAATACATTTTATCACGCTACTTGAAACCGTTATTCGCAATCGTAACAATTGTATTCCGAGGCTCGTTTCTAGGTTCCTTTTCTTGCACCAGCACCTGAACGTTCCTTGATGGTCCTTCTTCTCTTAACGAAGAAGAACTCTGTCCATGCTCATGAAACTGTTGACTTCTCTGAAGCCTAAATCGCCGTAGTTCTATTTGGAAGCGGTATTGTCTGTACGATCGTTGAATGATGGTAGCGGCTCGAATTTCCTGAATTCGTTTCAATGTTGTACTCTCCGTTTGAGTTTTTGCGCGCTTTGGGAAAGCGCTGACAAAATGATGTTCCATTCGGGACTTCATTAGAGCAAATGCTACAGAGCCGTCCTCTTCTTCAACATCTCCTATGACCCTGCGCACTAAAGCTTGCATCACGTCAAAACAGTGAATCCTATCGCCTTGTTTGATAGGAATATTCAGATTAATGCACGCAAATTTATTAGGATGCGGAATTCTCAGTGGCTGTTCAAGCCCATCTACGAAGTCTGACAATTGCGAATGAAAAATGTATTGACTAGCATCGGGGTCATAACGTTCCCAATGCACATAAAACATTTCCAAATCATCGTCTGTAATCCCGACTTCGTCTTGTTGGTGCGCTTGGCTGAGATTCTCCAAAATAATGGCTATGTACATGTTGATGATAATGAGGAAAGTCGAAAGTATGAATGTGATAAAGTAAAGAATAGCCAGCCATGGTATTCCACAGTTACCGTATGGCTGTCCTAAATAATTCTCATCGCAGTCAGGCGTTTTTATCAATAGCGGTTCAAGCACGTCATTCCAACCTGCTGATGTAGACAGTCTGAATAACAGCAACATACTACTGCCAAACGTTTCAAAATTCACTACATCGTTCAGCGCGCCAGTCTTCTTAACATAACCAAACGATGACATCCCTATAATCGCGTATATAAACATTACAAGAAACAACAAAGCGCCAATGTTGAACAGCGCTGGAAGAGAGATGACAAGAGCGAAGAGAAGCCGACGAATACCACGGGCGCCTTTGTAGAAGCGTAGCAGTCTACCAATTCTAAATACCCGAGCCACACGGAATAAACTTGGGGTGACAATAAACCTGTAGTCAAGATACTCTAGGATAATGCCTACAAGGAAAATAACAACAACAAAATTAATTCTTACCAGTAGTCACGATTGCAACTCACTGGCCACTTCTTCTGTAATCACCAGAAGGTACCAGGGTCCTAATATTTGGAATTCTCTCCCAATATCGATTACTGGTTCGACTAGCATTTCTAGTTTTGAGAAAAAAAACGATTCTAACCGAGGTGGCCTCTCCTATAAGCTTGGTGGTTTCTTGGAGGTCTCCTCGCCTTCACATAACTAATGATGATGATGATGATGTCTGAGAATTTAGCGATCAACGAACACTTGGAATGCTAATTGAAAGCTAAAATCAACAGAATGGAAACCCAATGGTGTATCGTTCTGTTTTAGTTTTTGCAGATGATAGACACCCTATCTGCAAGTTAGCGTCAAGTCGTGTCAGGTCAAAAATTAAGTTCTGCATATTGAATACACTGTCAGGCGGACAGAGTACTAGAATAAAAGAAACTTATCAGTTTAGCGATATTGTCTTTATGCAGCACTGACATTGAATTCAGAAACTTGAATTCAGTAAGGAGAACAATGCGGTTTTCGATCTAGCTAGTGTATTGGAGAACTGTTTGAACTTTTGTCGACAGAAGTAAATAATTGTTTCTAGTTTTCTATTCTCAAAAAAACGTGTCTTTTTTGTCGACGCTAATGAAGACCTCTCACTAAATGTTTTTTTTTGTTCTACCCTCCAAAATCCGATATGATTGTCGCGATTTTAAACAGTACTTTGCAGCCAGGCTGTGTTTTCGTGATGTCATTCTGCCGCTCTTGGGCCATATTGTTTTGAGCCAAACGTGCTCCAAACCACGAAAATGATAGCAATAAACATCTTGAAGTGTATAATCTCTTGGACTTTTTGAAGGATGCCTAGTCAGTTGCAGATTTTCCTGCTTCCCGCCAATTTCGACTTACACGGAGTGACGTCACATAGAAACGGCGGCGTCCAAAGTCGAATTTTGTGTTTATTTCCAGACGAATTTCATCAGGGAAGCAGGCACTTTAGAGGCTAAAACTTCGGTGAGTAGAAAAACTAAACTTTTACTTGCTTTAGGTGAAGACAAAACAGTTAGCTTTTTGGAATGACCTTTTCATTTAAAGGCATCTGTGATTTTGGTTTTCCAGTAATTTCTGCTTCAGCCACGCTGTCTGACTGGTAGAAGCATTTCTTTTCGAGTCTTTTTGGAGAAGGCAGAAGTTTATTTCAAATATTAAATCAGCTTTCCAAGTGAAAATACACTACTGTAAATAGTTTTGCTGTTTATGACCTAATTTGCATTGAATTTCGTGGGTGGCAGCTCATTAGAAAGGGGCGGAGAAGTGGGTGGGTAGGGGAAGTAATTGGGGCTTTGAAGGCGGCTAGAGGTGACAAGTAAATTACAGGTACTCGAAACAGCTGCCACTTGTCTCGCTTCGCTAATTTGCCGCTGAAACGATAGTTCATAGACATTTCAAACATCTCACATCTCTGCTCATGTGAAATAATAACCAAATATACCCAATGAAACTTAATCTTGCGCTTAATTTTGTGACATCACTCTGCAATACTGTAGGCTACGACTTGGGGCAGGTTCAAGGAATCTAAGAGCGGAAGGTTCTACTCGTAAATAGGGCCGTAATATCAAAAGACTTGACGACGTCAGACTACACAGCAGATTATACTCCCGTGTGATTAGGCCGAGTTCTGCAACCGGAAAAGTCAGTTCCAAAGTTATAAATTGACCGCAAGCATAGTTCCGCTATAATCGTTCTTTTAGTGCATATCAAAAAGTGTCTGTATTTTTCGATGGATCAGAAATGCTAATGGGATTTTTTTTTCCTTTTTAGTGCTTTCCTTACAAATAAATGCACGCAACTATATTTACTCTGTTTGGTAAGTTTACAACAGCGGATTTAACGGGAATTGCTCGCTTCACACTGTAAACGAATAAAATCCGGGTCAATTTTGGAGCTCGCGTGCTGCATGAAATAACTGGCAGGAATGAGCACGGCGGCAAAGATCGAGCAAAGACTCCATGTTATGCAACAGACGGCACTAATGTCATGAATTGCTTTTAAAGCACTTGAAAGCTAATTTACCATTAAAAATGGCAAAATTATTTCCTATCTCGAGGCACGGAAATACTTAAAAAATACGTCAATACTTCAGACGTCCTCGAAAGTGATTTCAACTAAAACATCAGAGTTTAAATTCTGCCGTCATAGTTATATTGTAACACGTGTACGACCCAAACTTTATACTTCAATTTGACTCACAGTAATACATGTAAAATCACTGAGATTCATGCTATAATGTCTTGTCTTAGCATAGAACTGTTCTCCAGGATGCATGGTTAAAAACGTTTGACTAGAAAGTTCTTATTAACTGGAAACCACAAATAAAAGGCCCACCTTATTTAAAAAGCCTGGTGTGAGATTGACTATTTCTTAGTTTGTTTCGATTGTGTCGCTGTGTTCTAACAAACAATCATTCGGATTTTTGTCAAGGATGGGCAATGTCCAGGGTGTCAGTAAATTGTTTTATAAAAAGAAATGTGGTCTTCTTACTACCTATAATACCCATTTAATGTTTTTTTATCGCCTGTTTGCGTAGGCTGCAAGCATTATGCTGCACTTGTGATATTATTTCAGAATAGTGAATCGTTATAAATAATATCAGATAAAAAGGAAATCCACTTCCAAGTCCACCAGTGACAAAGACCTTACAAAATTTCCACCACAATTAGCAGTATTACAGTATGACAGCACGTAATATAAAAAGCAGACTAACGAATCTCTGCTAATGACATTTCTTGGCAAGAGTGAACTAAGCGGGCCAATTTTAAAATTAAAAGTATTGACGGCAGTTACCAAAACAGGCCAATATCACGGCAGAATTTGTTTAAGCTTGCATTCCGGCGGTAACAAAATTATTAGGCAGCTATTTCTGCTGATAACCTGGCTGACGAAAAAAACCTCAACTGTAACTGAAACGAGAAACACGACAGATATCTTCTCGCCCAAAATAAACAGGAAGTGTATTGCATCCAAAGTATGCAAGCGTTTGATTCATTTCAATATCACAAGTCAGTAAATAAGTGACGGTATATAAACGTCTATCTCTTCACTGAGCTACTGTCCTTGATTATAGTTCATAGCTCGTCGTCAGACAATTTAAATGCAATGGGTCAAATCCTGATATGGCAACCATTTCGCCAACCCTAGGCTAAAAAATCAGGTGACCAACATACGAAACTGCTGCATGCTAGAGGCGGATGTTTAAAGATTGGGGCATTAATGGTGGGGGAACAGAAAGACCCTAGGGCACAATGAAATGCAAGAAGATGGCGGGAAGTTGAGCTCTGGGGTGAACAGGACACTAAAAATAGGGACGCGATATGTTTTCTACAAAATCAGTATACATGGGGATACATGGAGTATAAATCATATTTTTAGGCCCTTCCAATCGAGCTTACGCAATGCTGATTCATTGTTCAATCTTCCCCTCTGTCTTCCGCATTAAAAGCATGCTAGTCCAGTATATAATCATGCAGGCGTGCATGATTTCTTGCACGTAACATTTGACATTTAGGTAAAAAATAAAAAAAAATGTTTGCCTGTCAAACCACTCTTTTATTTCTTTAGTTCGTGTAATCAGAAGCCACTTACAAAGCACAGCATGAATGACAGGTGTACTCAAAACACTTTCTCTTATTTTGTTTAAAACTACCTTCTTTTCAGTGTTTGCCTCTGTCTGTCTGCATGGTGAATTAGACTTATAACATAAAAACCATCATGGGTATGGCTTAATACAGCCGGTTGATTTCTAGTTTCATACACGTTCGCTAATCCTAGCCAATCAGATGGTTTATTTTCTACTGTTACTTTTTACAACTTACCTATGATTGATAATATCACAATGGTAAAGTCGAATATATTCCATGGCTGCGTGAAATAATGTATTCGGAGGGCAACAATCCTGACCACAGCCTCGAGGGTAAATATGGCAGTGAATACAAGGTTTATTATATGTGATGACCCGAAAGAGGTCGGGACCGCAGTTAAGGAATACAAATTTTCAGAAAACAATTTCTATAGATTTAAAAACGAATTTGAAGTGACAGCGGCTATGATTAACAACACCATCATATTATATTTACTTCTTCCCACGGAGCTGCTAAACCAAGTGACAGCCTAAGATAAAGAAAAACCTAATATAGGAGGGTGCCTCCATCGTATTTACAACCAACAACTTCACTATGTGACTCTAAAACTGAACACAGAAATTGTTTTCTATTTCTCAACAAGCCACCCATTTCTGTGTTTCTACGATAGATAAATATCTTGTACTGACCAAGAAAGGAAACAAATGTTGTGATGCTTTTCGAATTTTTTACCATTTTTGCACCCGTTTTTAACCTACTAAACGGCTTTTTTTTGGCTCTCAAGTGCTTTGTGTTTCTACGTCGTTCCTAATTCTTATGAATGGCAGCTTACTTGGTCTTTACACTATTACTATAACAAAAACACACAGTGGCAGTCTTTAGAAAGGATATTCATTGTAAGAACGACTTGCTGGCTTTGTCCGTGGTGTTGAATCATCATGACTAACATGTTGAGGCATATCATCGCCATTATCAAAGTCTCAAACTTTGAGCTGTGAATGGCATCGAACAACCTTGCTTGCCATTTAACCTAAAACCCCAAATACCATTCATTCATAAAAGAAAAGCCTACAAACATCGACTAATAATCACGAATATCTTGTTTATTTATTTAAAAACAAAAACTCAGAAGTCACACTCTTGACGCGAGATGTCGTGTCCATTGAGTGCATTATTCAGCATGTTTAGTGTCATTGCTGTTGTAGATGTGAGCATTGTTACTGGCGATTTAGCGGATACGGCCTTGTCAAAAGGGGCCCACTTTCCAGCAGGAACGATACAACGAAAGATAGTTATCCCACAATCGATAATTGCAAATTTTAGTACAAAGCTAATCTAATGAAAGATTTTAGAATTCTAAAATGTTATTTATTTCTTTGGTACCTTGATTTTTGTGGGGAGTGAAAGCTAGCAACGACTGAACCCGCTTTGTTTTTGCAAGGCCAACATGAAGTACTCACCTGAGGCCTACTGATCATTTTTTTGGGTTTCTTGTTAGCAGCTTTTTTCAGAGTATTGAACCACGCCTTCTGTGACGGCGTCAGGAAAATGTCCAACGCTCCACTGTCCTCGTACTAAGAAAAAAGTCCACAAAAAAAGTCAAAGGGGAGTCCATGAGATGCGTGTGAGCGGCTTTACTGTCTGCCACCACTTCGATCTGCGAAAATGAGTTGGAACTCTTCTACAAAACAACGCTATATACTGAAACCGAACGTAAATTGGCATTATAAATTAAAGCTGTCATCTGCAGGCAGACAAAAGAAGATGCCAAAGGCGTTAAGTCCTTATATTCCTGGTCTCTAATAAAACAAGACTCTAACAAGACTCAGGTGATTATGAGAAATGAATATTCATAGAATGTCATTCAACTGTGCCTAAACGATATGAAGACCGCACAAGAGTTCACAATGTACGAGCGAAATCTCTCATCGAAATTAGTGAACAATTTTTAAAATTGTTGAGAGTACATTGTATTCACCTGTTTCTTCAATCGATTAAAGTTATCAATGATCACTCCAATAAACAGGTTCAAGGTGAAGAAAGAACCGACGATTATGAACACGACGAAGTAGAAATAAGGAATAAAACTATGCTGGCTTTCTGGTTGATCATCAATCTGAAGAAAAAAGAGAAAACTTCGTATAAATATAAAATCAAAGCAGACTGACTATAAAGATGTCCGCTGTTGAAGAGGCGGTGACAAGTGTAAGACCTGACATTTTTCTAGAATAAAGAAATGGAAATTATTTCGCTCAAATAAATTAAACAAATATTACTTCAGTATATTGAGAACTCACAACGTGACCAGCTCCCAGTTTCATAGCTCAGTTGGCAGAGCACTGCACTGGTATCGTAGAGCTCACATGTTCGAATCCGTTCAAACTTGGTTTATTATTCAAGTTTTTTTAGGCTTTAATCAGTCACAACTGTTTAAGTTGTGTGTATAACTTCAATGATCAATCATGTCTACATATCTTTCCCCGCAGTTGAAATATATGATCTTTCTTACATTCATTTCTGTTGCCCTTGTCAAACACTGACGACGTTTTTAATGCTCGACGCATGTCTGGTCATTTTTGCGTCTAAACAAACCTTACCTCTCTAGCATCAACAGCATCCCTCATGATCTCCATCCATCCTTCAAACGTCGCCTAAATAAACAACACAACACAGTAAACAAACAACACAACACAGAGTCAGTCCATAAGAAGATAAATTCTACCGAGCATGATGAGGTGTTCCTTGGGTAAATCTCCCGTGAACTGGGTTGTCTGTGTACGAGTACGAGGAAAAGTATGAGGAAGAATCCCGACAGGATAGGGTGATCCTTAGGTAAAGCTTAAATCTGTAACCTTTAAACATTCCCTAGACACGGTAAAAATGCATAAGGGATTTAAAAATCTCTCAGAGATTTGGTTGCCTACGCTACCCGGAGCAATACACTGGTCTTTGGGTATATCACACGGGAACGGGTTGTCTATGAAAAGCTGGAAAGGATAGAGCGATCCTTGGGAAAATCGTTTGAGATCTAGGTCAGTAGGAGAGCACGGAGCCCGGGCCGGAGTAATTCTCACGTGGAACAGGGATGCCCGTATACCTATAGAACTCTCTAGGGTCCGAGCTCTGCAGAAAAATCATGAACTCACCACTTGGAAAAGAGCGATAAATCCGTTACCAGCGTTGTCAAAATTGATATTAGAATTTATCCACCGATATCCCCGATATTCCAGCCGATCACAATCCGATCTGTTCTGCACGATGCTGATCGGCAGGCGCTCCCCTTTACTGTCGACGCATTTGTAAAATCGTCCTCCAAAAAACTGAACTCCGACGATGCTGAAGATGAGCCAGAATACCATGCACACTAGCAACACATTGCCGATCCCCGGGATTGCAAACAGCAATGAATTCACCACAACCTTGGAAAAAACAGTCGCAGGGATCTAAGTAGATTATAACTTATAACGCTTTTCTTTACGTGTTGTCGCACCTCAAGTTACAGAATTTACAGATCTAGAGTTGTTTCTTTCACATTTCATCATTTTTTGTGTGCCTAAGAATGCTTATGCTTTTGATAAACGATCAACTATCTGGGAATCACATTATTCAAAATGGGCAATTCACATTCGGACTGAAACTAAATGCCTTCCAGGTAGGAGGTTTGCCAGTTGATCTTGAGGCTGCTGTTGTTTTCGTATTTCTTGTTATTATAAGAAATTTGACCAATTTTTTTTATCAGAAACTGAACCCGGCAGTACTCAGCTGGAAAATGTGAGAAAGATAAATTTTCCTTGTATACACACGAAAAACCTAAGCTAGGGGCTTTTTTGTCTGAACTGAAAACCCCGGATACATTTGCGGAAATTTCCAGTGGCGAAATGAAACAACATTTTCCGGAATTTCCTGGTGGGGTGTACCTATATTTTCTTCCGTTTCAAAATTTAGGGTTGAATAGAAAGGGGACTAGTTAAAACGTTTAGTTCCCGAACAAAGGCAACCTTAATATGGAGAAGCAGTCTGCATTCCTGAAATGAAGAATATTGGATAATTTCTTGTTGAAGAGTTGTTTACCTTCATACCCTCCCAGCGTGAGATCGCTCTCAGAGGTCTTAGCGCCCGCAATGTACGCAGGGAACGAAATGAAGCTAGGCTACTGTCGTTATCTGTGGTCTGATTGTTCACTGTGGCGAGAGAAATCTGCAAAAGAATACAAATAACAAATTATAATAATTTTCACCATGGATAATTATATGATTCATTATTATTGCGCCCTATTACTCGTTCTTTACAACATAACTATCAGAATTGTATTCCCCTTCACTGTCATTTTGTTTTGTTCTTTTAAATATTATCTAAAGAAAGAGCTTTACTAAAAGAACACCATATCACTTGCTCTATTTTCCGAGTAATATATATTTTGAAATGGTTTAAGTTATTACATTTAAGTGTTAAAAGTCAAGTAAAACAGAAAGAATTTATATTTTTGAGTTAGGCTTACTATGTATTTAAAAGTGTTTCTTTTACTTCATAACTTCAATAAAGTCAGTTACATCAGAAAGCCTACAGGATTTCTAAGTGCATGTCTGAGTGGTCCTACGATCGAGAAATTAACTAGTTACTTTTGACAATTTGGTGAATTTGAATTTTTGAGAATTTTCTTTATTTGAAACACCTGTCTGATTAACAATGTATTCATATTTTAAAGAGAAATAGCTGTTGATAACTCTCGAGCATTCAATGAACATTTATACACGTTTCAACAAGGTTATTATGATTATTACGATTATTTTGTTTAGTATTCTTACAGAGTTTAGTTCTTCAATAGATTCAACAGCCGTGAGAATGGATATCTGAAAATACACAATGTTAATGAATTACAGCTGCATGTTGCTTAATAACGAAATCTTCATTTGCCAAAAGCGCAAAACGTTTTTAGATAAGAGTAACGAGTATTCTGCAACTCGTGTCTTGTAAACAAAAACCGAAACAAACAGAAGAGAACCAAACTCAGGTGAATGGTTCCTTCTTCTACACAAGATGAAGAATACTGTCTCCATTATTGTCCCATAATAAGTATGGCCAAGCATTGTGCGTAAGTAAGACCGATGCAGAGAGTGACAGACAGAAGAGATAGTATACATTGCACGAAATATATAATGGACTCCTGTATTGTGAAGAGATCGGAAGAGCGTCGTGTAGGGAAAGAGTGTAGATCTCGGTGGTCGCCGTATCATTAAAAAAAAAAAAAA
>OMLO01002233.1_pt1 | contig 15488 bp, 9 predicted proteins | sample 1674811 | NCBI WGS metagenome assembly OMLO01 (sample SAMN06265003, study PRJEB25207) | coral metagenome | isolation source: Coral host | place: Mexico:La Bocana,Puerto Morelos, Mexico | collected 2008-11-13 | reverse complement strand
TTTGGTTATATCAACTAAGTTGGCCACCGTAACGAGTTATAAAGCTGACGTTTCGAGCGTTAGCCCTTCGTCAGAGCTGACGATGAGCTAACGCTCGAAACGTCAGCTTTCTAACTCGTTACGGTGGCCAATTTACATTTTCAACTTAGTTAATATAACCAAATTACATTGTAAAGGAAGAAGTCAGATATGGGGTAAGCTTTTAAGCACGCAGTCAATATTATGTATTTTACTTATAGACCGTTAAGCTAGGCTACCTATTAATCTCAACTTTCTCACGGTCTGTTGTCATGGTGTCACCAGTGAGCCGCCAGAACAAAAGCATTACAAACATTTGCCTCACATCCGTTCGATGCCTTATTTGGAGGGCCTAAAGATATTAAAATCACTTAATTACCGTCTGATTTTGGGCTAGGACACTTAAATATGGCTTACACGAGGGATTTTTGGGAGATAAACTAATTTCACTTCCGGAGGAGACGTTGGAACGAACGGAGACAGTGGAGAGGGGAACATTTCAGAGGGTATCGTAAGTAATCATGAGTACAATTTCCTTAATATCTCAAAAATTCGAATCGAGAATTTTAGGTAAACAAACGCTCGTGTCACTTCGCACTCTGAATTACTATTCGGATCGCCAGTTCACGTTTAGAATTGAATAATGTGTACTGAGTCAATTTACGACGCGTTAAGCTCAATACTTTGAATAAAAGCTTAGTTTTGTGTTGTTTAGTTGAGGACTCGAAATTGCATCCATGGGCGGTTGCCATGACCACTTTCGGTTTACTGCTCCAAAGAAAGTCGTAGTTAATTCTAGATTTTCTCCGTTTCTATTCGGTTTTCGGGATGCGTTTGCTCAGATATCAGAGAAAGAACTTTCTTCGTGAAATTCAAACAGCAAAGTGGTTTTCCAATATTCCTGAGTTAGTATCACTTTTTCAGTCTTTTTTACTAAATTAATTGTTTTGTAAACGTTACATTAGTTTGAAATGAAGTGTCTACCTTCATCAATTGTTGTGTCCTCTAACTGAAATTGAACCAGGTGAACAAAAACAACAATAACCACTACCACAATCTTACCTTCACAGCTTAATCCACTCCAGCCAGGGGAGCAGTCACACTGATACGTTCCTTGTTCCTCGCTACACGTTCCACCATTTTGGCACGGGTTTATCGGGAGGCATTTAGACTCAACTAATGCGAAACAGAGAGCAAACTTGTCATTTTCTTTAGTAACATCTTTTTTGCTGATTATTTGAGTGTACTACATAGAGCAGGTAAGACATTTAATTTCACAACCTTAGTACTTTTTATCACGCAAGAGAATTATCTTGCAGTAAGTAGTCCATCGGAGTCAACATCTTTCTATGATATCTGAGCTCCGTTGATGGTTTTAATAATGACCTTTTCAAAAAGAGCCATTCCGAATGAAAAGTAATTTGTAAAAAGGAAAAATATTTCAATATGCGACTTTGGTCTTTTTTTGTCAAATTTAACAGGCGTACCCCTTTAAAAATGTTAATGCCATACACACCAATAATGCAAACGTATGTGGTTAAATGTACAATCTATAACAGAAAATTTATTAACTCTTGAATTATTGTTGTTAACTAACCTTGGCAATTCCGTCCCATCCAACCCATTTTACAAGTACACGAGTATGATGACCCATCGGATGAACAAGTAGCTCCATTTTGACAAGGAGACGGGACACAAGGGTCCGGTTCTGTAAAGAAAAGACGTTGTGATGCTTACCCTTCTAATAGTAAGCTATAGTGAGAATGCTGCTGTGTCCCTTGTTACAAACCATTGTACTCTAAAAAAATGAACTAATAATGGAAGTAAACTGTTTCCCAACTCAAAACTTAACTAATTTCTTGTTTTCACTTACTGTCGCAGTTCTTTCCAATAAAGCCTCTACTGCAAGTACATTCGTAGTCATGCTCAACTTGCGAACAAATTCCAAAGTTTTTGCAAGGATTAGGCTTGCACATGTTTTGCTCTGCCAAAAAAGGTGGAAAGTCAGCTAAAACTGAGCGTTACAGTATTACATATGAAGATAAAAAAAACAGAGAAGACAGTTCCTAAACGCCTTGTAAGCTCATCTCTCATCTGCGCATCCATCATAATCGCATTAAACACATATGAGAACCTCTTTTTCGCGATTTTTGCAAAATAACTTGACATATGAAGCAACAAAAGTCAAATGGATTCCGCTCAACTCAAATAATCATTGTGCCCCTTAATTTCATTCTTCTTTTTTGTTGTTTTGCTTTGTTTTTGTTTTGTTTTAAATGGTTGAGAAAGTAACCAATACTGCTTGAATCGATAAAAAACACAACCCCGGAAATTTTTTCTACATCTACATGTTTCTAGTATCCACCTTTTGTTTTGCGTTTAATGCTGTTTAGGCCACACGTATTTTAGTGCTCCAAGTTATTTATTTACGAAATATACGAATTATGCCTGTGTATTGAAGATCCCTATTTCCTATATTTTTATGTAATTTTTTATTTGGCGGGGGTGGCGATTTTCTATAATCTGTATAGCCCCATCAGTTTACTTCTTACTTCTTCCTCAATTACCTTCACAATGTTTCCCTTGAAATCCACTTGGACAGTGGCACCGATAAGAGCTCATATAAGCAGAGCATGTTCCTCCATTGAGGCAAAGGTTCACCAAGCACTGGCCATTGCTAATGGACTCTATATAAAATAGGAAGAAATTAATCAGCCTGGTAACCGAATTTAAAATTTATTTACCACACAGTATCTCGTTCTGAAAACACAGCGCCTCAAACTGGAGTCTTTTGATCTAGCACGTTGTGTTTACTTTTCATGCATCTGCAGATGTGCACAGGGTACCTACCTGGATGGTTTTCTCTTAGATCGTATTGATCAGTGGGATAATGATCTTCAAAGGAATCTGAATTTGATTCTGAAAAATAAAGCCTTGTTTCTTACACATTTCAAAAAAACCATATCATCCTCATACTTCGATGAAGCTCCGCAGAATTACATACAGAATATACAGATCTTTGTTTTGTAATGTATTATAATCCCTTCATGGCTAGAGGTTCCTGTGGCTTCTCCACTTAAATTAAATTCTCAGATAAAAGGCTGCTTTGATACTTGCAAATATTCATTTTGATTTTTGCTTATTGCTTCTTGCAGTAATTCACAAAGATGTTGTTCTCACCTCTTCCATTGGCCACCTCTTCGTGGATGTGGTGATGCTGTACAACAACTGGAATCGGGTAGGGAACTTTCTGGGGAAACATGACAGGATATGGGACTCGATGAATCACCAAATGGGGTGGAGACGGTACAGGAACAGGATATGGCTTTGGAGGAGAAGGTACGGCATAGGGAACTTTTCTTATCTCAGGGGGATATCTGATATAGACAGGAAATGGAACGTGATGAATCTGCGATGGTTGAGGAACTGCTATTGGATAAAATATTTTTTGAATTTCTCCTGGCTCCTTGACGGGGTAGGCCACTGGATAGGGGACGTTTTTAACTTGTGGAGGCGATGGGACGGCCACCGGAATAGGAACAGGAACATCGTGTATCTTCGGAGGAGACTCCACTGGAACAGCCACCTGCTGGATTTTAGGTGGCGACGGTACTTGCACTGGTACCATCACAGGCTGAATAGATGGCGGACCTGGTACTGGAACGGGATATGGTACATGTTGTACTTTAGGTGGGGAAGGAACTGGTACAGGAAACGGGACTTGCTGAACTTCTTTTTGAGGTGACATAAATGCTCCAGGCTGAGGCATACCCTGCAGATTAAAAGTAGGTGGAGACATGGGAATTCCCTCTGGTGACATCATGTGGAAGTCATTTACTACACCGATTGGCGCATTCATTGGATGATGTGTATGGAAATGGATGTCGTGAGGGGGCATTGTGTGAATATGGGGAGGTGGAAGTGGTGGCTCTATTCCTAGGGGAGGGTGTGGAGGTAAAATGGGTGTTAAGTCTTCAGGTGGAGCGATCCCTTCCATATTAGGAGGAGGTTGTATGGACATCCCTTCAGGCGGCACCATGTGAACGTCCGGAGGAATTGTATCTGTTCCATCCGGTACATTCATTGGAGGAGGTGTCTGAATAGGAATGTCAGGAGGTTGTATCACAGGGACATCTGGAGGCCGAGGCTCGATTCCTACTGGAGAATTTAAGGATTGCATTGGTTCAGTAAAAACATCTGGAGGAATGGTGGGGGAATCAGTTAAAGGAGGGGGTGGGGGCTCTAGTCTAGGTGGTGCATTGATGTGGATAGAATATGGAGGTGGACCAAAATGAGATAGATGTGGGTGATGATTGAAATGTGGCGATGAGGAAATGCGGTGTGTTAGTGGATTGCCGTGAAGAGTCATAGGAAACGGCGAGAGATGGTTAGGATGCTTCGCCATATGGAAGCCATTATTGCCTCCTTGGGAAAATGTCGCCATCCTGTGGAAAGGTCCAGTAACATGAGGTCCCCCTCTGGACGTTTGAGGCGATCCTAAATGAATTGGTGTGTGTTCAGTTCTGCGCAAGGATGGTGGTTTCTGTTCTACGTATTCTGCTGGGGCACTATTGAAAAAGAACCGGGGTCTCATGTCACCAGTTGTGTCCGACCACTGTTGCCTTTTGTCTCCCGACTGTGTTTTCAGGCGCTTATTAACAAGTGTAGCATTTTTTATACTTCCTTTACTTGTCTCTGTAGCAGAACTTATTGGCTTAAATGGCTTATTGTCAGTTGCACGAGTGGCAAAGTTCCATGATTCGCGGGGTCTCGCGTGATCCAACATGTCAAGTGCTTTGGTCAAGAAAGCTGACTCTCTTCTGCGATGGCGACTAAGCTTTTTGCTCAACTTTCCTTTATTATTGAAGGCATTGGAAACATCTGCTAATTTCTTTAAGCACAGTTGTCCTTTGCAAGGTATTTTATTGCTAGCATTGTCTGCCAGCAGGTGGCTATTGTTTTGGTTGATCTTCCAACTTTCCACGCTGTCGACTTTCGGACTTTTTTCATGTTTAGTTCCATGACTTAAATTATCCACACCGCTTTCAATGACAAGGTTGCTTCGTTGTCCTTTAACACTAACTACAACTTGGTTTAGATGTCGCTTTACATGGTGTTTGTGAAGACCTGCGATCTCGTTTGTTCCGAACCACGGCAATGTAACGAAAATGTGGAGGAAACGTAAAGCAGTTGAGAACTTCATAAGCGAGCGTCATTTGAAGCTGTTAACCAACTTAACATATCAGGATAATGATCCTCCGTTTGGTTATAAGTTTGCAGTTTTTACTGAAACCGCGGTTTTCTGAGGGAGAAAAAGAAAATGTGTACTTGAAATGATCTCATCTGATTCTATAAGCATCAAATATTCAAAGCAACCGTTTAATTTTAGAACGGAAAGTCATATTGATAAATCGCACATTGAACTTAATTAGCACCTGGGTAGACCTTCTCGGTTTAAAAGTCATTCCAGAACTCATCGGGGCTTAAGAAAAGGTGCAAGAATGTTATAGTTGAAAAGTAAATGCAGTGCTTGTCAACTTAATTTATCTTTAACCAAGGTGCTAGTTTACGAAAACTCTCCTGCATACGTAACATGTACGTTATGCTGTGACTGGAAACAAATTATCTTTTTTTTTTAAGGTGAAACTAAAAGAAGCAAGTATTTCAAGTAACGTAAAATACTTTACAACGAGAGCAATCATGGATTTTTTCTTCTTTGCGTTATTGTTTTAGCCCCACCATTAATTGTTTTGTTACAATTCAGAACACTAATTGTCTTAATAACCCATAACTAATAACCTATAAAGACACAATAAATCAACTATTTCATTGTTATGTGGTTCTCCTTCATTCAGATGAAGGTTAACTACGAGGACTCTATAATCAATTGGCCACATGCTCTTCAAGTGTGACAGCTTCACCTCTGCGGTTTTCATCGCGGAACACTTTTGTTCCAGTGAACTCGACGAGAAAATACTTAATTCTATCCGTTGTTTTAATTGTCAAGGAGAATTTGGAATGATAATATCTAAGCAAAGGAAGATCGCTCAAGTGCTCGTTCGTCGCATCATGGGAACGGTTCATTTACTTTGGCAGGTGAATAATATAATTCCTGATTGTTCAATTAAGAGAGAGTCTCACCAACGGATAAATTCTCCAATAGTGAACTGTTGTATTAAAAAAGTAAGGAGAATTGTAATCTGGATTTTGCAGCTATATAATCCTCGTCGGGACAAGCATTAACCGATAAAATGGTGATAATTGTAACACATAGAATGGCTATTGCGGGAACAGGTTTTTCTTTTACGGTCAATTTGACAGTGCAACTCGCAACAATGAGCCGTGGCGGAAGTCCTAAATCTTTAATAACTTGAACATCGACTTCGAACAGTAATTATTCTTCCAATAACTCTTTCAGTTGAAGAAATGAAAATCTTTTTAGCGGGATATTAAGTCGAGCGAAAATTGAAATGTGAAAAGGTGGTCTTCACTATGCGGGGACCTTGGATAACTGTTGCTCTGGTAGATTGTTTGGTAATACTCTTCCATTTAGCCTTTGTAAAGACTACAACAATCATAACAAGAGGACCATTTCGACGGGGTTTGGAATATAAACAAATCATTTTACCAGAGGTCCAGGTGAAAAAGAATATAGGTGAACTTTCACAGCCGTCGGGTGGGAAGAATTTACGCAAAAAGCGCCGCCTATCACCATCTTCATTTCATGATAAAAAAGGCAAAGTGAGTGCTTTTCAGAACAGGTTCAGGAAACAAAGCGATGAGGTGTTTGGTCAAAATAAACCTGACGTTAGCAAGAGGGATTACTTTTTCACGCCCGCTTCTCCATACGAGCGAATGACAAGTCCCGTTGACCGAAGAATGTTTCTGGTTCACCGAGGAGAAAAAGGTACTAGCCTGTCCTGTGACCTCTGTATTTCAGCCATCTTATCTTTAAGTCGAACAGTTAACTTTTGAAAAATTCAACAAGTTATGTTAGTAGGAGTGTGTTTTTAATCAATTATGATTTAAAATAGCTTAAAAACATTCCTTTCTAGCTTGAACAGTTTGGCTTGGTTGCTTTGACGTTTTCAAATGACAGTATAATTGGAACGGAGGGCTGTTTATCATGTTCATTAATCGACAAACATAAAAGGGGAATAACTCCCCTTGTTAATGACCATACTAGGTTTTCTGGTTTCGATGTGAAAAGCCGATATACAAATATAATTTAGACTCAACAATCGGCTTGCAGGCAAGAAAAGAGGTTGTACTTGAACGCAGCTTTTCTACTCTCTCAAAGTAACCTTCAAATCAAATAAATTGTAGTAATTGTGAATGTTTAACCTTGATTCCTTATTTACAATGACTTCCCTTTTATGAAAGTCTCTACAAAACTCAAAAATCCGTACAGTGAAGAAATATTCTCATTATCTAATAATTACTCCCTTTGCACTATGAACGAGGAGTTGGTGAGGGAAATCAACTTTTGACAGGTCTAAACCACGGTTATCTGTTTGGAACGTCATAGCTTTTTGTAACGACGGCACAGTTATTAAACCGATATTCATTTATATATTTTGTACAGGACCGTGTTTCTTTCATGCATGCCACCATGGAGGGATGTGCATTCCGCGACGCCATGGTTTTTACTGTGAATGCCTACCCGGTTTCATTGGGACAAGATGTGAAGGTCGGTGATTCTAGGGAACGAGGAGTATACAAAACCTAACTGCATTTATGAAGACTCGAAGCTATTGTGGTGCTTGGTAATGAGAGTTACAAGTTCCAAGTGAAGCCTTTTTCTAGCCTTTTGGCTATCAGTAGATTTTTCTGAGCTATCAATTAAACTATGCGTCAATTTGCGGTTGGCATTAAAAATCTGGACAATTCTACAGCCCTATAAAACAGGCTTTTTCTGTACAGTGCATATGAGATTTTTTAGCATTAAGTTGAAAGATTCTCGTTTTTACGAATTGACTTTCAATTTATATCTAAAATTTTGGGCACTTTTGGAATGACTTACAATTAGCCACCCATGCCTGTCATATTTAGGTGGAAAAACAGAAAACATGAAAATGCAGAGATTTTAACCAGATACTTACTAGTTAAGTGTTTTCGAAAGTCAGACCCAAAACTTGACCTTTAATTGTTTGTTGCATAGTTAAGAAAGAGTGCAAACCTGAAACATGTAAGAACGGCGGGACTTGTACTGAAATAGCCGTTGGAAGACATCTTTGTACGTGCCCCGTTGGATTTCTTGGAGATGATTGTGAAGGTGGGTAATGATTGGAGCTGAAGCACTGACCGACCCCGGTCGATACATTTTTAGTAAATCTCATGAGATTTATGGAGTGCTCCCAAAGTAATGTTGCTCAGTCAATACAAAACAATGCGACGTCGCTAATAACTAAGACTAACCTCTAATAACAATAATGGTTTCTGATCAAATGGTCCGTTATGGTCAATATTGAATACTGTGGACCATAGCCTCAAAAATTCATCAGGAGCAAAAAAGCTGTCCACTAAAACAAAAATAGAAATTCTGAAGCTGCTCATTATGAATTGGGGACAATTACCCCGTTGAAATAAAAAAAATAATTTTTGTGTCGCTCTATGTAAATAAACAAGAGTTATATTTCAGCTTAAAGGCATGTAGGAATCAACTCCATCTTTGATTTCTTTTAATCACTTTACTTTTTGTATGCAGCGCGAAGTCCCTGCCATCCGAATCCCTGTCGTAATGAAGGCACGTGCAGTCAGACTGATGAATCATATACGTGTGTATGTGACCCGGGATACAAAGGGAAGAACTGTGAAAGTAAGTACAGGTTCAATTATCAGTTATTTAATTTGATGCTATAATTTACATAACTGCAGCCTTTCGTTATTAGCAGGAATTGTTGGTAGGCTGTATATAGAGAATATATTTTCTCCATAGTCGCTAACAAGTGCTCACCAAACCCTTGCAAGAACGGAGGAGTGTGCTTCGAGGAAAACAATGATTACGTCTGCAACTGCCCACAGGGTTTTAAAGGAAAAACTTGTGAAGGTCAGTATTGTTAACAGCAGGCAAAGCTCAATACATTACATTTTAACTTGACTCCGAAGGTTTGGGAAATCAAACAAAAGAGAGCACCTGAGGAAAAATGCATTAATGCTTTTGTTTTGCTCCTTCAAGTCAAGTTACAATTTCAACGTTAACCAGTTTCGAAACTGAGCGATTATCCCGTGAGTGATCCAAAAAAATGAATTAAGAATAAATTGAAAAAAAAGAAGTTTTTAATGGTTGCTAAAAATAGCTCACGTGCTACATCCGTTGTTGTCAATTACTTCACGATATCGCCCAGTCCACGTAACGAAGTAACGCTAAAGGAGCATTAGTGGATGTATTCTTCATGATTCAAGTTACCGATTTTCTTCCTTTTCTTAATTAAATTAGTCATCAGCGAGTGTAATTCTGTTTACTGTCTGAATGGGGGTTCATGCAGAGATGAACCATCTGGATACAAGTGCGACTGCCATTTCGGATTCTATGGAAAGCGATGTGAAGGTGAGTTTCATGTTTTTTGCCTTGCCTTCTTTTGATGCTTTTTTTTTTCTGTTCACCCAGAATCGCTCGGGAAAGGGAAAAAACTATGCTATGCAAATTGAGACTATAATAGTGCTCGCATTCAATGGTTTTCCTGTCAGACGTTTCTAATCGACTATTAGATCGATATTAAAATAAAAATTTACGTAGTAACATGAAACGAAAGAAACCCTGGAGAAGAAACAAAAATGAAACTTCAACCATGTGTGAGTAAAACGAAAACGTACTCGACAGAAAAAGTTCCCAATAAATTGTATTTTTCAAATAATTATACATTATGAATGCTATGGAGCATATAGTTATTGTATTCAGAACTGCTCTGCTAATTCAAAGCACTGCAAATAAATAAACTAAGCAATTATATATTGCAAATAGAACGTATTCTCTTATATCATTTGCTGAGAGGCTAAGCAATTGGTTAGTTATATGAAGCTAGTGCTGATCACCAGTATAGGCTGGTTTTTTAGTGACGGAGTCGTAGTCTGAGTCATAGTTAAAAGCGTAGAATAAATCAATCACGAGGCTCGATTCAGGGCCTAGGCCTGAAGTTGTGACTTGTTGGTTCCTCCGCTTCTGCTTCTGACTCCGACAATCTAGTTTTCACTGGATCCTAAGCGACGGAGTCGTAAACGGAATCGGAAGAAATGGAAACGTTTTGTTTTTTCCGATTCCGATCCGATTATGACTCCGATTTTCGACTACGACTCTGTCGCAAGTAAAGTGGTCTCGAGACTACTGAAAAGGATCTCTTGCTTTAATCCTAGAACCGAAAAAGTGTTAATTCCAGCAAAATAACGCTACAATTACCACCGGGTCTGGATAAGAATTCATTCGAAATTCACATTTGCCTTAGTATACAGCAATAATTTTAATAGGTCATTGAAAAATTACCATGGACAGAGCAAACAAATTGCAGCTTAATCTTAGCACACTGAACTCAGGAGAACTTACTTCCAGCGAACTAACCCTAATCACAAAATTGTCACTTTCGACCAACTAATAAACTGTTAAAGAGAACCATAAGACGACGTTTATTCTCAATTACCCATGCTTTTACACTTTTTATGACACCATACTTTATGGCAAAGAATTTGACACCTGAAAACGAAACCAAAGTGATCAACCAACAAAACATTTTTGACAAAAACCGCCATATTTCTGTCTAGCTGGACAGAGTCTTTACTAATCCTAGTACCGATACTGTATCTTTATGTAGCTTCTGCATGCCACCCTAATCCCTGTAAAAATGATGGGGCTTGTCTAAGATTTGGTAATCAATACTCCTGCCAGTGCAAACAAGGCTTCTCTGGAAACCGGTGTAAAGGTAAAGGAATTTGCAGTTTTCCTTCATTATCTGCGGATTACAGGTATGTTACGTCATTACCTCGACTCTGATTACTGTGAATATGTGAATGAAGGCTCCACCGCACAGATTTATTTATCAGGCAGAGTTAAACAGGGGTAGAGAAATTAAGCCTGTTTTCAATTTCATTTTCGATCGTTGAGGTTTTTTTTTCTTTCACAATCATTTTTTACGCTTGAGACAGTTTTAAAATGGTGACAGACAAAAGTATCTTAGTTTGATTAATTTTAACATGGCGTCATTATCAGCTATAGAGTCCAATTGTAGTTTGAATAATATATTTCAATGATGATTTTTCAACGATTGCCATGCAAAATTATTCATCTTCACACAATTCTAGGAAAACATCAATATCAATCGCCAATGTTTACTCTGGTTTTTTGATATTTATTTCTTTACAGTTCGAAGACCATGTTCCCTTGGCCTCTGCCTTAATGGAGGAACCTGCGTGGATGGTTCTTTCACAAACAGTAAATATGGCTTTGCATGCGTGTGTCCGCGAGGATTTGACGGCATTATGTGCGAGAAACATCTTCCTGATGACCTAGGAAAAACTCTCCAAATTACATGAGCTAGTGTGACTGATGAAGCTTATGGTTTGGGACTTAAACTCTACATATCTAGGCAGCAACAAAAACCTCTTATTGTATGAAATGATATAGACTTTCGAGATTTAACGATCTGCAATGTGTGAGAGAAGCAACTTAACTAAGTATTTCACACTAGCTTAGTGTGGTAAAGGCATATTTCTGTTACAGTCATAGCACATCGTGGAAAGTGTCATGTTTACTTAACTAGCTAAGCATATTAACGTGCATCAAATGCCTAGGAAACGAAAATGTATCATTAAAAAGTAGGATGTAAATCGCCGATGTTCACATTATTCTTAACAAAGTGAGCAATTATCTTTTACTTTTTCCGTTACAGCCGTGGAAAAGACACAAGTTGTTCGTGAATCGTCTTTGCGCTCGCGACTCAGCAGATAAATTGACGCTATGCACGACTAGGCGTAGGCCCATCTTTGATTTAGACAGTTGTTTACGTTACATAAAATATCGAAAAATGTAAAAATCAATCTATTTTGATGTACAGAAAAGTTACAAATGCAAAGATAACAATTGAAAATGCATGGCAGCAAAGAAATTAAATGTTAACAATTAAATAACGAAATTTTAGCTTTCGATGTGTTTGGTTTATTATTCAAACAAAAGAAGTTTGATAACTTGTAGAAACAACTGGCGAAAATGTTTTTGTTGCGATCGTTAGCATGTTTTTGACGCCTTTTTCTCACACACAAATTATTTTTCTCTTCCTTAAGTGTACTATCATCATGCTTTAGTCCTTTAAGGGACAAACTACATCAAATTGGTTTCATGCTTTTTAATTGGTGTTTTTGTAGACATCGCTGTTGTATCCAATTTAATCTTTGTGTTGTTTGTTTCGAATTAGTGCCTACACATATTGTTTATGAGCAATTCAATGAACCAATGAATATGTGGCCAAAAAAACCTTGTGTGCACGAGTCAATTTGTTAGATTGTCGAAAAGAATGAAAAATAATTGAAAAAAGGTTGTTCCGTTTTACGCATCACCGGCAATGCTTCAGTTCTCTATACACAGCCACCCGTTACCAACTCATTTTCGTAGCTAAGGGTAGATAATAAACCAGAGTGCGAGACGTGCGAGACGAAAAACAATCAAACAAACAAAAACCTGTTGGTTTGGTTTTCCACCAATAAAACACAAGTAGCATTGTTTTCTGGATCACTGAACTAACTGGAAATTCTAGCGAAGCATAAACAGGTACAAAATTGACAAAACTTCTTCAGTTGCTGATTTGGAATTCAGACATCATTGACAAACGCCCATCGTTTGACAATCGACAATGGACAGCCCGTGGTTTCTTTATTGGTAGAATATTGTTAGTCATACTTGACTGATGTCATCATATCAGTGAAATCACATCGCTTCTGTGAACGGCGATCGTCTTAATAATTGTTTTCTTCTAAATTGTAGCGTCGTGGGTTCTTTAAACAAAAGAAATGGAGGAATCACAGGGGAAATTTACACAGGAGGGTTTTAAAAGAAGGTGAAGCATTCGTAATGAAACAACTTAGATTACAAATCACCTTAACATGGCTGGTTCTACTATCAATTTTTCAAACAAAAGGAAAACGTCTTCGCCCACGACACAAAATTGACCTTCTTTATCCTTATCGCACCGATGCATTTTTAACTGAGAGGACAAGATATGGATCAGAGAAAAGCACGGCAGCTTATGACGAGGCACCGGAAAGAATTAAGCGAGGAAGTAATCGCTCTGAAAATAAGAAGACTTTTCGGCGGAAGGTTTCAAACGGATCTACCGCACTACCACAACCAGCGAAGCCTTTGCGTGTAGTAGCAACCTCCGCTGTGATAAAAAATCGACTCAAGAAACCTCAACCACTAAAAGCAATTCACATATGGGGACCGACACCTTTTAAAACCGTGTTGCAAAACCTTCAAAAGATAAATGATAATCTTCAAAAGCAACGTGGATCTGTGAAAAGGTTATTTCTTCCCGTTCAACTTCAACGAATGCAATTTTTAAACGATTTACGTAATAAACGTCTTTTCCCCGGAACTATTGGGCCGTTTCCACATCGAATTGCCCCTGCCAACCTGGAAGGACAATTTCCTGTTCCTCCTGATGCAGTAAACTCCCCTGATGCAATTCATCTCGATGAAGGACCCAAACCACCTCCTGTTATGCCAGCTCCAATTGGACCTATGCTTCCACCATTACCAGTTCCTCCACAGCCTGTTGCTCCATTCCATGACATGGGCCCTATGCACTTCCAGGAGATGAACCCCGTTCATACTTTTCTCCCAGATCATGAGGCTGTCCCTATTCACGAAATTGCCCCTGAGCATGACTTGGAACCAGAAACTGAAATCCCCGATGTAGGTCCATCACCCCAAATGGTTCCTAACAACTTTGGTTTGCCAGATATACCACCTAATTTTGTACCAAATTTTGTCCCACCGCACGGCTTGTTTGAGCCACCGTTTCCATTTCTGGCTGGGGAAGTAGACGAAGAGGTTAACCGCCACGTCCATAAAGGTAGGTTAAATAACGAGCGATGCAATAGTTTAGCATAAAATGAAGACTAAGTCATTTAACATTTAATGTAGGATAAAACTATCTTGAATTGCATATACTTCACCTTAATTGTAACCTCCAACAAGATATCAGTGTAAAATATGCAAACGCCTTAACACAAAGTTTATTCTAGTTGAAAGGAATTTATCAACTATTGTTAATTGGTCGCTAACATGAAGAAACTGCAGAATAAATAAGTTTTGATTGCGTTTTCTCGTCGATGGCCCGCGATAATAACAAAGTAAGATAGGAACTTAAGAAATATGGCGGTTATTACCTGAGGAAGGTACGGACACTGTGTGGAACATATGATTCAGTGCACATACAAACTTATCAAAGCATTCAAGTTAAGAGAGATTCGGTTTGGAATGTTGTACTCTAATAAGTTTACGATAATTGTAGCACATTTCTCTCAGCTAGCAATATAAGAACTAAGACATCCATTTTGTTCGTTTACAATCTATGTAAGGTGTTTCAAAGGCAAAATGCAGTCCTAATCCATGTAGAAATGACGGCATATGTACAGCTTTTGAGAAGCATTACGAGTGTGAGTGCCCTATCGGATTCATGGGAAAAGACTGCGAGGGTAAGTTCGATTAAACTTCCCGACATGGCTTGTTTTGCTTCATTAACGAATGATTTTTAATTGTTTAGAGAGCTACCGAGAAGTTTTCGAGTAGTTTAGAAGTAGAAAGAAAGTTGCCCTTCCACAGCTGTTAGCAATTGCGCACATCAAGATCATGGCATGAAGAAAATGTTCCATATGAGTAAACTACACTTATTTATAGCTTCTACTTTTTATGATATACACTGCAGGGCTTATAAGTTTATACTCAATTGTAAATGCAACAGGATCATGTTCTAAAAAAATCCTTGTAGCTTCCTTCCTTCTGATAACAGTCTAGTCTTGTAGCTGCAAAATGTTAACTAGGTATTGAACATCGCAATAAATCAAAATAGGATCGGGGATTAAACTGAGGCACTTTTTCAATACTTAATAACATACTAATATTAATTACATATTAATAACATACAAGTATTTCATTTAGAGGTTAACCACTGTCTTCCGAACCCATGTAAGAATGAGGGAAACTGCTACGCATCTTCAAATGGTTACCATTGCACATGCGTCAAAGGATTCAAAGGACCCAACTGCGATAGTAAGTAAGCACGCGATAGTAGCTACGTTTGCTTCCTACATTGAAAAAGTAGGAGCCACCTACGCACAGCAGAACAAGTACTTTCTTGCCGGAATTAGTAAAAAAAAAGCCATTCTCGAGAACCTTCACCCCGTAAAAGCACAGAGGGATCAACGTTTTACCTGCATCTAGTGTAATAGCCTTCAATTTTGAGTTGTTTTCAGAAGCGTAGAAC
>OMLO01002232.1_pt1 | contig 15489 bp, 13 predicted proteins | sample 1674811 | NCBI WGS metagenome assembly OMLO01 (sample SAMN06265003, study PRJEB25207) | coral metagenome | isolation source: Coral host | place: Mexico:La Bocana,Puerto Morelos, Mexico | collected 2008-11-13 | reverse complement strand
CAAGAAAAGTGACCCAAACTAAAACTAACTACCTACCTATTCAAATAAAAACAAAGAAACAAGGTACTGCTTTTCAGATCTGAAATAATTCAACCTAGTCTTGAATTCATTTAAAGTTTTTGATGTTCTTATATCAACTGGAAGGCTATTCCACAGCGTAGCACCGCTATAAGAAAAACGTTTATGAAAATAATCAGTGTGAGGTTGAGGAAGAGCCAGCCTCATTTCACTATTTTTTAATCTATGAAAGTTGTATCATTGCGAAGGATAAATTTATTCATGTCATGTACATAAACGACTATAATTTTGCTGTCAGTACATTATATTTACTCACCCTCGATGAGTGGCCAAATCAAATGCGACACTGAGTCCCTGCTGACCAGCCTTGATGTTGTCACGGTAAAACTTGTTACTCTCCTCAACAGTACTGAAACCTGCATACTACAAAACACAATCACAAGTTGCATTTTAGAAGTACAACGAATGTATTAATTAATTTGCCCAATAAAACAATATTATTTAATAAACACAACTATTTAAGCTTAACATGGTGAAACAACCCTCATTCACTGATGCAGCGAGGAGAAAACTTGATAGGCACATCAACAAACATTGCAGGTTTTTCTGGCCTGTCTTCAAAAATTCCCTAAGTCCTTGTTTTCTAGGAAATTTTCAGCCAGTAATTAGTTCATTTTCACCCACAAGTGAAATTAACCAGCAGCCATCACTACCAACAGTTGTATGATGTTCTCAAAAACTACCTGTAGTTTTTACACTACCCCTTTGATGACAGTACAATTAGTACTCAAATGGGTTTATCCTGTCAAAAAATTCAATTATCATTATACTGTAGTATTACTTCTAGCGTACAATCAATGGCACAAAGAATTTGATGAACAATTTGAATTAGCTCAATAAATTTTCTTGTATTATTATCATTATCATCGTTATCATCATCATGATTATTATTACTGTCATCGGTAAACATCCCGCACCTCCAAAGTACAATGTTGAAAAATGTAACATTGACCCACTTGCACATATTGCTCTTTACTTGAATTGTTTCCTCATAATTCCCTCACTGGGTCCTTACCTGACGGATGGTCCAAGGTCGATTTGTGTACATGGTAGCATATGGTCCCCTTGTAAATGGGAACTTTCCTGGTATCTCCTCTTCAGTATGTTGAGTGTCAGTCTTGGTGTATACAGGTTTGATGTCTATACCCTGAATGACACAATGTGCAAATATAACACTGCCAGCAAGTATATAATGGTGTTATTTTCTGAGACACTCCCAATCCAAAAACTTTAAAACTGAACACAGATGTGCAGTTCCAGAAATATCCATACCCACCCAAGGAGGGTCAAAATTTTCCATGGGGGAGGGGGTTCAAAACCACCATATGATGCTAAACTGGAATTTCTGAAGGTGTGGGGGTTGGAACTGAAAAACCTTCTGTAAGGGGTATGGATAATTTCTGGACCTGCACAACATTGTGTGGAAAAACTTTGACACATTTTTTCTCTATTATTTATTAAATTTTCCCTTCAGCATTGCATCAGACTGAATGTGAGTATATAGTTTTAATTTATCTTTAAAATAATTAAGCAATTTAACAGTCATGTGCCTGTATGAAGTATTTTGTTGCTTTTGTACATTACCTCTGGAGTGTGCCATGTTAGTTTCTTCTCTGGATCTGCTCCTTTCAATTGTTTCTTTGCCAGTTCTGTCCATTCAGGATGCAACGGCTCGCGATGAACAAAACGTTGTCCAATAACCTTTACAATAAACATGCAGCCTTCAATTTTAACAGGGAGATCTTACATTTATCTAGGCTCATAGCCAAAAAGATCTTGAAAACTACCTAACCCATCCACATGCCTGCAAATCTCAAGAGAGATCAAAAACAATTTTCTCCCTGTAGTGTCAATATGAACTCCATCAACCAGGTCATGAGAATTTAACAATAATTTAAATGACCATTAGGAAAGTGCTTTTATAGTTGAGCCAATTTTCCTCAATTTTCCTCCACAAAAAGAAATGTTTAGAGACCTATTTAATGAGAATTTTTCTGTTAAAAGCAGCATTGTATAATATCAACTTACAGTGTAGCTGGGGTAGTAAAATGGATGGTGAAAAAGAAAGCTGTGAGGAAGTTAAAAATGGTATTGTACACAACATCTTGCTCCTTGGAATAGGTTATTCATTTTTTCTGCCTTGAATGCCAAAACGTAACTTAGTAGGTTTTTCCTCGCAACAGATAAAGAAAGGGTCACTAGGTGATTTCTGAAATCTTAGTGCAAACCCTTTCAATTGAAAATGAGTTTCATTTGCACATAATGAACCTGTGGGCAGAACCAATTCTCGTATGAATTATTTTACAGGAAGACTTGTCTTGACACTGAGGCAAAAAAAACAATTTGGAAAATACGGAAATGTAGACTTTTTCCATCCACTCACCCTACCATCCCCCTACCAGCTGCCACATGCACACACTATCAACCCCCCCCCTTGTCCGAAGGATTTCACGCTTGGGACAGAGACTTGTACACCATAACCACTTCAATGGTTAAAACAGTTTCTTACTAACATGGGACTTCAACTAACAAGGACCTCAAGGAAAAATTATAAGCTTAAGCTTATCATAAAAAAAACAAAAACAAAACAATTATGGCAATCTCAAGTCATGGGTAAACAGCCATTTCGCTATAAGTTAATACAATATTGTTTCAAATCAGAATTATAAGCAATATAGTTCGTCTCTTGGAAGTTAAAAAAGACTTACAGCTTATACGCACTGAATGTCTCTGGATGTCTGCAGAGCTTTGCAGAGTGGAGACAAATTTTTGGTCCGTGCGAAACGTCACGTCTCGAATTAACCTGTCTTTCTACCACTAAAATCGATGACAGAAATCGTACCTGGTTCGCTGATGACAGCGGACTGAAAAGGACTTTGCTTCTGAACCTTGCACAAGTCAGCATATCCGAATACAAGAGAAAAATTGGTCACTTTGTGTCGCTCAAATCTCACAGGACATTACGCTGTCTACGTTGCATTCGTTACATGACGTATCAACCTGCAGTGACAGATACAGCTGGCCAACTGCTGACAAACATCACGCAATCCTCAGTGTGAAAAAAAAAAGGGTGACTGGTACATTTACCCAGAACAGTTCAACACACAGAAAAGTTCCAAAACCTTCAGGCCGTGCCTGACGAAATATTCAGAATATTGGAAATACAAAAGTTCAATCCAACCGTACGGTCAGCTTTTTGGTTTTCGGGTTTTTGAATCCCAAATTTTGCTGATCAGATCCACCAGGATCCGGTTCCTTTGCTTTGTCCGTCTTCATAAGCCGCCAGTCGTTTTATGCTAGTCCCCGGCATTTTTCTGCTACTGAAGTGAAAAGGCGTCCCATCCAACTCATGCTCATCTGAGAAACTTCTGGTACTAGGACAGATTATTCCGAAGAACATTCCTCTGCTACCAGGGTAACGGATCTAGGCCAATATGGTAATGAAATATTTGTCATCATGATAAAAAAAAACACTGCTACAGTGATTCCCGATCGCATGACATTCGTTCATGATTTCAGTATTCAACGCGATTTTTCCAACGTCCAACAGAACGTATTGGCCTGCGCGACATTCTATTGGACAGTTTGAAAAATACTCCTCTCCATTTCACATCATATTTCACATCCAAAATGAGAGGGCTGGGGAGAGGAGGATGACCTCACATACACCCCTAGTGAAGCCAAGCTTTACAAAGCAGAACACCAGCAGGTAACCCTAGAGTTCAAATGATCCCAAAATGAACTTTAAATGATTCTAGGACGTCAGTTGATACACCCACCCATCCCAGAAAAATTTAAAGTAGGGCCATTAAAAGTGAAATTGCAAATCAGTACTGGGTGATTTTATAAGGGGTAAATCCTTACCCTTCCCCACAGAATTTTACGAGGGACAAGAAAGGAGGCCTTGTAAATTAGGTCGAACAACTCTCCACCTGTCTTACTTTTCCAGACTCACTCTTATGTTAACCTCCCACAACGGTAACAGACACTAAAGCGGGTCCGAACTGCCAAGATAACTCGCTCTCCGTAAGCAAAATAACGGCCGCGATTTATCAACGACTGACAGTGTATACAGAGCCTAATTGCCCCCGCAGTGTTTTGTCCCAGAGGCCAAGAGGCCAAACCCGAGGAGGCACCCTAGCATTCCCTGGGTGTGTACATACAAGGACAAAGACTAGTTTAGCAAGCGCGCACGGTGGTGTCGGGTTCTTTCAACCACGAGGTCACGTTTTGTCACCTTCCAGCTTCGCCATCTTCTAGCAGCATCTAGCAGCGTTTGAAGGTCTTGCATCTACGAGTTTTATTTTCTACCAATTACATTGTGGCAACTTTGGCTTTTGTTGTCGTAATGGTTTTTTTCCAGTTACACAAATATTAATTGCATAATGTAATAAGGTTATATTGACTGGTTTATGGATAAATCGATTACAGATCATTATATTTTCTACAAATAGGGGCAGTCGTTGCAAGCTTTGTTATTGTTGTAATGGTTTCTGGTGAAGTGCTTTTTCTTTTTCAAAAATTACATGACTCTAATAACATACAGTATGTTGTTGTTACACAGAACGTTAATACCATACTGTATGGTTGTATTATTATTGTATTGGCATTATCGGACAATCTAGTCCATAATCGTGTGTTAGTAATTGTACATTTCCTTAAACATTTTCTGAGATAGCTTTGGAGTTCGATTCGTGATCGGCAAATGTGGTGACAAGAACCACAGACATAAGTGGAATCAGTGGGTGGAGAAAGGGCCCTGGCCTTCTGACGTTCTCTCCTGCTATCCATTGTGATGTGCAGAAGCTTTTCTCCCTCTCGTAGGGCTTCAGTGCAATTTGTTTTCCACGCACTCCTGTCACTGGCAAGAGTCTCCCACAAATCGATTGGAAGATCAATGGCCTGCACGTCCCTCTTCGCCACGTCCTTGAAACGGAGCTTCGGTCATCCTACCGGCCCTTTTCCTTGTACTAGTTCTCCGCACAAGAGTTGCTTGGGATCAAGCAACTCTTGGCATCAAGCATGTAATTGATTGTACACACCAAATTTACACATGAATATGTTCACTACTTAAATGTGAACTTCAATGAAGTGCTTAAAATGTTTTTTTTTTCAACAGTCGTACTGCACAGTATATATATTCAATACACATCCCATAAACAAATTAGCAGGGGCAGCTTTGATGAACACTACTTCTAGTCTGTATTGTAAGAGGTCTCGGAACTTGATCTGTAAAATAACGTGCGTCGTTAGTCTCTATCTGTTTCAGTTTTTCATTGATATATCGTGATTGCGTTACGTAGGTGCTGCGTTGACGTAGGTGACTGTCTCCTCGTGTATGTCTGCACTTGGACAAATAAGCCGCGTGAAACATGCATTCAGGAAAGAGGTACTTACTACGATCATAAATTCTCTAGTTTTTAGCAAATTATATTACTGTTCGACAGTATGGGCTAACACAACTCAAACCAACATTAATAAGAAACTACAAGGCATTCAATTTTGCAGCAAGAATAGTTTGTAACATTAGAAAGTACGATCATGTGTCTCCAGCTTTAAAAAATTTAAAATGGATTCCTGTGAAATCACAACTGTACTTAAGAGACGCCGTTATGGCTTTTAAGTGTATGAAAGGTCTCGCACCAGAATATTTATTCCTAGGGGTAGCGTTAGTCGTCGAGTGACCAGTAATTCACAATAACTAAATATTCACTTTATAAAACAGCAACCGGTCAGAGATCTTTCTATTATCGTATAGTAAGTATTTGGAACGCTATTAGACCCAAACTGAAATTAAGCCAACGTGTAAATAGTTTTAAACGCAATCTTAAACTAGACCTTTAAATTCGTTTTCGTCTTAGTAATATTGTATTTAGGATTTACCTTAATTAATTAACTTATTGTTTATTTTGTATTGTCACTAAAAAGCCCCTATGGGGAGTTGTCAATAAAGTATTGTATTGTATTGTATATGCTTCCACGAGCAATTTTTCTTAAATTAAAATGTTGTAAAAAGAAACAGGTGTCATATTACACCCTACCCCCTACCCCCACAACGACCACTTTCCTCTGTCCCCAAGGTGGCCGTTGTAGAAACGATCAACTGTGTAACTGAAAACGCTCTGACTTCCGTTTTACGGAAAGAAATCACCTACATTTAACGAATTAACCTTTGCACACTGAACCAGAAAGGTACCGTATACAACAGGAATAACGAAATAATCGCCTGATATAAAATAAAACATTAACGCGTAGAATCCAGTGAACGTGGCATATAACGAAGAAAGCATCGTCTAATGACAGCATGTAACACATACTGAAAAAGCCAACGAGTAGAATTGAATGAGCACCACGTGAATAAGGGCCAGGCAGAATGACGACTTTTAGAACTACAAGCTTATTTAGAGCTACTACATCATTAGTCCCGAGTTGCCTTTTGCCTCTGTGTAGGATATTATGATCCGGCTCTGTGTCAAAACGAGGAGTCTTTCGTCTAAATCAGTTCATATGAAAATGTGTTTCTCTTACAGGTTCAATTTCATGTAAATCAAACTAATTTTTATAAGAAAGATTTTGCACGAGGACTCGTTTTGAAACGGAAGCACAAGGGAAAGAGAATTTAGATAAGGTATGGCTGATCATTGTTCTTAACGTTTGCTACAGTTTAATTTTGTTGTTCTCAAGAAATGTTTATTACGTTACTTTCTCTTAGCCCGGTGTAACCCAAGGCAAAAACAACACATTTTCGTATAGTATCTCAAAGACACTATTTTATTTCGTCGTTTGGTGATGATCGTTACAGTGAAAATGAGAAACAAACAATAATACTTAGAGCCTTCAGAGGCCTACGTTAACCTTGAATGTTTAAACCGCAAGCTATATATTAAGACTCTTATGTTATGTCTTAAGCAGTAAAACAAAGCTCAGCTGGGTGAAAATCGATGCAAAATGCAGTTGAGTTAAGGACCCTTAACAACTGAAACGTTAAAATCAGGAGAAGTCAAGGATGTCTAAAAACAAATTAGAAAAGAAAACTTCCCCTTTATGCAATGTTTCTTGCGAAAATTTGTCTTTTAATCAGAAAGCCTTGATCACGTCTATTATTGCCATAACAAACCGGCATTTGTAGTCACGTGGTCAGTCAGTTAAGAAATTAAGTTGGTAACCAAATTAATGCAAGTTCTATTTTGTTCATCCTGGAGTGTTTATGAAAGTTTTCAAATCTTCGTCTACTAAGACAGAAAAACACCAAACAGATAACAATAAACCATAAAGAAACAAGGATGGTTAAGGATCGAAAAACGACGAACTTGAAAAAGACGTAGCTCTTTTGCGTGCTTCACAGCTAGGCATCCATATTACTTCATAAGTAATCACTATCGTCTTATACAACTTTTGTCACGAGTTACAAGCAAGTACTGTTTTGAATTTTGTTTTCAGTCTAAAAATACATCATTTTAAAAGTATTGCAAAATGACTCAATTGCGTGCTTCAAATTAATAGGAGTTGTTGATTATATGTTGTGTTCGTGACTAATTCGCTACTTTTAACTTTGCAATGCACGTTTGTTGAGTAAATACGGCAAAAACGAGACTTAACTAGTTATTCTCATTTTAACTACACTGTAAATGGTGCCGTTAAAGATGGTATTTCACTGGCGTGATATACACTGAATCGGTCCTAAACAGGGCCTGTACCACTTTCACTGTTACCACTTGACTCTGAAAGTGTGGCATTGCGACGGCGCTTGCGCAGCACAATGACCACGGCGCCGCTGACGATAGCAATGGCCACGACACCGCTGACCACCAGAATGGCGATCAAATAGGTAGGGAAAGTGGAGCTATCACCCTCATCGAGGTCGTCAGCACCTAATAAAACAATACAAAGTGACTGTCATGTAAGGCTCGTAGGTAGGTAGATGGATGGATGGATGGATGGATCTATGGACAACGAGAATCCCATACAAATTTGGGGACACAAAATAAAAGAAGAGAAAACAAACATGTTCTATTATGATCAAAATTTTACCCTAGTTTAAATTTTAAGGTTTATCACATAGAATTCCACGAAAGATCAAAAAATCGCTAACCGTTGACAAATATCTGCATTGGTTCCGGAGATATTGATGTTTGAAAAATGTGTAAAATATGCAAATGAGATGACTGATGACGTCGCACACTCAACCATATATAACGTCACGTATATAAATAGCATAAATTATTGAAAATTAGTGGTCTGAAAGCTATAAAAAATTACGTTCCCATGGAAACCCACTCTTTTCCAGTGCCCTTCAACCTGATTTTAAAGATTTATTGACTGCCAACTTTAAAATCATTAAACATGGCCATGAACCCGGCCAAACGCATTTATATGCTTTTTGGATCACGCAGATGAGGCACCCTTGGTAAATATCAATATGGAAAGCTGAACGCTAAGCTTATTTTTGTCCTATAATGCAATGAAATTGCCGTATTTTGACTGGGTATTATGGTTTCAACGCAAATATCTCGTTCACATTTCAAGCAATCAAAAATCTCTCTGTTCATCTTACATATCTACGTTCCGGGCTGTCTTGTTAGTTCTTTGGCGATTTTTGGGTATATTTGGGGACAAAACGTTTTTCTCAAAGGATTCTGAGTGAAATTTATGGAAATAGGAAAGTTACGTTTGAAGATATGAGGTTGGCAGACGTACAACAAACATGATAAGCTTATGTCGTGGAGCACATTTAGTAGAATTACCTGAAAGAGAATCAAACATATTGGCTGGGATGTATTGCTTCATCGTATTTGATCAAAATTCGGTTGAGCTTATGACGTCATAAGACTAATTTACATATTTTAAAAACTAGAATATCTCTGGAACGAAACGAGCAAAGCATTTTTCGTCTCGTACAGACTTCTTATCTATGTTTTCGTCAAAGTAGCATAAAGACTTCGTAAAACGTCTGATAATCATAGCTGTTAAAGAAATGATCATGTTTGAGCACAAAAAGAGATTTTCATTTCGAGATTTTTTTTTTCACGGTCGATTCGAGTGTGGAAAACTAAAAAAGACGCCTTTTTAGCTTTCTTCGGGTTTTTTCGCGGCAGATTTGTTCGTATTTTAGTAGCCTCCGGCACTTTCGCTTCATTTTTAACTATGGGCTCTATTTTGTCTTCAGTTTTGAAGGTATGTATCGCTCACAGTGTGTCCCCAAGCCATGTACATCTAGAAATTGTTTATCAGCTGAGAGGAGCCCAGGAACCATTCAATGGGCTCCCGCAACTGATTTTCTGTCGAGAAAAGTGAATTATGTCACGAGTGGTATGAAAACCATGCCCCCCTCGGCGGGGATTTTGTCAAGTTAGCAGTCCACTGATTAAAATGAAAATTATCGCAATAGACACAGACCTTTTTGGTTCTTTTTGTTGACCTTGCCAAATTTGTAAGGCCCAACCTCCAGATAGTACTTTGTTTTTACGACCCTATTGACGTCCACCGAGCGTCTTTCAAAAGACGGACCATCACTACTGAATTCACAGGTAAGGCAATCAGTATCGCACCGATTGCTATCCTCGTCGGGCAGGCAAACGATGGCCGTGACAAAAAATGTAACCGAGACAAATCCTGATTGACCACCGAAACGGAAAGCCAGGAAATCAACCTGCTCAACTTCTGCGTCAGCACACGTCAAATCTGTTACTATACCAGCGTCTTGCGAACAGCTAAGTAATAACAAGAAAGGTATTAGTGCACTGAAAAGCCTTTTTATTATAGATGAGCCATTTTAAAGGTGAAATGCAAGGTCTGCATACGAACCAAGAGGTCCATCAGGGCGGTGCTTATCCCGGTTCCAATAGCATGAAGTGAAAACAGTATTTCTGTTCCCCCTTGGAATGGATGCTAGCAACCTCGTTCGCGGGGTTTTTCCCTTGAAGGAGGGAAAAGCCCTGGGAACGACGTTGACATGCTACAATGTAGTCCATCGCCGGATAAACCCCAGAATTAAGTTCTCCGGTACTCATTTATACACATAATGTCTCCGGCCAAGGCTCGAACTCGGACCGCTCGATCCGGAGACAAGCGCGCTAACCGTGAGACCACGGCGCATCCCATTTCTAAGAGAAGGGTAGAATTCGAGTTCTGTGTTGAAATATTATTTTGTCTTAAGCCTAGGCAGTTTAATATTACTGATATCAAGTTGTAATAATTAGAAGTTATTTAGCTGTGAAATATAGAATATGAAATATATCTCCCGTCGTTCTTATATTATCAAACCAAATTTTCCTAATTAATAATTAGATTATGGGCTCGGGATTTCTATGAGGTGATGGTTGACAAGGCCGAAGACCGAATCGACTATCACCTCATAGAAATCCCGAGCTCATAATCTAATTGTTTTAGTAGAATTCTTATTTTTATTTGCTTCAAATAAGGATTCCAATTATTTCTGGTCTTAAACTTCACGCTTTAGAGGTTTAGCGCGGACTAAATTGTCAATTTGACAATTGTGTACGCGCGCTCATCAGTTTCTTTTAAAAATTTCAAGCCTTTTTTAATTCAAGAAACCGTAAATGTCCTCCTTTAGGTCTTCTCAGGAATTTGAATACCATTTGTTTGAAAATGTGTTTTCAAAGTTCTGAGAAACAAGGAAACATTGTAATTTTTGTCGACCGCACCGAGCCACTGCAAACTAATGGCTAATAGTGTGTAATGGCTCAGCCAATCAGATTACAGCATTTGCATTAGAATACTAGTAGAATTCTACTTATTTCCTTTATAATAGGTTTTTGGTCTGGAAAAACAATTCTTTAAAAACCTGGGGAAACTCTTTTGCTGTGGAGATGCCAGGATTTGTTACAGAGATTTAATATTCAGAGACATCAACAGCACCCAAGGTCCAACAATTTTGCAGGGTCACACCATCAAAAATAAAAATCGGAACCATTCAATAAATTAATTCAAAAAACTGGGATATGAAATATGATTGGTATATAAACAACCTCGCCAAGATCTAGATCTGTGCGGTAATTTATTCGCCCGTTATTCGGAAAAGTGTTCTACCCAAATTTATAGAGCTTTGTATGGAGACGCCATGTTGGTGCCCAAGTGCATGGGCACCAACATGGCGGCCGTAAGGTAATAGAAACATCTGTCATTGAGTTCTGCCATCGAAACGAAATAATATTACTCAAGAGCTCCGAAGCATCGAAATTAATACTTCTTCTAGAGCAAGAACTGTTTAGTTAGCCAAAACGTGAACAGTAACTCATCTATTGCCCTGCTCGAGAGCGTTGTCAGTGTGCCATTTTAATGTAACGCAACGCACAAACTTGGAAATTCAGACGTACTCTATTACATAATGAGGAACCCTGTCGGGCTCAAACGTTGCAAAACGTCAAGTTTTTAGAGAGTCTTACATCAGATAGAACTAGAACTTCACAAAGATTGATATTTTTTGGTTTTGGAAAATGATGACGTCACATGAAAACCAAGCTTTTTAATCCCAGGCTGTCACCAAAAACATAACCATAACCATAACCATAACCATAACCATAACCATAACCAGGTCCAGGTCCCTTCTGGGGACGAGGTTGGACCTGGGTCGTATCCGGAACGCTATTTAAGCCGAAAACACAATTGTAAGCGATTACGTAAAGTTATAAAAAGTCTTAACTAAAAATTATCTCCAACATTTTTTTTCTCTTATCTCACACATTTCAGAATGCTCGATTGGCCGACGGAATTCATCGTTTAAGGTTAATAACTTTCAAAACAATAAAGGTAGATAACTGTTTAACAAAATAAATGAATAAAGGGTGAAAATTTCTAAAGAAACTGTGGTGCTGTGTCGGTGGGGGTAACAAGGTAATTTGGTTATATCAACCAAATTGAAAATGTAAATTAGACACCGTAACGAGTTAAAAAGCTGACGTTTCGAGAGTTAGCCCTTCGTCAGAGCGAAGGACGAAGGGCTAACGCTCGAAACGTCAGCTCAGTTAACTCGTCACGGTGGCTAATTTACATTTTCAACTTAGTTGGTATAACCAAATTAACCTGTTTAACAAAATACAGTTCAAGGCCTATTACGGTTATAATCCTACAACAAAACAGCAGTGTTTGTTACGGTTGATGAACTGGAAACAGTAACCTATAACTCAGAAACGCAAAACGAACTAAAAGAAATATATCTACCCTGGATTCCTATTTATTTGAAAGCGAAAGCGAATATTTTAGAATGACTTGAATGATTGGATTTTCCCTCCTCGCACCCTCGAGGACTGAAAGAAACTTTGCTAATTTGACCGGTATGCCACTGCCATTAAAAAATCTTCACCCCTTTGTTCGTTTGACCGTATCTCCTTCATGACAACTTGATTCATGTTGGTGCTATGCACGTCCGATATAATTTCCCATATGGATACAGTGGGTCGGGAATGCTCTTCTGAAAATTTGAATCAACCCGTAAGGAAGGCGAGTTTGGCTCTGATCAGTTCGCGCTTTTAATCGACCCCTAATTACCTTAGTAGTGGCAATTTGCGTTTCCAAAACATTGCACAATGTATGTCTGGAGGATAATATCACTTAAAAGTTCACGAAAAAAGTGTACGTCCTGAAAGATTTTTACTGTATTTTTTTCTGCTTAACACTTTTTACCGTATATATTTCCACGTTCTCGCTTTTGTTTTACAGAAAGGCAATTGAAAGCTCGTGATTTTGAACTATTTTTAACCAGAGAACTGAATTAAATTTGCAATATATCGTAGTAGCTGGTAGGCTCCTGCGCAGACTTTTGTCGTTCTTACGGGTTCGTCACGCAATCATTCCTCCCGTGACGAACCCGTAAGAACGTCTGCGCAGGAGGCTAAGTAGCTGGTAGAATCTGTAAAAGTATCAAGACATTTCCCATTATTCGACTCTGATTGTCATGGCAATGACAAGTCAAGATTGATTTTGTCTGATTTTGTATTGATATGCGAGGTGAAACTAGATCCATATTACAACAACTGAGTATGTTTACCCGTAAAGGATCAAAGGCCACTCGGTTCCACTATCGGAAACAGCAATGAGTTGCTCAAAATGAACATCTAGGCCCGAGAAACCTCCTCGGACAATTGAGAGTTCGCCATATAATTCGGACTCCAGGTCAATGATATAGTCAGAAGTTACGAGACCGCCACCATAAGTGAAGTATAAATCAAAACTAAAAGTCAAATCGCCGTTATCTGAAAGCAAATTCAAAACACTGTGGATCAGCCTAAACAAGAAATCTATCAGCAACAACAACAACAAATTTATTGTTCCCATCATATCGCAGATATAAATTGTAACAGATAGAAACCTTAACGGAAAAAAAGTAAAAAGCTATTGGATTTCTGGGAGCGCATTAGATGGGTAAATTAATTGTTTACAGAGGTACGAGGTAGTCAATACATACAAGTATATACCCTATCTATACAGATCATCAATACCGTGACTCAAACATAACATTAATATCTCCTTATTTAACCGAGAGCGAGGTCTTTACGGAAAATATCAAGCCGAGACCTTGGTTTAATATAGCAAGGTCTCGGTTTGAGATTTTTCCGTAAAGACCGAACGTTCGAGGTCAATAAGTTGTTTATTATATGGCCTTTTGCTTGAACACTCAAGTATGCAACCTTGGTCATAAAGGTTGGAAAACTGCATGCTATACGCATTGTACTCACCGCACCCTCCCCCCCCCCTCCACTACTCTTATAGTTATAGCCTACTGTGGGTACGGCTACACGTAGGCTATTATAATTACTCTTGTGCAATGTTGACAACAAACTTTCATCTAACACAAGTTTGCATTTTTCCATTTTCCAACTTTGGAAGGGGGAAATGGGAGTGCTAGTACTAACTTCGTAGGTAATACGGTTTTTATCTAATGTTTGTGCTCATTTCCCGACACAACTTGTTCGTGGTGGTAGCTACAGAAGAATGTGAGCACAATACTAACTCATGAACGCTACCCAGTCTACCCAGGCTGCTCAGTGATTACTAGTAGATGAACCCTTATATTTTTATGTTTACGGATTTCTGGACTGAGTTAGCTTAAATTGAGATGCAATCGTTCACGGTTTTTTTCAGCAGACCTGACACGTGAAAACACATGTCTATTCTTGGCTTGCACTGTCACGCAATGAAAACCTAATTCAAAAACCATTCGGTAGATAAAGTCAAGAAATTTTGTTGTTATGGGGGATTAATAAAGAAGTCACTTCTCCAAGTTTGAAGTCGGTGCGTTTTTCTTAACTCCAGATATTCGTCGAAATATTTTGCACAAATTTATAGAGCCCAGTACAGAGAAGCCATATTGGTGTACCTTTGTGGTACACCAACATGGAGGCTGCAAAATATTATTATCATCTTTCAGATCTTTAACCTACTTTGGCTAGCTATGTCTGTTTATCTGTACTGAAGAAACAGGGATTTACATAACCACTTTTCCTAATACTTTTGGCTAAATGGCTAAATATCACGAGATAAGAATATGTTCGTAACCGTGTTTATGTCACGTACAGACGTAACTCTGAAATTCAAAAGGTGCAGGTTTCCAGACGAAGCAGGCTACTGAGCTGAAAAGGTGTACACAGATATCAATTAACCCCTTCTCATTCCTAATGAGGATTTAAAGTTTGGTCACGTGCAAGCCAAGAATAAACTTACCAGAACGCGACATCTAGGCGGAGGTTGGACCTACAGTAAGCCAACCGCGCAAAAATATTCCTTGCAAGTCTATAACCTAGTTGGAAGATTTATAGATCCCTAAGTATTCTTTTTCTCACTTCTCACCTGAACCATCACTGGATACACTGTGTAAAGGTACGAAACTTGCTTGCAAGGTGTCATCTATGGTGCTGTAATCACATCTTATCCGGTAGCGGTGGTCATATTGAAAAGTCACCACATTTTCAGTTGGGTCGACCCTGACTTCAAACAGGACTTCCAGGACATTGTAAACGTCATCAGTGGTAATCTGCTGTGCGCATTCTTGGGCATTGAAAGGTCCGTAATGCACCGCCCCATCAAAGGAATTCGGCTGACAGACGGATCCACCGGTAGCGCCTCGCAACTGCCATTTGGATTCATCACCAACATTATTACCCCACCAATCGATATCCGGAATATTGATCGAAAACGTTATTTCCGCGCCGTTAGTTCCGCAATCAATATCACTGAGATATGCATCGTCAGCATCCCCTGAATAGCCTGTACAATGAAAAATCATTCATAATTTGTAAATGTAGTAGGACTATATGGTGTCCAATTTGGAGATAACAGGATGTAAAAAGTTCCGAAGACAGACGAAATTGGACGAGGACTATCTATCTATCTATCTATCTATCTATCTATCTATCTATCTATCTATCTATCTATCTATCTATCTATCTATCTATC
>OMLO01002231.1_pt1 | contig 15490 bp, 13 predicted proteins | sample 1674811 | NCBI WGS metagenome assembly OMLO01 (sample SAMN06265003, study PRJEB25207) | coral metagenome | isolation source: Coral host | place: Mexico:La Bocana,Puerto Morelos, Mexico | collected 2008-11-13 | reverse complement strand
ATTTCGTTTTGGTTTCCTAGCTGCTTTATATATTTAGTTGTTTATGTATGTCATGTTTTCAGCTAATCGCTAGTAAAGGTGCGTATTAAAGACGTGTGGATTTCGACTACAGTGTGTAGTATGTTAAATGATCTGTGAAAACAATACAAGGCTTGGTTACCTTCTGTGTAAGCAGAATCCGCGATAACAAGGTAGAGTATTTTGGGGTACAGGTGCTCCTTGTCTCCCAATAGTTCACTGATCTCGCCTGTGGAGCTTATTTCTGCACTGTCGTCCTCATTTTCTTGGACAGCCTGGAAAGGAACAAATATGGAGTTCTTTAACTTATTAATAATTCATTAAGATTAATCAAAGGAAATTTGGATATCTGACCTTAATTAGTATAGATTTTTTCGATGTTATTTCTCCGTATTGGCCTTAGGAACTCGAAGTTGGTCAAAAATAATCGGCTAGGCGTCATATTTTCAACTGAATTCTCTGTGCTTGGAAATGTGGTAAAACACCGTCTTTTGTGTTTAATATATTACGTCAACATAATTCGTCTTACTTTATTGCTATTAAAATGGATGGTGGTACTGTACAGCTCTTACAGAGCCGAACGAACTACATTTTCTGGGAGCAGTCATGCTGGTGCTGGGGCAATCATGATCACGGGACACTTCTCTAATGGCACGAGGTGCGATACCTAGCGTGACCAAGGAATAGATGGAGTTTGGTACCTGAAGGAACTTGTAGACGCGAAGAAATCTGTCAATTCCCAATTCCTGTTCAAGCATGAGCCGTGACTCCTCCAGCCTCTGGAACAGACTCTCTTCATCCTCCAGTCGCTTCTTTTCTCGCTGCTCTTTATTAGCAGAGTCGTCATCCTCGTCATCGTCATCACCTGATTTAAAATGACATTGTCACGAAATCTTTGCAGCCGATAACTGAACTCACTACACTAAGGTTTGCGCGTTTATTTATCTCCAGACTACGGTATTGTCAAGCCTAGCAGTGGACAGCTGTTTTGTCACACTTGGGATTTCTTGGCATTGCACAAGTCATAGTGCAAACAGGCTTACAGATAGGAAACTCTTATGTTTTCCAACTCAGTGGCCCAGTGGTGCACATGCTGAATCTCTGGAGACGAGCGCACCAGTAGTCTGCGTACCTTTAGGATAAACTGGATCAGGATCAAGGATTCAAGATCACTGGGGTCATGGCGCATCTAAGGAACCGATAAATCCCCAGGTGTCAAGGACTCATCAGTTCCTTTGACACAAAATGATCCCAGCGATCCTGGACGACTGATCGTGGTCTTGAATCCTGTTTTACAGGATAATAAGCTCGAATTATGCTTTTTGATTTCATATTTCATGTGCATTGAACATTCTCTACTTACCCGAATCCCAGTCCTCGTTAAGATTGGACAGCTCAGAGGACGATCGTCCCATTTCCACCCCATCACTTTCATCATCTGTAAAATAAACAAAAAATGACCGTCATCAAAAAATAATAAATGTTCAAATGTAGGTTTTGATATTGTTCAATGCACTCAGCCACACCAAGCTAGTTGACAGGCATGCCACTGAAAGCTGAAAGAAACAAATAACACAATAGCCTTAAAAATGCCAACTGGCGGGAGGCAGACCATTTGGCTAACTAACTAGGGTCTACCGAGAAACAACTCCAGCTTAGTGTTCTGAGCAAGACTTGACCCCACGACCTCCAGATTTCAAGTCCGGAGCGCTAACCACTCCTCGGTCTTATTACATTAAGAGTCAAAGGACACACCTTGAGGAGATTGCGCGGTGTCTGCACAGTGATCCCAGTCCAGACTGTTAGCAGTTCCACTCATGCCTTTCATGGGTGAGGGGGAGCGACCTGAAAATCGACACATGAGACGTGTGTTAGCGGTATTTTGAGCTACTTTGGCTAAGTACAAAATTACCTTTAAATTAAAGGAAACCTTAAAAATAATAGTTTTCTAGGATAGAATTACACCAAAGAGATTAATAATAATCGATAAAAGGATTAACGATGGTTGAGGATAGAGAAGATTGACACGGATTACAAACGACGAACTTGAAACATTAAGGGTGCACTTTTCAATGCGCAAACCGTCATGTAGCTGGTAAAGTGTTAAGTTGACAGGTGTAACAGTGATACATAGATGTATCTCACCTGTGCTCACGAGTACATCTCTCATGGAATTCAACATATCCTCAAATTCTTCGTTTTCTTCTTCTTCGCTAAAGAACAAGAAAATGCACAAGGGTTGAATTAGTCAGTAAAAGGGAACCACGAAGTACTTAGTGAGATTTAAATAATTAATTAGTGTTGAGACAACTACAGCCTTACTCGACAAACCTCCAATATGCCAGTTGCTAAAAAAAATACATAACAGATAAAATTTGTGCGAAAGAACAGGGGAACGTTGTATTAAATCAATTAGAGCGATATGTCTCATTGACTACTCGCTGCTTTACAAATTGAGCCCGTATAATCAAATTGTTGCTATGATTGATTACGTTTGACAGATGCATTGTAACCATCCCAACCTAGGAAAGCTAGAGACTGTACCTAAATTTTAAAGTACAATGGAACCCGCCAATCAGGCCATGAAAATTTGACCGTATTACTGGGGTGGCGTATTAAAATTATAGAGGATAATGCAGGTTGGGATTTCAGATTGACCGTTGGCCGTATTAACGGGATGACCCCATTAACGGTGTTTTCTTTTAAAAAAAAAAATGTATGGGCGTTTCGCCGGGACAAAAAGGACTAGCCGTAATAACGAGGTGACCGTATTAACGAGGTGAATCGAGAAACATCACCGAAGTAACGCTCCTTGTGGTCTGCGAGCAGGCTGTTCACTTGGCAAGAACGATGGAAAAGAAAGCGGAAGGGGGCGCCTCCTTCTCCCCCTTTTCCTTTCCTGTACTTTTTCTTCCTGCGAAGAGGCTGCTCGCAGGCTAGTTAGTCCTTGACACTGCTCCTTTACCTTCCAACGTTCAACTCTTCTTCGTCGTCATCTTCATCCAGCTCTCCACCTTCTTCGTCCAATTCTTCCTCATCATCGCCTTCAATATCATCTTGCTCATCGTTAGTTTCCTTATTGTCGTCAACTTCATCTTCGTCTTCCTCCCCCGGGTCTGCTTCAGAAGCCTCTACACGTCCGGGGGTGGCAGTCTCGAACAACAACCGTAAGTTCGGGAGAGAGCACGTGCGAAGCCTCTGCAATAAATTCAAACACAAAGTGTCTTAAATTGATTCAACACTTCACGAACAAAGAAAGCTGTTGCTGCTTCTTTAAAATAACATTTTAAAGCACCTACCAAAAGAAAAGATCAATTTTCGTAAAAAAAATAAAATTCTGTTAACTGAGCAAGAAAGAAACACACCCACAATATTTAAGACAAAACCAGATGGTCTCTCTTGAACAAAATTCGATGGCAAGGATAAATGTAGCTTATATTATATGTTAATCATGTTACTCACCGTGACATTCGTATCGTAGATTCCTGTTTGTAACTCTGCAGCTCGCAGAGAGTTGTTGAGTGACCCGTCAGCCGTGTGAAATGATCTGAAATGCGAGTATGAAAGAAAACCTAAAAATAGTAGTTCACTGAAATATAAAAACCCCAAAGACAAAACAATACACCGTAAAGGAACAAGAATGGTTATAGATGGAGAACACTGACACGGATTACAAACAAAGAACTTGAAAATGTTATTTTTCTACCGTGAGGTAGTTCCTTAAGCAAAGAAAGGTGAAAGCACTGCTAAATTCCTTTCACACTTACAAGTCGTCAACTGAAATGTCTTGTACTTCAAGATTTTCAGACTCCTTTTCTTTCTTTTCTTCTTTACGTTCAACTCGCTCAAACAAAGCTTCTTTTGATCCTCGATCAGCCGGTGACGGAAATTCCTGGTCACGCTCATTACCTGACGCAGAATCCTGATCAACCTGCTTGCGTGACTCGTTCAAGAACTGTTGATAAGCGGCTCTTTTATCAGACTGTACCCAGGCACTTTTGGCGGGAGATTTTGGTTGTGGAGCACCTTAAACATAAAGAGCAGTGGTGATCACCACGTGATTTCTTTAATATATCAACACAAAGTCATTCATTCTTCATTCAAGAGAGAGAAATTAAAGCAGCTGATGTCAAGACTGGGTGAGTGGTGCTCCCAGATCGTGCCGTATTATTATTTCAATTTCCCTGACCCGAAATAAGATTCCTTGACTCTTCCCAGAACTTGACGAATTTTTTCCTAAATTTTTACCTGCCTTGTGGCAACCTAGCTCTTAGAACAAACGTTAAAAGAAGGTAGTAAGGCGAATTAACAGGTTGATCCATCAAATGGAACTTACTCTCAGTGGGTGTGCTTGCTTTTCCTTCTCCCCAGGCCTTCACTGGACTCTTTGGTGCTAGTTGTGCTGGTTTCTCAGCTGATGTTTCAGTCGTCTTTTCCTCAGGGATATTTTCCACGTCTTCTATACTCAAATCTCCTGAATTCTCCGCCTTAACAGTAGCACCTTCCTTACCTGTGTCACCCTCTTTGGTTCCTTCGGAGATTGTTTCTAAGGGAAGGGATTTTTTCGTGTTTTCCTCCGTTGTTCCTGATATCGTTAAGGTGGCTTCTCCTTGAGCGCTCGCTTCTTCAACTTTATCCTTTCTCATAATGACAGTTTTTGGAGAATCACCGGTGGTTGACTTCACCACTGTTACTCCCAGCACGGATGGCACGGTAGGGTTTTGCACCGTGACAGTTGCACCCACTGCTGCGCAGGATGCAGCCGGTGAAGATTGCGTGACAACCGGAAATTGAGGTTTCCTTGCAGCGTCGGGCTCGTCGCTTCCTCCCATGGTGGTTGTAGCAGTCTGAAGCTTGGCGTTACCCAGAGCGGATATGATTTGCGTCATTTGCGGTTTGCCCCACTGTTTCCGGGCGGGGTCAACGGCGGGCTTCAAAACGGCATCTTGAGCGCTGGTCGCTGAAATGGAAAAAGCAAACAAGGTATTAGAAGGCAATTACCACAAACACGTGTAAGTCAATCGCAGTCATACCAAAACGCCAGCCGAGTCACAACGGGAGCGCACAGACCCGCAAAGGTCTATCTTTACACACACGATAATTTTTCCGCAAGGGTGAAGTCAAAAATTCGACACGAAAAAACAAAAATACATATATTTTGATACCGTTTACGTAGATAAGTGTAGCGCTCCTGATATTCTGTTGTGTGTGGTACGAGCCAATATTAATGGCACCAACCAGTACGAAATACTACCCTCTTAGCTATCAGAATGAAGTGTTTTCGAGTGAAAACTCGGCGCGCGATGAGACGCTTCTTTACACACACCAGCAGTGCCAATCAACTACGAAATACGCTTATACAAATATAATTTGGTTTCGTTCAGGTTCTAAGCAGAGGCAATAAGGAATATGAAATCACTTCTGAGGGACTTGACTTCTGACATACATGAAGGTGGCTGCTCTATGGCTTGACCAAACTTGTGTGATACTTAGCTCAGTTAATCTTTCTCTGTACAGTTTGTAACACCAGCATGGTCACCATCCTATTACTCATAATATCATGTGTTTACCTTCCATCGCAGAGGCTGTAACTTCCAATGGGAGAGCGCGCAGCTGAAAAGGTACCTCTCCCCAGGCCTTGCGCGGTGCCAAGGGTTCGTCCTTCTCCTCCTCTGTCATCTTGCGAATATCATTCTACAACAACAGTGAGAAGAAATCACTGAGAGTATGTGATATCAAGAGAAAGACAATAGCATTGCAGGATTTTTTTTTTTCACTATAGTAGAAAATAGGACAGAACAAATTGAAGAAAAGTTTTTATTTTGTAAGAAATTAGACAAAAAAACACACACAAGACACATGAGAGATTCGCTCGACAATTCGTTTACCTCAGAATTCGATCTAAATAACATGGTGGCTCCAACTTCTTTCAGTGCTGTGTCAAGGCCTACTGGGGCGACCGCCGGCTTGGGAGCAGGTTCTACGATAAGGTAATAAGTTTTTTACCCAAATGACACCAAAATACAAATTACAACACGCGTAAAAAAAGTTAAATTTCTCAAAGATTGGATCATAGCTGCAAAGAAATCATACCTGCTGGTCTTTCGTATTTCGCTAAGGCTGGCAGAGGCCTATTTCAAAACAAAAACAGAAAGAAAAGAAATACGGCAAGCTGAAATAACACTACTCTGTCTAATTAAGAAGATTTCCAGGTTACCTTGTATAGCGTGTTGTACCGAGCTAATCTCTAGCGACCTTTTTTAACATCCGTCCGTTCGGGAAATACAGATCAGAGAGGCTTTCAGGTTAGGCTTCAATACTCAGCATATTTACATTACGTACCTTTTATCAGGATCTTGTCTTTGATTTTCCTGGTAAAAAGAAGTGAAAGTCTTAATATCATATCCGTTCGCTTCGTTAAAAAGTTCTTTAAAACTGTATGGTTAACAACCCCGAGATACGAGTTATCAACCTTGAGATACGAGTAAATCAAAACTGTGCTGAGAGAAAATGATTTTAATTTTAAGGTTTTCAAACCTTTTCCAGCTTGTCTTTCCCCTCTTTATTAATTCTTTCCAAAATCGCTTTTTTTCTCTGTTCAAGCTGAGCCCGCAACATGGTGGCTCGCTCCTCTGCTTGGGCCTGGAAATAACACAAAATACAATAAGGGCGGTAAAAAACGTGATGGACCAATCAGGACTCGAAGAATAAGCGACGCAAATGCTGTGAAGGCGGGAAAATGCACCCGCACCAAGTCACGTGTTGGCTTTATCCTTGTTCTTGATTGGTTGAAAAAAAAAACATGTTATGTCTCATTGGATAGAGAACATTGTATAAGTTAGAGAGGCCAGTTCAAAACCAACACAAAATACACGATTTATTTTGAAAACATCGCTCTGATTATAACACACAACTGGGAATGGCATACATTCATTGTTCCACTAGAAGTATTAAGACCACGCGCTGAGATCCTCAGTGTTATGTGCCGTAGGCATCTATCAATAATTAGTTTACTGCGTTCTACATACAAGCACCCGAAACGATTCCACGAGTCACCCATAGGGTCCCTTTGACTACTTTGCAAAAGCCAAATTCTAGTTGAGTTTGTTCTTGTTTTTACCTTAAGATCAGCAATTTTCTTTCTCCTGGCTGCAGGATCATAACGTGGATCTCCTGGAATCATCACATTCTCCTTCTGTTTGAATAAAATGAAGGAAAAGGTCATAAGAAATCACCTGAACTACAAACTTGTGCTTTTATATGTGAAGGGAACCCATGTACGCTATCCCGTCTTCGCCTTTACGTTTCTTACTAATTCTAAAAGAAAGAATGAACTCTTGCACATTTTAGTAGTCTTATTTCAATAGTGCAAGTAAGTCAATGTTTGTTTTAGAAAAGAATGAAGAAAGCCACAACTGTCCTTCACTACCTGGGCTGGCGGTACATCCACTGGAGCACGCACCCCAGCCATTCTTCTTTGAAGTTCCTTCCGTTCTTGGAAGTTTTGGCGTCTGATTGCCTCCAAACGCTCAAGATATTCCTGAAGGAAACAAGACAGTTCAAGACATAGATAAGTCTCAAAGCGAACGCCATTATGCTGTTGAAATGCTCGGAGACATTAGCTGTTAAAGTTACTGTACAATCCGAGGGTAAATAAAGTATTCACTCACTCACTCGCAGGACACAACAGGTATGCTAAACTAGAGTTCTGCCGACTGAGTACTTGTCTTCATAAAGAATGTAAGTCAAACCTTCTCTTTTGCATCCTTTCCTAACACAGCATCTTTTTTACCAGGAACATTTGCTGTAGAAAACAAAATAATTACAGCAAGATGGTAAGGTAAAGAGCGAGAACAACCCTGTGTAGCAGGCGTTTAACGCTGGAGGAGAGGCAAATTACGCACGGAAGGGGAGGGACTGGGGACTTCTCCCTCGCGCTTTTTCAGCCTTCCTGCTCCTTCCCCGTTTAGGACTGAAAAGCAAGCTAAAATTTTCAGTAGGGCATACTCAGTAAATCGTTTCACTAACCTGGAGGATAATGATCAGGAAGAACATTGAAATTCTAACGAAAAAAGAAAATTATGTTAGAGAACAATTAGAAAAGCAAGATCAATTTATTGTAAAGGTCCCGCGAAAAGAATATAGCCAAAAATGTTCACGTTCTTCATCACGTTTGTCGCGTTTATCATCACGTTCGTCACGTTTATCATCACGTTCGTCACACTCATCCTTTACTAGTCATTGTCATCCCTGTTTATTGTTTTGCTTATTCCATTCTGGTGTGTTTCCACGTAAGACAAATGTTAGGTGAATTCCTTCGACTTTAAAGTAATTTTTGTGCATTACAAAACATAACTTCACCACAGAAGCCTTTGCCTTGCTATCTACAACTCTTTCATAAGCCCTCCACTTCTCAAGAAAGATTGAAACTTTATTTCCTCTTACAGTGTCAGTCCATTGTTTAGTACACAGCTAAGGAGAATGTGTAATATAATCATACCTGTCCTCGGGCTCTATTTCTCTGCGCATCTCTCTTTCTGTTCCAGAACTCTTCCAAGACACGAGCTCTTTCAGCAGCTCCGGCTGCAGAAGCTCTGAACAGAAAATCAAGAAATCGGTTTATCAAACCCAGTAGAAATTAAACGTGATATTGGTTTTTGGACAACTGACTACAGAAATCCGCAAAGCAAGACCTGAAAAATAGACTACGTTTCTGAAACCTTTAGCCCAATTTTCAGTCTTAAGACCACAAGAAATGGCGTTCATGGGTGTCAAATCTTGAATAAAAGTTAGCGATATTTGCAAATTCATAAAACTTAAAATCGATTCTTGTGAGTTTTTTTTATATACTAAGAATGAGTGTGAAAGCCGGTCTCGCTGCATGAGATTACGAATTTGAAAACGATGGACGAGATACCGCTATTTTTTTCTTAATTGTTTATTCAAAACGTCCGTCATCAAATCTCAAACTACGTTCTACGAAAATCGAGTCGTTGGAGGTATTATATTCCGAAATGCAAACATTATGGTTCTTTTGGTCCTAATCATTTGCAACCCTGCTCTATATTTACAAACTCTAGCTTACCGATCAGCCTCTCCTTGTTTAGCTGCATCCCAAGCTAAGTTCACAGGGTTCCTAGGTGGTGCTCTGTTGTTAGCTTCGTTAGCAGACACAGGCCTACCAGCTACTTTGACAGCCGCTTGCTTCTTTTGTTCTTCTGCTGAGAGAGGACGAGCTGGTTTGTTCTCTTTACTTTCCTTCTCCTTTCCCTTAGCTTGGTATTTCTGCATGGCTTGTGGCTGCTTTTTCTATAAAGGTAATGTAAGAAAAACGATCTTTATCAGTACTGACAACGCAGTTTATCAATGTTCCCCTCGGCGAACACTGAGGGTCAGGGGGAAACAAAACTTGCCATTTCCCGTGGGGCCAGTCACCAGTTGTTACACCTCTCCCAATAGAATAAACTGCGAAAAGATTTTTTGCTTGACGCCGGCTAGCACACAACATTTGCCGCGGTTTTAAGGTGCACGACCCAATCCCGTGCAAGGCGAAAGTTCATTCCGTCGTTTCCCTAGGGAGTTAGTGAGTTTTGACCCATGACATGTTCTCCCGGAAAACTTATTTGAGTTGGGAGGTATAACAATGTTATATCATAAGCGTGCGTGCGATACAAGGAAATATATCTTGAAGTTTTCCCTTTCATTTTTCCCCTCTTCTCACTTTCAAAATGATCCAGTCAGGGAAAAGCATCTTCTTTACAGATGGGCATAAATTAAAAAGTGTAATTTTGTACCTTTTTCAGATTTAGTAAGCAGCGAAATACATATAAACTACCGGCTGTAATGTGGCTCAAAATCAAGTACATTTGACAGGGGCCATTTACGTTCCGGGGTTCCATGGCATTCTCTTATAAAGGAGCCAAGGAACAAGAATCAACATCATTGATTAGGCCCTACGAAACGAGAAGCCTGATGCTGTTAGCGACAAAGTAGAACTCCAGGGACGCCTCCCTTGCTTTTAGACCATAAAGTGAGCACTCGACACTTACATGTACAAATATGTCCTGTTGGTTTGGTTTAGCACCAGCTGAAGGATCCGATGGCTTTTTCTCTTTCTACAAAACAAGAAAGGTTTAAAACCTTTTTACAAGACACCAAAACAATTATTTACCAAAATAGGGAATTCAGGATGAATGTAAATGATTGATGTAAAATCAACGCATTGAATGAATGCGTGCGAACAATGATATGATTTGATTTGATTTGAGAGCGAATCAGTGTGATGGTTCATCTGAACAAAATAATGAGTTTACGGGAGAAATCTTCATAACTTTGCCAAAAATATTATCTCTTGTTACTCACGAGTGCGTCTGTTCTGACAAAATCAAAGGCAATCATGGGTTTTTATAACTTTAATAAGAACACCCCAGAAGAGTCAGTTAGAAAAACAACACCTCCTCCCTTCTTGCACTGTTAAACAAACATGTAAGGACTTAGTTGTAAAGCAACACAATCATTAATGGAACAGTTAAGTGCCAGGAAATTTCAGTTGAAAATAACATGTATGCCCCACGACAATTATATTTTATGGTTAATATGTAGAATAAACATCAAAAACAACATGTACTGAAGCATTTACAAATCTGTAGCATTTACAAATCTATAGAAATCTGAAGGGAGTTTTACAACATAAATCTTACCTCAGGACTAAGCCCAACATCAAGAGTATTCTTCCAGGCTTGTTCACGAGCTCTGTTAATTTGATCACGCTGAAGAAATGAAGTTTACATGATTTGAAAATTCCATCAATATTTACATGTACAAGGTAGCTTGCACAGAGTACTATATAGGTAGGAACCTGCAAGGGAGAACTGTAATTCTTTTGCTGTACATGTGGTGTAAACTTTTAACACTGTCTAGTTTTTGTGATCTGAATTTGGGAAGAAAAACTAAAGAATAAATCAGTAACTAAAACTGCATGGATATGTTGTAGGTAAAAATTAAATTCAGGTAAAAATTAAATTCCTTGTTTCTTAACCCTACTTATTCATTGATTATGAATAATTAGGGTTAGAAGACAAAGGAAATTGAGAATCAAACTAGGTTAAAATTATTTTTTATCTGAATTTAACTTTTACCTACATGGCTACTGGTCTTGTAGCCTGTGAATGCAGACATACTGTACTTCCAGCCAGGTCACTTGTCTTCACCATAAAGAACATGAAGATAAGTGTAAAGCGACAGCTGGAAACACATGTATATATGCATTTGTAGGCTACTGGTCAAAGCAAATTACTTTGATTACCTGTTGACGTTCCCATCTTTGCTGCTGAAGCTTTTTCATATGATCCTGGTACATCTGGTCCTGCAATAACACCATCAAAATCATATAGGACGTCAACATTCATCCACTTTAAATAATTTATGAACAATAATTTATGAATAATAATTTATGAATAATAATTTATGAATAGTAATTTATGAATAATAATTAATGAATAGCTGAAGGAACAGAAGAAGAGAGGTGATGATGATAAACAGTGTCCATGTCACTCTCTACACTGCAGTAAAGCTGTGAGTACTGATGATCAACTCAAAACTACATCCTCAATGTTGACAAGAATCAAGAATCCTGTTTTGTGGAAGCTTTAATGTTTGACTTTCAAGGGAACGAATGAAAGAATGACACAGAACAATTTCTGCAAAACACCATTTTCATGTGGTTTCCTTTATTCATGCAAGTGCATGTAAGTTGAATCACTCTAGGTTGAACATGTACCTGATTCTGAGCCATTTCCTTGCGTCTTCTTTCCCGAGCATCCAGTTCTTTTTTCTTATCATTAGGTTTATCACGTGCAGCACTGCTTGGTCTGGAAGGCTTTTTGCCAGCTTCTCCAGAGTTGGGCCTCCTAAAAGACAATGTAGCTTTCTAGTAAGTACTTCTAATATTACATCCACTGTCTCATATTTATCAGACTAGGAGAAACTTAGAAACCAACTTACTTGCTACTTGTATATGGCAAGCAAATTTCAAAACTTAAACTTAAACTTAAAATTGGTCCTATACTATTTCCCATTTCTGATTATAAAACTGCAGCTCTGGAATGCAATAGCATTAAAAACATTTCCATATGGTTACTTGCACTCAGATTTTATTATAAATTATACACTTCATTGGAGCAATATAATTTGGTGAGATAAAACTTTAAGTTATACAATTCCAGCCCTTTCTTTAAGTCCTAAGCTCGTGGTGTCATAACCAATTAATGAATGCATGTAAATGCAATTACTGTGTAAAAACATACATGTCAGGGAACACAAAATTGTCCTTTTTACCAGTATAGTCCAGGCTATGTTAGTATGATATCTATAATGATATTCTGCATTGGGCTAATTAAGCCAGTCTTATCATGTTCGACATTACATGTAGGTCTGTGATCTCACCACTGGCCTTGACTTTCGTTCATCTCTGAGTGCCCAAACTTCAATCAAGGCACAGCAGTGAAATGGTCTTCACGCTTTTCAGCTACAGTACATGTATTTGGCAAATTAAAATTATCATAGGGAATTCTTAATAAAATCCTTTAAAAGGGAAAACTTCATTCACTTGTAGAGTGGACTCTTACTTTGCAGGAGGCTTCTTTTTTGCAACAGACACTCCATACTTAGCTTTTGGTTCACTGTACTTTTGTGGCACTGAAAAATATTCACATGATTTGTACACATTGAAACAAACAAAACACCAATACATTTGTATTATAACAATATTGAAAACATCATTATTAAATGATAATAACATGAAGACAAGACATGATTTACATTTTGTATACTATAGAGCATAAATTTTATTCATAATTATAATTAATTATATTTATATATCTTTTTATGTTTTTTAAATTATTTAAAAAACACCACATTGGAAACTGACCTGGAGCTGGCTTGGCAGGTTGCTTGGGAGGCATTCTTTGCTGGCCAAACACACCCAGGGGTTTACGATGGATTACTGTGTGACTGAACTCTTCTTCCATAACCTGCAGGAAAGATACAAGTGAAGTAGGAGAATTGCTTGGCATCATTACCGTTTTACAATATCCTGGGCACGGCTCAATGGGCTCAATAAGTGTAATAAGAAAGTTTTCTGGGATATGTAAATAAATAAACTTTGTAACTGTCGCAATAAAACAAAAATCCAAATTTCCCGCAGGTGATATTAACACTTTCAGAGAAGAGTTGAGTCACCACTGAACCAACAACTAACCTCTTGTGACAAAAATTTTTCAATTCTTTTCTGAATAAATGGTTTCTTTAGGATGGAGTTAACTGATGGACGATCACTGAAAAATATCAAGAAAAATCACAGGAAAGATGTTTAATTTATGTTATGCAGATTACATAGAGTATACAGTTACATTTATGTTACATGGTGAAGCAAAGACATGAATTTAACTTTGGAGTGGTAAAAATGATATTTTACAAGTGAGCGCAGATATTGCTTTTAACATGAGAAAACAAAAATGTAAGTGTAATTTTCCTGGTATCAGGCCTAACAACAGTTGCTTATAATGGTTCTGTAGTTTGAAACAATATTGTACATGTAGAGTTTTCTCGCTGGATGGGATGCTATTATCCATTGTTGGGTTTTCCCAGCCTTAAATTTACTAGGGGCATATGCATATGGATTTGTACACCTGAGAGAAGTGAGGCATTTTTAGAGCATCATATTCAAGAACCCAGCAAGAGCTCAAAACCAGACCAAACTATCTGAAATCCACCAAACCAACTATTAGACCATCCCGTATCTTGCATGCAACAAAGCAAAAGCCTTTTTCTGATGATACTGCTGCAATTACTTACTGAGCATTTCGTTTCAGCAACTGTGCAACCAGGCCTCTAATATCTGCACTATACTTGTATGGGATAGGTGGGTAGGAACCCCTGATAAAAAGAACATATTTAAGATTAATCATACATGTATTAATTGTAAGTACAAGAATACAGAATACAGACACAGAATAACGATTACAAGCAGCTTAGGTGTGTGCAGGTTTTCTTTATCAAATTCTTTTTTAGGATATACTCTTACCTTATTATTTTCAAAACCAAATTTTTCATATTTCCTGCTTCAAACTGCATGAAAAAAAAACACAGTTTAGAGTGAGGGAATTAACAAGCACAGTGTTTGTTAGAAAAGCAAATAAAAGACTCAACAGAGATATTTTTCTAAAACTTATACTTGGAATGGTTTACTACATAGACAAAGGTGTCTGGCTGAAAGGAATATCATTATTAGAAGTATTTGTGAATGAATCACTTACAGCATGTTTGAGGGTCAAAAGCTCATAGAGAACACATCCAAGAGACCAGATGTCACTAAGCAAGCAAATAAAACAACTGTTAATACATGTGTGGTTATTACAACTATTCAATGATTAGGTCATTGAAAACAGAATATGCTGTGCTCGTAAAAAATAAAAACGACTATCTGATGAAGTAGCCTGGATTTTATGCATAAATGTACATTGCAACTTATATTTGAACCACAAAACAAAGAATAACAGAAATCAAGACATAACGTCATTTGCTATTGTACTAAATCCCATCAGGGTGCAAAGAAAACCAATTAATAATTTGCGAGGTTGTCATTTGAGCAAGCTGTGACTGTGATGTACTGGCCTGAAGGCCATTCTCACTAGTCCCCCAAAATTCCATGTCTTGCAGTACTTCAGTAATTTAAAATTCCTTAAACATTCCTCAAGACTCTTTACTTTCCTGGACAAGTGAAGGACAGAATCCACTGACAGAAAAATTGGCCACCGTAACGAGTTATAAAGCTGACTTGACTTGATATAACCGAATTACCATGTTACCCCCACTGACGCAGCACCACAGTTTCTTTAGAAACTTTCACCCTTTTTACATGTATAATGGTTTGGTTTTCATACAATGTACATGTACCACAGTAGTCAAGACAAACCTCTTGTTATTGTAAGGTCTGTTTTCACATATTTCTGGAGACAAATAATAAGGAGTACCAATACAAGTACGAGCTAGTTCCACAGTGCTGAAAATTCAAGAATAGTCATTATGAGTAAAGTTGTTAACTGCATTTCTGCAACTAAATGCTCTTCCACTACGCTAAGTACTTCTTAGAATAAAAAGGCTTTGAAAAGAAATCTTAATCCTTTTCTTAAAGAATCTCAGAAAAAAATGTGGAAATATTTATTAGACTTCAGATAATACATGGCAACCTGAGTTGCACTGGTAATTTTCAAGGTTTTTTTATAATTAAGCATGTGATATTTAACTGGCCCACTGGGCAAGTGGATTTCAATTTTTTTCCTCCCCAAATATGCATTTACTCAGGACGTTGAATGATAAATAAATTTAATTAATTTAATCACCTGTGCAAAACTCTTGCAATTCCAAAGTCTCCTAACTTGACTATTCCATTCTTTGTTAAAAATATGTTCTA
>OMLO01002230.1_pt1 | contig 15490 bp, 6 predicted proteins | sample 1674811 | NCBI WGS metagenome assembly OMLO01 (sample SAMN06265003, study PRJEB25207) | coral metagenome | isolation source: Coral host | place: Mexico:La Bocana,Puerto Morelos, Mexico | collected 2008-11-13 | reverse complement strand
AAATTGCGTTTTATCCAAATTGAAAAATTTTTTCGCAGAAGTTCTTTAGGTGAAATGTAGAATTAGATGAGCGAAAAAATTTTTTGGACATTATGGGCACTTTAAAGCTTTATGGCTTACGCCAACTAAGGGTATGCTTAAATTTGAAATTAAGGAAGTCTTTAACTTTTTTTTCCAAAAGCATAGCTTTCCAGCAATAGCTTCCTTTAGCAAAATACAGAGAAACGCGCCGGGAATTCATATCCTTCAAGATAAGTAAATTAATCCTGACTAAATTAATTTCGGAAGCAGCGTTTCTGTTACTAACTGTTTCTGTTACCATTCGTAACACTTTTAAAAGTTACCATTGAATCGCTTCGCCAAGCGTATTAAATTTGTACTACTTGCAAACTTTTCATTCTCAAATTCAAATCAAACACATATCGTGAGTTCATTTTTCGTGAGACTTTCAAAAGTACTTTCATTATATAATGAGCTCACATAATGCGTTATATTTGAATTTGAGAATTATGGCATGGAGCCGTCGAAATTTCATTCTTTTATACCGCGGCTTTGTATTCTTAATTGCTTATCGAAAACCTCAGTTATTAGAATAAAGAAATGTAGTGCAATTTTTTGCTGGACTAGTCGTTCAGAAAGTGTTTAGTACTCTACATCATTCCTTATGCTGAGCGGTAAATACCAAAATGCATGCGCCAGCGAGAACCAGTAAACCAGTAAAGTCCCAGTTGGCTAAGGGACCATTCGTTTGTCAGTTCCATGGAAAGTAACATATATCTGAAATTTTATGAATTTTGAACGAGAGAGGATGAAGAGAGAGACAGACAGTTAATCCCTCTTATTGGCCTTATTGCTAATGTAATACCATTCAAGTTATTTTTAGGTCATTGCCAGCTTAACGACCTCAGAACGGTTTAAAACTAGCCAATCCCGTGATGAGGAATTTTTCACTTAATGAGCGGCACAATACATGCATTTTCCTGTACCACGCAAAAAATATAAACACTCTAATTTTTTTGCTGTTAACTACATACATAACATAACAGTTTATTTGTCCATACAGGTATTAAATCGTTCATAAAGCTCTAACGTTTGAAACTAAAGCAGTGTATGGGAAAACACGAGATCTAGGCGAGTGTTTCTCCCTACTTCTTAAAGTACTTCTTTCGTGTTCTACCGCGTCCTGCGTGCTTTACAACAAAACAGAGCACAGTCGAGACTCTTCATTGGTTAAGTAAGGATCTAAATATTTCTCGTCCAGGAAGAATCCCGCCTATTCTGCCGGTAAACCACGTTTCGCGTACTTTTCGCTGCTAACGGCACACATAATAACATAACAATTTATTTACCCATGCAGATGTGAAACGTAGGGGACAACACGAGATCGAGTGGAGTGTTTCTCCATATGTCTTTAAAAGAACGCTTTTTTCGTGTTCTACCGCGTCCTGCGTGCTTAACAACAAAGCAGAACACAGTCGAGGCTTCTTTATTGGTTAAATATGGATCTAAAAAATTTCTAGTCCAGAGGAATTCCGCTGCATTGTGGTTCATGAAAAAGTGCACTTTGCCAATGGAAATTACGAAGCAAAGAGCTCAAAGCTTGCGAATGAAAATTAGAAATGCTGAGCTGTATTTGACAGGAGCTACAAAAATAATTTTACAGCTTGTAACAAGATTTCTCGACTTAGCGTCAAAGTTGGAAAGATTAAACTGCTTCCACTGGTTCTCCGATTACAGGAGAGAATATTACAACAAGCTTTCAACTGATCACTCGTCGGGTCAGTTCTGTGATTGACATGTTTCACTTCGTTTAGCTCCTCATCGTAAAAAGAGATAGCTCAACTGGTGTTTTCGTAGTTTTACTTCTAGAGTATAATTTCTGCCTTCGCAACATATATGTCTTTCATCGAAGCATTCGCCCCCTACCAGATTTCAAGTGCAAAAAAACTTTTGACACTTCTGTTGTTCTGTTGTGCACAATGGCCTCCATGCAGTTACGTTTACTGCAGACAAATAGCTCGTTTCCAATGCGTTTGTCTGAGTCAAAGGAGACGTTTGATTTGGGTCAAATTTGTCGAAATTCCGAAATTCAGCTTACCGTGCATCTGTTTTCTGATAAAGCACGCTGTTTTAGCCTATCAGAGCGCGCGCTATATGGAAACTTTACTCTAAAGATACTTGAGAAAATACAGAACTGTTAAAAAAAGAGTTTAAGAATGTTGTTCAGACAGTAAATACAGTGTCAGCTGTTTAGCAAAGATGAAGGCATTGAGATCTAGTGGGTAGGAATATTGTCCCGGAGAATAGCCGCTATTGTTTGCAATCCAGAATTGGTACGCATTTTTCAAAAATATGTATAGATTTTGCCTAGATGCATACCTGTTACTGTATTCGTGTAGTTTACTGGCGTATTGAAAAAGTCTTGAACCAAGCTTAGTAGAAGGATTTTATGAGTAAGATGCGTGAATTTCAGTGCTTGAACTCTGTAATCGTTATTTACTGTGTGAACATCTACTAAGTTTAGCAAGGGGAATGCGCTTTCTGTCTGGTTCTAGTTGTTCTAAGGCTGGATAACGCTATCTAATCCAGTGAATAAATTTTCACAAAACAAGCCGCGCTATCCAGTGGATAGTTATTGATTCGCTGGATATCGATATCCACCTTTCGAACAACCCAGACCAGGTCGCCAATTTTTTTTACATAGAATATCAGCCTAACAATGAAATAAATAGCGTCTTCATTGTTAAAGAAAACAGCAAGGGGTGGAATATTCATTCGCTAGTTGGATTATTGGATAATGCATTTCAAGAGTTTCTATTGGCTTAGCCATCGTACAATATGAGTCTTTGTAACATGTTCTACAAATATACACCATTCCCGACCAACAGATCAATTGCAAGACTCAAATTTAATGAAGAGCCACGAATCTGAAATTTGGTGAAGTATTTCTGTGTTAATGGCATTAGGATTACATTTGTGTTTTCTGAAAGGAAGCAATAATAGCAAAAACAACTCGGGCTAATTCGGATACTTTTTGATAGCCCCGTTAGACTAAGTATGGAGCTTCCAAGTTCATTTCGGTAGAATCCTAGGAGTTTTCGCCAAACAGTGAAGGAAGCAGGAAAGGAGACCCTGGAATTAAGTAAAGAGAATTAAAAACGAATGGATGAAACAAAAAGCATGGGACAAGATTACTGAAAGAAAATAGATGAAAGAGAAGATAAACTCAACAAAATCAGAGGGAGTGAAAGACCGCCATGAAAGGAAAACCAGTACCTGGGAAGGAAGCGTAGAGGACGGATAACAGTGGAAAAAAGACTAAAACCTGGCTAAGAAAGCAGAAGAGGCTGCAGCACGGCAAGGACCTGAAGACGAAGATGTTGTATCTATCGGGACAACGCTAAGGGGTGGATACGACAATCAACAGATGCATGCCCTGGAAGAATGAGAACGGCAGAGTCTTATCACGATCAGAAGATCAGACAACCTTGAAGGAATGGCAAGAGCATTTCCACAGAATCTTCAACCGACTTGAACCGGAATTTAACCATGGTTAATAGAGGGTATTGGTTATGAAGCCCATCAAACATCAACAGAATAAAAAAGTATATAGCTAGATCCAAGATCGTGTAAAATCTCCTGATTTTAACTTAAAACGTACGGGGAGCTTACTAGAAAACCTACCGGTTCATTTAGCTCACCAGCTCGAATTCTTACCAAGCTACAAATAAAACTGATATCTTTGACTGCCTTAACAAGAGTGTAAAAATCCAATGTATACATTGATATGAGCTCAATAAAACATATTATTTATTATAATAATAAATAACATCTGGATTCCTGAGAATATGCTTGAAGACTGGAACACTTACTCTTTTGTAAGGCTTGCGAACATATGGCGATCTATCTGATTGTAAAGACTGTATGGACAAAACAATCTTGCGTCTTACAAGCAAAGTGCTTAGCAAGGTCAGGCAAGAGCGCATGGCCGCTGTCCTGGAGAAGAATATTGATTAAGAACAAGCTGGAATCCGCAAAGGGAGGTCCTGCAGCGACCATATCTATATTCTCAGACAGGACGCTGTACCACGACTGCCCAGCCCAGGTTATTTGCGGAACAATTTGACAGATGCAGAGCCTTTTCCCAAGGCTCTGCAAGGCGTGAAGCAGAGATGTACACTAGCTATCCCTGTTACTATACTCTCTCAGTATCAACTGGGCCATAAAGAAAGCCCCCAGGCGGGTTACTCTCTTATACGGGCTATTAGGTATGTACGACACAAAGGGTATGGTTTTTCAGCCATTTTGGGTGTGGTTTTTGCACTCTAGCATTGAATTGCGTATGTTTTTTTAGAAAAAGCTACTTTTTGATAATTATCGATAGGAGCATCAACAAAAGCTCTCTAACAATGCCTTCAACATCGGTCTGAACTAGGCAACTAATTATAAGCGTTATGAGGCAGGTATGAATTGAGGGTATTTATTAAAGGGTGAGGTCATACGGGTCTTTGTAAACTGCAGGCCTGATGGCGGCGGATGGCAGATGGCGGATGGAAAAATGCGGACAATAAAATGAGGATAATAAAATGCGGAAGACAGAATGCGGATGGAAAATTGCGAATGACAATATGGGGATTATGAAATCCTTACTAAAAGCTTACTTATACGTTTCAAGGCGTGGGAATCTGACAAAATCTGTCCCAGAGATGGAGGTACATATCAATTCTTAATTGAGCATTGACATTCCGGGACACAGTTTTTAATGTACGTTTTAACAGTTTTACCAGATCAAAACTAAATAATTTACTATTTTACTATATCAGAGACGGCATGCGTCTTTCTGTCGATAATAGTCTATTCTTCTCCTTGGCTTTTTACCATCCGCACATTGTCATTCCCATTTTTCGATATCGGCATTTTTCCATCGGCATTTTTCCATCGGCATTTTTTCATCCTCATTTTGTCATCCGCATTTTTCCATCCGCCATCCGGTCCTCCGTTTACAGAGACCCAGGTCACATGGAGGCAATTGGAATTTTGGTCAGGTCATAAATACGGTAGGCAAAAGACTGTTGGACTAACTTGGGCTATTAAGTTTACATAAAAGGTAAAGTCTGCATACGAGCCTAAGTGGCCCATCAGGCCGGAGCTTATCCCGGTTTCCGTAGCATGAAGAGACTAGGAATATTTCTACTCCCCCCTGGATGGGATGCTAGTCCATCGCAGGGGTACCCCCAGCATTAAATTCGCCCATTAAGTGTCTTGCCCGAGAACACAACGCATTGTCTTCGGCCAGGTCTCGAACCCGGACCGAGCGCAATAACCATGAGGCCACCGCGCCTCCCACAATTAATGTTACATATGGCATACTATAGCTTAATTGAGAAGAAGGTTAGAAAAGTACCCCTCCCCACAGAAAATAAATAAAACTAAGTTAATCTAAAAGTTTGCATGGTTAAGAAGATGTTTACATAGAACAATAAATTCTTATGCAGTTGAATGATATCTAAAACAAACAATATATTATAATAATCTATTATTTAAATAATAAAATAATTATTTGTATTGGTTGAATACTACAGTTATATAAGATTGTGAAATATAATAGACAGTATGTACAATTTTGTTTCTGGATCAGATCATTATGCTAAAGCAAGTAATAAATATCGGCAAGTGTGTGCTAATATGCGGGAGGTGCAATGGTCTCATGGTTAGTGAGCTTGACTCCGGAGCGAGTGGTCCGGGTTCGAGCCCTGGCCGGGGACATTGTGTTGTGTTCTTGGGCAAGACACTTTACTCTCACAGTGCCTCTCTCCACCCAGGTGTATAAATGGATACCGGTGAATTTAATGCTGGGGATAACCCTGCAATGGACTAGCATCCCATCCGGGGGGGTAGCAATATTTCTAGTTGCTTAATGCTACAGAAACCAGGGTAAGCTCCGGCCTGATGGGCCACTTAGGCTCATATGCAGACTTTACCTTTTACCTTACCTAATATGCTCTCTACGAAAGAAATCAATACATTAATTTAATTTATACATTAATTTAATTAATATTAAAATTTAATTGTTGAGCATGCAGGCTTTCTTTAGGAATGCTGGGACAGTATACAGGATTTTATAGGAGAGGATTCTAGATATGTACCATTAAGAAGGTGATTTCCTGTGGCAGTGCAGTGCAACCTCCCTTGGTAGGCCTTAAGCCATGATTTGAAATATGGCCAAAATATGCTATAGGCGCTGTTCAAATGAACACTTATCAGGCAACACATGAAAAATAAAACAATTTTCTTTAGTAGGTGGCTGTGCACATGATACCTTGATGCCCATCTAGCCATAAGCCTGTCCCTTTAAGCCAGTATTGTATGTTATGCAACGATGTTGTAAGTAATGAATTATATGGTTTAATAAGTAAGTTGTAAGTGATATAAGCACTCTAAAAAAATAAATAAAATAAATAAATAAATTCAAAAATAAATTAATAAAATTAATAAATAAATATATAAAAGCCTCTTCCCTCTGAAAATGTTAAAAACTGAGGTCCTCAGAAATGGAATTTCAACATGTTATAATGTCTCTTTTTATTTTTTAAATTTTTGACTGAGCCCTCCTACCCCCCTTGCCACTAGATCTGCACCAGGGAAGGAAATTTCTATGATTTTGCTTTGTTTTGATCTTTTTAATATTCTTATAATTTAAAGTAAGAGGGGGAAAAAAACAGTCCTGCTGAAAATGTGTTTATGCATTTCACAGAATTTTATTTTCATCTGAATGTTTTTGGTAGCATTGTCCCACAGTTTCTAATTCTTTTACAGGGCTAACAAAGTCAGTGGATTTAAGAAAAGATATTTAATTGTTACTATTATTGGTTGCCAGTACTCTCCAATAAATAAATATCCATAGTCCCCCCCCTGCCCCCAAGAGGGTTTCTTGATAATCTATCAAGCATACAATGCTGTTGGAAGTTTTCATATCGCATCATATTGGCCTTCCCTTCCCTCATCCCTTGAGAAATTTATGTGTCATTCCTGAAAATAGCCACTCTCTCCCCATCAGCAAGAGGCAAGTTCACCTGTAGAATTAATTAGAGCCTATCAAACATACAATGCAGGGGGAAGTGCTGAAGGAGATTTAGGGGGTGTGAATTGGGCAGCTATCCACCCCGTACACCCTTTTGGAGAGGCAATATTTTAAAGATTGCAAATATTAATAGCAGAAATAAAGGCAAACACTTTGGACAGGTGGCTTATTTTTTATTGTATTGCTAGTACTTCTGGTAAAACAGTTTTCAAAAGGGTCTAATTGTCAAATTGGAACATTTTGAGGCATGCATGCCCCATTGATTCTGAAACCCTAAGGAACCAACCACTCAAGGCCCATTTGAAAAACACTGCATCTGGCAGGCCTTATACAGTGGTAAAAAAGGAAACAATTTTATTTACCCTTGGATTTTACAGATAGCTCAAGTGAGCTAATTTCTCTGAGCATCAAATTCTCCGAAAATCAAATGGACACCCCCATAATATGGACACCTCCATAATACGGTCACCTCTATAATATGAACCGTTCAGTTTCTCCCAGAGATACCAGGATTCGGCCCCTGAGCTGAGAGGTTATGAGTTATAGTCCATAAGGACAGTCTTGATACAAAGGTCTCTACCCATGTACACCCCCATAATATGAATACCTCCATAATGCAGTCAGCTCTCTAATATGAACAGTTCAGAGATACCAGAATTTTTTAATATAATCTCTGTCAAGGTCACACCTCAATAATAAGAATGTTTGACCATGCAGGGTACTCCCTACAATGACTATATAAGAGGCCTGCCAGGGTAAATTCCGACAAGCGACATGGGCCAAAAAGTAGCGACAGCGTTCAAATTAAACAGCGACAAACGAATACCATTCTATCAAAAAATATCGACAGCGACATCAAAGCAGAGAATTAGAGTCAAAGAACTGAAGTAGTTTGGCATATTTCGATTTTCTTTGAGCTTCAAAACTCATAAAAGGTCATGAAAGACAGAACATAAACAAAATATCTTTGGAAATTTATCTTCGGATCACAGAAGAGTTAGTTAGCGCGCTCGCCGAAATGACACTGGGAAGTCTGGAAACGAGACCTATAGATCGAAAACTTAACGTGCAAACCACTTGACCATTTTGATGTGAAGGTATTTTTAGTGTTGTGACATTATTGATAAGGTCAGTTTATCAAAAAATGTTATATCAGTTATGTTATGTGTTCGATAACTTGAAGCTGTGCCAATGTACAGCTGTGACGCACCATTTGTCATTTATTAACAAAAATTCCGACAAAGATAAATGTTTGTCGCTTAATTTCCGACAGCGACGTGAAGCCTTGACAAAACGCCGACATGAGACATTTTAAAATTCCGACAAGCGACCTGGGACCCCACCCTGGCAGGGCCTCTATATGGGGAAGCTTCTTTTTCAGGCTGCTGGTATATGAAAGGGTATGATTCATGATTTAAAGTATTAGGAAAAGCTGTCATTTAGGCAGTCCTAAAATCTCATAGAGGTTTATATTTAGCAGTGAGGTGCAAAAGGCTTTTGGGGGGTTTTAACTAAGGGATTTAGTTTTTCATGGGTTGGTAACATTACTGTAGGTATGTGGAAAGAGTACTGCTTTCTTGGAAGGTATAACCAGGGGTTACCTCTCCTGTTAAAAAGCGGCCCATTAAAGTGTAAGGGTTTGGACCTTAAATTTTTTTTTAAATTTGTATAAAAATTTGTGAGTACCCCCCATATTTATGTACATTATGTTTTACTGTACTTGGGAAGTAAGAATTGAGTGATTAATTTGTTGTAAAATATGATTTAGTAGCAACCATTAAAGTAAAGTGTTGTTAAAGACTTTGAACTGGAATTTGAATTAAATGATTTTTATAAAAACGTGGAGTATCTTGCGTTACGTGGAAGTATTTTTCTACCCTCTCCTAGCCACCCTCACCAAACCTCGTCACTCGTCACTGTAGTGTGTGACATATGAAATTCAATTTACTCGTATTTCTGTTGAACACTGTTTCATTTTGAAGTGATGTATTCCGCTGCACAAAATGATTTTACTTAAAATTAGGTCCCTGGATTTAAACCAAGAATGCGACCGATTGATATAATGTAAATGAAATTACCAAACTAGGCGAATTGAGCCGACATCATTTTCGAAAACCAATAAGCTTATTAATATTTACACATCGATTGTTTATTAAAAGCGCTGTTTCTAAGCCCATATAAAGCTTACCAGGCAGGAATAGAGGCCTTGATTAAAGTGCAATATCATAAAAAGCCGAGATTTCCTGTCGGCTGTCTTCGGCATATCAAAAAAGTTATTAAACTTATGTTCAAGATTGCGTTACTGAGTCTATTCCGGGAATCAGGGACTTTTCTCAGAATCCAATTAAAAGATGTGAGGTCATTAAGGTCTTATCACTTAGTTTTATCCATGATTTTCATCAGCTTTTATAACTAAGTATTGAAATTAAATTGCTAAAGATACGAAAACCTTTACCTTTTCTTCGTCTGGAACGTGAAATTAACGCTTAGAGGCGAATATTTTTGTCGAATTGATCGAGTTGGTCCAGTAGTCGTTCCAGACTCCACGCGGAGAGGAAAAGGCGCCTTGTAAAGAATGTGTTTGGGGGAAATTTTTATCGTTTTTGAGTCACAAATCGTACGACGTTTCTTCATTTCTATTCTATTTTTACAATGAAAAGCAGTTGCCAAGTGACGTGACCACAACCACGAAAGGGAAAGCCCCAAAAACGAAGGAAAATTTCCATTACATAGCAAGAAAATATTTCCATTTCACTTCGAAAGCCCGAGTGTAGCGAAACAACATGGATTATTTCACTAACTCGAAAGGTTTTGAAAAGGGCAATTTTCGATGAAATTATTAGTGCAGTCGATAAAAAATAACGTAACGCTTTGTTTGGCAAGAAACAGCAAACACTGGCGCAGGTCGGCGTACTTTCGAAAGAAAATATCTCGCTGTTTTCTAATCGTTATGCGTAACCTGTTACGTGACGAGGTTTGACTGGCATTTTCAAAGCCATTTACAATACACTTGTTGCAATTACTGCACCCTTTCTTTAGCTTCTTTTAGTAGAAGGATAAAAACAAAACTTGGCAGAAAAAGGTAATTTTAGATGACTCAACAAGGCCATAATAACATATATTAACAAGACATAAACAACGTTTGACATTTTATTGGGACGAAATTCGTAATAATATTAACATTACAAGCTTGCTCATCTCCATCTTCTCCAACTTAACGTTGTAGAAAAGAAAAGCTTTTCTTTAACATTATATTACCGCTATTGAAGGCTTACAGAGGTCTTACACTTGCAAAGATAGAAGTAAGCTTTAAAGAACAATAGTGACAGTTCACCATACGATAACTATAAGATAATCTCAGTTAAGTAAACGACTTTCAATACAACAGAATCTTCAGAGTAGCGATATCAACTGTAACGATATCCCAACGAATAGTTATTTGCCTTTACAGTTTGATTTTATTTATTATTTAATGCTGAATAGAAGATGGAAACCTATGTTTTAAGTTCATGTTTACAAGCAAAACAGAACAACAGGTTTTTAAATACTGAGTATTGTTAGGAAATGGATATTATGTTGATGACAAATAGTAGTTAACTAAAAGGGTCGTGTTTGGGCAAGAAAGTTTCGAACGGAGCATTTTTCGAAAAAACGAAAATGAAACAAACCAGGTGACGTCTGACCATCGGCAATTACTAAGTACGTGAATTTTTATAAGCTACGTTTTAATTTCGACCTTTTCAGTCGATCCCCTAAATTACTTGATAAGTTACAAAGGATTTTTGGTTCTGAAATGTTTCAGTTCTTACAATGCGAGTCTTTTTTATCCTATCAACCATAAATCCACTGCTAGTTATTTCTAAGCAGGTCAAGTACTTTGCCCGGCGTTCATGCGATCTGATCCAGTGAGATGGTGTGCACAATTCCAAGTTTACCCTGCCGACGAAAGCAAAGACGATATATCAGTTTCTTATGCTGGAATGCAACACTGAATTAAATACTGCACTGTCCGATGTCGGATCTACTTTCGACGAACAGACAACTCGATTCTCCAACAACGGCAATCTTGTGTACAAAGCAAACATTCAGCTGCACAATAGAACCTATCGAGGTTAACCTCCTCTACAATTTGTATGTTACAAAACGTAGCCAAATGGAATTCTTCTGTCGGAATATTTACCTAAATAGCTTTCTGCTCAATTTCGAGACCAAAACATGAACTACAACACAGGATGATAAATTGTTTCTCACCTTCAAACACGAAGCACCCTCATCGTTTGGCTACGTTCTCCTTCCGCTTTTTTTTTCCTGCCATCTTTGAACCTCGGTTTTGTCTAAAAATCAAAGAAAGAACGTTAGCGTTGGGTTGGCGTTAAGCAGCAGCGAAGATGTCCTTAATCGCGCAAATAAAAGATAAACAAACCATCGGGAGACGGTGGTTCTGGAGGTTCATAGCCCGTTGGTGGTGTGAGTACACTAGCCCATGCTAACGCGTTCACTTTGAGACGCTTTTCGAGACTTTTTCCATCCGTGGCTGGCTCCATTTCGTTTTTACAAGAAATAAGACGCAAATTGCAGCGAATGAAGATAGCAAATGTTCAGTTTAACAAAGCCCAACGTGGGAGGCAGTGACCTGAATAATATAATACCACAAACAGCTGTCGGGGGAGTCCCAATATCTCGTGCCCTCACGTTTGTTGTGACAAGTGCAAACGCTTAGAGCCCTGCCAACCAATCAGCGTTCTGCAAACAGGATAGCATGTCATTTGCAGTGGCAGCTCAACGTGGAAATGATAGATGTCTCAGTGGAGGTAGCTTTGTTTACATTTTGAACAACCAATCACCAAACGAGAATCGTAAAGGTTCATGTGCGTTTATGCAGATTTGCAACATGGAAACACTACTGCATGCAATGACTTAAACAAAAAGACATGAACAATTTGGGCCACATTTCTCGTCCAAAACCGTAATCTCACTGTCCTGGATCAACTATCTGGCCGTTCTAACGATCCGTTCTACGAATCAGAAATGACCAAATAAGGTAATGATTTACATCAGTACGTGCTCGCTTGCTTCATTAATACATTCCAGCTGATAAGAAAATGATTGCGTTGCACTTTCGATTGATCTGTCAAGACAGCATTTCTTTTGTTCAATTCGAAAGTGCTCGCTAAGCACATTCTTGTTCACATACGTAACAATAAACACGAAACCGAAAACGCTTGGCAAGCACCTTTGCTTCGCGACAACAAAGACTCTTTGCTATAAATACATTTTTTTGCCAAGGTGAACGACACGCAGCGATTCAGGCCACTGCGCCCTTGACAGACAATCGATCACCTCTCAGTGACAGGTGCTTTCGAGGAGAATATATGTCTTGATCTCCCAGCTGTAAATTGCTCGATTTAAATCCATTTCAAAGACCCTAGACTACCTAGACAAGCGTTTTGTGGGGTTGTCTATCTTAGGAATCGCCGAACAGCGCGAATTTTACAAAATCTGAAGAAAATTTGATTACGTGCAGAGATACCACACCGCTATGCTATTGATTGTGAATGAATATCACATATCAGGTGGATGTCTTGCGCGTGGCCCGCGCGAGAAACTTCCCGCGCGTGTGTGTCTGCCAAAACAATTATCCCTGTGAACCGAAAGTCGAGCAACAGGAAAGTACGTAGAGCTGAAATTACTTATCTCTGACAGAAAAAAAAGGTTTGTTCCTGCTGCAAGTATGCACTGACTGGTACGAATCATTTCGCTACAGTTCTTTAGCCTCGTGTCTGTATGTTGAAGAAATATAGGTATGACCTGCATTTGAGAAAAGCTTTGGTCTTATTCAAGGAAGCGTTCAGCACCAATCGTTGTCGCATCCTACAGTCACTTTAGCTTGTCATTTACATTATTTTTTGATTGCAATGCATTAAACATATTTCTTTGTTCTTCTAGCTCGAAAGGAACAGCAATGGCCGTTCACGATTTAGCAAGGTACGAGCAATCTAATAAGTCACAGCGAGAAATTGTTTTATAAAATTGTATACTTCAGATCGTATAGTCTTTGCTGTTTAAAGACGGTCTCTCTTTGTATGGTTTTCTGGGACAAATAATATTAAACCTAACGTTAAAACGAAATATCCATCGACTGTTGTTTGGTGAAGTTTTCTGGGACAAATATTATTAAACCTAACCTTAAAAACGAAATATCCATCGACTGTTGTTTGGTGAAGTGACTGTGTTTAAGAAACTCAGAGGCGACTTTTCGTTTTTAAAACGGAGAAATACATATTAATCTGTAGCGTATAAATTTTTCTGGTAGAGATCTCTGACAGATCTCAGTACGATTGAGATCATGGGACGAAGACACGAATGGAATTTTAGTCTAGGTTTTGAAGTGAAAATCTTATTTACTGCTGATTACGAGAGCTCTGAGGCCGCTCACATTCACACCTTGAGCAGCCACGTCTTATCTCATGAAAAACCTCAACAACATTGATTAAGCGCACAATATTTGTTCGCATTTCATTGCAAATCATGGAAAAACAAGTATATATCTACTGTTTAGTTCCCTACGTTGCGGTAAAATATTAACTTTCATTTAACACAGATACACGATCGTTTCTAGTTAAACTACATTGATGTATTCCGGCTAAAATATTGTCTCGGCGCACGGTCAATATATTTGCCAAAGGTTACGGCAAATAGGTATGCATGACCAAAAGGCTTCCACTGTTAAAATTCAAGAAGGCGTTGTGATTAGAAACGGTTGCTTGTATTTCATTGTAAGCGTAAAATAATTGCGTTACCAGATTTTACAATGGCAGAACAATAAGTGCGCCTTTACATAACGTCAAACAGAGCAGTGGGTAGGATTAAAACAAGGAAATGAACTTAAAAAAAAAAAACAGAAAAAATATACAAAAGATTTTCATTCAATTATGTTAATATTCACAACACCTTTAATTGTTTACATGACATTGTTCGCAGTTCTGTAATTTATCTAAGTCTGCTAGATCTTTAAAGCCCGATTTGCGAGGCTTCCAGGTAAACACCGCGCGTCTTCAGTGAGATTTAGGAAGCGAATTACACGCTTTAGAAAAGCGCGGAAGCAATGAATTAAATGCGCGTTGTAACCGCAGGGAAATGAAAAACACGCATGAAGAAAGAAAAATACAAATCTTGCTCGACATTCTCCAGCTGCAACTATTTTTACTATCCAAAAAAATCAGAACTTCGCGTATCTCTTCTATTTCGAAGCAAACCCACGAACTGACCAGCTACATATGAAATGTTTACGCGCAATCAATCCAAAGTCTATGATACGCACTGTATGAAACCTACGCACTCGTAGCCAGGTTACAGTCTTGTTTTTGCGAGCGGCGCAGAAAATCACGCACACAGACATTCATTTCGCACGTGAGGGGGCCAAAATTAGACGCCCTGGTATACGAAACAACATAACGCGGGAAACCGCACCAAAATATAAGGGATTTCTCCCTTTCGACTGACTTGACATCTCATTCTGATTGGATAACTGGCACACAATGAATTATAAGGTATAAAAACCTCTCCCCATTGCAATTTTGCGCTATCGTGCTCTTTGCGAAGAGAACCATTAGAAAACTTTGCCTGCTACGTGATATATTGTTGAGCTCAATTACACTATGAGTTTGCCAGAACCTCCAGGTCACTCGCGATACGAGATACTTAAAATATGGATTCCTACCCATGGCGTTGTCAACATATACAGAAATCCAAGAGGAGGTAAAGAAGATTTTTGTAAATGCGTTCGACTAACGAAGAGATCCATTCTAATGTAAGTGCTTTTCTTTCACAGAATACCATGCAGATAATGCCTTTATACTTGAGAAACCTATCAAGCAGTTTGGCGTGGAAAGACTCAGGGTTTTGGCCTCACAAGGTGGCGTCATAAAAATTACAAGAGATGGATCCGGTCGTCCATTAGAAAACAAGTACACCATCGAGCCGAGTCTTTCAATGGATCAGTCTGAAGTTTTTGTAGAAGACCCTCGTTAGTAAAAAGTAGGCACATACCGTTGTCTATGCATATGACTATGATTTGTATTGTTTCACGAGTGCTAAACAGAAAACGTATTTCCTTGGGACAAAAGTCGTGCGGCTTCAAAATTGTAATATCGACAAAGTATCGACGATATGTTCATTATTAAGAATAGAAAAGGGAGGAACTATTGTTCAGCATAACAGCGCCGTAAATCTTATGTGTACCAAGTATTATGGATACATCAAAATATCTGCGGTTGAATTTTGTCTGAAAACGCTTTTTTTGCCTTGATTGCAGAATACCTTACAGATCAGCTTGTTGTAGTCAAGAAGAATTCTGAACTTTGCACCTTTGTATCTTTTCACCTATCACTGTAAAATAAAGTTGATGAT
>OMLO01002229.1_pt1 | contig 15491 bp, 19 predicted proteins | sample 1674811 | NCBI WGS metagenome assembly OMLO01 (sample SAMN06265003, study PRJEB25207) | coral metagenome | isolation source: Coral host | place: Mexico:La Bocana,Puerto Morelos, Mexico | collected 2008-11-13 | reverse complement strand
CAAGATGAAGATAATTTAAGTTATATAAATCAATGTTGCTTCAGCCCTTAATGAAGAAACTTGAAGTATTAGTAATGATAAATCAATGAACTACTTATTGTATTAATGAAAATAATGATGAAAGATGAATGATTGTGTTAATAGATTTTTACTTGACTTTTTTTGAAAAACATAAGTTGTTTGATTAAGTGTTAACATTTAATTTGTAGTTGTTAATATTAGGCGATTGAAAATATTGAAAATGTGAAAATAACAAATTGACTCTCATGACAACATCTACGTTCAAAAATGCAAATTTTACTCAATTTACATTTTCCATGTATTCACTATTAATGTAAGTAAATACAAATTGTTATGTTAAATTATTTCACATGAGGTAAATACTGGTAATTGATTTACTTACATTGTTTCAATGTTTCTTATTATCATTGGGGCTGCTTGATTTATTAAGTTTCTGACGATTACAGCCTTATAAATCGGTGTTGCTTCAGCTCTTATGATAAGTAAAAACAATGTTAATTTCAAAAACTTCATATCATTTTTTGAAAAACAATTCAAGTAAATCATATTTTTAATCTCAAACCCATTACATGCATTATTTTTCATTATTCTCAACATTTTCTTAAATTATATATTAGTCTTTAATTTAGTAATTATTTGCAAATTTATGAAAATTTTGCAATTTATTTAAGAATTGCTATTAATTAAAATGAAACTACAATAAAGTAATTATGAAAATTTGACCTAATTGAAACAAATGAACTTAATAGAATGAATAATAGTAGTGAAAGTAAAAAAACAAGAAAAAGGTCAAAAACACATGGTAATAGAAAGGCAATTGAAAGAAAAATTGACTGAAAAAGAGAATGAAGAATAAATAAAATCAAATTAACAAGCAAAAATCAAAAAAATAATTACTAAGAAGATACAGAAATGTGAAATAGTTCTAAATAACAGTTCATTAAGGGCTGAAACAACATGTGAATTTTACTAGTACTTATTATTACTTATAATTGTAAGTAAGTATTCATTATTTATTAAGGGCTGTAATTCCAATACAATCTCATTACTTATTTCAAGTTTTGATTTACTTACATTGTTTTTCCATATGTTTATTTCATGGGGCTGCTTACTACCATGAAATAATGTAATGGCTTCTTTTTTGATTTATTGATTACTGTCATGTTCTTTTATTGGTGAGTTTTTGATTTTCAAATCATAATATTCATGTCTTATTTCCACAGTCAATTCAAATTCTTTTACCATTTTTCGTTCATATTGTACTAATGATAAAAGGTTTTTGAATTAACATTGCCTTAAAGACCAGATGGAGATAATTTAAGTTCACCTGGGTAAATTCACTATAACTTGTGAAGTAATAGCTGCTGCTTCAGCAACTTCATGTTAGAAGATACAAGAAATTGTGGTAAAAAAGACTTGTTGATGAGATGTGCCACCAGAACATGCTTATAAGCACAGGGTGTTGCTTACAAGCAAAGGTCCCTACTGTCGTTACCATGGTCGGTCAAGATGCAGCAGGAAACCATGAGAGGGTCCCTAGTTCCCCTATTGCCCCTAAGGGTGAAGTGCCCAAACCATGAGAGGGTCTCTATTTCCCCTTTTTCTGGTGGCCCATGTCTTGACAAGATGACAAGACATGGACCACCAAAATTCCAACCCCCTTCACGTCGACCACACCACTCTTTTCCTCGGATCCAACTTTCTCCATGCAATCACTCAGAACCTTGATCATCTGTAGTGTCTCGGTTCTTTGTTGGTCGAGTGCTTGCCTCGTTGCCGCGTCTCTAGCTTCTGCGGCCTGTTGGTTCTGCTGCATCATTTGGATCGTATTCTGGTTCGCCACCTGCATCTGCTGAAGCAGTTGCGCCATCATTGCTACAGGGTCCAATGCATTCTGCTGGGCCATCTTCTCGGCGGGGCCAAAGCAAAATCCTCGCCGTGCTTCCGTTTTCTCTTAGAAGCCTTCGAATCCTCCTTCCCGATTTTCCTCACTAGCTTGGCCCACTTATTCTCAACCTGGTGTGCTCTTCTTCTCTTTTGGCAACACCAGGCAACCAAGCGCTCCGCTACCATGCAGCGGAAAAAGTAGCCAAGGCACCTCTGAGATCACAACCTTTTTGATCGTCTTTTTACCAATGAAAACGGCTGCGGATGCATACATGAAACATGAGAACAAGTGAAGCAAGTGTCAAAAACCAGCACCTTTGAAACATCTATATATATATATCTATAATTGTTTTCTGGCGCTTCACTTCCTTTCTGGTTATTGATTGGTGCCTAGCTTTGAGATCATCATTGGTTGTTATTATCACTGATGGTGCCTTTTGGAATTCATGCTAGTTGGGGTCGGCAAAGTGGGGTGATCTACAAAATAATGCTCAAAAAAACGGTCATTGTGACATGCTTGAATCACCAAGGTTGACTGCTCAAAGGCTTTGCCCAAAAGAGCACGCTTCTTGTCGTCACTTCCCAGCTGTAGCAACGCTGGCATGGTGTGCCAAAGGCTGGCACCCACACTTGCTTACTTGTTGCAAACACTGACTGCTTTTTTGCCTATGTTTTTTGTATTTGAGCACTGTGTGTTTTTTGTAGTTGAGCACTTGGTGGTGCTTATAATAGCACAGCTTTCTTTTTTGTGTTAACACTATGTGCTTTGGGTTAGCATTCTCTGCTTTGGGTTAGCACTCTGCGCTGTGGGTTAGCACTCTGTGCTAAGGTTTTGCATTCTGTGCTTTGGGTTAGCACTTTGTGCTTTGGGTTAGCACCCTGTGCTTTCAGTGAGCATAGCTTGCTGTTTGGCTCACATGTGCTGGAATTTTTTGAACAAGTTTGCGCAGAGTCTATTTCATATTACGTCACCTTTTTGCAACTGAGAAGGCAAGCCACTGGGCACGTCAGCCTTTGTGACTTTTTTTGCTTCAGCAGCTATTGTTTTGCAATTGCTTCAATACTTGCTTCAATCTCCCTTTGTTTTGCAAGGCCTTCAAGCAAAAGCCTGCAAGCCAGAAATGCAGTTGGTCCATGCAAACAATTTCATTGAATTCTTATTTGTGAACACAGCTTCAAAATTCTGAAACAATGTTTCTTGCCTCTGTGCCAGCCCAAGGGTATTACTTTTCTTCTGATCTTTTTTGCTATTAATATCTCAAATTTTCATTGAATACTTGGCTAAAAAGTTCGTTAACTACTTAGCAAACTTGTTAGCTAGGCTCTTTTATAAACCAGAAGCTAAAGCGTTAGCCTAAAGATCCTTAACGGCTAGTAACAATTATTTAATTCAAACCTAATGTGGTAGCATGAACCCAGCCCATTTAAGCACCCGGGCTTTGGAAGTGGCATTGTGGGAGGATGCTTTGAGAGCCCTGGCCCTGTCTATAGCTGATGCCACTTTCAACATGGATGAGCCTGAGCAGACACAGAATTTGGAGGCTAGCGTGATGACGCAGAAGCTGCGCTTGCGCGCTGAATTTGGTGTGAACAAAGCCGGCGCAGGCATGTATTATGATGTTTTTGACATCAGTGCACAGGTCACAAAGGATGGAGTTAGCGGAGCTTTCAAAGCGCTGGCGTCAGATTGTTCTTTGGCACTCCTGGCATTGTCCCTGCTTGTTGTCAGAGCATCCAGATGAATGAGCATGACCAACTGCCAGTTCACGTTGTTGACAGGACACATACGGTGGACTCAGTGCATTTGTTGTGCCAAGTGCTAGTGGCTGAAATACATAACGAGCGTGATGTCAACGTGGCTGTTTTAAAATGTCATGGTGGGGATCACTCGAAGTAAAGTAATTTTGACTTGCACTGTCGTTCTCCAGAGGATACTAACAGCAAATGAAAGTCATTGATCAATGTACACCTGCAAACTCAAGCAAATCGCACGACTCTTTTTTGCACCTTTGAACTTGTCACATCCTGCAAAGAAAATTATTGCTCATGTCCATCAAGTTTGTGCACGCAGTCTCGCAGCTTCTGGAGAGACTGGGAGCTGAACGAACCTGGGTGGATGCGGTTCTAGCAAGAGACCCCATTTTGCAAAGACACTACATTCTGCAGACTCTACAATCTGCCTTTCCAAGGAGCCTTCTGAGTGTTGAGCCCAGTGTGGCAAAGCGGAGCCATGGTCTTTGAACGTAACGACGCATTTAGAATTTAATAGAGCTGCAACCCCGGAAAATGAAGAACTCGGAGCTGCGATCAAAACATCAGCTTTTGCAAAGTGAGCAAAGTCACTCAATTCATCCCCATCCTCAGCGCTGAAATATGCTCAACCGCCACCGGAAGATCATGTCGACACACAAGCACACACGCACACACACTTACTCTGAATAATTTGGTCAAGAGGGCGCATTCGGAAACGAAAACAAATGGTCGCTAAATATCGGTTCCGTTGATGCTCAAAACTTAATTTCAATGTTTGCGCATTATAAAAATGGATCGCATAAAAAGAACATGAACTTGACATCATATAAACAGTGAAAACCCAAACTATTAATTAATGTTTGTATGGTGACATTCTAAGACACATGGAAAATTGTTTGGAACAAGACCTTGTATCCACATGCATTCACATCAAAAAATACAAAAATTCAAGATAAACAAATGGAAAATCGTCCAAATGAACAAAATACCCGTTTCTGCTGTACACGTGGAAATCACTCTCATTGTAGAACTTTCTCGCTGTTCCATCGTGCACCTTTGCTGTGCGTGTTGGATCTCCATTGATATGCGCCATGGTGGTGCTGAAGATATGGATGTTCACATTCGCCCCACCAAGAAGTTCCTGCACATGTCGCAATGTCGATTCGTATCGAATTTTGTGGTCCTTCAAATTGTCAAAATTGTTTGTTTTCGCATTTCTATGATTAGCCTTCTTCTAATGTTGTTTCTCTATCAAAACAACGAAACAAAACGCGGTCTTCTACAACAATGTTCAAAAAATCAAAACCACTCTTTTGAACACTATGATGAAACCAAACAACATGTTCTGAAAATGCAATGACAAATACATTAATGACGGAAAAATACTAACATCCCACTTTTTAGATGAATTTGAACCTGCCAATTCCATGGTCCGGTCCGAGTCCGTCAACATGGAAAAACACGACAAACGTGCACGTGCCTTAACTTGTCTCACAACTTCCAAGTACACTTCATCTTTTGCAAAGCGCCGATTTTTGGACGCATCATCTTTTGTCCCATAAACATCACCACGGCGAACGTGCACTGCCACTTGGTATCCTGTTTGATTATAGTGTTCACGCATCACAAAGTGAAGACCTCAAACCAAGCAAATGCTATGAAACACATTGGGGACATTGGAAGAAAAATGGGCAGAACCTTACCCAAATGCTGTTTCACCACGGAGGTCGTCTAGTGGGTTCAAATTACTTTCAAGGCGGAAATGAAATGTGGCCAAAAAACATCTGAACAACATTTAGAAAGCTGTCGTGACAATCGAATCACAAAAAAAATCCAGCTAAATCCCTAACAAACAACAAAATTTCAGATGTCGATTGTGCGAAAAATCATCGTACCAATGGATCAATGACATACAATGCCAAACAAAAACAACCGCGTGCCGCCCAATGTGTGAATATCAAATTTTGTTTGGATCACGGGCGTACTGTTTCCTCCGCCTTCCTGCAAGGGCCATTCTGGTGATCGTCTGCTTAAAGGGACTTCGGTTTGAAAAACTACTTGGATGCTTTGGCCACCCTTCTGAAAGTATGAAAACACTGTGTTAGACCTATGTTGCCTATGTTAGAAGTATGTTCATTGGACTTAATTTGAAAAAAAAACTGAAAACATCTTGAAATTTTAGCTGATTTGGAGCCCGGCGTGTCTAGTGGAACCCGGCTTGGTGGTGGATTGCTTCTCTGCCCTGATAATGTCTATGCGGCGCGTTTTTACTTCCCCTGAAAACATCCCCCCCAAAAAAAATGTAAATTGTAACAAATTTTCTTGCGCAACATTGAAACGCTTTGGTTCATCTGTTTTACACTATTGCTTTTCACTACATTCTCACCTCTTTCGTTTCTACCCCAGATGCCTGCTCACTTTGCTTTGCCATGGTTCTAGTGTTTTGTCTCTCTTATTTTCTGCTCTTGTATTTCTTCGTCAATATATGATGGGAAATTTTCGTTCAAATATGCTATTGTTTCTTGATGCTCTTGATATTGCGCTATCTTGTTGTTTCAGTTTTTGTTCGTGTTGTTGCTTCTAGGTCAGTTTAGGACTGTCAGGATGGTTGAAGTTGTGTAGATGTGTTTTAGATTGTTCATGGACAAGCATTCTACACTTCTGTATCATCACTTTACAAACAAAACGTTCAACCCTTTGTTGCCGATATTCCTTTTGGTATGTTTTTTCTTCTCTTTGCGCCGTTCATAGTATTCTCTCGCTTCTTCACGAGGTTGTTCTCGCGGTATTTCCTTTTACACTCCAAGCATATATTACATGGTGTTCTACCTTCATTGAAGAGACATGCTTCTCTGAAACTTTTACACATGGAACATTGTCTGCAATTATTTTTGTTTTTATTCATTTTCATGAAACTATATTCTGGGGATGTACCCTTAAATGTTTTTGGGGAAGGAGGTTAGGTCGTCCCAATAATTCACAACCATCCAACCACCACCACCACCGCCACACCACCGCCCCGCGATGGCTTCAACATCTTCATCAACGACAAAGAGGTCATACCAGCCTGTTTGTCGTTGCACTCAGTCGGCAGGGTTGTTGCTGTGCGAGGATTGGGGGTAAAAGGAATACATATATATATATATATATTGCACCCTTCTCCATTTGATCAGCCCAGATGAGCACTGTTTTGCTCCAATGCAAAAAGTAGCCAACTGAGATCAAACTGCGAAGATCAATCAGCGAATTTTGCTGATGATAGTTGATGCATGAAAACATCAAAGAGGCCAATCGTGGCGCCACAAAGGAAACTCTAAACACCCCAACGCAATAGGCTTTGTGTTGGGGTGTGTTTGCAGCATACGAAAATGCAAAGATCAAGCCACATCCCACATCCAACAAGTTATTGTTCCACTGGTGAAATCTTCACCCATGAAGTACTAAAAATGTCGGTCAGTGAAGAAGCCAAAATCAAATGCACCACTATTCTGAAATGCCGGCGGCAATCGACTAGCCTGCAAGAGCAACCTTCCTGGGCGTTTGTATCTTGCTACACTTCCAGGGCAAGACCAACGACCACGTTGCTGAATCTCAGGCAAAGATCTCAATTGATGGATGGCATCATAGGAAGGACCAGGGTGCCTAACAGTGTGAGGAGTAAAAAATCCCCAACTGCAGGTGGTAATGTTTAGAAAACTTTCTACAAAGATCCTCGTATTGTGCCAAAGTCAAGTTAAAAATCTTTGAGTTGAGATGAAGCCGACCCCTGGAGATGTGTTGAAGCAACTTGTTACACCAAGGCCGGTGACTTGAGTCAGCCAGGACAACGTCGTCAGTGGTACCAGTTTTTGATTGTTCATCAAAATCAGAATTGCCAAGGACAACCCCCCACTGACCACTGAGTGACTTCACAGGAGTCACCAAATCCCGACCACAAAGTTGCAAGATCTCAGAGGGTCGTGCGTATAGATCATGCTGAATGAAGGCAGCAACTGCTGCTTGAACTTCACCCAACTTAGAGCAAAAAGAAACAAAGCCATTGATCACCACTGGAGGGCCCCCGACACGAGCCTTTTGAGGACGGAGCCCACGCCAAGCTGATAGCGCAGCTCTTGCAAGGGGTAAGAGATCCCTCTCAGGTTTATCTGGCAACATCTTCAAAGCAATCCAGCCAAACAAAGTATATGAAGCAAAGTTAATGCCCTCACCATCGCAGAACAATTCGTTGAAATAAACACTCATAGACCTATCTACAGCAGTTGCAGTCAGTAAGGATTTCCTACGACGACCAGCCCATCCAATGAAATCTTGAACACGATCATCATAGGTAAAAAGCGTAGCCCTTTTGACCCGTCTGATTCGCAACTGCCTTTCAGGTTTAACACGAGAGACTATATTGTTGTATCTGTCATCTTTATCAGCAAATGCCTTTCCAAGCTTCCTTTTTGGGCCGACCAAGAGCGATGAAGTCAATGAACTGTTTTGCTCCCCCCGCTTTTGAGAGAAGCTCGCAGTGAGGTTCTTCTGAAGGATGACCCCTTTGACTGACTTTATCTGTTTTCGGTCGACGCCTCCTAGCTTTCCGTTTTGCAACACACCTGAGCGCAGCGCCCCAATGGGCTGCTGTGGCTTCAACTTTCTCAGAGTGCTCTTCATGAAGATTGAAAGCCAGCAACTTGGCGAAACATCTACAAAGCTCTTGTGGATATGCCCCAGCCAATGCAGTACGATTCACATACTTTGGCTTATCATTCCCAATCTGTATGTGGACTTGACCTTTGAGCCAGACATCATGACGTCTATGACTGGAGACCCCCAAAGGATGTAGCAAATCGAGTGCTTTTCCGGTATGGTTCTCCATACTGACACATGTCCAGATCAACATAAAAACAGGGACCACAATGAAGAGCGCGAAGGAGAAGTTCAAAATGAAACAACTTTGAGTATCTGGGGTTCTCAAGCGAAAAAGGGATCCCAAGCTTTTGGCAACATCTGATGACTTCACATGTAAAAAGAGCCATCTCTAAGCCAACCTCCTCTTTGATTCGCTTAGCCCTAGACTCTTTAACACCATGACGAGCTTGCGACCAAATAGTGCATGGAGTTCCCAAATGGATGAATCCAATGATACCACGTTGAATCCACTGAAGAATCAATTGTTGAGTTTCCCTACGCCGCAAATCATAATGGCTACCAAATGCTATGTCAATACAACGTGGACCGTTTCAGTTATAAGTAATTATATAATCTAACTTACAACTTCCTATCTTAATTTATAATTAGTATAACTGTTTTCGCAGTTATAACTGACAGTTAACCAGTTATGACCAGTTAAGATAACTGGACACCACTTTTTTGACCAGATAGAAAACAGTTATAAACCAGTTAAAAAGCAGTTATACCAGTTAGAAAACAGTTAGAAAAATCTGTTTCAAACCATTGAGAAATCAGTGATATTAGAAATATATTTGTTTTTTTGTAAATCTTTTTAAATTTTTTTATGTGACATGTATTTGCATGTTGCATGTTTTTGCATATCATTGTAAGATTCCATTGCATATTTTTGCATGTCATTAACAGTATGTTATTTCATTATTTTTTTCATTTCCAGACAAGATGATTTTTCTGGAAGATCTTTTCATTTTCGACATGTTGAGCTATTTGGGAATATCAAGGTTATACCTGTGTATAGAAGATGTCGTCTTTGGCTGATGCGATCCAACATGACATGCTGATGAGCGACGCCAAACGTGGTGAAGCGCAATCAATGTTGATCTTCACGCAAGAGGCCATTGTTAAAGACGAAATTAACTGGAGCGTATGGCGCTTCGTTGCGCTTGAGTTCATGACTGCAGGGCGTGCTGTCTGTGAAAAGGTTGAAACGTCAATAGCGCGTGCCCAACTGGCATCCATGCCTGTAGTATTCCGTCAAGGCAACATGCCTTTGTCACAGTATCATACAATCTTCGGCAGCCACGTGACTCGCCGGAAAATCGGCAATCTTCGTGCTTTGTTGCAAGCCATGTTGGAAGACACGGCCAAGTACCAAAGTTGGGAAAATGATATCCAAGCTCTTTTGCTGGATTTGGAGAAAATTGACCAAAGCTTTTAAAACAATGGTGGAAGGAAAAAAGATGTCCATTTGCTTTGCTGCGGCTGTGCATTTGATTATTTGCAGATGTGCATCTTGTGTTCCAAGATGGATTGCATGTGTGGTTGTTTTCTGGATTTTTGGGATCTCCTTGCATGTTTTTTTTTGAATACGCATGAATGTGGTGATGTTTCATCTACGCAGTTCTTTTTGGTTGAAGTTGCTCTTTTGCCTGTGTCTCCTTCATTTGTCTCGCGGGGTTTGAGATGGATTTGGAAAAAGACAAGGCCGGTCGCAACCGTTTGCAGAACTACGTTTTGCTTCCACTATACTTGACCTTAAGCTTGTGGCAGGAGTTGATGGATCCAGCGTATTCTTTTGAATTCGCCTTGGCTTCTTTGTCAAGCCATTGTGTCTTGCTTGGATTGAAATTTCCGAGTGAAAGCACTTGTGGAATGGTATACACGCTCTTGAACTACAAGACCCCACAGAAATTCAAAGAGCCATCCATTCTTTACCAAGATTATGTGCACGTGAAAAATTGTTTCAAAGATTCATTGCTTCGAAGCAGGACTTCTTTACAATTGATTCCAGGGCAGTACCTTCTTGAGTTGCCCCGTGTTTGGCAAGATCTACCAATAGACATGCTGGACAAAGTATTTGGAAATGAACCACCTTGTGAACCAAAGGTCTCTTTGAAATATTTGCAATCACTACAACAAAGCATCCCCTTGAGACAATCTCATCGATTGGTGGATACAAAGATGGCCGCACAGCCAGCCGCTCCGGCATGGCTTTCCAGCATAATGTGTGCTCTTTCCAAAATGAATGGTGGCCAAGAACAATCCACATTGGAGTATGCCGATGGACACCGCGAAGCCTTGCCTTTGACTACGCACATGACTGAGGCCAAAGCCCATCAACCAGATCCATTGCGTGTGACCAAATGTTTGCCATTGGCATCTTCGTCTGCACGTCCAACTTCGAATGAGAATGTGCCGGTGAAGACAGTGGCGACTCCGCAGAATGCACTGCCCATCATGGACAAAGCTCCGGTGGACACGGAGAAAATTCAAAATGAGGTTTCTTGGCTTTTTTATTTTTCCTCTTTTCTTTTTTTTGGTGTCTTTTTTGCATGAATTGAGGTTCCTGTCGTCGAAAGCAAGGCTCCTGATACTCTAGATGCTTGCATGAATCGTTTGGAGAATGCTTTACAAGTGCGCGCAGATGAGAAAAATAATGGCAATGAAAAGAAACCAAGTGAAAAAAAGAAACCAAAGAGCAGCACATGTACAGATAAGCCAAAGGCAAAGGCAAAGGCCAAAAGTGCTGCAAAAAAGGTTTCCAAGTCTAAGAGTGCCCCCAAGAAAAAGCCTGACAAGAAGGCAACCCCAAAATCTAAGGGTGAGGGGAAGCTCAATGCTGTGATACCTGATTCTCTGAAAAGAAAATACAGAGATGGTTGCTCCAAATGTCGACACAGAAAAGGGTGTACACCCTCGTGTTGGGCTATGAGAGGATACCTTCTCAAACGTTAATTCATTTTTGGTGGCCACAGATGTACAGTTGTTTTCACAACTTCATTCTTGTTTGCAAGTTTGCAAAAGATGTATGGCAGAGAGACAATTCACGCGTCTGAAAAATGCAGCTTAATGGTTTTTGTTTGACAAGTTGCAAATCATTTTGTTTGGTTTGCGTGGGTGGGTGGTGGTTTGCACATGATTGCATTGTGCTTGCCTGAAGTTGGTGCATCAGTCCAGTTGTCTGATTTTGTTTGCTTGATATTTTGGACAGCATTGTTTTTGCATGATTTGCGTTGCATGATTGTAATTCCATGATCATGTTTGCATGATTTGGCTTGCATGACTTTTGAGTGCATGACTTTGATTCCATGTTTCTGTTTCCACGATCATCTTTGCATGATTTTGCATGGTTTTGCTTTGCATGATTGTTAATCCATGATCATGTTTGCATGACTTTTGATTGCATGACTTTCATTCCATGTTTCTGTTTCCATGATCATGTTTGCATGATTTTGCTTGCATGTCTTGGACTACATATTTGGAATCATTTTTTTCGGAATCTTGGTCATTAAATCATTTTAGTACAGAGCTTTTGCAGGATGATATATTTTCATGATCAATTACATTTTTTGGCATGAATAGGTATTGTGAGTTTTGTTTTGGAGTTGCATATGATGAATGTGATATATAGCAGCCCTTTGAGTGTTCAAGTTTTTTTTTGTGATGGTGCAGATTTGGGTGGGCCAACGCCAATCGAGCGGAAGCCTGAACGATCTGCGTGAGTTGGTCGCTGGAGCAAGTTTTCCATGGGGTGTGGAGGACCATGGCTACAACATCGGTGACTAGTCTGATATATGTGTGATTGCATGGATTCATTGCATGTATTTTTGTTATGTTTTGTTTCGTTCCCAGGCCAGTACTGCTTTCTTCAAGTGGAGGAAGACAAGAAGGACGCGTTGTTGAAGCTTTTGCAGGAGAGAGGATTTGATGCCCGTCTACGACATGTTGCTTGGTTTTTTTGGTTTGCATGTTTTTTTTTGCATGTATTTTTTGTCGCACTCAGGTTCGTGCAACTCCGACCGCTGCCGCTGAGAAAAAAGCACCATCGACTCCACCTTCAGTTTCTTGCCGCATTATTTGGAAGCAATGCTACCAATTGATTTCTTGGATTTTTTTCTTGTGACCTTTTCTATCATTTTCAATCACCAAAAGGCTCCTTCGGATCGTTCTATGCCGTCACCTCCAGCGGTCGCCAAGGATGTCACATTCCCTCCTGTTTCTTGGTAGGATTTTTTTTGAATTTCTTGGATTTGCATGTTTTTCTTTATCTAAGGCGCCTCCTCCGAAGCCACCGCAAGTGGAAGCCATTCCTGCCATGCCTTTGCCACCAGTATCTTTGATGAATTTCTCATCTTTTTTGTGTATCGTAAGGCATGTAATTGGATCATTTTTTCCCAGGAATTGGCAAATCTGCAACAGAAGATTTTGTCCTTGGAAGTTGTTACTTGGCTAATAAAATATTTTATGTTGTGTAAAATGTATTGATCAAAAGTTTCCATACTAAGGACAGAGATTCCAAGAAGATGGAATTGAAAGAGCGCAGCAGGGTGCCTTGCTTTGCATGTTTTTTGTTTGCATGTTATGTCATTGATTTTTGATGAAGCATGATCTGAGGAAGTCAAAGAGCTATCCAGGGAGGTGGACAAGCTCAAGAAGGTGCTTTTTTTTTCTTGTATGTTGTCTATTTTGTGCTCTTTCCTTTGGAGTGAAGGCCAATACGGAAAAAGACAAGTTGAATGCAGATTACCTCAAAGTGTCCTGTATGCAAGACTTCTTGATCACTTTGCATTGAACTGATTTCATCTTGGCCTTGAAGAGTGTGCAACAAACTGAGGAGATGGCAGGTGTCATTCAGATGAAACAAGTTTCTTGGTTTAAAATTAAAATATGGCTTTTATGCAGTATGATTTTATCACAATGTTTGAAAATCTGAGGATATGAAATCTCTGGAGGAAAAGAATGATGCAATGACAAAGGACTTAATTGTTGTATAAAAAATTTGGGTTATTTTTTTTAAATGACCAAGGTTTCTTTTGCGTGTTTTTTCCGCTTTGCTTTGCATGGTTCCTGTCAGGAAAATGAATCGTTGAAGGAGAAGAATCAACAGGTGCCTTTTTTTGAAGTGTATGGAAAGATATTATGGAAATTCATGTTGATGCTATCTTGTTTTAATATTCATGGAGGCCATCGCTGAGAACCAGAAGATCAATGAGGCTTTTGTTTTTTTGTGTTTCTAGTTTATTTCTATTCCTTTGTTGGTTCATGTCACACTCAGGAGAAATCAAATTTGGAGGAGAAGTTAGTGCCTTGTATGGAATGTTGTTCATGGTTGCACTATTGATATGTGCATGCAATTGTTTTGTATCAATCATTTTTTCCACGGATTTTTTTGGTGGAAATGTAAAAGGCATTGGCACTCAATGTCCAAAGTGCTGCTCCAGCTTCACCAACAGAAGCTCCAAGTGGTCCAATTGCAGCCAATTGGGTACGGTACATAGATTTTCTGGATAGAAGAAATCAAACAAATGTTTGTAAAATAAATCAGACCAACGTCTTGATAATCAATTTGTTCTCAGGTCGTTGACAGCGATCTCATGGATGTCATCATTGAAAAAGATGGCAAAATTGCAGAGCTTCAAGCGGAGGTACCTTGTCTCTTTGCATTGTATAACAGTGTCATCTCAAAAAAAATGTAGAGTATCTCTTGCACTCTAAGGTACACAAGATGCGCAATGATGTCCCTTGGTTCATTTGTTTTTTTGCATGTTTCCTTTTGATTTTTGCAGATGCAGAAAAGTGTTTGATTGAAACTAGTTGTCTATATTGATTGTGATTTCATGGATGCATGTTCATTGCATGTTTTTTCTTCTGTGAGGACTTTTCCAAATGCAAGCGCCGCGTGAGACGCAAAGTATCAAGATCAAGGATCTTATCTCGAAGGCCAGTTCAGTCAATGTACTGACAGAGTCTGAGGATTCAGAGTGAGTATCAAAAGGCAATGGATGGTGAAACATATAAAATCAATATATTTTGAATTCTATACAAACTTATGGAAAAATAAATATAATTATTTCAATAAAGTTTTAACATTCAAATTTGAGTATATATATAAATATACTTGATTGATATTTAAAATCACAAAACAAATTAATTATTTTTGACTTTTACTTATGGTCAGGATGATGATGATTTTTCATGTGATAGAGTCTGATTGGTAGTCTGAATTGTCTGAGTCTGAGTCTGAGTCAGACTCAGACAGTCTGAATTCAGACTCAGATTCAGACTCATTCAGACTCATTTATGTATTGGTTCTTCTTGTCAGACTGTCTGAATCTGAATCTGAATTCAGACTGTCTGAGTCTGAGTCTGAATCTGAGTCTGAGTCTAAGTCTGAGTATGGATTTTATTTTGACCATTGAAAAGTTTGTCACTGAACAATATTTTGATTTTATATTCAGAATGCAAATCTATAATATCACTCATTTAAAGTTCACCAAATTCATAGTATAAAGTATTGATTATTCAATTCAAGTAAATTGATTTAAGAGCTTGATTTGTGGTTCCATGATTTTGTTTGCATGATTCAAAACCTTGTGATTGCATTGACATTGCCATTGTTGAATGTGATTTTGCGTGGTTGGTTGCATGACTTTGAGTGCATCATTTTCCATGATTTTGTTTGCATGGTTTTGATTGCGTGATTTTCTGTTTTCATGGAGGCTCTACATCATTTGCTTCCATGATTGCATTGCATGGTTGCATTATATGTTATGATTTTGGATTTTTCAAATGATGATTTTTCATACTCAATCACAACTATTTGATATTCAAATACCACAGGCTGTTCGGCTCATAAGCTAAAAATATTCGATTGTGCTATTTGTTATTAAACAAATAGTTTCTCACGGCTCCAAAGGCAAAGCGTGCAGCTGCTGCCAAAAGTACAGCAATGAATGAAGAAACTCAATTGGCCACACGGAACGAATACATCTTTGCATAACAAGTTATGCCACTTGGCCCGCTTTTCCAATGACCCAGACAAGAAGAGTCAGGCCCAAGTTGGATTGCAGGAGCTTTGCAGTGATCGAGAAGGCATGCTTCAAAAGCTCAAAGAAGATATGTCCTTGTCGTGGTTGAGCTCTTTGAGTGTGGTGACT
>OMLO01002228.1_pt1 | contig 15496 bp, 7 predicted proteins | sample 1674811 | NCBI WGS metagenome assembly OMLO01 (sample SAMN06265003, study PRJEB25207) | coral metagenome | isolation source: Coral host | place: Mexico:La Bocana,Puerto Morelos, Mexico | collected 2008-11-13 | reverse complement strand
CGAACGAGCACGCGAATCGCGCGCGCGTGGTTCTCGATTTAGCAGCCAGGATTCCGCGCCTTGAAACTAAATATAGAAACTGAAAACCAATCTGACGTCTTTGCGACCGAAACTGTACACCACGGGTCAATGAAACCTGTCTAAAGAGTTGTTCTCTATCATCGAGTTACAGGAACACGATGCAGTAAAATTTATTGTCAGATATTTTTAATGCCCTCGGTCAGTCCAGAGTTAGTAGAAAGAGACTCCCTCTCCCTCTTTAATTAACTCTGGTCAGTCTAAAGTTTATTCCAAGCATAGCCAACGATTCATATTTTAAGCTGTTACAAAATGCTTTGAAGCCCGATTTACGTAACACGTATCATACGAGTCTAATAATGTAAACGTAACAACGCAAATGCGTATGGTTTTCTGAAAACTCTGAGCGTCTCTAAAGAAAAATAGAAAAAAAAATCATTGGTTTTGTGATCTTAAGTTCAAGTCTGGAGATTTATAGCTAAAAACCAATCAATCACCGAAGACGTGCTTAAAACCGCAGAAGATGTAAATACATGTAAATGACTTATTGATCAGGCCACGTTGTCGTTGCGTGACGCCAATTTACCAAAATAACTTTTGATGTAATCTATATTTTGAATTTTTTACACCTTTACACGGCATCCTCTTCAAGCAGTAGATCGAAAGATGTATGTTGAAAAACTGATATGAATGCCGATCTTAAAGCCACAAGTGAAGCATCATGTGTTAACCGCTGATACGAGCGACTCACGAAAATGATATCTCGGTGAAAAAGCGCGCAAAATCCTTCTCGTACAGATGATTTGACGGTCCAACTGGTCGAGTTGTTTATTCGGGTTCTGCCTCAGCTGATTTGGTCCACAAAAGAAACACAACACCTTCCCTTGGGGCAAATGTCGGCCTTTCATTGATATTGATGAAATGAGTGATTCGCCAGAATTAAAAAACATGTTGTCAGCTCAATATACCTTTATTTTGAATATACAAGTCGTAAACAAACTACAGCTGCTACTATTCTGATCTGATGCTCGGTTCAAAATTAAAGGCGCTAAACAAATTGCCACTTAAGGATTACGACGGTGCCAAAAACAAATCCTGATAGACTACTAGTCGAGAACGGAATTCAAAACGCGATTAGGCCAAAAAAGCAAATGTCAACCTTTGATATCTGTGATTCCACAGCGCGCTTGTTGAATGGAAATCAAGTAACCGCTTTCGTTACACAACACGCTGCAGTCGTATTTTTCGAGTAAACAGACGTGTGTGTGGCTTTCGATAATGATTCCTTGAAATCACAACACCGCCGCGTTTTGAAGTTGTTCTGGGAAAACTCCAGCATATTTTTGTTACTGCGCTAAATTACGCATATATGCCAAAACGCCTCGCATTGTTCACAATAAGAAGTGTTGGGTATCAAGGAAATTGTCAAATATGCCGCCACGTGATTGGTGAATGAGTGAAATTCGGCTTGCAGGGGGCGTGCGGTTGACCAATTAGCATGCAAGATCATTGTTTCTGTACAGAACTCAACATTTCAGACAACTTGAATTGAAAGCAATTTTAGCTTTGCACGTTTCCGCCTCACTTGCTAATGGCACGAAGAGTCGCTTTACTGTGTTCGAAACTATGCGTGCGAGAATTTTGCCGCCCCATAGGACCGATGTTTTCGCTTGTTAACAAGTAGACATGGATAGATCGCAGGAAAAATCGGCCCTTTTGTCGACAAAAGTACACAGTTTGGAAGCGAAGACGGCAAACCCTCGGCAACATTTCGCCCATGAGGCTGTAACAACAAACCCGATCTTTCGACAATTCAAGACTTTCCCTTCGCAAGCGACACTGGAAAATGGCTCTATTCCTGCAGGTTTTCCCTCGTCAGACGTAGCAATCGGAAGAAATTCAGAGCAGTTTATTTCCCCGCTACAAGCGCAATACTATTCACCAACGGTGCCCAGCGCAGGTAAGTTCGCACAGTTTTCTTCGCTTGTTCAATTATTTATTGTGCGAGTTCGTGCAAAGTCGTAGACAGCCAACGGCTTGTATGATTTTTTTGTAAACTAGCACGTGGGACGTAAAACTGCTTTTTGTCGTAGCATAGTTCTGTAATATTTCGTGCTTACTCGAAGGGGCGAAGTTTGGGATTATTGCCGCGACTACGTAATCGCCACTCTGAAACGTTGTGCCACGGTTTGGTGGGTCGTCTGATATTAGCTAACTTGCGAAGGAAGCGCAAATAACAGAGAAAAAATTGATTTCTGTGAATTTTTGAGTCAGTAGTTTGTACAGAATTATATTTCTTAGGGACTTGCACCTTCGCGGCGGTATGTGTGCCTTAGCTTGTCGCAAGACGAAACGATAATGTATCGTGGAGAGGTGGAATCTGGACTCAGACAATCTGTATTCGATCATGTTACGTACCTCCTAGCTAATAGGACCAAAAGCTATTTCGTCCTCGTGAGTTCTACGTGACTAAATGCAATCTCGAGTGAGATCGATTGAAACAACTATTTTACTAGAACTCGAGTAATGTGTTGTAAATTCCCTCTGTTGCAGCGGAACGGGAATTTTTATTTTCAATTCGTGGATTTCGAAAACGTGAAATCGTTTAAGGGTGATTCCTTTCAGGAGGAGGACCGACAATAAATGCCAAGTCATGCTTTGAAAGAGCCCTTTATTCGCACAAGTAATTGTAGGACTATGCTGCACTCGGTGTTATTGATAATTTCGTTTTGGATCACGCTAAAATGGGGTATGTCTGTATGTGGGGCATTGGTCTCGTCGAGTATTTTAAGTGATATTCATCACGGCATACGGATATCTCTCCCCATGTGAGTCGTTACCGTTGGGGGTTTTTATCGTCCTCTTCATTGCCAAGCGTAGGCGAGAAGAAAAACAACACGAGAAAAACTGCAACAGCACGACTTAGACAAGAGCGCGAACACTTAGACTTGAGAAGTCGTTACTCTTTTTTCCGATGCAGTGGTCAGTTCTTTGTAAATTCACTTCCTCAAGGCGTCGTCCACATCGAGTTGAAACGGTCGCGGAAAGCAACGAAGATGTTGAATCGACATGCCAAAGTGTAGGGCAATGCTTATAGATCACGGGAAAATTATTGAAATGTTTATTTTGCACACGAAAGACAATTTAGCGCTTTTTGAGCGCTTTGCCTTCTCGCGAAAGCGTCAAGTCGCCAACACGCGATCTCGCAATTTTTGCGTCCGATTGGGCGTTCGATATTCTCTCTCCCATATTTTGGTATTTTTGCTATGTTGTTTGTCCCGAAACTCCCAGTTTAGTTGCTTTGTTTTTATTTTGATCGTTGTTTTTACTAAAACTGTATTTTTTAACTTTGTATCTTTGATTTTTCGTCGATGGTCGCTTGCGCTAATTTTGTCCGTGATCCGTTCATGTGTATTCACAGAAAATAGTATGCCTTCGTTTACTTCAAAGTTTAATCTGTGTATTCCTTCGTCGCTTTCAAGCGGCAAAATTAACGCACATTTGTTAAATACATTTCGCGACTCAGTGTGTTCGTAGGCGAGTCAAGAACATAGTTTTCAAATGGAATCACTGTTTTTAATTCTTAGCATGTTCAATTTCAACTCGGCCAGCAATGGTTATTTTAACCACCCAGTATTTCTTCTCCGTTAATCTACACTTTGTTAACCTTTGAAATTCTTCGGTTTTGATGGTTTAACTTTCACGAAAAAATATTACCTAAGGGAAAATATTCACTGTTTGGCGCAAAAAACTGGAGAAACCGCAACCAAATTGAGGCTGGTCAAATCTGTATTTAATACTCGGTGATCTCTAGACGAGACACAGTGGTAACCTCCTCCGCTCACACGACCTCAGGTCGATCTCTCCTTTGAATCTGTATTCCAAGAAGCTTTCCTTCGAAGGGTTAAAATACGAAACTGCATTTACACAGAAATTGACTCGGACGGCAAAAAAATCGAAACTGGAAGCTTTTACCGTCATAATTGTTTGATAATGGTTTGTATGAGATGGCTTTTATCGACTTGGAAACAGAGTTTTCTCGGAATTCTAAGCTCAAATAGCAAAGTCCCTTTGCAATGAGCAGAAATTTTCACTGCCGTTACTGCATTGCATTCGCGTCGCGTGGTCAACCTGACATGATTTGAGTCTCGGTAATTGAAAACCCAGGCATTTTCAATTTACTCATATAACCATAACAAATACCAGACGATCTGATGTTGACATCCGGCCGAATTCGTTTGCGTCAGTGAAACCGGTTTCGAAAAAAATTTCGGGAGTTATCGCGAGAATTTTATATAAAATCTTGACTTCTGTGCCAAACTTGTTTTTGTGTAACGCACGGTTGAGAGATGATGCACTCGTATATTAACCCAAGTTGGCTCGTAATATTGAACAGGGTCCATTGTTGTATTGTAATTTAGATCTGATCCTCACGCATGCTTGCGCAGAAACGCGCCTTGTCACTATGTTAAAATATAAATAGAATGTACTCTTATTGGAATGCAAATTCGAGCCACAAAACTGCCTCTTCGGGGTCTGTAATATTTAGATATCACGTATGGCTTCTTATACGTAGCAATTTTTTTCCTTTTCGGACCCGAGAAAGCTCCCTACTACGGAAGTACTATAATCGATTTAAGCGTACAATGTTTTAAAACGTTAAATTCTGTAGATGTTTCTGACCAGGACAGCTAACATGCACGAAAAATTCGCTGATGAAGCGATACTGAAAAGCGCTAAAGCCGAAATTGGTGCGTTACGTCATTAATGATAGCGTCGTATTTGAGATTTCTCGTCTTCTTTCTTTCCGGGTTTGCTTTCCTTTTAGCATTTTCACGTGCTGCAAACCTTTTCTCTGTGGGTTCGCAAAGTGTTGTATCACTTTAATGGCTTGATAAATAACTGAAGATACGCTCGCGACGTCCAGCCAAAGATTTTTTCACAGTTTCATAAACTGCGATAAGGTAACGGAATGAGCTTCCTTGAGTTTATAGATTTAACATTGTTGAATCCTCTCTAGCTCAATCGGTAGCAGAGCCAGGTTAACGTATGTAGAAGTTGCTGAGGCCTTCTAGCTTTAGTTCTCAACGAAATGCCTGCACGAAAGCGAAAAGCACATGTTATCAAATTTGTATCCCTATAGTTAAAGCAACAATTGTTATGAAAACTTTCGTTTATTTGTGACAAAGACAACTTTCACTCATTTATTTCTTTATTCATCCAAGACAGACAGAGCATAGCTCAAAAACACTACAGCCGACCCTTGTGCGTAGTCTGCGAATGATTGGACATTTTCTAGACAAAATCGAATGATTTAGAAAGAAAAGAAAGTTCTGTATGAGAGTGAATACATTGACTTAATGTTTTTCAGTCGATGTTTTCGTTTTCCAGCTTTACACTTCGTCAAATCGAGATATTTGTTAATTCGACGGCAATAGCTATGCAACGCTCTGGTGAAAAAGGTTACACCGCGATAACAGTATGAGAACTTTTAAAACGATTAAATATTTGCAATCTGCATTTATTATAGCTTCGAAATATACCGAGTTGCTTATTTGAAAAGGAAAAAAATGTACTAAAAGCTTTGTGTTATGAATCTTCTACCGTTTAACATTTGAATTGCTTTCAAAAACGTTTGCCCCTCAAGACTGTTTCTAGCTCCACAACGTCTAATTTTTACGAGTAAACGTTTAAAGAAAAGCAATGTCATCCAGTTTTTTTGTAGATAAAATAATCGCTAATATAAACGTTGGTTGCCGTGAGATTAAGTTTTTAATCAGCTACGTTAATTAAAACCCTGTTTTAGACAGGCCGAGAGGTGAAAGTCTTTGGCTGCTATAGTTAAAATTTTCAAGAAATCTTCATTTAGTTATTTTTGAAATCAGATTTTTTGGGGATTTAAAGTAAAAAAGAAAACTACCTGAAGGATATTTGCAGACTTTGTTTTCTTTATCCCGAGACACCTAGCCAAACATCGTTCCTGCTGTTTAAAATTTCGGTTTCATTGTAGCCATCATGAATTGATAACATACAGCGTGAATGAACACATGTTATGTAATTTTTTTTACCGTGACGCAGAAAACGTTTTGTGCAAAACACTAATAAAAACTGCCGTGTATATCATTAAAACCTTAAACGAAGATAACAAAGCCAAAAGTTATTTAAAGAAAGAACCTCCCTACCAAAGACAAGAGAGAAGGAGAAACGTAAAATATGGCTTATTTATGTACTTTGATCTCTACATATTGACGTGTCAAGCTCGCTCGCGTATTAAAGCATTGAGCTGTAACACTCTCTGCTAATGTGTAAGACTCTCAATTTTAAGTTTCGCGAGGTGTTTAATCGCAAAGAAAATATTGTTACCTGGCATTTGGCGGCTTTTATGATCTATTGACAACAATCTGCAGGTACCAAAGCGCCAATTGGGATGGAAGTGTTTTCGATACAAATGCTAAATTGCAACAGCGAATGAGCTATTTCGCTAGCACTGTGCAGTTAATTTCAACAGCTGGGAGACTTTTTTGGTCTGTGAAATGTGTGTCCGAGAAAAGAGGGTCACGGATATTGCATGCCTGCCAAAATTTTTGAACGGCTAACTTTGTTTACAATCCACAATGGAGTGAAGAGTAGCGCTGCGAGCGATTTGAATAAAAGAACAGATTTACATAATAATTATCAAACCACTATAGTGCGCCCCCGCTTGCAGCCAGTTCTCTATTTACACGCTCACACTTTCTCATGTGTGTATTTTAAGTGCCGTTCAAATGACAAGAAAAATCTTTTGTCCGTGTTATTGAAAAACATGTGTCTTCGGAGATGTACTTGAAAATCATAACGAAATCGGCGATGTGCTTCTCGCCTAACTGAAACGTTTTACGAGGCATTATCGACTGAAAGTGAAGGTACATAGTGTATGGCCGGATCCGACGCGCTTCCTTAATATCGAAACTGAGGTACGTTTCTCTTCTTTTGTGATTGATTATTTCAAACCGAAATCCGTGTTTTGAAACGGCCGGTTCTGGTCTTCTTTTTGTTTGAGAGAAACGCGGTCTTCAAACGATGTATGTAGACCCTGTTTGTACTTTTTTCTCAAAATGGTACTTGGATTTCGGCACGAAAATTCAACTGCGCGCCTTAGTTGCTCTCTATGATCTGTTATTCACAGTAAGTTGGATTTCTTTCTTGTTATAACTAACTGTAAGCTTCTGTTTAACGCCTGTTCCGTGCCGAAAGCGCTGCGAAAAAATCGTCGAATACTCATGCGATATTCGCCAAATCCAGACTCTGTGCTGTATATTTTTCTGATTCATTTTGCGACAGCTGATGACACTTCTGGTACATTGGACCAAGCCCGTGGAGTTTTCAGTAAATTTTGCTCGTCTGCTTCTTTTTTCTCCTTTTATTCCGGGCAAAAACTTTCAGTTCTCGATGTTTGTTAGTCTAGAATTTTGCGCTGCATTTCTTTTGTTTTTAAAGCGTTCGATATTGAAGCGTTCGATATCTTAAGATGATCGACCTCGGCATTGAACCTTTAAATACAGCACTGGCAAATGTCGCTCATTTTTTTTCGTTATAATTTCCGCAAATTTAAAACCTCCAGAGACGTTAAATCGTCCGGTTATATAAAAAAAAACCTGCTAGGGTTGACATATATAGCCGACATATGTCGTGTCGATATGGTAGGCATATTACCCTGGGCTTATTACTAACATTTTCACACTTGCATTCAGTATAAACGTCAAATGACTCTGTCATTACAACTCTATATTTTTTTCGTTTTCTAGACTTTTTTCCTTTTTTGTATATTCCTGTTTGAAACTGATGTGCTTTGATCGACGGTTGCGCGTATTTCGATAAAAATATGGCTCGATACGCCTTACATAACTGTTACCCAATGCAGTTTTTTTGCTCGTCGAGTGAGTCGTTTTATACGTAACCAGGAAGAACAGAAAGCTATTTTTCACCGAGTAGAAGGCAGCTTTGTCTTCGCTTTGCCCTCGAAATTCAATGGGTCACGTAACACGGAGGCGGAATTGTTAATTTTAATCACACGCCGTTTCGTCGCAGTTTCGCCAAATAATTGATCGAATTCGGTCTTTGAATGCACAAAGCGCTAGAACGAAATACTGAACAAGCGTGGACTGCCTTAAGGCAGAGAGGAAACAGATTCAGAAAGACAGAGACAGGAGAGGAAAAAGAAAAAAAACACTATTTGTTTGTGTTTGCACTATTTGTTCAAATGCAGTTACTGTAGTCTTAAGCTTTTGAATAGTGAAAGCGCTTTTCACTCTTTGGAGCCTTGCCGTCTAAACACCCGGTTTCCCTATCGTTAAATTCTTGAAATGATAAACAGGATAAACTGGGTATATATTTAAAACCGCTTGATTTAAATAGACTATATCAGTTAAGTGCTGTAAGCGTCGAACTTTTTATGCCTGTTGCGTATGTTTCCAAAACGAAGTTTCCAAAAAACACATCTTTTTCTTTTTTTTTTGTAGTCTTTTGTATTTTGTTATGCTCAAATTTCGTTGATAGCGATGAAAAATCACCAGAATTTGTGACTAACCAGAAATTGTTTCTTCATTCTAAAACAGAACGAACATCTTAATTGCCCAATAATCCTTAATTCCGGTTTTGCCAACGGAAGCTGGGATAAAAAACATCAGTTTCTGGTGAAAGCCGTTCAAAAATAAATCGTTGCTTTTTGTTATTATTTGGAAAAAACAAATAGGTGAGTTTTTTTGCTCATTGTGACGCCTTTGTGGAAAAACAACAAATTGTATCCAGAAAAATTTGTTATCATCGATTAGATTCGATTTAATTTAAGATGAAAAAAGTATTATTTCAGTTCCGTTAAAGCATAATTTTTATATTGCACAATTAGATCAATATTGTGCTGTTTTGTATGTTATTTCACGGCGTTCCTACAATCTTTTGATGTGAGCGTTCCCAAGTCCTTTTTTATATTTCAGGTATGTTATATTACATTGAAAACTCAGGTTTTTTTTATGTCGAAGAATTGTTTTAACTCGATGTATGCGTTTCTTATTATTGTTTATATGACACAAGATGTAACGCCGCATCCGTGAAATACAATTAGATTTACAACTTCCCTTTTTTCTGTTGCGTTTTAATAATTCCCCAACTGTTTGTACTACAAAGAAATTTCCTCTTGTTTCAATTCAAATTGCTTTCAGACTAGGATGATAGTTGCAAAGGACCGCTTCAAAAAATTATTTCTTGTTCAGAAGTAAAATAACGGACGGGCTTGCAATATTCCCACAAATCAACTTTGTCACGTGCTTCTTATGAAGGCCTTTGTACTCTTGTCTTGCGGTTAAGTTACCTTATACCTAAGGTTGAAACGATACGTCGTCAACAGTGTTGTTTGTTTCCTACACAACTGAATCACAAACCTGCTCGTCTTGTATGTGACAAGTTAGTGTATGTGTGGTACGAAGATTTCGGTTTTCATCATTTCGATCAACTTTGTAACGTTTTCGTGCAAGTGCCATTTGAATTCTGAAACTTTAGTGATTCGTTTAACCATGTAAATTCGTCATCACTAGAAGTACTGTTTCCTCTGTCTTCGATACACCAAAAGAGATAAACAGCGAAAATTAACAGATTGGTGTATTCAAGGCTACTTTTCTGTCGGTTTGCTTTAAAAGAATCATTTTCTCGGATGGGTGATAGTGGCTGCAGTCACATCTACACGTTAACTATAAGTTGCTCGGGTTAGTTTTAAGTTAACGTCGACTTTAATTTACGGTCACAAGACACCGATGTTGCTAACTGTGCTTAGTTGTATGACGTTAGACTTTAAAGTACCGTATCCCGCAGTCATGCAGTTCATTTCAGGCCTAATTTGGTGATCTGTGAAATGCAAACATGGCTGACCACAAAAGACCACGTCTGTCTGTCGTTCTCGGTTCATATCTTCGTGCAAGTAGACGTTGTCGAAAATTCGCAAATAATATATTACGAAGAATACAAGTGGTGTTTTTGCGTGATGCAAATTTTCTTTGCTAGGTATTGATTTTTTTTTTGCAAACTGAGGTTTAACCCAGCAGCTAACTTAAGCGTGACTCTAAAATTAGTTTGTGTATTGTTTTGGATGGAAAGAAATGGAAATGGAAATTATTGTTAAGTGAGATTTAGTTAGAAGTTAGAGTGAATAGAGAAGAAGTCGCACTGTCGAAATAGCGAACGTAAGTTATCTCTGTCTTAACTTAAGTCACTTAAGTCAATCGTCTTGGTGTCAACACGACCATTGCTCCAGGCACAATTTCCGGGTGTGCACCTCAGCATGAAGATTATTGTGACTGTGTTGTTGTTTTGCAATGTTAAGCGAGACAGACGTAATGACTTCATTTGCGTTAAAAAAAGAAAGCAGACGTTATCTAGATCTGCAAGTAACCTTTCGTTATTTGAATTTTCTCTATGAAAGAACCGTGAATATTAGAATAGTCTAGAGGGCTATCTTGCGGAATTCTTTTGCTGAGTGGTAAGTTACCTTGAATATAGACACGCGATATACACACATTAATTTTTGTTTGGGTTTTGTGGTTTTAAAGACAAGAAATGAATAATTCACGTACATTGTTTTCAGATCTCTTAATTTGATCTGTAAACTCAGTTCATTGTTGTACTGCTGGGTAATTTTTGTTATGGCAACGATGTATTTTACGCTTTGCGTTTCACTGATAACGGATTCGTCGCCAAACTAAACAAGGAATTGTTATTGTAAAGCATATTTCCTTGGCCACGTAAGAGAAAATAATTAGAAGTATCAGCCCGGTTGTAATATAGTGTGCGTTGTGAACTAGACCCAAACAGTAAACAAAGCATTCACTCTATGAAAAGGTCAAGATTCTAGTTTCTGAAAATGAGGCTTTGCATGGTACTAAATTGATCTCGTGTCTGTGTGATGATTTTTGTTGGTGTTTCGCACGATGTTAGTTATATGTTTGTGTTGAGTTGCATAGATCACGCGATGTCATGCTATTTCACACGCGAAAGGATGTTAAAAATAAGTATGACAACCTTTTGTATAAAGTTATGACCTGAGATTACATAAGGACAAAAAACAGAAATGGTACAAAGTGGTAGAATCTACGGTTGGCAAGACTACGAGACCCAGTTTGGCTGTGTTCCTGGTCTGCTTGTACAAATCTTCATAAGTCGTATTAGTTTGTATCCTAACGGCTGAAATTTTATAATCGAGTATTTCCTTTGCGGTATCAACTGTCACTTAAGCAGCTAAATAATTTACTGAGTCACAGCATCGTGTGTTTAGGAAAATCTTTCGCTTTCTGCTTGTGTTGTTTTCATGCGTAGCGTCTTACGTTAATTGAAAGGAATTTCTCTGGTTTTCCACCCGCCTCGAAAACAACATTCAAAATTGAATTCTAATTTTATTTCTACTAGCTTGCTACAACGAAGGCCGTTCTCTTATGGGTTCCCTTCTCGCTTCTCGCTAGTGACGAAATGACAGCTGCTTCTTCGCGTTTTCTAACTAGTGTCAGTTTTGAATGACTGTAGTAGATTTGTACAAAGACAATTAGGTTATTCGCTCTTGAATTCAACTCGTTATGGTTTACTCAGTCCCGAGATAGAAATCTCGATCTCATAATTTCATTTTGTTAAATATAAACACCCATGGGAACGAACAAAGGCGGACGTCGTACAGTTTTTATTGCAGTTGGTAGTTAAATGGAGCTATACCAGTTAATGAAAAGATTAAATTAAACCAAAAGGAGTCTAGAATGGTCGCGGTTGACGTAAATTCGTGACATCTGGTCAAATCTTTAACTGCCTCAAAGCCCTTGTCGGTGCAATTTCATGAGTGTGTTACAAGATGCCGTGCCGAAACATTTGTTCCTGTTGTGGCTTCCTGAACTAAGAAAGTTCTGCCCAGTGTCATGAATACGACCGGCCTCGTAATGTAATCTCGTAGCCCTTTCGCTGTCAGAGTCGAGCCTAGCAACGACATTCAATGGATTGTGTTGAATGCGGAAGTGAAATGACTATAAGTGGATTTTGAGGATAATATTCCTGACAGGGATTTAACGTGTAACGCAGCATAATACACAGTGTTTTGATATGTTTTAAGAAGCCTTTATTGTTACCAGAAGCTTGAAAATGCGCAATATAATTGGGTGGATGCACAAAATTATTGCTGAATATCATGTGATTTTGACGTCATGTGTCCTGAGTTCCGGTTCAAAGTCTAACTTATTCTCTTCATGCCTTTGGCGTAAAAGTAATTTTACTGTCGCAGTGTTCGCGTATGTGGTCATAACTTTCTGCGTTTGCTGTGGATGCAGAGCAAATGTATATCTTGCAAAAATTTTCTGAACTTTAAGTTGCGGACACTTTTAATCTCATTTCAGGCAAATTTCTGAAAAAAATTTCAGATGACACTTGTGAAGCGTACCTGAAGTACATTTGCGCCCAAAAACACAAATTAGACTGAAACAACATCAGTGAAAATGAGGGTTTTACTACACCCTAATGCTTTTACAGATCACCGACGAGAAAATACAAATTCTATCAAGCCGTTACAGGTCTTAAGTGTCTCAAGTAGAGTTCTATAAATTAGACTAAAAGTTGATACTGTGCTGTCATATTGTGATATTTCGAACGCTTAAAATTCGGGCGCTCATTGTTTTGCAAACAATGTGATTCATCACGAGCTTACGACGGTAGTCTCTTGGTGCCATTCAGGAGCAAAGCCACTGAACCCATCACGAACTAGCTTGCGGACATATTCCCGCGCTTTGCACGGTTGCAAGCTTCTGCTTCGTCTTCTGATTGGTTCGTGGCCTTGTATCTTCACTGATTCGCCACTTCCGGTTACTTGAGGTTCGGCTGTGCTAAATTAAGTCCCTTATAATGTCCTTACAATGTCCCTTGTCAAGGTATTCAACTGAATCATTATGACAAAACGTTTACCGCGCTTAAGTGCTTGAATAACTTCCCGTCATTATGCTGTATCAAAAATCTGTTTTAGCTTATGTTCCTTCAATATCTCCATCTAACCGTCATATCCTCTGTCTTTTCAGCGCTCGGGATGAGTCTACCATACGTTACCGGGATGATCGCGGGACAGGGAATGGACCCGCGGGCATTAAACGCGGGAAATCTCGTTTACCCGTATGGCAGTCCTATGATGAGTTTCTCAAACTTCTCTGCTGCTTACGGACAAGGGCAACGAATGAAAAACATTGAAGACGCAACAACGTTAGAGAAAACTGCCAATTCATCCTCCCAGTTAAGGTTAGTAAAATAATAAACTTGTTTCTTTGTGTTCTGTCCTTGGTCAAGGTAATTTTGCTCTCATGGGCATCGGCGAATTAATGCTTGGGAGAGGGTAACCCTACCGGAGATCAACATCGCGTCCAGGCGGGTTATTGAGTCAAAAACAAGTTCATTAAATGTTTCTTTTGTGTTTGTTCCATAGCACTGTTGCAAATTTCATTATGTAGCTAAGATAATTTTCAATGCTTTTCCAAACCGTGCAGACAAAACCGAATTCAACTCTAAAACAAAAGACTTCAGAATGGTTTGTTTTTCAAAAAACGCTTCTAAAGACGGTAATCCATTTGTCCATTTTTCGCTGATAGTCAATTTGTGCTGTTATACCTTTCATTATTGTGTTTAACTGATCAAAATGGTCTTGAAATAACTAATGCCTTCAGCGATGGCCACTTAGAGAACTTGACGCAAACAAAACATGTTTAGCATGCAAATTGAACGTTGTGAATTTTGTTTGCATTGATGTAAATCTCTAAGGCTAAACCCACGCTCTACGGAAAGCACATTAATTTAACCCATTCGTCATCAAACCATCAATCTATACTGCATATTCAGCAGTTCTATCCAGAATCTCACTGAGTGCTTTATATTTTCTTGTCCATTCTGTTCCTTCCTTTAATTAATTGTCTAAGATGCTACACGTACTCCAACTTTGAAAACGGCTTTGTAAAACATGTTTAAAATATTTCTCTCTTTTTTGTTGTGAGAACCTCATTTAGCCGCAGCATTTACTGATAAGACTCACCAACGTTTGAGCTATCTAAACTGAACGGGGTATAGTGATATCATTTCTTTCTAGAAACCTACGTTTCGAAATGGCAACGTAGAACAATAACTGCTAATATTTAAGGAACGTTTTCTTTTTTTAACCCTATTGGTGTTCTGTAGTTGTTTGGTAACCATCTGGATCGTCTATTTTTAAACATTTTTACCCAATTAGAACTTCCTCGTTAATAGGATTCTGTCGTCAAATCTTAATCAATTTGTTTTGTTTTGCGCACTCCGCATTGTCCAAGTGTGTCGCGAGTTTGTCCTGCCTTATACAAAGAACCTTTTTTCCTGACATGTAGCGGATATACAAACCGCAATTCCGCATTTCTCACAGTGTTATTTCTAATTTTTGAACTATGTGTACATCTAGAATGTTCAGCCGTGTAATTGCTATTCTATGACAGGTGAACAGAAGAAAAACAACAAATTTATAGAATGATAAAGGCGTGCGCCAATGCTAATTAAACAGAAAATGGATTCTTCTGTTGATTCTATTTCGGTGTGTGTTAAAGATTCTCTGGATTCTTCGAAGTCGATAATGACCACATTGTCATTTCGTTTTGAGTAAAACTGAAAGTTGTCAATTACTCAGTTTTCAGCGGTGATTTATTGCTCCTATGGCGGATAAGATTGGAGCGAAATAGGACAAACTGAATCTTCGAATCCATTGATACGTTGCGAGCTAGTGATCGTTGTGGTTGTCGCGGACACTATACTTTCAAACTTGTGGCTGTGTGTGTGAACATGCACATGGCGTTTATAAATAGGGCTGGAAATAATGATTTCTTTTTTCTTTCTGGAAAGGACATACGCCCGCCTACGTCATCATTTAGAATAATATTTTAGATAGTATCCGCGGACAAATATCCGAGTTTATAATCCATCAAATATTTTCGCTCGCCCGCGATTGGTCTAAACGCGTCACGTGATAGAATATCCCCCTGCTAAAACTGGGGAATATCCGGGTTATTTTCTCCAATTTTTATATACTTTTTTTGTATTTGTCCTTGGGCATTATCTATTCTGCTAAGCTCACAGTTTTCCTCGAGCTACGCTGTTGGAAAACTGTTGGCTTTTCCGAACAGATAATGTCCAAACATATTTCCTCGCCAAACGGATGCTTTTGTGTATAGTTTTCGGCCAAATGGTTTATATAATCTGCAACAAGACCTTTAAGAACTATTAGTTATACGGAGTATTGACGTTTATTCTGTTCATCATTGATGAATTAGCCTTGAAATCCATTTTTGAAAACCGAAAAATTGCCACGCTCACAGCAAAAGAGAAACTATATATGCTTACTTTCATGAAAAATTTCAGGCGGTAAACGCAAGGATTTGGCCGTTCTTTCCTTTCTTTACACCAAATAGATATTTATATCTGTTAA
>OMLO01002227.1_pt1 | contig 15498 bp, 20 predicted proteins | sample 1674811 | NCBI WGS metagenome assembly OMLO01 (sample SAMN06265003, study PRJEB25207) | coral metagenome | isolation source: Coral host | place: Mexico:La Bocana,Puerto Morelos, Mexico | collected 2008-11-13 | reverse complement strand
CACATAATAATCTTACACCTGGGCGTCAGCGGTGTCAGCCTAGACTTTGCATGGACTTTTTAGTTTAGAACGTTATATGACATCAACTGGCACCTGTCGGCCGTAGAGTCTTGGTGCTTTGATTCTGCATTGAAAGTACAGATCACGTCAACCAACCTCAGAGTCTTGATAATACTTTGATTTTTCACTTGGACACATGACATCAACCGTGACCTATGTTTGTGAGAGTTTTGATGTCTCGCTTCTAGCAGTTAGTCAACGAACAAAGCATCAGAATTGACCTTCCTAAAAACTGGTGTTTCTAACAAAAAATTGTGGTCTTATTCGGCCCACACTGCACACTGTGGTGACCCGACGCTGAGGGCACAAATGAAGGTGAATGAGTTTTGTTTAATTTAAGAGTTTGGCCCAGTGGAAGTTGAATGTCAATGTGTTCCACCATTCAACGTGATGTTAACAAGCCAAATTTCAAAACAATCAATTAGCAACTTGGTATTCTTCTGTGGCTACCGAAGCAGCAAAGCATCTGAAAGCGGCCCTTTGGGTTGCAACAATGTTCCACCGCAGCAGTTTTGAACTTAAACCATCGGGTTTTTAGAGTTTGTTTTGTGTTTGTGGCCATGAGCAGTAAGTACTTCAACGGTTTTTGCTCTCATGGGTGTGTGGCACTGGACAAGGCGGGGACTTTTTTGGTACTATGTCACCAGACCCTTCGAAAAATTAAATATATTATCATCAAGGATAGTTCTCTGAAAAATAGTTTGCAATTTCGCCACTTAGTTTGATTGATCCCCATTTTGTATTAGTCATGACTTGTGTTTTGACCAGGGTTGCGTCATGGACAACTTTCTCGGCAGCCCTGCCGCTGACTTTGCAGTGGACTTCGCCGTGTGTGCGGATCAAGAGCTCAAGGCAAAGGTTGATGGGGAGTTTTGTTTCAGATTGAGTTTTATCTTTTTTTCTACGCGTCAGGAGGACATCAAAGCAGGATATCTGTTTCAGCCAGATTCCTTTTTCCTGAGCTATGATCGCTTGGAAGAAGGCCGGTGTAGGATTTTGAGTCACTTCATTCAAACACTGCAACTGGTATGCGTCATGGTGTAGGCCTCGCACCCAAGCTTGGCAATCGTCCCTGTCTTGTCTTGAGCCCGACACCTGGCCAGACAAAGCCATTTGCAGCGTGCCTCGTTTGCACTCAACTGCAATGATTGCCCAATTGCTTGAAGGCAGTTCTTTGAGACAAATTTGTGCCAGGTGCTTGTTCCAGGACAAGGCGGCATGGCCTTCTGGTTTCCTGCCATCGGAGCATATTCCTGGATCTGTGCATATTGCTGCAGATGATTTGGAGTTTGTTGCCGAGTCCCTGCTCATAGTGCCAGCTGCAGCCAACTCATCAGACACGGGCCCCAAGTTGAAACTGATGATCAGTAGCAGTGATAAGGATACTAATATTCCATATGTGGAGATCTCTGTGCAGAAGTTCAAGGCTTTCGCCGCAGGGCACCGTGACTTGATGAAGTGTGAGGAGATGCGAGGGGTTGAACCCGACAATCAGTGAGCGCTGAACTCACGAGGCGCGGTCTGCAGACTGTGAAACTTCATCATATGATCATATGATTTATAAATTAGACCTTGAGTTGTCCATAAAGATGCTGACTGAACTTTGGAAAGATGATTCACTGTCATTTGGTTCATTTCGAGGATTGGGATCTCCATAACTTTGACCGCCTGGTGCCTCTGACTCTGTTACTCTTTAACTTAGAGAGTGAGGGGGATTTGAGTCTGAAGTGGGTGAAGGCACAAACGGTTGCTGCGGCGAAGATTTTTTTTTGCTAGGATTGCTTTGTTGCGGCCCGATTGGGTTGCAATCCATCGCAGTAGGATTGCTGTGCTGCGGCCCAATCCCAATTGGGTTGCAGTTGAGTAGGATTCATGTTGCGGCCGCAATCCACCAGTAGGATTGTTGTGTTGCGGCCCCATTGGGTTGCAGTGCAGTAGGATTCATGTTGCGGCCCGATTGGGTTGCAATCCGCCAGTAGGATTGTTGTTTTGTTGCGGCCCGATTGGGTCGCAGTAGTGTTGCTTAGGAAGTGAATGTTTTTGTTTCAGTTTTTTTGGCTGCAGGACCTGCACGGCAATAGTCCGACAGCATTGACCGCATTTATCAAAAGTCACGAGCACAGCGCGATTTGAAAAACAGCATTTGATAAACAGTGACTTGTTATAGGAGTGTTACTTCGGTCATTCAATGCCTGTGCGCGCTTCGGTTGATGAGCTGTCGGACTCCGACAACGAAGTGGTAATGCCAGTGCGTGGCTCCAAACCCAGGGCCATGAAAGTCATGAAGGTGATGAAGTTTGTGGCGAAGAAAAGGCTGGTCTGGTTGTGTTTTTGCAGGGCGATTGATGTTCACTGCATATTTGGTTACCATGAAGGCCATGAAAGCCATGAAGGTGATGAAGGTTGTGACGAAGAAAAAGGCTGGTCTGATTGTGTTTTGCAGGGCGATTGATGTTCACAGCGTATTTGGTTATCCTTTTTGACCTGAGGCTGTCAAGAAGGCTTGCCAGAAGGAGAAGGACCTGGTATGGCAAGTCAAGGGCCAGGGCAGGCTTCCAAAGTTTGGCTGCGCCATCTCTTGTAACAAGAAGTCAGCGAGAGTGATTATGCGCAAGTTTAAGCTGGCAAAGGTTGGCAAAATCTCCAACCACGTTCCTCGTTTCATTGCAACAATGCCACAATTATGTTTTTAGCCGATCTTTGCCGGCTCTTGTTGTGAAGTTGCTTTGCCGATCTTTGCCGGCTCGACTTAAGGTTCACTGCCCTGCTTCCACAGGCAAGTCGAAAAGGGCAACCTCATGGAGTTCGATCCGCCAACGGCTCAGCTTTCAGTGCAGGCTTTCAGTTTGAGAATTGACCACCACAGCCTTGATCGAAGGATGCTTTTCGGCCACAACTCGTGCTAGCGAGCAGCCCTCTGCCCGTGGTCTGAATGTTGGCTCCCAAGACAACATGAGGGTTTCTTCCATGAGATTGTTCTCATTGTGCGGTATTGCTTGAAGTGTTCAAAGATTTGCATGCGGTAAGGATTTCGCCAACCAAGTTCGTTGGGGACAAGACTATAAAAGAGCTTGCCGTGATGCCGCAGTTAAGCCCGGCAAGTTCCTCAACCCGGTGGCAGGAGAGTATGTTTCAGGCGTTGCAGTGACAAGATGTTGCGATGCTTTTGATTTTGTTGCTCCAATGTTAGTTCTATACGGCAAGTGTTGACCCCACTTCTTGCGACGTGTCAAAGTAATTGGGCAGGGCTACCACTACACTGGACTTCTTTGACGCCTGGTGCTGTTGATATTCCAGCCTTTCGTGCCCGCTTCCCCCACGTGATGGAAGATACAAAGGACTGCCTTGAAGATTAGATTTTTAAGATCATCAATAGAGCTGTTTTCATATGATAGTAGGCTGGGCTTCTTGGAAAGTTGCTGCTTCAAGGACAAAGTGGGCATCATCTCTATGTTCACGGGAATAGCGGGACTCGAGTTGGGCATGAGCAAGCCAGAGCCTCAGACCCTGAAAGTTGACATTGCTTTCACCAGCGCTGCCAAAACAATGCCATTGAGGTTCATTTTCCCAACTGGCTATGCTCGCCCCTGAAGTTTTTTTTCACATAGTGCATGAGGTGGAATTGATGCCTTAAACTTACTATCCTTGCTGAGGTCGAAAAGTCAGAATATTGCCGTGCGATTTTGGCCTTGAGAATGAAGGAAGGCCTTCTTCGTAAGGCCCCGATCTGGCCAGATGCATCCACAGTGGATGCTTCCGACAATAAAGCCATGGGAGCTGGTGGAGGATTTCCCTGCCAGGCTGGGTGATGAGGTGTTGTGATTTTTTGGTATGTGTCAGTTTTGAGCTGCCCAGAGCTACACGCTGTCCAGGGAATATCCTGTGGAGGACGGCAGTTGGGGTTGCTAGATAGCAGAAGCGCCCTTGTCAAACACATCTTTCGTGTTTTCGACACATTGCCATCGAAGCAGCAGCCCGAAACCCAGTCAGCCTACTACATAAGTTCTTGCAACGGTTTCAGCAAAAGATTTTTGGCGCACCAGGAAGGTCATTTTCCTTGAAAATGTCGCGTCGCTACTTGGCAATCGAGATGAGATGCGAAAGTTGTTCCATTTCTTGATCCAGGAGCCAATCAAAGATTTAGCATTCAGCGGATTTGATGAATACATGAACTCAAATGTTTTAGACCTTTATTCCCTCAGGAGTGCAATGCCAGGAACCGATTCCTCTACTGGGCGTGCGTGTCAATGGACAACGTTGGGTTTTTCGTTTCAGCCTCAGGATGATGTCGTCCCTGTTCATGTGATCTTTCAGCCTAATCTTGGTCAAATTGTGAGTGAAACTGCAGTCGAAGCGCGAGCGGATTTTCTTTTGGGCAGAAAAGCCCGGTGAAAGCCTCCTGAAGGACTTCCTTAATTCCCAGGTCTTACCCATGTTCGAAGATTTGTCTGGTTGGCGGCCTTCATGCAAGGTGAGTGGAACTGGCAAAATCGAGTCCCGATGCACCAATGGCTCATCGAGGAACGTGGCGAAGACCACGATGAAAGGATGAGAATCCTTGGGAACGTGGTTGTTCCGGCATGCGCAGAGCTCGGATTTGAGATCACGGCCATGATGGCCACCAGCCGGGTTGACTAGGGTGTTGCGCCAGAGGTGCAACTTTTCCAGCCTAAGGCAGTGATTGAAATTCACCCTCAGTGTTGATAAACACATGAGATTAATTGACAATGCGGTTAGAACAAGTCGCCGTGGGAAAAAAGTTGGAAGTCAAAGCTTGCAGGCTCAGCCTCAGCCGAATTTTTTTCAAGGTTGATTCGCATGCTTTAGTTTGTTACCGTTTGCCTCCTGGTAGAATGTTTTTGGCTCGTGGCATCAGTGAGGGAGGTAGGAACTTGAACTTTGAAAGAAACCAGTTTTTTGATGAATTTGTTTTGTAACCGTTTGTAATTGTAAAACTTTTGGTCAGTAAAGTAGGATGACAAACACACACATGGAAATACTGATGTTTGGTTCATTGCGAAAATCAATGTTGTTAGTTGTTCATGAAGGTAGTTACAAAATGGATATCGCGACTAGATGGAATGCGGTGAAGCGCCAACGCCAAGACTCAGATCTGTCACAGTGTGGAACAGTCAAAACCATCGGCGTCAACCAGATCAGGTTTCATTACTGTATACTTAACTTGGATGATGCATTGATTGCGTTGCGCAAAATGATTAGGTGATGTAGCTTTTGATTGGAGTTGAATCTCAGGTTACCGTTGGGAACACCGGTCACACCAATTGGCGCGGACAGAAGTTGCTTTGGTTCATGTTTTAGTTGTGAGCGTGTTGGAAGTTTGAGTATATAATATGAGTTAATTGTTTTGAGCGTGGGGTAAGTGTAGACTTTGCTTTGAGAGTCAAGGTGGGCGTGGTCCTGGAGTGCAAAAGATTGGTCCCCGATTGCGCCGGAGTCAGGGGCTTCCACTTCGCAAGAGGTTGCCGGAGAGTTTCGTTTGCTTTTGTGTTCATTTTTGGTTTCAGTATGTTTCAGTTCATGTTGGCCTTGAAGGCTTCAGGGCTCCAGCTTAACATGTTTCCAGGTCATCGAGTTCAAACATTTCAAAAGCAAGAATCATTAAGTGATCTCGGAACATCATGTCCTAAGGTTGGTGTGACTGTGAATGTCCCTCACTTACTACACACCTGTCAACATATAAATTGCTAGTTACTGGTATGTATCGTGGGTTCAGCAAGGGATGGAAGGCTAATATGAAGGCATGGAAGATGATGGAATGGATGCAGTATATTGCAGTTCATGGCAATTCTCTGATGTCGTTTGCATCTTTCATAATTTTTCCATCTTAGGGTATCTTTATATCTTGGGTATAGCCACCAACTTTCATTTCACTAAGTATTGATAATATTCTAAGATTGGTTACTACTTGGCCCCCCACAAAATCAATTCACCCATCATGGTGGATCACAAGTATAGCCTCCTCTCCAGAATATTACCAGATAGTGGTCAAACACTGACCCCGGCCCAATGTTTTGTATGATTATGAGAGGTTTTCTGTTGACGACTTAGGACTTGTAGGCTCTTCAAATCATCTACAAATGGTTTTACTTGCCGTTAAGGTACCCTGCGTTGTCTGAATCTATGAAGTGCAACCCCTAGGAAATGTTCGAACCAATAACGATTTTGGGAGTGGAGCTACCCTAGGGCTGAACAATGTGAAACGATTTCAAGCCGGTAGTTTTTGTTGAAGTGATTCCGCGGGTAGGTTCAATTGGGAAAAAACGGTGTCAGGGATTCCATTGAAGTTAATAATGATAGGTGGGTTGCTACAATGCTTTTCCCAAGAAAGCGGTGCTTTGAGTTGAGCGGCCCGGTGGGTTGCTGCAATGCTGTTCTCAAGAAAGCGGCCCTTTGGGTTGCTATGATTATTGATGTTCTCAAGTAAGCGGCCCTTTGGGTTGCTACAATGCTGTTCTCAAGTAAGCGGCCCTTTGGGTTGCTACTAAAATAATGATACAGGAATCATTATTTCATATTAAACTTGCAGCTGTTTGCGAGTCTCTAGAGTAAGAAAAGTTCCAGTTTGAGTCAACCACAGTTGCTGCAAGCAATTCTTCAGTCTGAACAGGAACGTGCTTTAGTCTTTGTTTACTGGCAAAAGTTGTTTCAGCCCGACGGGGTAGTCATAGCAGATTTTTTTCATAGTCGCATTGACCGCTCCAATGACCCATTGAAGATGCCGTTACTTAACTGAAACTTGTTTGTTTTTAGGCCCTATACGTTGCCGTGCTATGGCGCCCCCTGCGGTGACTGAATTGTCAGAGACTGACTCAGATGAACCTCCCGAGTTGCCGAGAGGTGTAAAAAGGAAAGCTGATGGTCGTCCCAAGAGGCAAACCAAGCGCCAGTTCCGGCTTGGTGATGAATTGGGTGTCCAAGCGATGCTGGCCAAGCCTTGTGGGCCTAAGTGCAAGAGAGGCTGCAAGGATTTTTTTAGGCACAGGAAGGGCTATGCTGAGTTAGCGGCATTTAGAAAGAAGTGGGGCGACTATCACAAACTAGACCGGGACCAAATGGTATTTCGGCATCATTGCGCCATCTACTTTTTCCACTTTTAATGTTGTTCTGTTTTGAATGGTTGGGACTGTGCTACTTCACTGGGTGTGATTTTTGTCAGGTATTCGATGAGATCAAGGATTTGGAGCATGAGCCCAATGCCAAGAACAAGCAGACCATCGAGTGGAAGTTTCTTGGACGCCGTGTTTGGAAGAGCCTCCATGGTATTGGTGATCTGGCTGGAAAAAAGAAGTTGAAGGTTTGGAATTGAAGTTGTAAAGAGGAGATGGGATGTGATGTAGTTTGTAGCTTCGGGATTCGGCTCTTTGCTTTCTTTGTGTTAGCACATTGCCTCTTCAGGCACACAGAGATTCAACAAGATCTCGTTGGCAGTACAAGATGGACGTGGAGCCCCACCAGTTGACCTTCGATACTTAAAGCTTCGGAGGTATGACAACACCAGAAGTCAAGACATATTGCAAGACGTGACCAGCTTCTTGCAGAAGCTGTATGCCAGCGTCGCAGAGACATTACCAGACGTGAAAGACGACTGCACGTTGGATGATGGAGTTGAGAATGAAATTCTGGTCCAAGACGTTTCTGTGGAGCCGTATTCAGACTTCAAACTTGTCAAGGCCGTGAAGGATGATTCGGGTGAGAAGAAATCAAAGCCTCGCAAGATGCGCAAATCGATCAAGATTCAACCTGGAAGGTCCGTGGCTGATGGCAATGAAGAGAGATTTTTGCCTCCTGGCTCAATGCGCGAGCACTATGTGCAATACAAGGCCCAGTCTGGCCTTGAGCAGCCTGCTTCGTTCCCCGTCTTTTGGCGCGTTGCTTGGCAAACTTCAAGTTGAATTGAAATCATGGTCATGTTTGTTTGGGCATGTCAACAACAGAGGTTTGGGCCGGCTACTTTCCATTCTTGAAGTTCAGGGCCGTTTCCAGCCACAGTGTTTGCACAGAGTGCTATCGGCACAAGGCTATCATCGCCACCCTTGGACGGCGCATTGCTGCGAGACGTGCCCAAGAGACATTGTTTCATTCACACCTGGATCAACAATTTCGTGACCGCATCGTCTATTGGCAAGCTCGGGGAGAAAGCAGAGCTTGCGCAAGCTCTGTTTGTATGATCATAGACGGGATGGATCAAGGTAAGTGCGCAGTTCCAAGGCATAAGGCATGCCAAACAAAGCTGCTTTCTGGCTTTGTGAGACCAAGGCTGCATCTGACATCAGCCATTGTTCACGCACCTACTTATCAGAAGCGGACTTACCAAAAGACGCCAACACATCAATCGAAATCTTTGCACACTGCTTGGAGCAGCTTTCCCATCGCATTGACCTCAAGATGACAGAAATACATCTACAAGCTGATAATACTTGTAGAGAAATCAAGAATAATCATTTACTACGTTACGCAGGAGGACTTGTTAGTGCTGGAGTTGCGAGGTCCGTGCGAGTGTCCTGTCTTCGGACAGGGCACTCGCACGAGGATATTGATCAACTTTTTGGGCAAATCGCAGCCCACCTCAAAACATTGAAGTCAGGGCTGACCTCCAATGACTTTGTGGATTCTTTGAGGAACTTCAGCAGGACCAAGATGCAAAGATTATTTGAAAAGAACAAACTGGTGTTCAAGTTGGACCAAACTAGAGAGTGGAACCTTGACTTCAGCTTTGGGGTGTCATTTTTATATTTTATATTTCACCAAGTCACCAAAACTTTTATATTTCACAGTCTGACTGCAGACCCTTGTGACGCGATCAGCGGCCCCATGGGTTGCTCAGTTGAAGCCTTGATTCAATTGCTTTGGTCTTGAGGCGTGGCTGGCTTTTGGGTGGCGTGCCAGTTTCCCTCAAGGGAATTGGTGGCCCGGGGGCACCGCATGTGTTTGACTTTCAGCGGCTTTGCAACTCAGGCAGTTTTTTTGTCAGTGAGTCAAACATTATTTTTGAATGTTGTCATACCATCGGCGCCGAGCCGAGCCTCAAATTTGCAGGCCTTCAGCCGAGCGATGTTCAGGATCAACGTTTCTGGAGACAATATCGTGATCATCCACACGATGTCACACTCCAGTGACTTTGCAGACGTGATGTTGTAAGAGTAGGTATGGTTTCAATATTGATTGTATTGCCAGCTTCATTCAGCCAGATGTCCTGTGTGATTTGCCTGAGGACGAAACAATCGAGAGCTGGCCTTGCAAATTCTTCCACAGGGGTTGCCCACAGGCCACTCTTAGTCTACTGCAACTAAAAGACTGATTTTACATTTGAGCGTGTTTCCACGGCTGCACATACATGTGGGATGCAATGTGCTGCTGTTCGCCCCTGGCAGTTGTCGCCGAGCGCAGAAACATCACGGAAGATGTCTTCGATCACATCTCCAAGTTTTTGCCAGCGATGAGGCAGACTGAGCTTGGTATGGGAAGGGCAGCAGACTATCTGGAATCCTGGCTCAGTGGCACCTTGTGCAAAGAACCGCTGTTTTCATTGCGTGGGTCACTTGCTTTATGTACCAGCTGGGAAGGTAGGAAAAAAATGGTTGGTTTCATGAACTTTTGTGGGGCATGCTGCACGTGTTATTTGACACATTTTGATTCATATTGAATTGTGTGAGGTGCCAATTTGGTGAGTTTTTGCGGCCTCCATTTGCTGGGCACGCGGCGGTCCCAACATCTTTCTTTGTGCGACCCAATGGATTGAAGTAACTCGGGCAATGGAAGGTCAATAGGTACATGATATGATTAGATCAGCTTTTTTTCTGACAGCGGTAGTTGGAGTGTTGGTATTCTACTGCCTCTTGATTTTGGATTTTGGCATCGTTATGTATAAGATGTTGGTTTTTCTGACAGTGTTGTTTGAGCTTTTCTTCCAAGGCTTGCAGCCCCAGAAGGGCGCCGTAAAGAAGTGGCAAAGTACCAGGAGCGTTTGCGCCTGAAAGTTGCGGCAGACCTGTGGCACAATGGCGTGCCTTTGGAAGAGGCCATGCAACTTGCAGAGAAAGCTTTGAAAAATCCCAGCCCAAAGGGCAAGGGAAAAGGACATGGGAAGCGGTAAGGCTTCACATAAAGAATTGATAGTTAGTTTCTGACTTTGTCTTGCTGGAATCAGCCGTGCATATCAATGTGGATGCTTTTGGCGCTAAAAGAAAGTCAAGCAAGAGCGGGGGATTCACTTTAGAAGTTTTGATGATTTTGTAATCCTGCGGTTTAGGGTTTAGGGTTTTCAAACTGCGGTTTGGGGTTCAGGGGTTTTTAAACCCTAAACCCTAAACCCCCAACTGAAACGCAGATGATAATATCCGACCCTTACTAGCTAGTTAGGGGATGAAGTTGGAAGAGGTCAGAAGTGAGGTGGGTTCAGACCTGTGTGGGTGTGAGGTGTTTGGATTCTTTTTTTGGCAGACTTGAAGTTACAACAGTTTTCAGTTCAGGGGCCTTTTGGGTCGGAAGCCAGGTGACTTCTGACCCCAAAAGTGGCAACAAAGGAACATCATTGTCAGGGTCGGATTGTGTCAGTGTGAGCCTTAATATGTTTTTAATGTGTCGGATCTTAGGTTAGATCTGACCGCATCATTGCCATTGTGTCGGATCTTAGGTAAGATCTGACCGCGCAAAGAGATTTTTTAGGGGCTTAGCAGCGGTCGGATTTAGAGAGGATCCGACCAGTTGAAGTGTTCAAGTGTCAGATGATGTCAGATTCAGATGTGAAGGAACTAGATGTTGAAGTGTCAGATCTTACCCGGGACCCGACCCACTCAAGTTCAAGATTTTCCCCACCACTAAAATCTGACACATGCAAGTAAGTCCTGATAATTAAGTTCAGACCGTATCTTTGATCACAGATGCAACCTTCTGACAGTTTCGTTGGTGGCAGCTACATTTTGTAAATTGCCATGATGGCTTGTGTGCAGCAGTGTGTGGATTTCAGTGAGACAGCAAGTTGGGTTCAAGGTGGGACACGTTGCTCCGTGGGCCGGCGGGGATGGCGGGGAAACGCAAGTCTAGTGGTGGTGATGCCGCAAAAAGCAAGGCAGCAAAGAAGGGTGGTGTGGATTCAGCGTCGATCCAAGCCCAGTTCCCGCGCATTGGGACCTTGATGAAATGGCACCTTGTCATGACCTTGTCATTGTTTTGTTTCAATAAGAAAGCAATCATGGGGAATGTTTGATTCATTGCTGCTGCAGTTTTTCCTGGATGCGGGAACGAGGCTTGATGAGAAGGTGATGCCCGCAGGAGGGCCGGATTTGTACCTGTCCAAGAAGCTCAAGACAGAGGACCTTAGTTCAAGATACGGGTGCAACATCAGATTCTACACTCACACGGTTATTTTGCCTAACTTGAGATGATATCGCACATGGTTGTGAGGATGAGAAGCGCAAGTTCGGGCAGTGGTTGGACACATTTTGCCCAGCAGATCCAGCGTAGCTTGGTTGTGATTGAATTTGCAGAGTCAGCGGCCCTGTGGGTCGCGACTTCTCCTCAACGGTTCGGTTTTTGATTTTGAATGTTGTAAATTGTTTTGTATTGTATTGATGACTTGTGTCATGTGGAAGATGTGAGGCGTCAGTACTGCACCACCATGACTGGGGTGAAAGCTGCTGTAATCCGCCCGTGGATGCTTGGCTTTCGAGCAGATTTTGGATTGGCAGGGTACTTTGAGAAAGAAACCTTGGAGGAATTGGTGCAACTCATTTTCAGCGAAGGCTTTATGTCTGATCCAGATGAAGGCTCATTCGAGAAACTCTCATGCGCAAGTGTGTGCAAAGAGTTTTTGGAGTCTCCGTACAAGGAGATGAATCATTTCCTTGTTGGATCCCCTTTGTTAAGGCCGTTCAGCCTGGCTTACGTCAAAGGCTGGAAACGGTCAGTGGCTTTACTGACAGGCTTGTGTGGGATCATGGAAAACCAGTTGGAAGAGCATGTTGGGCATTCACTCCGGGCAGCTAGGCCGGTCTTAGTGTAGCTGTCAGTTGTGACAATGTTCCATTTGCTTTGAGTTTGCTTTTAGTTTGGAAGGCTCGTTGCAAGTCAGCCTCAAAGTCAAGTGGCATATCTGAGGTAGCGTTTGGCACCATTCACGTGAACTTTGCCTTCAACTCCGCAGATGCTCGTGGCAAGGTTTTGGCTGGACGAGGCTGGTTGGTCCAAGTTGTTTTTTCCTGTCGGCATAAAAAGGTCTTCATGTTTCGGCAGTTCTGCTTTCATGACAGTGACAGGTGCAACGATGGCATCGCAGGTCCGGAAAACCCCCAATGTCTTCAACCTGATCAGACAGATCCATGTGCTACAGAAGGCTGGAATGACTGGCGTTCAAAAAATGTTTGACGACTGGAGCAGTCAGACCCAAGTCGCCAAAGCTTTCCAGATAGGCAGAGGGGAGTCAAGCGCTGTTGTTGCCATCATGACTTCTGTGTCAGATCCAGTTTTTGCAAAGATCAAAGCCAGTGTCCGAACACGCGGCATGCGTGGCTACATCACGCATGACATGTTGGCAAAAGGATGCCTCAACACTGGCTGGAGCAGTGGATTTGGCGAGGCCGAGTCATGGGCTGAAATCTTGACCAACAAAGCCAACAATGTGCTGGTGTCTTGGTTCATGTTATTGCTGGCCAGCCTTCTCTTTTCACTTTTTCTCACAACTCTGAATGTTGAACATGCCAAGATTGTTGTATGTGAGGCATTGAAGTTTCTGGATCGACTGGAGTCGATTTATGACAACACTCCAGCACAGCTGCGAAAAGCGTTCTCATTCCTTGCTGCGAGCAAGATCCACATGGCCACTGGTTGTTACTTGCATTTTGTGGAGCAGCTCCAGAAGCAAGCACCTTCTGCAGAGTTTCCAGACATGCTCAAGAGTTTGGATATGCAGTTTGCCAGCGGCCTCCTGGACGGTGACTTGATCCACACGGTGGAAAGCAGCGTACCCGCTGCTGCTGACCTTAAGTCTGTGAGCGCCTTCCGCTCACTGGTGGCCCAGATTGAGTTGGCCACACGGACGGAGAAGGAAAGCAAGGCTAAGGAGCTCGCATCGCAAGTTGCGAAAGCAACCCACGCCCAGCTCGTGATGCAGATCAACTCTGACTTGGAGAAGATCCGGAATGCCATGGGAGATAAGACCAGCCAGGCGCTTGAAGCAGCTCTGGATTTGAAATACATGAGGGACAGGCAGACGATGCTGTGAGAAATCATGGTTGTTTTATGTGTTTTTGTGAAAGGTTTTTGTTTCTGTGTTGGTTTTTGGTGGGATTTCAACATGTTTCAAGAAGTGTAACTTGTGCTTGTGAGCTTGAAATTAAGGAAAGGCAAGGAATTTGTGGAGGCCTGGATGCAGAAGCATTGTTGCTTGTTGCAGTGTCCGGATGGAGATTGCAATTTGGCGTTCCCAGCCTTCATGAATTTCATGGAACAATTTCGTGGGACAGCTGGCAATGTGCAACTTATCTCAAAAGTAACTCTTCTTGATTCTTGATGTCTTACTGTTCCATTGTGCTTCGGTTTTCACATATTTTTTTTTGGCTGCAGGTACATCATTTGTGCCGCAGACTTCACAGTGAACCCTGCAAAGGCTTTGCTTGTCCAGTCATCGCTGCATGTTTTGGCCAGTGTCTGTGCCATGGGCAGCGGCAGCATCGCACATGTTCAGCTGCCAGTGTGCCACAAGCAGACCAACGAAGGCACGTGCACGAAGCATCAACGGGTGATCGAGGATACAATGTTCAAGGCAAAGTTGTGCCTGTCGAACAAGATCGCACTATTGTACGACAGGCCAGAGGATTACCGTGGGCCAATTGCTGGAATCACCCAACATGGAATCGCTGCAGTCCACAGCTCCTATGCCCAAACATCAGCCTTCAATGCGTGTGCTGCAGTGAGCACGGGTCGCATTGGCCCGGTTGCTTTGGTGAAGACGAGCGATTTCATCGATGTGGATGAGAATGTTCGGCCTGGACCGGCAGAGCGAGCGGAACAGAAACTTGCCCGCAGTCAGGGTGTTGAGGGTTCCTTAAACTTGCAGTTTTGCTTTTGATTTGTTAGGAACGGTGTCACATGAGTCCATTTTACTTTCCATCCATCTGCCAGGAAAGGCGCGGCTGTTCATGCGGCAATCATTGACTCCTATTTGTCGGGCTTGGAGACACAGAGGGACACGGACACGATCCTGTGGTTTGACATCCTTCCCAACAGGCGCCTCTTTGGTTGATGGTAAAGTCCACTTGCTGGTTAAGGTTTGATCTTCAAGTGTGTCATTTTTTTTGTGGCGGCCCATTGGGTTGCTGGTGAAGCGTTTGATAATAGACTTAGGTCTTGCTGTGTGGCGGCCCTTGGGTTGCTGATTAAGGGTTGGATCTTCAAGTAATTTTTCTTTGGGGGCAGCTCACTAATTGGGTTAATGGTTTTGGTGATTCCTGGAGTCCAGGAGGTATGTTTTAGGTATTCCAGTTTTCCGGCGGCCCATTGGGTCGCTGATTAACAAATTGATTTTAGATTTAGGATGGTACATATCCAAAAACCATTTCCGAAGATCATGCTTTGTTGCCAGAAAAGTGTTAGACTTCTGCAAGCCATCAGCAGGTCTACTTGTTAATAAACTTTCACTTTCAAGATCATTGGGCTCAAACACCTCCAAATCACTAAGCGATCTTTGACCTTAATTTCCAAGGAAGTTGGTGTGATTGTGAATGCCCTGCACTTAGTACACCCCTTCAAAAATGGGTTCAGCGAGGGATGGAAAACATATGAAAGCAATGTTTTGCAGCCATCGCAATTCTTTGCATTTTTCATCATTATTCTGAGCTCACGTCTTAGGAGATCTTGATATAACTTGGGTATAGTCTCTAATAGTCATGTGTAGTTTGTGTATAGCCACCAACTTTCATTTCACCAGTACTGATTTTTCTACTTCACCCCGCAAATTCATTTCAGCAGGAAGAAGCCCAGACATCATTGTCAACCGCCCCAATCTGGATTATAACCAAAGCCTCCTCCCCAGAATATCATTACTGATACCAGATAGTAATCAAACATAAACCCCGGCCCAACAACCATTTGATTATATATGATTCTGAGAGGCTGAGATTCTGACGACTTAGGACTTGTAGGCTCTTCAAATCATTTCCAAAATGTTTTAGTTGCCTTGACGGAATCTACTTCCACTGCGAAAACTTTGACCAAAAAGGAGGAATTTTCCTGAACCAAAGTCAGGTAAGGGTGGGAAGTTTATTGTTGGAATGATGCGGTGGGTTCATGTTAGAAATAAAGGTGCCCGGATCTCCATTAAAGGTTCAGGTGGTTGCTACAATGTTGTTCTGAAGTAAGCGGCCCTTTGGGTTGCTGCAATGCTGTTCTCAAGTAAGCGGCCCTTTGGGTTGCTGCAATGCT
>OMLO01002226.1_pt1 | contig 15498 bp, 12 predicted proteins | sample 1674811 | NCBI WGS metagenome assembly OMLO01 (sample SAMN06265003, study PRJEB25207) | coral metagenome | isolation source: Coral host | place: Mexico:La Bocana,Puerto Morelos, Mexico | collected 2008-11-13 | reverse complement strand
AACTTTTAACTTTGTGGATGTCGAACTACGTGCCTTTGTGTGCTTTCGCGCCAGGGGCGTAAAAACAAAAAACACACTTATTTGGTGGTTCTGTTTATTACACTGTACAATTTAGTTCTATATGTAACTTTTAACTTTGTGGATGTCGAACTACGTGCCTTTGTGTGCTTTCGCGCCAGGGGCGTAAAAACAAAAAACACACTTCAGTTTGGTGGTTCTGTTTATTACACTGTACAATTTAGTTCTATATGTAACTTTTAACTTTGTGGATGTCGAACTACTTGCCTTTGTGTGCTTTCGCGCCAGGGGCGTAAAAACAAAAAACACACTTCAGTTTGGTGGTTCTGTTTATTACACTGTACAATTTAGTTCTATATGTAACTTTTAACTTTGTGGATGTCGAACTACTTGCCTTTGTGTGCTTCCGCGCCAGGGGCGTAAAAACAAAAAACACACTTACGTACGTACGGCTCCGGAAATCCAGAAAAATCGATAATAATTGCTACTGGTTTTTCCTATTAAACCTACTATATTACATCAAAACAACATATGTTACTAAATATTCAAAATTCTCGCCTTATTTGACTTATGAAACTGTTCGTATTTGGAAACGTGAATAATGGCATTTCTGAGCCTTTTTTGGGGGGGAGGGGAGAGGGGGGCCATGTCCCCTAATCCGACTTAGTAGCGGCTCGCGCTTTCAGCGCTTTTCTCTAACTGCAGTGCCCATGTTTCTTTCTCCAAGTAAAATGCCTGCCTCGCCCCTCGGCGCTGGTATGTTTTCCAGGGTGGTGAACCTAAAGTGTGACAGTAGTTATAGTACTCTATTTACAGAACATGATTTGAGATATTTTCCTATTAAGACGCTGCAGCCGGTCGATGTTTGAAGTGAAATCTATCTATCTATGGTTCAACATTTCGTGAAATAACCTTAACTTAGTATAATTAGATAAAAATGAAATGTACGTACGGTTTTCCGTTCAGTATGAGGATAAGCATAACACCAATTAGCTGGTAGCAGGAAAATCTTCCACTCCACTGTACTGCCATGTTGGTTCCCAGTATGTGAGTTAGATGGAATTATCTTTATGTGCGAAAATTCCAAAAATTAGGATTTTCACTGAGTTGATACATATTGTCTTGTGTGGTCAACGAGAGGATAACTAAAGATCATCTGTCAAGTAAGCATTCGGGTAAAATCTAGGCCGTCGTCTTTCTACTTGGGACTTGACAAAGAAGTCAGTGGGAAAAGCTTACTTGTCGAGAGGAATTTTCACTACAAGAGTTGAGGGACATGGCTAGCCTTTAACATGCCTAATGCTAATCACTGGAACTCGAAAACGCAACGAAAACAGCGCCCAATTTTTCTGTTGAGTATATCATTCACCTGAAAACGCCTGGGAACATCAATCCGAGGCCGCACATATTATAAAATGAAAAATTATTTTCACGCAGCTGATGTTATGGAAAATATTTCCCTGTTTGCTTTTATTGATACCCTAATTTATCACGCACGAGCATTAACTGTTGTCGTGTATTCAGCTGCTATTTCTGCGTGCTTCCAGATTTTGAAGAACGATCATAAAGTCCCCAGTCGATTTATCACTGTGTGCATGTTGCATTATTTGGGTCCCTTAAGGTACATGAAACATATTTTAACGGCGATTTTTTTTTTGTCCACCAGCTGATCTGTGTTCCTTGGGGGGTCTTCACTACGTGAAAAATATATCTTTTTTTTTCAAATGAATAACAGGGCGGGCCCCTCTCGGCAAAGCACAATTTCTAAGATGATATTTGCTTCACTCACCCTTATCCCTTGGCGTTTTATCCCTGCAGTGATATAAATCCAATATCACTGCTCGGCGTCTGGCGAGATCAGCCAGGCAATTGTGAAATAACGAAAGAATCATATATATATATATGTATGTAAAGACGAATTATTTAGACGTGTATTAAAAATACATAACTAGTTCCTGTAACTGAAATTGCCAATTTACGAAACAAAAATCTAGTCTTTTATTGAAATTTCCAAGAGAAACATGGGCTTCCAACATCTGTCAAGGATGCGCAAACTAAAAAACATTATTTCTCTTTGACGAGAGAATTGAGTTTGTGTTATATATAGCTGTGTTTAGAATATTTATCCACGTATTCTCTGGCAGTTGTATTTAGAGTGTGAAAAAAACCCACGCGCTAACGTAAAAAAAACCAAATGATTGGCTAAGAAATTTCCGGATTTAACACCTTTTGAAATGAAACTGCTCAAGCCAATTTCTTTCATCAGGTTAGTATCATAAGTGTATATGTATTTTATTCGTATTGTCATCGAATAGCTGTTACAAAAATATGATTTCTTTGTGACGTACGACGAAGCAAGTATCATAGTTATTATCAGAACGTTTAGAGTAATTCTTCCCACGGCACCAAACGAAACAAGAAAAGTATCTCATCGCATCGACTTCAAAGAGTCAAACATCGCATAAGTCTACCAAGTTATCAGAAACTATACATTTCCTCTTTTTGAAGATGTATTTGTGTCGTGAAGCAAGATGCACATGTAGTTTCTAATCAAGACAATGATAATGAGACATCGTTTTTTGAGTGTTATGCAATATCAATTTAACTGAGTTATTTCTCCAAGAAGTGAGACAGTGCGTGCTCACCCGCAGGGCTGTCGATCGACTTGCAATTGTTCTCTCAAAGGGAAAATGACAAAAATATCTGAAGGAAAAACAATAATCCGTTACATTTTCCGATGTAGTTGTTTTCAACTTGGATCAGAATTTTGTGAAGAAATCAGTATTGAGGAAGTTGTATCAGAATTCGGTTTTAGGACTCGATATGTAAGTGAATGCACGATACATGTTTTGTCAGGATTGAACATAATTGATGACAATTAAACGTATAAGTTGGCTCGATGATCAGTTGCTTTGCAATATTTCCCTTTCACTCTGATAGAGTTCGTAAAGTTTTAGTTCTATTAATCACAAACGTTTTATCACTGTATTGTTTGGTATAGCTGTTTTTTGGTCAGCATGATTAATTTTTCTTTGTAACATGGCGCGCGCTGGTCCTATATCTTATTCCTATGAGTTATCACGGCCGTGCGTAAATAACATGAAGTGTGCAGTTTCATTTTTGCTGCAAGACTTCCTTCGAGTTTAGCTGCGAGTTCCTTTTGGTAAAGGGTCGGCAATGTTAACATCACTCTGGACAATCCAAACCCTACTTCGAGCTTTTGACTTTTGCTAGGCTGATACGTTCACTAAAAGTTGAGAATTTTGACTTTATTTTCATTGACTCAATGATTTTTAAGAAACCAAATGAAGCGCTTTCGTCCAACTGGCGCTCAACTGATTGTGGATCCTTTGCTTTCCTTCACCGTGCATTTTGAGAACTTTTTAGTCAATCACAAGTAAAACTTGTTTTAGCGCCCAAGTTGTTTTCGCTATGTTATTAAAGTGTTAGAATGGAAAGAAATAAAATAGGCCAATCCTTTTGGGGCTAGAGCTTGCTTAATGCACGACGGAACACCTTTACTTTAAGTACTGACATGTATTAGCATTAACATCTCCATCCATCTCAATAACCTCGGCTTCCATTGCAAGCGAGGACCTGCTCATCCCAGACTGTCAAACTGGCATAGTCTGTTCTGCGGTTCTTGTTAGTAGTAACTCCAGTAGAAAATGTTGTAGCAGAGGAACACCAGAGGAAACAATATACGTGACGCCTGGTCAATTGCATCAGCTATCTTTAACATCTTTTTGTTTTCAGTGCTGTCATCCGGTGGCCCGTCATCCACCACAGCCTTGTTAGCCTTGGTTGCTTTGTAAACCATTTCAAGGTCATCTTCAGATCCCAAATTTGGAATTTCATCAACGTTGCCATTGGCAGAGGGAGCGCTGACGTCATTCTTTGAACCAATCACTGATTTAAACGATGCGGTGACTCTTTTGGAGAGAGGAATTTTGTCTTTCTAAAACGTACAGAAATGGAGAAACGATTTTGTTAGAATAAACTCGTCTCATATTGCAACTGATGAATGCAGTAACTGGAAAGAGAGATATCATCTTATTTTCGTTTCAGTTGCAGGGCCAAAATATGGATGTTAGTATAGGTAGTCGTATGAATGGCAGTGCGATTAAGGATTTACGCTACGAGTGAAATTTGAAAATTCTTTTAAAATTGCATCAGCCTTAGGCGAGTGCAATTAGAAAAAAATTTTGAATATCACGAGTAGCGAAAATCCTAAATTGTTCGATATCTCATACGATTACTCATTTATTATATAACTGAGAAAATTGCGAATGCGCGCTCGTTAATAATAATAATAATAATAATAATAATAATAATAATAATAATGATAATGATAATAATAATAATAATTATTGACTTCAATTAAGTGCCATATAGTGTTATATAATTGGCCTGCTCTCGGCCAATAACAACGTAATAATTTTCTCCGTGATATAATAGACTGTGTATGCAAACAAAAATTATTACTCATGCTTCGAATCTGCGTGTCTGTCGTAATCATGCTAATATATTTTAGCCTTTGTAAGATTTTTTGGAGCCCCCCCTCGAAAATCATGTTCATCAGAAATTTGCCAGTTCAGTTTGTACTTCATCAGGCTTAAATATTTGTTTCAGTGTTCAAATCTTTTCCATCTCTACCCATCCGCTTCCTTTATTTCGTTTTTTAATTTTTTTTTTTGCAAGATGAATTAAACAAGCGAGAAAAATCCCCAACGAAGAGAGAAGCTGCAAACAAATAAGGATGGTTTTAAATGAGAAAGATAGAGTTTTAATTAAAAATTCTTTTTTGATTTGAAACCAAGTTACACATCACAAAGAGGTTACCTTGAATTTAATTTGTTCCTTGTCTTGTTTGGCTTTCACAGTAAACACGTATACGATCATGCATTCAATCAAGGACAGAAACACAAAACTGAATGACACCAGTAGATACCAGTCAAGTGCCTTTGGGTAGCTGACTTTAGGCAAGTTGCCGTTGAGAGACCCAAGAAGAAACATTATGGTTAAGATGGTGGTGATTCCTAGAGCCATTCTATTTCCAATATCATCTCTTTCCATCCAGAAGACGATCCAGCTTAGCATCACAACGAAAATATTTGGGAAGTACACTTGAATAAGAAAATAGCCAATGCGTCGCTGGAATGAAAATGTGGCTGTTATTGTTGAGAAATTACCTGTGCAAGGTAAAGAAACACCCAGAGGTTAAACAAATATCAAGCCTATGTAATTGCTAGATTTAATCAGACTCACACTTAAAAATTTATGCAATAATTGTGGCCATTAGTTTTCAGCCGACTTGGCCTATGTGCAGGATTTCACGATAGTACCTATACTACTTGACATGTAATATAATGTTGCACAAAGGAAAAAAAGGAAGGTTCTGTTTTTCACAGCTATTCAAAACATATGAATAACCATCGAAATAAATGACAGCGTATATGCAGCATTTAATTTGACTACTTACCCACACTAAAGACATCCACTTCTTTCGACAGTTTGGAGCCTTTGTATTCAAACTGAGCCATTTCCGTGTTTCCAACAACCACTTCAGTTACATCAGGGACCCACTCGTAGATAATGTCTCTAGTGGAATACGCGTCTGTGGAATTAACAGAGAGCTGTCAAAAGAACTATCTTCACATTAAGGAAATTTCTTTAATCAATGTCCTTTTGTAACACTAAAGCGAAAGTAATCAGGCAATCGCGTTGATTCGGATATTTTTGGTTTTCATGTAACGTCATCATTTGCCAAAATAAAAAAAAATGTCAATGTTTCTGTAGTTTTAGTTTCACCAGATGTAAGACCCTCTAGTAACTTGACGTTTTGAAACGTTTAAACACGAGAGGGTTGTTCATTGGAGCACGTTTGAATCTTCAGTTTGTGAGTTACGTGACATTAAAATGGCTGCCCTATAAGACCGGCTCGAGTAAGTCGAAAGATACAGTTATTGCTAAAGTTTTTGCCAATTAAACATTTCTAGAAGAAGAATAAATTAAATTTCAATGTTTCGGAGCCCTTGCGTTTCGACGGCAAAACTCAATGACAGATGTTTCTGTTACTTTACGGTCGCCATGTTGGTGCCTTTCTGGATGAGCACCATGCAACATGGCGTCTGTATACAAATCACTATAACTTTTCGAATAACGCGCGAATGAATAATCGCACAGATCTAAATCTTGGCGATGTTGTTTATATATCAATCATCTTTCATATCCTAGCTTCTTGACTTAATTTTTTGAATGTTTATGATTTTTATTTTTGATAGCGTGACACTGCAAACCAGTCATTGGCTGAGTAGAATAATCGTGCTAAGTAATAAGTTTGGTTTTTAGGTTTTATGACACTGATTTCCAACCGGTCCATTGGGCAGTTTCACAAATGTTATCCTCTTATCTGTTCAACACTGCTTCTTTGCAAAACCACTTACAACTTCCAAACTTCAGTGAACACTCTTGAGAGTCCAATGGAAAATGCCTCAGATCCATGATACAAGAAGCGACAAGAGTTACCCTAGGAAAAACATGACTAAAACGTGAGTACTATAAACAACGTATGGAAATACTTAAATACTTATCCTCAAGCTTTATTTTAAAATTTTCGCTGCTATTTGTTCCTTGTTTTGAAATATATCTACATTTAAACATTTAGTTATTGGTTCAACAATTTAAGTCTAAATAAATTAGAGTTTGGACAATTACATTGGCCTTGTGGAGATGAGCTACATGAATGAAAATTTTCCTCAATGTTCCATGCAAACATAATGATAATGGCCTTAAATATTCTCAACTCTAGAAGCTCAGTCTTGCTCATTAACCACTTCACTTTTCAACTCACCCTTTACTGTATATGATATCTCCACTGGGCTGAATGTGCACAAAGTTATGGATTTCTTCATTTGGCATGACCATGTTCGTTTCACGTGCGTTATAACAGAAAGGATCCGGCACCCATATGTTGTCGATCTCACCTCCATTTATGGTGAATGTACTGTTGAGCTTCCCCGCCAGTCGTGAATCTTTCCATAATTGCCGAAAATAACTGTACACTTTAAATTCCTGACGATTAACAAGACATACAGATAAGTAATTTTAATATCACTTGGAGTGAAATCTCATGCCACGGGTTCCCTGATGTTGTAGCGTCCTTGTTTCAAGTTAGTGGCAGAAGCTCACGCTTTCATAATAACAGCAATGTGTGAAAAACAGAAGAACAACATTGAATCCGGGACCCTGAATGCAAGGTCGGGCAATTAGGGCGTGGTACTACAAGCCCAATTTTACCCTTCCAGTGACACTGTCGTCCTTCCGAGATAGATCCGGCAACTTAACCAGTACGTTTTGTTCGTTGCGTCCTGTGAATAACTAAACCGTCGATGATCATTTTAACTGCAGCCTCAAGGCAGCCCAAATCCTCCCACCCATCACTAGAAGAAACGATGATGAGATGATGACAAAGACTATAAATGGAACTTTCCAGTTTCTGTTGTTTTGTCACTGAGATTCAACTTTGAGACACCACTTGATGATTAAAAGGTGCCCATGATTTGGTTGTAGGTAGCATGAAATAGCTAGCGACCCGTTTTAATGCGATGGCACAATTTCCCGAGTACTTTCCTTCCAGAGTGTTCGAATTCAGACTCATACTGATTTATTCGCGCACAGAAAAACTGTTTACAAACTCGTCTGACGTCGGGGCATGAAATTCAGTTTACACTGTACCATATTAGCCTCTTCTATGTTTCCAAACGATTCCACATAGATACTCGTAAAAATGGTCGTGGGTTTACCTTTTGCTAGAAAGAGAGGAAAAAAATAATGTAAGAAAGCCATTTTTCGTCAAAGACGATTTAATGTCAGAAATACTTATTTTATATTATTTTCTTGATCTGTCCCTGATCAATTAAAGCAGTCAGGCGTTTCTCAAATCCAGACGGCTTATATGTCACGTCCACACTTACCGAAATCTGGTCTGGTGACTTTGTCGTAACCAGAGAAAAGTGTTGAAATCACACCGTCATCACCAGCTATACTGTTGGAAGTAAATATGGAAATTATTCTCTAGATTCGATTTAATCTGTACATGTGAGACAATAAGCACATACAAGTATCAGACTTGCTAAATCAGAACAGTCGAGGAAAGGTTTCCTATAGTGAAAGGATTACATTAAAAAAAGAGAAAATGACAAAGAAAATGACAAAATTTCTAGCTGAAAATAGATAAATATTTTTTACAGCAAGAATCCTGAAACAATGAAAACTTGACCTTTTGCTGAATAATTTTTTTGGGTGACTATAAATGCAAGAAGGCTCTTCGAGATACAATGTACAAGACTAGCGAATTCAAGTTAAGATTGTAACTGAACGCTAACTATGAATATTCTTGTTAATAAGAAGTGCCCTTATTCTAGAATCACTATAATCTGTACAAGTCAAGTGTTCACCAGTGACTGACTTTGAATATCGTGCGTATACATCTTATTCCAAAATGGCCACCATTTTAGTATCCTTTTGTTTGCTTGCAAATTAGCTCTTGTTGCCTCGTTCAAGGGAAAATATTCTTTTGAATTTCAAGTTTAAGAACGAGGCAATAGGGGGTAATTTGAAGGAAAACAAAAGAACACTATAATGGCGGCCATTTCGGAATAAGGTGTATAATCCAGAAAATACTGATACTTACGTTCTAGGAAACACTAGCAGACAGATAATTAAGCCGCACGACTGGATAACAAGCCTCTGTTTGTGATGAACTTTCATCTCTGCCTAAAAATGAATAAAACCAATAGCTAGATTCTCACGAGATTGAATTCGAGTTATAATAAGTTTAGCTGTGCAGCGAGGAGTGAGTGTTTGAAGGCTTATAGCTATGCAATAATAGCCACTTAAAAATGTCATTTATATGTAAAGCCAAGGTTGTGCTTAGATTATATCAGACAATGAGGGCAATATACTGTAAAATTATTTTTTCTCGAATGTTCAGGGCTAATAGGTTGGTCTCGTACATGAAGCCGGAAAGACAAAAGTGTAGAATATATCATAATATGTTCAGACTGTAGATATCAGTGTATTCTCCATTTTTGCTTTCAAGTGCCAAATAAGTAAAGTAAGGATAGAAATTAGAATGTCTGCGGTTTAACAGCGAATAACTTCCAATATTTAAGTTAAACAAATAAATAAAAGCATTTGTAGTCGATCTGAATATGGCTGACTCTAACTATAGCGTTAAATATAACTCTTAAGTAAACAAATATAAGGGACTACACTAAGTTATAATAACCAAGTGGTACTTAACAAATACTTCAATTATTGAGGCACCGTTAACGTACGAGATGATCAGTGGAATTTATGCCGAATTCTTTAAACATGACTAACGTTGGAAATATTTGTAGCGTTCCCTAAATTTTTCAATGTTTGCTAGTTATATAAACCAACTGTAAGCCACATTGTGTTCAAATGTCTTATTCAATGTCAGGAACAGTTATCTTTTCCAAGTAACTGATAATTCCCTTTGCAGTTCTCAGAAACAGACCTCAAGTCGGTATCATCAATTGGAAATTAAGACTATTGCCAAATATATTCATTTGTAAAATGCCGGGAGGCGCCTGCAGATATATGATAACGATGCCGGCTGTTTCTCTTTAAATTGTAGGATTAGTTTGTTAACTTTGAGAATGTTCTTGTGTCCTGAATGAGGGTGAAAGTATTCACTGTTGCCCCACACAACTATTGAAATCAAAGTGGCAACGTTTAACCGAAATGATAGTTTTCTAACTGAATTCCTTACCACTGAAGCCCTCGGGGTGTTTTAGCTAACTTGCTGAACGTTTGATATGCAAAGGGATCGAAGATGAAAGGAATAATAAGTCCAAGCAAATGGTGGAATACTCTGGCTTGCTGTTTTACTTGCAGTTTTCGCTAGTACCCTTTATCAAATAAGCGTGTATCTATGTCCTCTAGTCAAAACTTAGCTAGCTTAACCATGTAAACAAGTCCTTCGTCACCATCATTGAAATAATTATTCAAACTCACGTTTTTCACATACGCTTGAATGACATATATACTTCTAGAGAATCACAGTTGTCAGCTTATGTTGTTAAACGACCCTTAGCCTTAGTTTTCCGGTGTCTGTGCATGACCATCAAAAACAAAACGGACTCGTGATAATTTAAAAGGTTAGTAGACAGTGACGTCTAATCAGAAACAAACACTGATCGCAGTATCTGAACACTTCATACAAAGTTTAAGCAGTAACATCATCAAAGAAGCCTTATATATTGTGTGGTTTGCTGACAGTCCAGGGACTTTCAGAATATGCAGAAAAGATGCAATGGATTTCAACTATCAATGTTACAATCTGCGTCAATTAATGAAGCAACATTTGTGTTCAACTAGCGTTTTCCTTTCTGTAGTCACTGTCGCCTGTGGACAGACTAAACAGCGTGGCTAGTTAACTAAAGGAGGGAATTAAGGTATCACGGTGGACAAAAGCAGGCAATGTATCTCAAGCGACCGTTAAAGCAGTGCTGTCATCTGCGTCAAACACGCAACATTGCATGCATTCACATAGAGTTTTCCAGTTTCCGTGATAACGCTGACGTTGAACTAAACGTTAAGTCTACTAGACTTAACTAGACTCTTCCTCTTACTAGAGGAAGAGACAACTTTATGTCAAACTTACCATAGCACACTCAGACGCACATATAACAGCTTGCCTGGAAACGTCGTTAAAATGGATCTTTTAATTAAATTTTGTGCTTCATTGATTTTCTGAAGAGTCTTGTCAAAACGTATTTGCATTTTCTGCAAAACTTGTTTGTGGCTCTCGTATTCATTCACAGCGGGTGGCTGTCAGTTTGCCAGGGAAATAAAATACATACATAAACATACAAATGTAAACAAAAATTGTTTTCCTGCATATTTTAATATATTTTTGTCCAATTGAAGAGTTCAAAGGGCTCATAGAATGGCTAAAACCAGAATTGAAGTGGCTTAACAACCAAACTAATCTTAACTGCAGAAATGATTGTACGGAATCAAATCAGTTGATCGATCCATGGTGCTAGGGCTTCAAATGAGCTAGCGTTTAAGTTGATACGTAACAAACCACGCCTTTTCCGTATAGTCTCTCTTTCTAAATGCACCAAGACGGGTCAGGGTTTAGGCATAAAGATCCTAGGCTATATCTTTATGTTTGTCTGTCTATCTGTCTGTCTGTCTATTGGCCTGTCTGTCAGTCAGCTAGTCAGTCAAGTAATGCCCAGCACCAAGCCACAAGGCGTTTAGCTTTATCTTTCTATTGGTCTTTCCATCTGTCTGTTTCAGTGCCTGTCTATCTGTCTGTCTGTCTGTCTGTTTGTACGTCCGTTTGTCTGTCTGTCTGTCTGTTTTTTTAAGTCCGTTTGTCTGTCTGTCTGTCTGTCAGCCAGTCAAGTACTAATCGAGCAAAGTAAGTAAAGCTTGTCAAAGCAAAACTTAGGCTGTATTGGCTTGCAACTGAAGCACTCAGCCATTCATCACAGTGAAATTTTTAACGGTGCATTAACTGCCGAGGCGAGTTTGTTAAGCTGAATTTTAGAGCATTTTGAAGAATGTAAAAAGAACAGTTACATTCTAGATCCTGTTAAATTGCACGAGTTGGCGCACGACGTAAACAGCGGCAAGAAGGCGAGTAATCCTCTAAATTAGACAAACACTGCAAATCCATTTCTTGAATATCAGATGTACCAACTGTCACACTCAAAATTGAACGCTGTTCAGACTCAATCCTCGACAGAGCCATATTACAATAAAATATTTACTTTTAAGTCAGTGGAGGAGGAAACCTTGGTGTGCAAAAGAGTAAGTACACATTTGTAGAATGTTGCTTGTGTTTAATTATGTCAAATGGAATTTCTATTATTCCATGTTCTCGCTAACTCATCAGACAGACTCTACAAACAATTTCGGATTCCAGAAACACAATTAGAGAAACCTTAAATAAAAATCTTTGGATTAGTGGTGCGCACGTTTGGATTCCTTGCCAACTAAAGTAGAGGAAGGACCATCTGTACATGGGCAGCATGCTGTTGTTTATAGCCGTACACTCAGCTAGTTCACAGGCATTCAACGTAAAATGAAAGAAACAAAAGATCCCGACTGGCGGGAGGCAGACCAGTCGGCTTTTTACAAGCATGACAAATGAGTTAACTAGAATCTAACAAGAACCGAATCCAGTAACAGCAAAAGCTAAGTTGTCAGAGCGGGACTTGAAACTGCGGCCTCCGCATTTCAAACACGGCGCCCTAACTGCTCGGCCACGATGCCTCCACAACCATAAAGGACGCCAGAGCGTACTTGTGGAATCTAAAACATTGCTATCGAAGGTCGCTCATGAGCTATTTCATGCAAGAATTGACTGAATTATTAATCAATGCTGCTAGCTCCAAGCTCAGCGAGGATAAAGTGTTTTTTCACCTGAGATTTCGATCTGTTCCTTCCCCCTAAATTCTATCGTGTTATATATTTTCTTTAACTCACTCAATTCTTACTTTGACAGCTTAAGACTAATATACGATATCGCTGATATTACTTACTGAAGAATACTTCAAACCCCTTTCCAGTCAACACTTACCTTCAGTCCTAACATTGTTTATCGATAGTTATTTTGGCAGGGGTAGATTTAGTTGGGGGGTGGGGAGGATCGATGGAGTGTCAAACAAAAATAATGTGATTATAGTTGTAACAGAAATAAAGGAAAAATTTCTGGACAGGTACCTCATCGTCATTTCTACTTTGTGGTATTGTTAGTATTTCTGGTGCAATATTTAACAATTAGGTCCCAGTTATCAAATTGCCACATTTTGGGTGCATTTCCCATTACTTCTACAACCGTCCAAGATACAGCGACCCCTCCCCAGTCTCGTCCCTTAAAAAATTTTTGATCTGTCCAAGTATGGGACTATAGCACATGTTTGAACAGCGATGATTTAAGCAATAGACCACAAGTTTCTATGGTTTATAGCCTGATAAACCACACGAGATGTTGGAAGAACACGAGAATAATTTGTAAATCACGAGCCGCAGGCGAGTGATTTACGAATTCGTCGGGAGCTTTTATATGATAATTCAGAAGACACGCGAAATTTCCTTGGGTTTACCGCTACAATAAACCATAGCTAATTGACCAATCAGAGCGCGCGCATTAATTTAATTATGGTATAAAGTACAGTAAACAGTGCTCCTGTAACGACTGTACTGTTATTATCATTGTGCAGGAATGGAAAATTAGCTAACTCCCTGGTAGAGATTTGATCTTGACAATGACTACCCCTCGTGATCCAACGTTGCTTAGCAACAAATAAATATGAACATTTTTTACCTATTTTTAATTACACGCTGCCATTACACGCTGACATTTTATGCTGAAATTGTACGCTGCCATTACACGTTGTCATTATAGGGTACAGACTCAACAAAAGCCATAATAAATAGTGTAGCTTGTCAACAAAATAAAATCATTGAAAAAAATCTGAAGGCTGTTCATTCAGCTCGTAAAGAAAAAAAACTTCACTATGCTAATCAGCCATGCACACACAAACGCTTATATCGTGGACATTTCAGGTACGGAATACAGTAGACTACATTTCACCGATTGAAATACTGGGTAAAGTAGTGATAAATATTATAAATACAATGTAATAGAGTCCATCCGCTCCATCTAGCGACGAAACAGCCCCGAAACTGATTCTCATCACTACTGGAAGCTGCAGGTTTCGAAACATTTGTACTCGGGCTCTCAAACTCACGTTTGTTCCTTCAGTCTTCGTTTCTTACTGCGCAAGCTTGAGCTTGTTTCTGGGTACGAGGTTGCTCAGAAAACGATCCGCACGAAAGACAAACACTAACTAAGAAATCTGACTCAATGCCCTGTATTCAGTTTATCAGTTACTGTAGTATATCCAATAAACCGCGTTGTAGACAATGAAGGTCAGCGGAAACAAGACACGCGACGCCTTGTCGATTTTATCAGCGATCCTCTCCTTCTTCTTGTTTTTGGTGTTCCTGCTGTTATGGAGTGACATGTCATCTACCACAGCCTTGTTAGCTTTGGTCGCGCGGTAAACCATTTCAAGGTCATTATCAGGTACCCCGCCGTACACGTCATCTGGGGTAGTTCCGGTTTCTGCCTTTGAACCAACTGCGCATGTTATCGATGAGGATATTCTCGTCATGAGAGGCACGTCATTTTTCTAAAATAAGCGCAAAACGTAAAATCATCACCGAGTGGACCAAATGTTTTGTTGTCGCGGGTAACTTATTTATTTATTATTAACACTGAGATCACAAATGATATAGCTATTTAACATTATCTCACAAATCTCACCTCTGAAATATTCGTTATTTTTTCGAAATTACACGAAATTAAAGGCAATCTACTCTTTGGAGGTCTGAGAACAGATCTATACAAATAATTGTGTACGCTGTTCGCACGAAGTTTCATCACGTTGGGTATGTCTCACATCTTATCTTTTTAGCTGTATAGGTTGTACCAGTCGCAGACTTACATGTATAAGAGCAAACGTGGATGGAGTTTGGTCTCCTCCCCCTTTCCGTCATACATTAAAAAAAACAAATCAATACTGAGAACACCTTGGTCGCTGAAACTAGAGCAATGATAACAGCTTGAGATGGGGTTGGTTACATACCTTAAATTTAATCTGCTCCTCGTCCTGTTTGGCGCTCGATTCAAAGAGAAACACGATCGTACATTCAATCAAGGTCAGAAATACAAAACTGAATGACACCAGTAGATACCAGTCAAGTGCCTTTGGGTAGCTGACTTTGGGCAAGTTGCCATTGAGAGATCCAAGAAGAAACATGATGGTCAAGATGGAGGTGATCCCCAGGGTCATTCGGTTTCCCATGTCATCTTTGTCCATCCAGAAGACAATCCAGCTCAGTACTACAACAAATATATCTGGAAAGTAGACTTGAATAAGGTAATAGCCGATGCGTCGTTCAAATGAGAACGTGGCTGTCATAGTTGAAAAATTCCCTAAAGAAAAAATCACAAACGTGAAAGGTAAATCATAAGTATTTTGGTCGTGCGCAAATGAAAGAAGAGACCAGCACTCAGTAATAATGGCAGCCCATACACGAACGAAGGATCTACTACTCTGTTCTATAGCAAAACATATTGTGATTTGTGAACTGCTGTAAAAGGCAATAATTGCTTGAAGAGAAATTCGTTTAGAAATAAATAGATAAACGGACAAACGAAGTTTAACTGTTATCTGAACCTCGTCACGGTCTAATTTGCCTATCTTGAAAAGCCTAGCCTAAGCTTCGTGGCTTTAATTTCCATCTTCAAGCATCAATTTTTTTTGTTTATGGATTGTTATTATCTCCCTAGTATTTTTATATCTAACTATTATTTTCAAGTCTCTTCTTCAATTTAAAGGCAATTCTGTTGGTGGCCAAAATAAC
>OMLO01002225.1_pt1 | contig 15498 bp, 11 predicted proteins | sample 1674811 | NCBI WGS metagenome assembly OMLO01 (sample SAMN06265003, study PRJEB25207) | coral metagenome | isolation source: Coral host | place: Mexico:La Bocana,Puerto Morelos, Mexico | collected 2008-11-13 | reverse complement strand
GCTGAAGAATCAAGTATTACCAAGCGTGAAGTTTTGTCTGATTCAGCAAAAATATTCGACCCCCTTGGTCTCATCTCATGTGTCACAATTGTACCAAAGATAATCTTCCAGCGTCTCTGGGAGCAAGGCACTGCATCGGATGAACCTCTCCCACCGGACATTCAGAAAGAGTGGTTGAACTGGAGAACACAACTCCCTGAAATCTCTGCCATCCACATTCCACGCTGTTACACCCCAGTTGACAGTGAAATTGTTGACCGACAATTAATCGGTTTTTCTGATGCCAGTGAGAAGGCTTACTGTGGAGTCTACACCTCCCTTGTTATGACAAAAACATGTGTCGCACCAATCAAGAAGGTTACCTTACCCCGTCTTGAACTTTGTGGAGCTCATTTGCTCTCACAACTCATGAAGCATCTCCAAGAAATCTTGGCCATTCCAACCTGCAAGCTTTATGCCTTCACAGATAGTACCATTGTCCTTTACTGGAACTATGGAAGTAGCCCGCGATTCAAGACCTTCGAAGCAAACAGAATCGAAGAAATTCAAGAAAGTGTTCCCCAGAAAGATGGGGTCATGTTGCTAGTGAAGAAAATCCAGCCGATGTTGGATCTCGTGGCCTTCTTGCAGGAGAAATCATTGAGCACAAACTCTGGTGGAACGGTCCCAATTGGTTAAAAGAAGATACTTCAAACTGGCAGTCAGAGATTTCTGCCCCTCCTTCATTGGAAATGCTCTACTCCTCAGGTATTGATGAAGCAAGTCTGCAGCTCAAAGAAAGAAAAGAAGTGACACTTCAAGTAACTACTGCTCCTTATAAAGCCAAGCCTGTGATTGACATTGAAAGATACTCAAGTTACATGTATCTCCTGAGAGTTACTGCCTGGGTATTCCGTGTTGTTACCCGCTCTTATCTATTCAGCTCCACACCTCTTTCAGTAGCTGAACTGTCAAAGGCTAAAATTTGGTTGTTCAAACAAGAACAAACTAAGATGTTCCCAGATGCAGTGGAAACACTCCACAAGGGAAAGCCACTCCCTTTGTCCCATTCTCTGCAACCATTAAATCCATGTCTTGATGCAGATGGTTTGTTTAGAGTTGGTGGACTTCTCTCACTGTCCCAGAAAGACCACCATTCCCGCCATCCACTGATCCTCCATGGAAAGCACCACCTCACGTCACTGATTATACATAGTGAATACAAACGTCTGTGTCATGCTGGTCCAAAGCTCACTTTAGGATCTCTTCAAGATCTCTACCACATTGTTGGTACATGCAGAGCTGTGCGCAAGTGCACGCGTCAATGCGTGACATGTCAACGTGCATCCTCCAAGATGACAACTCAACTCATGGTCAAGTTCCAGCTGCACGCCTCCTTCCAAGCTTCGCCAATGAAAGAGTCTCAGTCGACTACGCAGGACCTCTGACTCTGAAGATTGGAACTACTCGGAAACCAACCTACTGTACTGCAAAGCCTGTGTAGCCATCTTTATATGCCTTGCAACTGAATCCTGTCACACTGAGTTAGTATCGAATCTAACACCAAAGCCTTTCTTGCTGCCTTTCATTGTTTCGTTTCAAGAAAGGGAAAACCAATTGAAATCTGGAGTGACAACGCATCTTGCTTCCATCGTGCAAACAAAGATCTCAAGGAACTTGAGCAATGTCTTAAACAACCAGCCTCACAAGAATCTATTATGAATTTCTGCTCTGCACAAGGCATTCAATGGAAATTCAGCCCACCAACAGGCCCTCATCACGGCTCAGTTTGGGAAAATGGGGTCAAGGCCTGCAAGCGTCATCTAAAGCGAATAGTTGGCGAAAGTAAACTCACCTTTGAAGAGATGACAACTGTTTTGTGTCAGATCGAAGCTTGTCTCAACTCCAGACCTCTCTTCACGTCACTCGACTCAAATGATGATGATGGAACTGCCCCACTTACTCCTGGTCATTTTCTAATTGGCCGACCACTCAAAGCGCTGCCTGACCAAGTTATAAAAGCTCCCATTTCAACCCTGAAGCGATGGCAACTCTGTCAAGCTCTTACACAGCATTTTTGGAAGTGGTGGTCAACTGAATATCTCAATGCCCTTCAGCGATTCAATAAGTGGAGGCGACCCAAACGATGTCTTCGCGTCAATGACATTGTGCTCATTAAGGACAATCACACTCCGCCATGCTAGTGGCCCCTTGGCCGAATCATCGGAACCCATCCTGGTCCAGATCAGTTAGTCAGAGTGGTCACTGTCAAAACCAAAACCGGAACATTGTTCCGGCCGATTGTAAAGCTGTGCTTGCTGGCACCATCCGAGGGTGCTCAGTAAAGACTTCGCACTTATGAACAAATTAAGTTAACATAAAGAACCAAATGAATGTTCAAAGGAACATTTTAAGTAACTTTATTAGAACAAAGAACACTATTAATATTATTAAGTACGTTTACATCTTATCTTGATAATATCAAGGCCGGTGGAATGGACACGCTCGACTTGTTATAATATTATATTACATTTATATTTGTCATGTGCAGTTTGCTCTAGTTTGATTGACCTCTTGGTCCATGGAACTTGTCACTTTTTCTATCATGCAAGATTTTGTAGTGTACGGCTCGTAGAAGTTAAAAAAATACAGTCCTACAAGAACAAAGGCTCGTCTAGAAGGTAAATACCTTGGCATGGCTGTAATTAGTTATGAGGGGTAGCCGTAGTCCATTGGCTTTAATATACTGAATCAAGTTTATATAAGAGGGATATATACCATTTACCATCTCTTGCTTTAGCTACAGTAAATTCGTTAACAACAAATGATGCGCAGGCTTGAATGAGAACAAGGAAGTTAGTTTTTCTAAGACCTCTTGGATGTTCGAACTCTGTCTGTCTATACAGGTATGCAAGAAAAATAGAAAATCATGCTGTGCATGCCAAAAATGCAGATTGCACCTGCACGGATGAATCCCAGTTTGACTTTTCAACCTTGTTCCCAGGGTATGAGATTGCTCAACGTTTAATTTTGCTTTGATGCTTTTATTCATTTCAGTTTGTTCAGTTTTGTTTTGGCTTTCTTCAACATTGCCATTGCATTACACTTACATCCGGTGTTACATACACTTCTGGCTACATCCCATTACATTGTGTTACATCCGGTCAGCAGTTGTTGTAGTGTCGAGGCTCATTGATTATGTATGAGTCGGTTATATATATATATATATATTATGTATTCAAGGAGCGTGTGAGAATGATCTGCATGTGTGTAACGGACATACATTAAAACAGTGTGATTTGCTCGTAGCGTGTGTTGGCGGTTCTACAGTCGTGCTTGTCGTACTTCCCGCCTATACATTCAGTTTATTCACCATTCTTGGTTTATCGAGTAGTACAACATCTGACTTCGATTTTAGCCAAAGACTTTACTTTGGATTGTTCAAAGGCATGCTGTTGCTTGTTGCTTTGTACATCGATCTTGACACATATACTTTAGTTACTGTTTGGATAATATTGATGAGCTCGACGGCAGAAAGTTGTAAGTATTACGAGCATGTTTTGACCTTGTCAGCTATTCTTTGTCGAGTGTACGCGGGCTAATTGTATCATTATCTGGTCTGAGACATGGCAAACTGGATACTCGATGGGAGTAACCGTTAGAATAAAGTCTGTGCTAGATTTGGTCAGGAAAATTGAGCGAGCGAAGGGAAGACACTGGAGCGAACTGTGCGATGAAAGTCTGTGTAATCTCTGCTGCTAATTTGGTTTATGTGGAAAGAGTATTTTCGGAGAAATTACGAATATGGTTGTGCCTGTTTTTTGCTTGTCAAAAAGGCTGACAGGGAACATAGTAAGACGAGCATTTTCTTCTTGTTTATAAAACCCAAAATATTTTAACAACGATTTTGTAAACGGAGAAAGTGGCTCTACCAACTGTATGAATTTCGTTTGAATTGGTTTATATGCACCCAAGAACCAGGCTCGTTTACTTTTTGAGAGTGGAACTTTTGCTCAAAACATGGTCCTGAAACCAACGTCATCTAGGGCAGTTACCACGGCAACGATACATCTGCCAGCTCAAATATTGTTGTTTTTGTTTATTCCCCAAGGTAACCTATCTCCACACAAAAATTGAAGGGGGGTTAAAAATTTTCATTTCCAACTTTGCTTCACTTTCCTGAAGAATTGCTCTTAAATTTTATTACGTGTTTCACTGTCTAAGATGCTTGAATAATGACATACTAATTCACCTGTATCTGTTTAGCTAAAGAAAATTGAAAATTGTTCTTTTAATAAAATAAATACTCCAGCAAATTGGCCACAGGGTCACCAAGTTTATTATTAATTGCGGAAAAATCATCTTTTTGTCATTTTGGTCACGTGCTTGACAATCTTTCCTTAACTGGAGACACTCCGTGCGCAATACATTAACCAAACAAAACTTAAGAGACTTTTTGTGGACACTACACAACGTATGAGAGGAAACTGCTGACGCTTTTAATGCTCAGACATTAAATGCAGTACTTCAATCTCTGGCAGTATTAGCACTGTTTTCAGGTCATGTTTTGGGGAAAAGGTAAGTGTTCTTTTCCTTACTATTTATATAAAATAAATAGGCTAAACTACAGAATACAGGGCCATTTACATCTTATTGAATAACAATAGTGCCTATTGTATTATCCTTCGTTCTTCAAAAGGTTTTGACACATGTAAAATAGGTGGTCCAAAGTGGCCCTGCATTCTGTAGTTGCTCCAATAAATATAACCCTTTTTAAAATAATAATGGCTGTGTTTTACAAGTTGTAAACAGTTTCTTTCAGCATTCATTATGTTTTTGTCTATGGAACTACAATCTGCTGAATGAAAACATGAAAAATAAGGTTACAAATGAACAAACAAACACTATCAGACACAGTGATTGTAACTACTGCTATTCTATCAGGCAGTTTCTTATCATCATGAGGGCAGATGAAGTACATCTTAACCAAGGGTTTCCAAGGGCTATACACTAGGCCGTGCAATATATTGCTGACAATGTCGAACACAATACAAGAACTTTAGATGGAATGGGAACATTTCATGGGATGGGAATCATTGCTACAATCACTCTTGGTACGAAAACAAGCAAACCAGTTCCAAATATAGTTGTTACTGCCAAGGACATAGCCTCAGCCGGACAAATAAATATTTGCCATTATCAAGAGCCAAGTGATGAAGCTTCATGACTGTTGTATAAGGAGCTGAGAAGCCTAGGGTTGCAAGATACTTTCGCAAACCTCAACCTTCTCTGGAAGCTGACTCAACCACTGCTAAGATCTCCGCAACCTGCATGGTCGGGGACCATCCAAAAGATATGCGAAGGCAATTATCCTGGCCAGTCCTCAATCATGTTTCTCCCGATGATAGACCTGGATCCAACTGACAAGACCTGCATTTATTCTACACTTCTATTTGTAAGTGAACTGGCCAAGCGCTATCCCGTTACACCAGTCATAAAATTTGACCAGCCGTAGTGGTTGAAAGCTCTCATGATTATCAGAAGTGAGCTCTAAGATAGTGAACTGAAATCCATTGTTCTGAGGTTGGGAGGTCTTCACAACGAAATGAGTTTCCTTGGTTGCATTAGTCATATTGCAGGTTTGGGTCTACAAGAAGTCCTAGAATGAGGCCATTGGGGATATGCTTACGGGTAAAGCAGTTGCAAGAGCCGTCAGAGGCCATTTTCTTGTTGATGCAGCTCTAAATACCTTGTTGGTGTGCAATACATTTAATATTCCCTTGCCAATCAACACCAGTATTGACGATGCAGTCCAAACGAGTGATGAGCCTACAGGTACAGAGGAACAACAAAAGAATGCAACCAAGCCTGACGAGCCTACATGTACAGAGGAGCAACAGGAGAACTCAACCGAGCCACAGCCTACTGACACAGATTTAGAGTTAGCACGAGAGCTGTACAAAAAACTAATAGATGGTGCACGCATGATTGAGGAAGTTAAATCTGCAGACGTTCTCCATAAGATTGCAGAGAAACTAGAAAGTAAACAAAGCTGTATGCAAAATCAACGCACCGCTGTTCTCTGGATTCAGTACATGCATATGGTGGACATACTATGTACGTTGATCAGAGCAGAACGCACAGGAAATTGGAAACTGCATCTTCAAGCAGTACATGATATGCTTCCCTACTTCGCTGCTGCAGGTCACAATCCATACGCTAAATCTGCATACCTCTATTTGCAGTTGATGTACGATCTCCAAAAGGAACACCCAGATGTGTACACCAGTTTCCAGGATGGTCTGCACGTTGTACGTAGGTGTGATCGCTACTGGGCTGAGTTATCCACTGATTTGGCAATCAAACAGGTCCTCATGCTTAGTGTCAAAACATGCGGTGGACTAACCTGAGGTCGAGGCATGTCAGAGTCACGTCTGATTTGGTTGCTATCCATGCCTGCTTGTGCCGATGTTAACAATGCCATGCAGAATCTTACTGGTGTGATGTGTCATACAAGTGACCAACATAAGTACAATGAAGGCAAGACAAGAGCATGATTATAAGGATACTAACGAACTAGTCACATACCTGTCAGAGAAATCCCTTCAGCGCAGATCCTTCTTTACGCAGTATCATGACTGGAGTTGTTGCTGGTGAGGATGATAATGCTGAGAAAGCCAAGGAGGTAGGAGAGAAGATTTTGAGTTCAATGGTTGGCAAGAACATTCATGACCATTCATTCCGAAAGAAAGACCAAGTGGTGGCACTTGCATCCAAGAGTGCAGTAAGGTTCAGCAAGGGCAGTATTCAGGTGGACCCACAGCTACATTTTCAGAGACTCACTGTTGTTGCTACAGGTGGACGGTATGACAATCCTCAGACATTCTTCAAGTTTGAAATGTGCAGCTACCCTCCAGCTTTATTCGACGGCTCACTTCTTCCGAGACAAGTCAACAAGCCAGCACTAGCCGATGCCATTTGGACAATTACCAAGAACAACCAAACAGGAGGATCAACTGGCAATGTCCATTTTGACCTTGACAGGGGTGCTCTCCTTCACTGTGTGCCCTGGCCACGTGGCATTACATATGATGGGATTTGCTCTTTGAATGTCCAGTATGTAGCCAACAGGTATGGAAAGGCCACAGTAGTGTTTGACGGATATCAGAATGGCCCATCAACAAAGGATGCAACGAGCAGGTGCCTACGGACTGACTGTGAATTTTGATTCTGCCATGTAGTGCAGGGTACAGTACACGGAGGTGCACATGCAGGAAGCACGGCCTGGAGTGCTCAACTGTTTGTGGACTTTGTAAAGGGCAAAGCTGCACCAATTCTGCCGCACCAGACCTTGATGACTCAAACGATGACTAATGGCTGGTATTTTTAATTCTAACAACTCAAAATCTTTCAGACAACTAGGAAGTAACCTATTGTAATAGTTCAAGTTCAAGTTCAAGTCATTAAGAAAAAGTGTATTTTCCACTACTTGGGTCCCTGTGCAAAAATAGCTGGAGTAATTATTATATTTCAAAGGACTATTTCATTTTCACTCAACAGGAAGAACACAAAAACAACTATTTTGTTGTTATCCAAGCCTCTTAGATAGAGAATTATGTAATAAAAAGATTTTGTTAAAAGGAGTGTGCGCACATGTATTGGGTACCCTGTGGTAAAAGGGGACTACCTTAAATGCTAATTAACGGATTTTGGGGGATTTTTAGTATATTACTAAGTGGACCATCCTCAAATGAGTTGCAGTGAGAAAAATTCTGTTGCAATTTGTTTGATCACAAACCGTAGAATGACTGGACTATAACACTGGTAGAATTGAATAACCAACTTCGGAGGGTCTCTTTTGTGGCATTTTCTATAAAAAAATATCAAACTGCCTTGGCGAGATGAGCTTATCTTAGGAATAATTTAAAAAGTCTTCCTGATTTGAACCCATGCTGTGAATCATAAATTATATCGGTTCAGTTTCACTTGTCTCTAAATAATAACACTTGAGTCGCTTTGTGCAACTTATTGTAAGTTAAATATTGTAAATACTTTTCTGTTTTGTCGTTGGCCACACGTCTAAATATATATGCAAACAGTGCAAGGCGAGTTTTGAAGTTTTCTTTGAGTTAGTAGGGAAAGCTACCTTGTAGACTGCTTAAATTTCTTCTTCTGCCTGTTGGAAACCAAGAAACACCAAGAAACTATTTTAAGCTTATGCTTTATCTAATAGCCAACAGGAATTTCTAAGTTTATGTTTCACACCAGTGAGGGGTGTGTTTGTCCTGGTTTTGTTAGTTCAATTCATTCAGTTTGGTGAAATGCTTAGGAGAATTTCTAGGTTATTGGTTTAAGACTGGTAAATCTGCTGCAGATAAGATGACTGCAAAGCTGAAAAATAAAGGTCCAACGTAGTGTTCTCTAAAATCCTAGATCAAAACTAAATCATGATGAGAATAAACATGTGTCCACCATCTAATGTGAATGTGGTAAAAGATAATAAGTTCTGTTTACTTACCAAGTGTGGAATTGTGAATACCTTTCAACAAAGTTGAAAATGCTTCAACCATCTGTTCTCTAACCAAAGGTTCTTCATCCTGAAGGAGCTTTATTACCACAGACCACAAATGAAAATGTACAGCATCTGAAAAAAAGAGGAAAGTCTTAAAAATGAGGGTTATTTCTTGGTATTATTTTATGGTTTATGCTTATTTGATTTAGAGCTCTCCCAGTTAACCCCAAAAGTCGCCTTCTTTTTAACAGTACAACACAGCATGCAAATTATAAAGTGATATTTTATCTGTCGTCAAATGTTGCTATGGATACATTGTACACTGTCCGTCTCCAATGAAAGGTCATGTCAACAACGATGATCCCATAGTTTGAATTTCTCAGGAAAGTGCAGAAAAAAGGTGGATTTGAAATTGCTGTGCTTCCAAGATGATTTGATGTCAATCACTGTGTTAAATTCATTACATTTTCTGTTGAACTTGTAGTCATATCAAGCTTGCAAGTTCACAGCAAAGGAGGAAATTCTGCTCATCAAAGCAGACCCTCGAATTAAGTTGTAAGCTTAAATTTAACTGCATGAAAGTTTCTGAAGTCTTTTATGTAACTGAGCTTAACATTACTGTAGACCTTCAGGGTGTGTTCCGACGAATCATTCATATCCGTGCCGCTTATATTATAACCGTAGAAAAGTATATATCGTCGTAAAGCTACTAAAATGTAGAATCAGAAGAAATATTTTTTTAAGGTTTGATTTAATGGTAAGCGTGTGCAAGCCTTCAAATGTAAAACTGACACTATTTGTTAAACTGCAGTGAATTACCTGCCTTCCTGCTTGCAAGTACGACCAAACAAACTGTACAATGTCAATCAGTGGCTGATAGATTACAAAAGGGTGTGAGGCTTTTTCGATACTCCGATTGGTTGACGAGAAAATCTATTTTGAAGTTGACGAATTGAATATTTGCTGATCTTTGTCACATGGGAGCGCTCAAAAGGAGAAGTATTTGGAATATCAAAAAAGCCTCACACCTTTTTGGCATTGATAACCAAGGAACATTTTGGCTAAATTTTATAATAATCCGCCAAATCTATATACCCTATTAATTCGTTTGAAGCAAGGAAATCCACGCAAAAATAAAGCCATCGTTTTAGACTCCTAAAGTTCTGAAAGCTTATCACACCTCATCAAAGCGGCTGCCAACTGGGTCAGGTTGCCAACAAATGAAACATGAGCTTTGGACCCCCTGAACGCCCGCAACAAAAATGGCTCATTGAATTCATGGGAAAACCACGAGAAAAGCTTCTGGAAAAACAGTTAAGGGAAAAGGCACTAATCACTGAAAGAGAAGAAAAGTTGTGGCGACCTCCAAAGAACCAAACATACAGTCAACTGAGGGCGATCCAAAAAACATGGTCGCCGCCATGAATTCGCTCGGGTAAGCTTTATTTTCAAGTTCCTTCCTCCTGCTTTATTTAAGCAATAGAGCACTTTTTCCGTGTTTACATAACCTGATCTATGAACAAGAGGAAGGTTGGGAGAATTTGAGGCAGTTGGGCAACTGTGGTGGTTCTATACCAGCCATGCTATTGGTTGGCTGACTAGTAAAATACATATTATATCACTGACATACTATCCTCTGTAATAAGAATATGCCAAGTTCATAATTTAGCCCAAAATTGCCAAGAAGAGAAGCATTTTCAGCCTGGGAATGGAAAAATATAAATTTTTACCAAAACAATATAGAGTGTACACTCTAAAATGCAAACAGAGAGCAGAGATTAAAGTTAACAAGAGGTCTGTAAGAGACCGTTATATGGTTCTTGTGGAAAATTTACAAAGAAGACCTCACAAGAGTTAAAAGCAAGTGACATCAGTCCTGAGCCAACCGAGCTGGACAGGCTACAGTATTATGCAAAAGTAATGCAAAAGAAATGTCCGAATTTCGTTTTCGTTCTTCCAGGAACGTTCACACGAACGTTTGAGTGACAGTTCAAACTGGTGCAGCCAGCACATATAGCACCACAGTCTCAGAGCTGGCCAGGATTTTGCAATAGTCCATGTCATCCACTATAACAATTTTCAGCCATGAATGCAGTCTGCTACTATTTGCAAGCAGTGTACGGAGAGTCAGTTTTTCTACCAGCAATACCTCCACGAGCCTGGATCAACCAAACAAGCAAAGTGCCCTTCAGGCAGATCAACACCAATTATCAACCTAACAACAGGCTAGAAGGTGTGATATGATTTCCATTGACGAGAAGGCTGCAGCTATGGACAGCTTGCAAATATGACAATGTTTGTATCAAGCCACAGTGTCTAGGGGACCACGCCCAATGTAAGCACACAACTACCAGTAGTCAGAACCCCAAGCCTGAACTCACTTTTGCCTGCAGAGCTATTTCTCAATTCTTTATTGGAACCACTTGCAGGGGATAGCTTGACTGTATCACCTATAGAAGGGAGATATCTGCACCTTAGGTTAGAAACTGCAGAAAGCTTTATTCACCCAGCTAATGGTAGAAGACTCAACTAACAATTCAAAATACACAATTTATATGTGCGGCAGAAAGTCCGCTGACAATTACGCTACAGAAATTTACATATTGTAACATCCTTCCCTCAAAAGAAAAAAAATAAGTTTTTCTATACGCTAACAGTTTTTAAAATGTCACTCGTTAGACCTTAAGGGTTACAAGATCTGTATAACGACTAGGCGGTTTGACCAGTCTCCCACTTCTTGTACGGACTTGACTTTCACACTCCGTAGGTGACACTTGTTTTCTCAATGCCTCATCTTTGATGGCTCGATCGTGGTTTACTTAACTGGCCAATAAGGGCTGATCCTTATTTGACTCAATGGTGGTCATGGACTGATTAACTTTCGTCATTGGTGAGGTGATCCTTAACTTTAGAGTCATGGTAGTTTGAAGGCGTTGTCCATTCCTCAGCTGGAACACTATCAGCCTCTGCAGAAAGTTTCAGGTGTCTCCGATTCCTGATATAGAGCCCCAGGGGGGGTACTCCCTATAATGGCCTATACAGGGAGGCTCCGTCCGAAAGGGGTACCTTTTTCAGGCTTCAGGTATATCAAAGGGTAGGGATTTCACAAGTTTAGGTATATGAAAGGATAGGAAAATCTTCATTCGGGTGTTAAAAAGGGCTTGAATTAAACAGATCAAGCAGACGTAAATTATGACTGTTTCATTTTAATTTATTACGTGCTACGTGAAAAAATGACATGAAGACTTCCTGTTTTAACGATTTATTCATAAGTCTTCTTAAGAAGGTATATGAAAGGGGTGCATTTTTCCAACAAAAGGTATGCGAAAGAAGTACCTTTACTGAAAAAAATGGTATATAAAAGGGTAAGGGGTTGGACCTCGGGGCGGAGCCTCCCCGTATAAAACTTTTTTGAGAACCCCCCCCAGGTATAGAGCTGACCATTTGACTCCACTACATACGATCTTCTGCCCAGTGGCTTCAGCACTTTCGCTTTCCTCCATGTTTTCTTGTTCAACCAAAAGGGTTGCATCTGAACAATATCATCTTTCTGAAGGTCCTGTAGGTTGTTTGCTGATCTGTCATAATAAAACTTCTGCTTCAACTTTCTCAACTTGTCTTTCTCTAGAGTGTTTTCAGCCACGCTAGGTTTCAGCAAGTTGCTAGAAGTAGGAAGGTTTGTTTTTGTTCTCCTCCTTAACAGACACTGGGCAGGGCTGGTACCAAATCCTTCCTGTGGGGTGTTGTGATGAGCCAACAACACCAGGTAAGGGTCACTTTTGGACGCTGCAGTTTTTTGAGGATCTTCTTTGCTTCCTTGACAGCAGACTCAGCTTTACCATTAGACTGATGGTGGTAGGGACTTGTTGTTACATGATTGAAACCGTACTCCTCGGTGAAGTTTTTGAACTCTCAACTTGTGTACTGCAAACCACTGTCCGACACAACTTCATCTAGAATCCCATATCGTGCCATATGTGACTTCAGTTTCCTGATGACAGTGCAAACCTTCAGGTCATACAACCTGTTGATCTCAAAGAAATAGGAGAAATAATCTACAGTCACCATGTAACTCTTGCAGTCTAAGTCAAACAGGTCGGTGGAAATTTTGGCCCAAGGGCGATCTGGAACGTCCTGACTGATGAGCGTCTCCTGCTGTCTTCTGCTGTAGGACGTACACGTTTCGCATTTTGAGGTGAAATCTTTTGTATCACTCTTCATATTGGGCCAATAAATTGTTTCTCTGGCGCGCCTCAGGGTCGATTCTATTCCTTGATGGCTGGAGTGCAAATTCTGAAGCATGGACTTGCGAAGGGTCTTAGGGACCACAAGCCTGTCTCCTCTCAGGAGTAGCCCATCCTGAATTACTAAATTCATCACGGATATTATAGTATATCACCACTGTTGGAGGTAGCTCTCTTTTCTGCCGGCCACCCAGACTGCACTATGGCCTTCACAGCTTGCAAAACTTCATCATTCTTAGTCTCTATGCAGAACAATTCTGCCTCATGCTCCCTCACCAGCAAGTGGTTTATTTCTTGAATGTCTTGCTCAACTTCCAGTCCCTCTTCAAAGGCAGATCTTGCGAACAGGACATGTTCTCTCTGATCTTGGGTTGCTTCTGCCAACTTGGGGTAGTGCAGACTCAAGGTGTCTGCAAGATGCAGCTCACTTCCTTTCTTGTATCGCACGTCCAGATCATAACGTTGCAGCCTCAAGATCATCCTCTTTAAACTCTTTTTTTTATTTATCACATAATACTGCTGTTTATCTTGATGTAGAAGATGTTGTTTATACAGTAGGAGATTTATTCAGTGGAGAATCAGCTGATCAAATATTTGCATTTACAAATGCTAATGAAATTCAGGATTTACTTGACCACATCAAGGGAGTGATCCAGGTGTCACATATTGACAACTATGGTGTGATGATTTTCCAAAGTATGACTGTGGGGTTTTGGTCAAGAGCAATGGCCTTTGTGCCATTATTGATAGCCACCAGCATTTGAACAGGAATGGGGTGGCAAGATCATCATGGCAAAAGATTCCAAGAAAGCTATCATTGTATATGCCAGTTGCTGGTCAAAAATCAGAATCTCACTCTGGATCTGGGGACCCTGGGTGATCTGGGGAACACTGGGTGAAAATTTTTTAAGAATATTTTAAGAATAAACCGGAGGCTGAAATTGTGGAAAGAATATAATTTAGTGTGTTGAAAATATGTAAATACCACACAAGCGTTCCCTTTCTAAAACTTCACGTGTGGACTGCAGGCAACAATTTCAGTTTCCAATATCCAGGAGGTCAGTTCTTCTATTTCGATGTTTTTTAAACTAAAATGCTTCTTGTTCTTCTTTTGTTGTTGTTTGTTCTGTTGGTTTCCCTGTTGATTGAGGTGGGCTATTGTTCTTCTTCCTATACATGTATATCTGAACCTGACAAGCGCGAAATCGAGCTCCTGACAGGTTAACCTTCATTTGATCTTTCTTCTGAACTACTATTTCAAAGGGAACATTGAAAACTTCACAGGAATCTACACTAGAAGAACTAGAACTATAAGAGGATTCCTCGCCTCTCTGCGCCATTTTGTGCTTATTTTCTTCTGGTGAGTACTGTTTATATCAGCTATAAATAACGCATCCACCATATTGCTCATATACACAACAATAATTATTTATCTGTGCCATTCAACCCTGTTCCTGTGGCCAGGGGGATAATGTGAACTGGATTTGACTAGTAAAGTTGGATTGTTCTTGCCCCCTCCCCAATTCCACAAAGGACTTTTTCACCTGTAACTATGATTCATCCAATCATAATATGGCTAATTAGAGTAAATTCTTGCTTACCCAGCTTTTCCTGAAAATCAACCATCATATCAGTAACTGATGTATGCCCCAAGACCTGTGCAGTGCAGAGCCTAACTTCAACACTTTCAACAGGCGAACTTGTTTGAAGGGTTATATTTGAAAACTCTACAAGGGCTTGTACAGATTCTAAAGCAATGTTCATGTCCTACAAAGAAAAGCAAAACAGGATTAAGAATAATGACAAATATAGTGGAGCTTCACAAAGCACCATGCATAAGCAAAATTGGCAATAACCCATCCAGCCGAGAACATTTCAGTTGGTTATGATGTCACCAGACAACCGATGTCTGTCAGTCCATCCATCCATCAGTCCATACAGGCTCTAGGGGAGGGGAGGGGCGCATCAAAGTGAACCTAACTGAAGAGCAATAGAATGCAATCTTTTCTTGGAGGGTTTTTAAAGAAAAGAAAGCTATTTTTATTTTTTATATAAACCAATGATTGTGAGATTAATCTAACATTTTGAGGTACGGTTTAACTGAAGCAAAAAAAAAATAAAAATTAAGATATCAGCATAAAGCAAGGATTAACAAGCAAAGAAGTAGCAGAGTGCAAAAGATGGCGGGCCAGGGCTGTGGAAAAGATGTGAAAAAAGTACTGAAATACGTGGTGAATTAGGCTGAAAGAAAGGAGATGAAAATACCAAAGAATGCCATGAAGCAGGATGAAGAGGGCTATAGAAAGGAGGCAGATAATTCCCAAGTTAATGCACAAATCAACTGTGTGCAGCCATGCAAAAAAAAGTTACATAATTCATCAGGTGATCAACAAGAGAAATCAAACATGTTTCCTGGGTTTATTTTACAGCCAAAAAGGTGGTTGATTAATTAATCTGTTAAAAGATTAGTTAAGTTTTGCTGTAAGTTTTAGCTTGGAAGGTTTACACTGGCTTAAGTGAATTGCCAAATCTATAGAAATTATCAATTTGTCAGCGAGATAAAATCAAAGGAAACTGTGAATAAGTTGTCGATACATTACGTTTCAATGGCTTTTGAAGATGATCTGAACTAAAACCACCAAAAAGAAATATTCTTACATCTAACTGCATAGGCAACTAATAAATAACTTAAGGACGTTCGCGCTAATTGTTTCTGCGCATCCTTACTGCGCACGAAATTCACACGCCACGTCATGCATCGAG
>OMLO01002224.1_pt1 | contig 15500 bp, 8 predicted proteins | sample 1674811 | NCBI WGS metagenome assembly OMLO01 (sample SAMN06265003, study PRJEB25207) | coral metagenome | isolation source: Coral host | place: Mexico:La Bocana,Puerto Morelos, Mexico | collected 2008-11-13 | reverse complement strand
GTGTATCCAAGGCCTTGTACGTTTTATTTTCAAATTTAAGAAATTTTTAACCTAAGACACCAGGGCTTGAAATAAAAATGAATTCCAGGTTGCCCATAGGACAAATATGTCTCACAGATTCATCATCGGGCTCAGGCATCTAAATCCTTTTTGCCGAAAGTGAATGCAAATGACTGGATTGAGTTTATTATGATTATTAAAAAATTTAAAACCTTACCGCAAAATTGCACTCAAAACTTAATAAAACCTATTTATTTGATCTGATGGGCCCTGATGGGCCGCATAAATAATTTCTCCGGTCCTAGGCCCATCAGAAACTAAGGTTGCAAATACTTTTTAGATTCTGGTTTTAGCATTACTTGGAAACCAGCATTATGCCACCCCTTTAAGATGGCCACCTTATTATTATGGCCGCTATATTCTTGTCCCTTCTAAAGCTCAGTCAGCCACTTTCTTATTTTAAGAACTTCTCTTATATGGCCACCCAATTAATATGTCAGATGTCTGTGTCCTGTTGGTGACCAGATTTTTGAGGTTCCACTGTACTTGAAATGAATGGTCTGTTTTTGTTTTTATATGGTTTCACGAAGTGTCGTAAAAGTTCTTACTTGTTTTTATTCTTGTTTGAATTTTCAGCACATTCTGTCATGTCATCTGGTTTTGAGGTCAGGGCATTAACTATGGATAGAAACAGACTAAAGCGTCTGCGGACTAATGAAGATGAGGAGATATTTACAATACAGGTCAGTAAAAGTGTGTTTTCAATGCACGGCATGACAATAATAAATTGGGTAATTCCCACTCCTATAGCCTTCTGTAGAAAAGGAGCGAGAAAACCTGGTATCACACTGGACTCTGTTTCTGTAGACCATCTTCATGTAGAGAGTGAGGGGTACAGACAAAAAAGATAAAAAGAAAACAACAAAACATTGGTTTTCTCATCACTGAAGACTGCCCAGAACACCGTACTTGCACAGCATTGAGTTGAGGGACCAGGGATATTAGGCAATTATCGGCATTTGAAGTAGAATACTGGGTAAGAGTTTAAATACCATTAAGTATCTTTTTCTAGGTGTGTAAAATTTTGTTGCCCATTGAAGATCATTGCGGAGCAATGTTGACAACTTTCTAAATATATGTTTTCCTTCAAATACACCACTGTAATAAGAATATTCTGCCATGGCCTTTATTAAATAAAGTAGTATACAGTAGTATGGATAATAATTTTAACCCTCTGTCATAAAGGAGTGAACCATTTATAGCCGGTATTTCCTTAATTGCAGGTTAAAGGTCGTGAAAAATATGAAATGTTGCTAAAAATCAAGGAAGGCCTTGACATTATGGACATGGTTCCACAGGCTCAACTTGATAATTACCGAGCAAGGTAAGTCTCTAGCAGACATAACAAGGAATGAATGTCAATATTATTAGGTACTTTTGCTTTGACCTGCTGTGGTCATTTGAGAATGCAATTCTTTTGTTGTGGTATATGAAAATGATTGTGTCGTTAACCTTCTTTTCTTTAATCTGCAGCTGTCCACCTTGTGGAAGGATCAGGAGTTCACAGAATTCACAGAATTCAAATTCACAAAATTCAGATTCTCAGAACTCTACAGATTCTCAGCCAGTAAGTAACGAGTATGTAAGCCAATCATCATTGAGGTTCAATTTCTGTACTTGGGCTTAGCATGGAAGTGAGATTACCAACGGATTCTACCAGAGGCGATTTTTCCTCTCCCTCGCTTTGCTCCTCGCCCTCTCTCCCATCGCTCCTCTCTCCTTATAAATCGCCTCTGGAACCAGGGTATGTCTACATAGACTAATGGGAAGACTTACTTAACAGACTGCTTGCTTATATTGTTTTCCTCTTGAAGAAATATCTACACTGGTGTATACGCCAAGATGGCAGCTGCAATATATTCTTCCAATGTTCTGCATGTGTTTCAAAAGTTTGAACTTACTATTAATAAATCTAGGCAGAGGAAATGGACCAGGGGTCCTGGAATCACGCAAGGATATTAAGCAATGATTTGGCATGAGTCATAAGACACAGGATGACCAATAGTATGACGCTATTAGCGTAAAATTTTATGGAAAGCCGTATAGATTTACGGAGGGCACATAACAGCAATTGACGAGCAGTTTTAGGTAAATTTGCAACTTTTGCAAGGGGTCTGTCTCTGGGTTTAGATACTCAGTATTCAAGACATTGTCGTAAACTTATGAATCATGTGTTGTTACAGGATGAGATGGAGGGTACTCCACCGGCTACACAACTGTCGCGTTCAGATTCAGGTTCCTCGTACCAGTCTCCCACATCCTCCCAGCAGAGTTCTGGAGGAGGGAATGGGATAAATGCTGTGAGATTTACTCTCAGAAGAACTGTCTCACTAGACAAGAAAGGCTTCCAATCATTTTAGGAATATTCAAGTCATCAGAGACAGTTTTCTTGTACTTAAAATTGTTAAGTTCCAGTTTTTACTAGACCTCAATATTTTATGCTTACAGTGAGGACGTGAACCATATCACATTTTTTGACATTTTTTGTAAAAACAAGGATTCTTCATTTTGCATTTTACACTGTAAAATGCCAATCTTGAACAATATTTAAAGGGCCTTGAGTTTTTCCATAGTGGCAAAAAAGAAGTGTCTGTGGTTCAAGTGTCATTACTGTCAGTAATAGATACCATCAGTTGTCTCTATAGCAACCATTACTTGAGTTGCTAAATAATGTCTGTTGGACATCTTTAATAACGACTGCGATAGAGACTCACTTTAAGGTATTTGAAAGTCATATTTTAGAATGTGTCATATCAGAGACAGCTCTGTAAGATGTTTATTTTTCCAAGAGCCATAAATAAAATTAGATTATTTTTTTATTGTAAGATTTTGTTAACCATTAAGCAAACCTCTATTATAAAGTATGGGGGCATTTGATAATATTAGATTGTCTCGAGATTAATGCTGGTTATATTTCTGAAGTGGTTCAGTTTAAAATAGTTTCAGTGGAAGTAAGTAATTGTTTTGTTAACAAAGTCATGAACAAGTGTGATTTCAAATTTTAAATTTAAATAGATACTTACTGTCCACCTTTGATGAAATATTGGTTTAGCTTGTCGCTGCTACATAGAAGACTATGTAGTTCAGACAACGATTTAGTTTTACATAGATAACACACTTTCTGCAAATGCCAAGACTTTGGAATGTTTTTAACTCCCCCCTTCCCTATTCATAGTACATTGCATGTAGATAAGAGAATTTACCATTTCGTTGGTTTGTTGTTTTTTTCAAGACCAGTTTTAGGTCAGGCATATCATATGTATATAAAATTGTATAATACAATGGGTGGGTTATGTTGTTGTTAACAGTTAACGTTAAGTACAGTGCAAGGTGCTGATACTCATAAAATAAATAGTAATATACCTAAACAATCTGGGTCTTTCTGTCTTGTTTGTCATGCCTCCCTGTATTTTTATCATTAAAGGGCCCTAATCAGCCACACTTTTGTTTTTGCTTACATACAAGAGTTTGGCTGTTATATTTTATTTGGAGCATGTCAAAACGAAGGAAATCACTGTGAATTGAAACTACTAAAGATAATGAAACATTCCTTCTGGGGCACATTAACTTACAGGCAATACGTTTTGCTTTAACGTTCAATATCAATAAATTTGATGGCATTGGAAATGGGAGAGTTTGATTAGGGGTCCTTTAATGAGCCAGAGATCAGTATGAAAACTCTCACAACTGTTTTCATATTTTATGTTAGACGTCGAATTTAGCGTCTTTTTTAGTCTGAAAAAAAAAATGCCCACTGCCGCTGGCCACTATGCGAGTTCTTCAGTTATTTTCATTGCTCAAAAATCAAGTTAGAAAGCAGCAGTTGCTGGGGTAGCATAAAGATGAAGTAGACTCTTCTTCTCGGGGACTTGATTAAGTTAAGCTGTGTGCGCAAATTGGCGGCTATGGAAAAACAACTGTGAGTAACTGTTTAGAAATGAATATCAGTATTTTAACCATTTTCACGACATTTAGTTTGACTCTTAACTACCCTTATACGCTAAAGTACCACTTGTGAGTTCATCGATTTAAAGCGAGTCACCAGATACTATTTATAAGCATTCAGTAGAGGCTATGATAGATCTATCCACAAAGCAGTCGGTTTTGGATATCGACGGCATTCTGGCGTAGCAAATTGAAACACAACGTTACCAGTTTTGGTGCAAAAATCGTGTAAAAAGTTCCATTATACCAGTAATTGATCCTATTTCCAGGCCTTGTCCATAATTAACACCCGACTTTTTACGGCAGCCAGGAAAACTAGGAAAAGCAGAGGCCCGAGAAAATGTAAAGGAAAGGCGCAAAAAAAAAATCGGAACGGGCAATGGTAAAAAAGTTTTGGATTGTTCACTTTTGTACGTAATCTTGGGGGAAACTACCTTTTTGACAAAAACACCTTTTTCAGCAAAACTCACGCCGATTTAGCGTCATGGCAGCCGAAAAGTTGTGAGAAAAAAGTTTTATAGGATTTTAAGATCTTGTAGTGTTCACCGCTAATCAAAGTATTCACAGAGCTTGTGAATGTCTTTTACGCTTTCACACGTTTACATAATAAGTGACAAAGGTGATGTACTGACCCCTCTTAGCTAAGACGGGGCTACACCTGAAGGCCGTATTTCACTGTTGTTTTGATGCAAATATCTCGCTCACGTTTCATACAATCCAATATCTCTATGTAAATTCCACATTTTGAAGTTAGAAATTGGTAGACGTACACAAAGGAGTTGCCGTTCAACTGTCTGGTGTTGTTTCAAAACGTTTTTTCCCCTTTAGCCCCTCTTTAAAGTTCTTAAAATTTCACTTAAATTCATGTGTACCCCGTCTTAAAACTGCTCTCAAGTAGGCTTTACCAGATATTTTTTTTTTTCGCCATCTTCACCGGAAGCCAGTTCTTGGGCTAGCTTAAATCACAAACACTATTGAACTGATGCAAGCGTGCTTTGCCGGACGATTTGCAAATGAAAAAGAATATTTAGCCGGTAGTTTCCACGTTTGTCAAGTGTGACTGTACAATATAAATCACGTCACGCCATATTATTACAAATGCGACATACTTCAGAGTGGCGAGAGATCGTACACAAGAATCTTATGGACAAAATTGAAATATTGCCACAGATATCGTCTGAGGGGAACAGTTGCGCCTGTAGATTTTTAAATGAAAACTTTTACGATCCAGGCAGCCTGTTTCATAAGAAATATGCTGGTGTGCTTAGTTACACAAACCTTTCGCAGTAGCCCAGCAGCGAAACAAATACTTCCCATCCATGGCAAACAATGGCTCTATCGACCAATGAACAGGACATTTACAGTTCATCCTTGTGGCGAACAAAGACGCAAAGTACCTGTTTATTTACCGTGTTGCTAGGTAACCATACGTCACAAAGGCACTGTAGCGAGACTTCTTACGACAAAGGCTGTCCCTCGACCTTTGTGATCGGCAAGTATTTTGGATTCTTTGACTGACTTTTAGCAAAACTTGGCCTTGTTCATCGACTCAATAAGATCATTTCTGGTTGCTGAGACTCAAGAAAATCCTTACACTGAAGAAGTTTTTTGTATATCGCGTCGAAATGACGAGAAAACTTTGCATATAAAATTCACAGCTGAGACGAAGCAAACATGACGGTGCCAATAATGTCTGATCGGGAAGAGTAAGTAATCGTGCTTTTATGATCTTCTCTTGTAGGTTATATACTGCATAATTAAAAGCATCAAACTAACGAGGATCTTTTTCACGTTATAAAGGTCGTCTCGCGAGGACAGAGAAAACTACACGTCTGTACCGATTGTGGTTTTGACAGTACATCGCGCTCAAGAAGAAGCTAAAGAACGGCGCTCACATGCTAGTTACGAGGCTGAAGATGTCCTGCCGGTAGGTTAATTTTATCAAAGGAAAGCTTTTTCTGTGGTTCATTGTGCTTTGATACCCTAGAGCATACTATTTCATTCTCAAAGCTGACTGAGCGGAATCAGGGGCATCCTTGTCAAAGGCGATATGAGTTGCTTGTTTGCATACAAACTCGCGGCAAATGAAGCGTGCACTTGTAATCTGCTGCGTAATAAACTGCAATCCAGAGATCAAATGTCCTAGTGTCGTTCGTTGTTCTTATCGTTTTCTTCTGCAGTCAAAGTTTGTGTAGGGTTGTGGTTTACTTCGATGTTTAACTGATTTTTCAGCTGGCAAAAGCTTGAACCTAAGCTCTTGAATCATAAAAGCAGCTGACTTCATTTAAGCTTACGTAATTTTGTTCTACAGTTTAAAATTAAGGCGATGTATTTTTGTTTTATTACCGTTAGCTACCTGCATCTAAGTACAGGTACAGTAAATGGCATGAACTAGAGGACATGGATATCAAGGGGAACATGTTGAGGTCTCCCAGAGTTAGAAGAAGTAAGTGATTTTAGCTTATTCTTTCTATGGGAGATAAAGTTCATAGAATAAGTTATATATCGGATTCACGAGTTTTTGCTTTGAATCATGGTAAATAAAAAACTAATCGACATACATGGTATTCCCCCTCCTTCTCTGAATCTTCCTTGATTCAGCTCTCAAGATCTTGTGTCCCTAATAAAATATCTTCCTTAATGCATCTACATTGTAGCTCAAACAAAAGATCTTTTAGGGTGGATTACACACACTAAGTTTTGTTTAATTTGGTTTCATTTGTCTCTAGATCCTAGGGGATTTAAATTGCAAAATATCAGAAAGCTGGATGAAGAAGAAAAATTGGAATATGGTGATTCGGATGATGATGAATTCCGAGTAAGTTTGCCATTGAAAAAGAACAAACCGAAAAGAGTGCGCAACTATAAGAACAAGATGGAAAACTGGGAAAACGCAGAGGTATGTAACAAAAGGCTGGTCGGAATTACCTTGCACTGCCAGTGGAAAACTGCTATCTACATCATGATCTTGACATGTTACTCTATTGAACTTTCCTCCAAACATTAGAAAATAGATGCTAAAACTGGAGTAAGGCACTACTGCAACAATAAAGCTGCTTACTCTAAAATGTTGTGAGACAATGAATAAAAGGCTAGTGGCTTCCAATTGACATAAATCCAAGTGTGATAAAAGAATTCAAGATCTTTTCTGTTTGCCACCATCAGGCCCTAAAGTAAAAATGTAATATTTGTTGTTATAATTACTGTTATTGGAATGGGAGGCCTGTTATTTGGAACTAAACAATATTTCATGTTCATCAACTTTTGCTCATAACAACAAAAAGTTTCCACAGCCAACAAAATTCTGTCACTGTGAAAATGTACCGGAATTTTAATAAAGACCTTTGTGTTTAACCTTACAGTCTGTAAATCTGTCATATCAAGACCTTGGACATCCCTATCAGAAGAAAGAATTCCAGCGAGTGCTCAGAAGACTGCTGAGATGTGAAAACTTACAACTAATAGAAAACTCTATACAAGATTTGAGCACAGTGTTGCTTCCAAGGTGAGTTAACATCTTAAATGTTCTTATTGAATAGACTATTCGAATGAGGCCTTAACCTACTGCATGTTAGTTGTTAGTCTACTAGCTGTTAGTCTTTTCCAAGATTTCGTGATCTATGATGTCATATGAATCAATATTTAGAACTGCTGCAATCTTGTAGTTTTACTTCTTAATGTTTGAACTAACAATGTATTGTTCAGTAGTTTGTATTTAGAGTCTAAAATTGTTCATTTCATTATTTCAGGTGTACACACCTCTACCTCCAGAGAAATTTTATCACTGATTTAAGGGTAAGAGTCAAGGAATTTATTTTTGCTGCCTTGATTTTGTTTAATGTGATTTTACAGAAAATATCCATACTCCCCCTTCCCCCACAGAAGGAATTTGAATTTCCTGCGGGTGGATCAAGGGGCTCTGAAAGACAAAAACAAAAAAAAGAAAAAAGAAATGTATGAAGCTTAATTGAAATTTTTTCCAGAGGGGTGGGGAGCCCTGCTGTGGATATTTTCAGGAACTACACATTGTATTACACCTAATGGCAAAAATGACATGAAGTTGATGTTATTGTCATAAAATCAAAATATAATTTCAATCTTTCTATATTTTTTTTATTTACAGAAACTTCCCAGAGCCCCTATGTTGGAACATTTGTCACTGCAACAGAATAACGTAGAAAGTCTAAAGGGACTAGAAGTGCTGAGAAAAACTGGAATACAATCCCTCGTACTCAAAGGAAACCCAATAGAACTGGATCCAAACTACAGGCAAAAGTAAGTCACATACGTCTGTTAATCAAATTCCCAGTAGTGATGATTTGGTTTACATTGCAATTTCTCTTCTCTGTGTGATAATAAATTGAAACAGATGGGCTAGGATGATATCCAACCTTGTCAGCTCCAGCTTAGTGACCGTTACTTGCCAAAGGGGTGTTACAAATACCAAAAAAAAAAGATTATAATAAATACCATTAACTTTTCCAGTAATCAAGGAACCCCTTTTTACTACTGAAAGGCTTCATTTTATTCTGAAAAAAAATGTGGACCACAGCTGGTGTTTCTATACTCCTCAAGTCCATTCTGAAGTCTTGTTATGTCAAAAAAGTAAACCAATCAACCAAATATTTTTTTTTTTGCTTTTTCTGCAGCGTTTTCAGAATTTTGCCAAACCTCCAGCTCTTAGATGGAATTCCAAGATTAGACAGCGATGCAGTGGATGTTGTAGTGGATGCAAAGACGTGCATTGTGTCATAACAACAGGGGCCTTGGATATGTCATGATCCCAATGCAGACATATGTACTGTGATCAAGGAAATCAGTTGGTGTCTTACGATAGAAACTGCCAGCAAGATTATTATGATTGGGAAAGCTGTCATATGGATGCTGTCGTACAGGAACTTTTACACCTCTTGTTTGAAGCTTCAGTACACTTATGAGATTCATTTGATGTGAAAAGTTGTCATATGGAGAGTGTGACAAACATTATTTTGTACCTCCTGATTGAAGCTTCGGGGCGCACTCTTCTATTCAGAGGAAGAGGACAATGAGGTAGAGCATCAAGACCAGAAAGAACATTGCTTAAATAATAATAGTATTATTGGTTCTCTACAAAAACACTGACCAATCAAAAATTATTTTAAAAGGATATTATTCACTTCCATGGGTCATGAGTCATTTCTCATGTGAGTAGAGTACTCCAACTGAGAAAAATTGCCAAAAATGCAAATGGTTTTTAGAGGCTTTTATTAGGTGAATCAATTGTGTAGGTGAAACTGTCATCAGTAATATCACAGGTATCTTCTGCAAGTGGGTACTTCTGAGATAATTTTATAAATATTCAAGACATTGTAAATATGTGTAAATATATATTTTCATCAATAATATTAGTTTATATGAAGAAGTTGTACAAAGTATTTATTATGTTGAAGTAAGTTTTTCATCTAGAACGAAGGAATAAAATCAACTTCAATACATATTTATGCATCTTAAATTTTCTGTGGATGATTGTGCCACAAAATGGATGGAAGGGTTGAAAAGATCATCATATATTATGACATATAAAGCTTAAAATTCTAATTTAGTGTTCCAATGTTTGTTCTTTTTTAAAAGGGGAAAGTTGAACATAAACTAACGCGTAGAGGCAAGAGTGGTTTATTCGCCCTGCATTTCCGGTTTTTGCAAAACCGGAAGGATGGCGCGAAACGACATCGGGAACAACCTCGACCCAGGCTCTCTCTTTTGCCTTCCTTGTTGGTGAGAACCTTAGGCAAACTGATAGAAGCTGTTGCTCATTCTTAAATCGTCAATTGCAATATTTCATTTAGGCGTAGAAGAGATGCAGAAGGTGGAGCGTTCTTCCTAACCATTTATTTCGCACCAGTTGGGTATCAGAGGTAGGTTCCTGGTAGGTGTTGCAGCCACCAGGACCGAGAGGTCTAACTCACGTGGAATCATTTCCTCTCACTCATCACGTTCCTCACTGTGCCCCGAGGGGCTACAGGTAAGGATCACCCAAACTGATAACGAGGTAGTGTTCCACTTATCGGATTATTTCCCAAGGCCTGGTTGGCACTTGTGGGATGCGCTACATGAAAATGTCTAACATGATGTCGGTGGATGAAGAATTATGGTTACATTCGTGTACGTTGATTACGTTTATTGAAACGGGTGATATAACTGACATTTCGGTACTGTTTCCTTCATTGGGGCGTTACGCATGCGCAGTCGCGTCTTTGTCTATTCAATTCCAGGTTATTTCAAATTCCCGCTATATGAGGAGCGGAGATGATTTCAGAGTTGAAGATGCTGCGCAGAAATGCGAACTAAAAAGAACAACATAAATTTGAAACTAAATGCTTCTCGGTTTTCTATACAAAAAACGCCGGAGAAGGGTAATATATACACATTCAAACAGTCTTAGCTTGGGTTCATTCATTACCTATGACTTAAACCTTCTTCGTATACAGGAACTGGAAGGAGATCATTTTTTTAAGCTAATTTAAAATTATCTCTGTCCCGATTGCAAGCCCACGACAACACTTCCACGCGCGTGTTGATCGCGTAGTCTGTGTTGCTAAGCAACCAGCATACGTACCTTTATTGCCGGAGATCATTAAGAAGCACTGAGAAAAAAAAAAACACGCAGATACCAAAAAGATACGAGATTAAAAGAAGAGGACTAAAGATTAAAAAAGATTATTATTTTTACTTCACAATTGTAATCGTGACCAGAAATCTTGCTTTATGTTTCCGCGCACTTCCTTTACGTGTTCGCGTTCACGCAAACTCTTTGTGCGTGACTTACGAATAGAGCACACGTGAACGCAAGAAAATATTTTTAAGTCCTATTGCATCATGCAAATAGCAATTAAGACCTCGATCTTTCACTTTCAAACTTTCTCGAAGCTCACACCAAACATTTCAAAAAGTAATTAAATATCAATCTGTTTGCCGTGTTAAGAAAGAGTATCTTATAATTGATTATCATTTTGCATTACTAGTAAATCCTTTTTAGTAATTGTTCAAAATTTTACATTATATTTTTTCGGTAGCCTTTGGTCTACTGTATTGAAAATCTACGCTTTCCAACAAGAAAGAAGTTGTACTTGAAGTCAGACGTTTTCCCAAAACAGTAAAATTTATATAGAAAAGTTTACAATAAATCGTCAGTTTGATAGCTGGTGCATCATGAACTGTTTTGGCGCTTAAATATTCGTTTATGTTTTGTTAACTCTCCCGTTGGCAATCCGTTCCAGTTCTCTCCTGTTTCACAATAATTACTTCATTGCTTCTTCTTGGAATTAAATGTAGTTTTGTGGACGCGTCTTTACAAGAAAGACAATCAAAATCGCGGCATATTGAGGCAGTATGTATGTTGGGCTTTCATGTTCATTCTTAGAATTGACATTAGATTGAAGACTGGCCTCTCTTGTAATTCCTTTTTTTTTCTGAAAAATTGTCAAGGATTATCCAAAATTTGATTAAAATACCCGTCTTTGACTCCGTGATTTTATTTCTGGAATCTAGAAACTGCTGTGGTCCTGGGTCGGTCTTATTTTTTTCTGGCAAGACCCGTTCTGACTGGACGAGACTCGTTGTATTTTCGTCTCCTCTTCTCTTTATAACGAACCATCTGGCCGTCTTCTAACTTCACGTGCATGATTAGTAGACGAGATTAGAAGAAAGCGAAGCTCCCAGAGACAATTGTAATGGCTTCTTTGTATCTTTTCTGCCATAATATCGCCTCTGTTTCTTCCTTGGCTAAGATTTCCGCCATATTTGCGCACCTTCTCCATAGTTTCGCTCTCCTCTCCTTCAGAAATGTCCCGTCCTTCTCTAAGTTATCTGCCATTTGAAGCTGTTTTATTTTACTTTTAACTGCTTCCTCTATGTTGCGCTACAGTATCAGAAAGAAACGTTTGCAATTAATACAACTCATCCTCGGCAACTCATAAAATATGGCTAGTTCTGAGTTCGACGGCTTTAAACTTAGGCTAATCCAATTGCACCAGATAGAAATCTTATAAATGCTTACATGTGATTCTTACCTCTATTATTTTATTTTCTTCCTGAAGCTGGCTCACTCTTCTTTTAGCGTATTCAGCTCTTCTCTCGGCGAGTTTAGAAGCCACTTCGCGTCCGAATTGCTTGATATCATTTCGTTGTCGCTCGGCTTCGTATCCCGACACGAAGATTGGCGAAGATCTTCCGGAATCGCATGGCGGGGGAAGCTTTTCCTTTATCTGCCAAAAGAGGAAAGATAAAAGCGATGTCTTAATTAACATTGATACAATAAATCTTTTTTATTTTATTTTATTGACTCGAGTGTTTTACTGGAAAATTCACTACTCGTAAAATTCGCACGAAACTTATTCCGGACAAGAGTGGCGTATTACCCTCACCCGTAATGAGATCAATGACGTCACTTCCTGTTTTTTTGCGTTTGCTTATGCAAACAGTCTGTGACAACGACGACCGTTAGGTTCGCATCTATAAGTTGAAAAAATCTTACACGGTCCTTGAAAATTTTATTTTCTTGTATTAAAACAATATTTTAATCACTCGTTGCGCTTTTTCCTTACACATTGTTTTTACCATTCGAAATATAATTCACATTTTCTTCGTCGTGTAATATTCTCCATATGAATTACTAATGTTGCTATAAAAAGTTGCAAGCTGTTTTTAAATTTGTAGACACGAGAAGATCATTTACGTTATGAATCAATTTAATTCTTGACAGATCACGGCAGCGGCATTCTAGAAAAGTCTGATCAAATTACGTTCATTAATTATTAAATTAATTCTAGAACAATGCTAGAGAACGTGATAGCGTTCATATCCGTTGTAAACATGATAAGTGGAAGGGAACAAGTCCAGGCTTTTCTTGCAGTTAAAGTAGGCCTTGTGCTTGTTTTAAAACTGAATGGAAATTTTAATACAGAAAACGAGAAAGACCAAGACGGGTCGATGGCAACATAACACGAAGAAACACTATGGAAATAAACTGCGTTCGAACAGCAGAAATTTTCTTTTTAAGAAAATATATTAAGACTGCAAGGAAACTACGCAGAATATTTCGCGCAAAATATTTCTGCACGCGCAGTCCTCACAAGCGCGGTCGCAAATGTAGTGAAAATAATGATTTCCTCAATTGTGCATAAACATATGCCTCTGTCGTATCCATTTTCATCATTGGATTCCTTCAGCACTGTTGCGAAACAAAGTTGTAAAAGATAATTTGCTCCTCAGTAAAAGGCTTCAATGTTCATTACCTCGGCTATGTTAGCAATAGGCGGATACAATAGTTCCGGTGACCGAGGCCTCTCACGGTCATCACCAATCGGGAGGAAAAAGTTGTCTCGCGGGGAGGTGGGGCTGTCGGCTCGCTGTATCTTCACCTCAATGCTGGACAAATCCTGCAAGGAAGAAACAAATCGTATCAGCCATTAGCAAAAAAATAAGATGCTGTGTAGAATAAATTTCCTTCTAAATATTCTCACACTATATAAAATTGCAAGCTCTACCGTGACTTCCGATAACATCTTGAAGTTCTCTTTCTGTGGGCGCATTTCTAAATGTGATTTGTATGTTGAAAAAAGACTAGCTATATATTTTTATATTTTCCGCTTAAGACTGTTTCTTGGTAAGTAGGGGCACGCACAATGGCTACAAGCAGTTAACTCTTAAATCTTTAACTGAGAGGTTGAGTTAACTTAAATTCTTCGCCCACGTTGCGGGAAAAATGACGTGCTTCTAATTACTGGCGCGTATTTACATGCTACTGATGCGACGTTTTAAGAAAATTCACGAACTTAACGAGCAGTATGTTATGATTTTATAATAACATCATAGAGCTCTTGACTGAAGTGCTAGGGCGAATAGCGAATTTCCAGAACTATAAAAAACCGGAAACGGATTGTGTAAATGTTTCTTTCAGTGGAGAGAGTGTTCCTTGTTACGGTGTGTATATATATTTAAAAGTTGCAAAGGTATCAATTCTGCAGTGTTTACACGCACCTTAAGCGTGTAATGACGATCCCAGGTGGCACGATCGTCTTCGAGATTTGAGATTGTCTTGTCGTTGTATGACGCTGAAGAGGAAAATACAATCGATATCAGTGCCTAAAAACTCTACGGCTCTTCTAGGTTAGTCAAGCAAATTTTATACGCAACTCCTGCAAACACGTTGAGAAAGTACAGAGAGAAATTAGGATTTAAATTACGTATACTGCACTATGAATAGTAATTAATACAATAATCAAAGAGCGTTATAAACCGTACGGCCGGCAGAGAGAAGCTGTTTTTATTTCAGTTATGCTTCCGGTTGTGGTCGATAGTTTGTTTTAAGCTTTAAAGAAAAGATTACAACATTCTGCATTTTTCTTAACATTTACAGGCTGTAGAGCTAGTTTAAGAGAGCTTCTTCATCTTTTCACGGTTTCTGACTCCGTTTTCCTTGCGGGAAACTGACGAGAAACGTTACGCTAAATGTGTGGGAAAAGAGGAGAGTCTTGTGTATATGAACTCACAGAAAATTTGAGTTCTGAAGTATTTGTGAATTAAAAACTAAAAATACCAGGTAAAAGAATTTACTGATGAAATTTGAGGAAAATAGTCTCACTAGAAAAGCCCCCGATTAAAATTTTGATTTTTCCACGCATTTGTCTTTAAAACCGGGTCGCCATTTGCGAATATTTAAAGCGTAATTACTCATCTCACAGCAAAACTATGTGCTTGGGATTAAATTTCAAAGCCTCTTAGCTTGATATCTTTTCCTTGTAAGTCATAAAATCTTTAGACCACTCTCAATGTCTTGGGCGTCGAACTTTTAACTTTTCCCGTACATTTACTGTCACTTTTGCAGTCCCCGAAGCAAGATGGCGTCAGAAGCCGTTAAAAGGTATATTTTTGTAAAGAGTAGGGAAGGTTGAAATGCATCTTATAAATGGCATGTCTTGTTTTTTTTTCAAGCCTCGAATCCAGCGAACACATTTAAAGCACCGACCTTGTGTACCAAGGAGAGAATGGAGCGTAATATCCCGAATCCCTTAGAGAATCCTCATTATTCCTTACCGTAAACGGCACAGAGAGCTGGGGCGAGAATCGAGGACAGAGCAGGTTTCAGGGCCCTCTCCTGCCAGTCTGATCTTTTGAAAATGTCTTCCAAAGTGTCGAGCTCAAACTGTGCCCAATCGGCAAATGACCAGCTTGGGAACCTTTGAACAAAGTTAAAAAATACATTTATTAGCACAGGGAGATAACATTTCAAAATGCGTGTATGACATTTAAGAGGAAAGAAAACAAGAAAGACGTAACTGTTTTGAGAAAGCACACCTTGACCTATTCAAACGTAAATTTAGGCTTGTATGCGGCGACACTGCCAAAAGTTATTTTTGGTAGAACGCTCAGTTATCAGCTGCTTGATCGAAATGTGCAGCTTTTCAGCGTGGTGGAATAGTGGATTAGACATAAATGTGTATTTATGCTCTTTTTTT
>OMLO01002223.1_pt1 | contig 15507 bp, 22 predicted proteins | sample 1674811 | NCBI WGS metagenome assembly OMLO01 (sample SAMN06265003, study PRJEB25207) | coral metagenome | isolation source: Coral host | place: Mexico:La Bocana,Puerto Morelos, Mexico | collected 2008-11-13 | reverse complement strand
CACTTCACACATCGCACTGAACAAATGACCTCCGATCCTCGGACTTGACGTCGCCTTGCAAACCAAAGAACTGTCAACACTGTCAAGAAAACAATCAAAAAAGCACTTCCCCATGACTTTTCGAAACACTCTTGTGATACGACAGTATGCTATTGTCAACACTTGCTATGATTTTTTTTTGGGCAGTCGCACACAATGAAATCTGAGCTCTGCAATTCGATGGATTCCATCATTCATCCATTCGCATTCGACTGCCGTCCAATTTCCGGCGGCACGCGGCTGGAGAAACGACATCATTGGATATACAAATTGTGAATACTATTATTTTGGCAAGCCTTTTCAGACAATGCTTGTCCAATTTCATACGCGGGAAACATGATTCTGCACAATGCATGAAGCAGAATCCAAACTGCTTGATCTCTTAAAGATAAATCGCTGCTGACTGCGATTGAGCATTTAGTCGATTGCTCATCTGGAGATGGAATGAAGTGAACTGAACAATTGATGAATTGCTCAAAACCTCCAACATCATGCAATTTCTCTCCTGACAAAATGAAAATAGAACTTTGGTGCCACTTCGTAAAAACACTGTGGAACGATTGATGCATTATTTGACCATCGTTGTCACAGGAGTTCAGGGACCAATGACACAACTCAGGGTTGCCTTCATCTCTCCCCCATTTCTGATACCTTCCTTTCCCCTTGATTGTCGGGAGATTCAGGGTTTCAGCAAGACAATCCACGAGCTTCCAAGACTGTCCAACATTCCCTGTCAAACGAATCACAGTCCCTGGAAGGACAAGTGATGGGGTCTGGACCTTTACATACTGGCCAAAAATACCAATCAGATCAGCAGCACTGAGCTGCTGGTCTCGATTCGCCCGCTGAATAACTTTGTCTATAATCACCATGAGATTCTGTACACCCAAGCAGTTGGAATTGTGCCTGGCCTTTTTTTCTCCAGATTCAGGAGAAATAGGTCTCCATTTGCTGCCCCAGTTTTCCAGGTCGTCAGCTTCTGCATTGACAGGTGGTGCTGGCTCATTTTGCCAACTGCCTGCTTGCCGATTCGAATCTCTGTGACTTCCAGACTCTTCTGCTGAAGGTTGTGAATGCGGAGGAGGAAAACTGCCTCCTGAATTGGCAACTGGTGCTGGCACATTTTGCCAACTGCATGCTTCCCAATTCCGCTGATTCCAATCTCTGTGACTTCCAGACTCTTCTGCTGAAGGTTGTGAATGCGGAGGAGGAAAACTCCCTCCTGAATTGGCAACTGGTGCTGGCACATTTTGCCAACTGCTTGATCCCCAATTCTGACCCTGGTCACTTCTAGACCATTCTGCTGGTGGTCGTGCAGGATGAGGCTGAACATTCCCTGCTGAATTGGAAGCTGGTGGCGCAGACCATTCTTGCCAACAGCTTGATCCCCAATTCCGACCCTCGTCACTTCTAGACCATTCTGCTGGGGGTCGTGGAGGATGAGGCACACTCCCTGCTGAATTGGAAGCCGGTGGTGCTGGCACATTTTGCCAACTGCTTGATCCCCAATTCCGACCCTCCTCACTTCTAGACCATTCTGCTGGGGGTCGTGGAGGAGGTGGCGGAACACTCCCTGCTGAATTCGAAGCTGGTGGTGTTGACCATTCTTGCCCCCAGCTTGATCGCCAATTCCGACCCTCCTCACTTCTAGACCATTCTGCTGGTGGACTCAAAAGCAGCCAATGAATGAAACCGGACAAAATTAAAAAATTGTCGTGACTCATGTCCGGCACCGCTTCCAACCTTCGCTGCAAATTGCAGAGGAACACGCGCACATAAACCTTTGCATAACATTTCCTTTTGCCCACACATGACGCGCCTCATGTGATCAACCCCAAGATGAATATAATACTGTACAAAAAAAAGCATACAGGCACTTCTTGCCAAACGATCCTACCCTTGTGAACCGCTGGGCTGCTTCTCTTCATTTTGCTGTGGTGACTTGAGTGGCTCATTCAATCTTCTCTTCTTCAAGGCCTTCTCTTCAGTCCACTTTTTGCAAATCGAGTGGGCCAAGGCCTTGAAAGTACCTTCCCCTTTTTTGGTGATGACCCCAACATTCTTACCAATCCTGTGAGAATTCGCCTCATCCCAAGTAACACCTAATTTCTTGATCTCCCGGAGAGCAGAAAACTGTATAGACCATTCCGAGTCGGTGAGACTGCAGCCAATGTCCATCAGAGTTTCTTCTCTCGTCTTCTGTCCTTCAGCCTGCTTAGTCACCTTGTCTTTTACTGGAGAAGTTTCAATACCATGCTTGCCCTGCATCTTATTCACACTTCCGTTTTTGAAATATCTCTCATAAACATTGCTGCATCGCTGGAAGAGACACTTCCAGCATTCTTCTGCAGGAATAGACTTCTCATTGAAAGATACCTTCCTCAAATCGAGTGGAGCAGATCTATCAAGATTTTTCTTCGGCTTCTTCCTGGTCTGCTCCACCATTTCTTCAAAATGCTTCGAATCATGCCCATGCAGGTAGGCAGCAAAGGCCATGTGAGCACAACGTCCTCCTTTCCCTGATAGCATGCAACTACACCTCAACCGACAGTCTAAATCACCATCGCCCTTGATCACTGTGACCATACAAAATGTAGACAGAAGACGCACAAGGCCTGAAAGCGACAAACGATCTGACTCACCATGGCAATGCCAAAGATAGCCGTGTGAAGACTTCAGGAAATCTTTCACCTCACAAGAAAGAAACCATTCTGTCACTTACCACTCAACTGTGAACAAAACCAATAAAGAAAAAAAATACACCAAGTCACTGAGGCAGGACTCTTGTCTGCAACCGCCAACAAACCTACCATGATCTCGGCATTGCCCTCTTCAACTGGAAGGTCTGGATGACCCAAGGGCATCACATAGACAGCATCAAGGTTCATGCTCTGGACATTTTGAACAAGAACCACATTGCCAGGCGCACATTTAAAGAAGAGCCTGGCACAAGGCACCCTGACCTGACAGTAGTTCAGCGCCCGAATCCGCTGGGAGAAATGGGCATCACCGGTCACAAGGCGGGAACTGAAGTCTTTGATGCAAAAGGTGGGGACTTCATCCGAACCTTGCAAAGTCTCGGTCAGCGCTGCCATCACTGCTTCTAAAGCTTTCCCATTTGACCGCTTCGAGATATTGCTAGGCAATGCCTCTTTGAATTGCTTGCGATCACTTTCTCGGGCTTGAGCGATGCTGAACGAAGTGCATCCTGGAAAGACCTCAGGAAGGCGATCGGTATGTTGCAGATGCGCATGGTTAAAAAAAATGTATATACTTCAAATGCCCCCTTAAAAATGGTCCAAACGCGACAAAATAGAAAAAAGGATCATGACACCTTTGTACTTAACAAAACACCTCATCGTTCTGCATGTTCACCAACTTCCTGGTCAGGGAGCAATGGGTCCAGCTGTGGCAACTCCACAGATCGCCGTTGGCACGATGCAAAACCTGTTTTTGCAAGAAATCAATGAGCTCATCTTCATCCAGCTCAACCAATCGCGCCAACATGGACTCAATGAACTGATGAAATAGGCCTCGACTCCATTGCAAGGCCAAAACAACAAACTGCAGCTGATCTGCTACAAATGACACGCTTTCCTTCGAACCACTGGAACTCGAATCCAGAATGGTGCAGATGTCCTGCTTCAGATCACTGATGATATGAACATTTGGCCACATGTTTCGAATTGTGCATCTCTCTCTCAGAGCCTGGTCTGAGTGCATTTGATACACAATTTTGGACAAAGGCAGTCCCTTTTCTTCATGATATTTGAACGCCTCCTTCAAAAAAGAAAGCAGGGGCTGTGGAAGGCATTTGGGCGTCACGGCATGAGCCACGGTGCAAAGACAGGAACTGGCAGAACCTGTTTTATCCCAGGCTAGCCTGTGCAATGACAATCTCCAAAAGCCCCAATCACATCCGAAGACCTTGTGGTTGACCTCTTGGACAAGGATGACCCGATCGTCAGCGCCAAGCTGCTGCACAAGAAGTTCCAGATCCTAGCTTGTGCAAATGAACAAAAAGCAAGACCGAATAAAAAAAGATGCAACAGGAAAAAACAAAGAAATACAGAGAATGCAACCCAATCACTGATCCGTACTTCTCGTGCACGAGCATGCAGAGTCCAGAGGCACCAAATAGAACATCCCATTTGCCACTCTCGAGATTCTCCAGGTGATGCAACCAGTCGACCAAAGAAGGGTGTGATGGGACCTGGACCTGTTCCTGCTGAACCCTTTTCTGCCTTCGACGGGCTCTCTGCAAGCAATCCCTGCTTGGCGCCAATTCAATCTCCTGGCCGTCCTTCACCATCTCCGCATAGGCACCCATAGCTGTGTGACTTTTGGTCATCTCATCAGCCTTGGCCCGTAGTACCACATCAGTGCCACGGACTTGTCTGCCTGCTGCTGAGTGAGAACCCTTGCAGCTCACAATGTGTGTCACAATATTCGAACCTTCCTGTGGTACGAAATCATGCTTGTATTTGAAACCACATTCTGCGTGGGATGTGCAGTAGGAATAAATGCAAACACCGGTCTGATCACAACGACCGTTCTTCCACTTCATTTGAAGACCCTTTGCTTTGCCATAAGCAATGACTTTTGCTTTGCAGTTCGCTTGTGTGATGTGAAAATCAGGCAAATCAAAAGATTCCAGTGGATCGAACTTTTCATTCATCACATCCATGTTTGCGCGCGGGAGGAGAGGTTGCACTAGAGCGAAATGCTGCCTGCTTCTTGATACTGAAGAATGCATTGAAAACTGAAAGTGCACATGCCGTACTGTGACTTTGCCTTCAACCACGACTCTAACATGCCCCGGGCTGCATTGAGTGATTGACATATCTTCGGTTGCCCCCTGGGCCTTGGCGAACAAAACAATTGCTGTCCAACTTTTCTATGAAACTCGAATGCAAACATAGCGAAATCACCACAGACATCCTTCATTTCGAAGTCACCGCCGACATTCTTTGTTATCTTTTGCCAGGCATCATCAAATTAAAATCATGGAATACTAATGCCAAATTACATGAATTCAAGCTCGTAGGACAGGCTGGGTTACAAATGAGCGTCACTGTCAAATCTGGACTTTTTCCTTGCACAATGCAGCAGATATTCCACCATCTGCAATCGAACAAAACATGCTTTTTTGACATAATTTAAGTCTCATGTCCATGCAAGAAAAGCTGCAACATTACTTGATGCCAAAAGCCAATGTGGTACTTTGCAGCTCCAACTTCTCATTGGCTATGAATTCCGGACAATCTGTACTTGCTCTTAGCTGGCAAAGGTATCCCCTTTGCAAAAGGGAAAGCAAAAAGCTTGCATCACAAAAGGCAAGCGATCAGAAGTATCAAAAAGCTTGCGACACGTTGTCAGGCATTCTGCAAACATTGCTGGCATTCGATCAGAAGTTCCATCGCTGGCCACCAGAGTGTGCAGTATGTGACATTGTCCCCCAACTCATCCTTGTTGAATTCGTGCCAACAAATGACGCGGGCAATTTTGTTTTGGTATGTCTCCACTTCCTTGGGTGAAAGTTTTGCAACTATCTCTGCCATTGGAACACAAGCAGCCCACGGGTCATAATGACTGTTGGTCTGTGTGTATAAATTTTCCACCTCTCTGTCATCGATAATCGCCGTGCGAATTTCCTCAATCAATGTGATGGCAACCGCCAAGATCTGACTGTTGGATTCGCTCGCTTGGTGCAAAGGACACATCCAGACCAAAACTTCCTTGTTCAACAACAGAATGTCCTCTGCAATGTTTTTTCCCAATCACATAAGTCATGTGGCACTAGGCATTCCATGAGAATTGCCACTTCCGGTGCGCATGCATCAACCATGGCCAATGCGAACTGGGGCAGGTTGCAGAAATGTCATGGGTTTTCTAGAGATAGTATTGCGGTCGTGCAATTGATTAAATGAAAACATTGACTTGATAAAAACCACCTTTCCCTGACTACTGAGACAACTTTCTCTCCCATCTTACAAACCACCCTGGTTCTGCCAGTTTGAAGGGTTGGAGTTTGAATGCTTACTGCCTTTGCTCACCACTTTTTAACTTCGCAGAGGCAGCGTCGCAATGTTTCAGAGCTGTTTCCGAAACATAACCAGCCTTTCGACTAATTCCCTTCAATGTTCAGGGCTGTCAAGACTAACATTTGCCAAGCTTTGCTGAGCAAACAAAACACATTGATAGCAATTTGAGCCCGTTGAGCCATTGCTAAAATTCCGTGAAACAGCCATGAATTCCAAACCTTTACCTCCATGGCCATTTCTGTTTTGGAGGCCATCTGGACGCCTGACAGGGATTGGGGCTTCCGAAGCAATTCATCATCCGTCATCATCTGTCTGCTCCTCATTGGAATTCACTGCGTCCTCCTTGCTGGTCATCATTGCTGGCCCTGACAGCCTCAGCTGTTTCAGCTGCCGCCGCTGAGGGTGAGGCGCCTTCGCCGCCGAGTCCACTTGGAAGTCCAGGTGGTCCATTGACATGCCGAGGATGATCATTTTGAAATGTCCTGTGAAGTGCCGAAAGCCTGTTGATGGCCAACCTCATGTCATCAATAGTGTAGCCAGGGGTGGTATAAATCTCAAAGGCTTGTGTCGCATGGAACACGCTCACCATTGCGATGCCCATGTCCAAAAACTCACCAGCGAGCCGCTTATACTTCATACTCTCACCGTGGTGAAGTCCCCAGATGATCACGGCCTTCAAGACATTGGCGACTTTGTCAGGTTTGCTGCACCTCATCACCGTCGGGGCATCCAGCACGGACGTCGCGATGCCATTCAGGTGGACATTGCTGAGGCCCATAGTCTTCGGATTCTTCCAATAGAAGTCATCAAACTGCCTCTTCAATCGATCGAACCCAAATCCACGGGCCATCTGAACCATGGCCTCTAAGTCGTCCAAGCCTTCCTTCAAAATCGCTACCCGGGCATCCACCTCACCTGAAAGTCTGGCCACTTCCTCCAAAACCCTGCTCATTTTGAAGGCTCGGCTCTCTTCTTGGATTGTCATTGCCGCCATTGGTAGTTTTAAACCACTGGTGAGGCTTTTCGAAAACGAAAAACGACGCTCGAGCGACCTAAATGGCAAAGGACAAATCAAACGTTGCAGACACAGGTTTCCCTTCTTCATTTTGCTGTGAGACTCGAATTCAATCATGGCAAAGACACGGCAGACCTTCTTTTTGTTCGACCATGCATAATCAGATTCCACTCATAAAACGAAAGGACTAATTAATCAAGCAGATTTGGGGCACTAATTAAAAAAAAGAAAAAAATAAAGCGAATTCAAGCTCGTATGCATCAAAAAGCTAATTTGCGTCGCACCGCTTCTGCCTGCTCTGAAGAGCTGGAAGAACCAGAAGATTCTGAGGAGCTAGAAGATTCTGCTTTCCTTTTCAAGTTGACTACGTCTTCTTTGCCTTCTTCTTTGCATTCTTCTTTCACTTCTTCTTTCACTTTCAGACTGCTATGCTGCCGTGCATTCGCAGCGTTGTCCTCAAGCCTCCATGCAGTGCACATATCGTTAGCCATCTTGCGCAGTGGTCCTGTGCCCTCCTGGCTGATCGAAAATATCGTGCGGTGGATTCTGTGTGATCGGGCCTCATCCGGTGAAACGCGATGTTTGATGGCCATGTGCATTCCCGTGAACTGATCCTCCCAGGTGCCTATGAGAAGTTTGCCCGCGATGACTTTCAACATCTCTGTGCGAGAGAGGGGTTTATTTTTCTCCTTCGCAGGGGTGGTATTCACTGCATCTCCATCTGGCCCCTGCTTCTTTTTCTTAGAATGCCTATACCTCTCCGCGGCTTCAGACATAATCTGAGCCATTGTCTTCCAAGCTGACGCGCTAGGGACCTTAGCATTGGAGCACGTGTTCTTCAACACGTGCATTCTCGGCAAATCTGCCGAAGGAACAATGCCTTTCTTGCTGATCTGCTCCAGCACCTTCTCGAGCTGTGTTGACTGGTGACCATGCAGGAAAGCAGCAAAGGCCATGTGAGAGCATTTTCCTCCCTTCGCTGCAAGCGTGCAGCTACACCTCAGTCTTCTCAACAGATCCTCCTCGCCCTTGATGACAGTCACCATGCATATTGTGTTCAACAACATTTGAATACCGGACAACGACAAACGATCAGAATCATTGTAGTGCCACAGTCCTGACATCTCCAAAGCACTTTTCACCTGCATGGAAGCTCAAGAAAACCAATAAAAAAATCCCTGCTGAGAAAATGTGAGCCCAAGACAAAGATATATATATATATATACATATTCAATGAAAATTGGCAACACAAGGAAAAAATTGTCTTGGTAACAACACGCTGCCTGTTGAGTGCTGTCTGCACGTTGAAGCAACGAAAACATGAGCTCAGCCATGTCTTTGGGCATCTCCATGACTGAACAGCCCACTGGCATCACGTACACCATCTCCAGATCTTCATGTAAATCATGTAAATCTGACTTTGGGTATTCCTTCAAATCAAAAACACGTACATTCTTCGGACATGATGAGAAGAAATGACTGGCAGCAGGAACATGCACCTTCTTCGACAGGTCGTAATGTGAAAAAACTGCACTTCCGTTGACCAAGCGAGAACTAAAATCCTGCAGGTTCAACGCAGGCTCTGCATGAGAAGTCCTGTGTCTAGCCTCCACAGATGCCATGACTGCATCCAAGGACTTTCCGGGTTCCAGCCTGTGCACACTCTTTGTGATGCCCGTCTTCAAATGGTGCCAATCGGCCTCACAAGCTTGTGAAACCGTCAGAGAAGAAACACCAGGAGGGGCCTCGGCTGCGGCAGTTTTGAACGATGATTCCACGGCAAAAAAAAATGTGATGCAACAAAACATTTCATTGCTAAAACCTAAAACCTTTTACAATATGAATCGGCCAAGCAACCTCATCTGTCCCAAATCGGACATCCATCTTCGTCAAAGAACAATGAGTGCGACAGTGGCAACGCCACACACCATCAATGCTTTGATAACAACACTCGTTTCCTAAATAGTCTACCAGGTCCAATTCCCCCAGTTCAATCAGCCTGCCCATCATTGCATCGATGTAGTGATGGAAGAGTCCACGACTCCACTGCAAGGCTTTCAGACCAAACTCCAATTGGCTGGCTGCCCACTCTCGGATGCTTTTAGATCCACCACGATTCGACTTGATGATGCTTTGGGTCTTGTGCCTCACGTCACACATCCACCTGGCCTTGGGTAAGGTCTCCTGCACAGCAGCTCTTCCACCCAGACCTTCGTCTGCGTGAACTTGGTGGATTAAGTCCTTCAGATGGCGTCCTTCATTTGCATGAATCTGGAATGTTTTCTCCAGAAGCTCCGAAAGCATTTCTTTCTTTTCTTTTGGAATCACACCATACGCCACAGTCCAAAGCGTAGAACGAGGAAGGCCTCTATCATCCCAATGTTTCCCATGTAGTGCCAGCCTCCAGAGACCCCAGTCGCTTGCAAAGATCTTGTAAGTGACGTCATGCACTGCGATGAGAGGCTGACTGGAACAGCGCTGCTGCAACAGGACATTCAAATCCTGCAGATGTGCGAAAAGCAGAAAACAGTAGGAAAGCAAAAAAAGAAAGAAAAACAAAGACATAGAAGAAAGAAAATGCTCGACAGACATCAATTGAAACAACAATACAATGCAGCCGGATGTCTTCTCCAAACTTGGGATGCACAATGACACAGAGACCTGACTGGTCATAAGCTACCTTCCACTTCCCTCCTTGGATCTTCTCCAAATGGTCCAACCATCCCCCAAGAGTGCACTTTCCTCCGACAGAGCAAACCTTATGCATAGGCCGCAAATTTAGTCTGCGAGCGCGTTGCAAACACCTGTAGTCTGGCATCTCTTCGACAGTTTTGCCCTGCCCAATGGAATGTGCAATGGCACGCATCGCTGGCAAATGTTCCGTTATCTTCTGTGCCAACTCACGATCACTCATGATCGCACCGCGCACTTGCCGCATAACTGCAGAATGATCACCCTTTGAGCTAACAATGTGATGAACAGTTCGGCTGCATGTGGTGCTCGGTGCAAAGACATGCCTGTAACGGAAACCACAAAGGTCATGAGACTGGCAATAACAGTAAAAGGTCAAAGCTCCGGACTCTGCTGGCCGACCTGGTATGAGCTTCATGCTCAACTGCCTGTGTTTGTTGAAGGCTAACACCTGATCCCTGCACTTGCTAGCATCAGAAAGATCCATATCCACCAAATTCTGAGAAGCTGCAACCACCCACTCCATGGAGCTCATCTTTGTTGAAATCAATGTTGACATCAATTGTTGACTTCTTTGTTTGCACGTGGAATATTCTTTTTCAGTGTCTACTAGAAATCTCAAACGTTTCTGAAAGGCATTCAACTTATTTCAGCAAACAATCTCTTTGCATGTTCTTTGATGCTCAACTTGCACGGACCGCTCGACTCGACCATGTTTTTGTTTTCTCGTGCTCTTTCGTTCCAATTTGCATCAAAAAGGCCGAATATATTAACTAAACTGAGAGACAGACGCAGCGCTGCTTGCCTCCTTTTTTTTTCACCATGAAAAAAAAACAGTCAGACATTCAACATCAAGGTTTGCAGTGGGCATTTGATTTTCACAACAAAAAAATATATCACATGCAAAGATCAAGAAGAAAACAAGGATGAATGACAATTCGTCTCAATGTCTAAAATTGAGTTGCTGACCTCTCTTTCGTTGTTGCCTAATCGGCCTGGGCTGTCAGGGATGCCCAATGTCAGCTAAATTGAATAAAGAAACAGAGACCATGAATCAAGTCCTTCGACATGAGATGCAATTGCATCAAGTTTCCATTTCCTGTCCGTTCGCAAACACCTTGATGTCCCCGGAAATCAGAATCAAACAAAAAGAGATCATTCAGCTGCAATGTTGAGGTCTGCAACGTTGAACGAGAAAAAACACCGATCAACTTGACAAACGGCAATAAAAAGTCAACCATTGAGTGCATCTCTTGAAAAACCTAGATACCAAAGACTCTCCAAACTAAAAACGTTCGCAAATACATCTCCAATGCGCAAATACATCTCCATTCACAAATACATCTCCAATGCGCAAATACATCTCCGATGCACAAATACAACTCAGATGGAAAAAAATAAAGATCCATCTAATATACATTGTACATCACCGAAACTTGGAGAAACCGGCATAGTAAAAAAGAAACCTTCAGCTCTGCAAATTCCTCAAAAGTCAATACGTAGAGACCACGTTGGACGAGTCTTCGGCTTGAAGACGCAGTCTGATTCCATGCTACTGAAAACTGCAAATGAGTTCATGAGCACTCAATCGAAAACGATGCCATACTGCTTGTAAGTTTGTCTGTGACCACAGCATACAATTTAAAAAAATAAAAATAAAAAAGGAGGCCCTATCAGAAACCCAAAAAAAAGGATTCTGATGGCGCAAAGTAAAAAAGAGTAAAAAAGGCAACGATTGCCTAACGGTAATGCTGCAAACTGATTATTAATTCAGAGGGTTGTCTGCAAACTATTGGAATTGTCAAATATCACCAACCAGGTCCCCCAACTACCACTACTTGCGCTGCTTGAGGGTATACGGGAAAAAAACTGAAAATGAGGCAAGTGCAAAGAAGGTGGATCACAACATAATCCCCCTTGCGCACAGAGAAAATTCACTTTCTTGGAGATCAAAGTCGAGTTCAGCATATGGTAAGACTTTCTTGCACGTTCGAGTTCAGCTTTCCGGCTCCTTCATCCACAGCTGTTTGCCAGCCCATGGCCACACTGCTCATAATTTTAGCCGTCAGCAAAGCAAACGATCCACTGCTGATAACTCAAAAATCCGTATACGCATCAAAGAGGGCTTGGAACATTGAAACTCTTAACAAGGATGCAAAATCTGACACACATTGACAGTGTATAAAGAAATAGCTGATGAAGCATGTGCAAGGATACGTTGCATCCAACAAACCCCCGGACGCAACCAGCATCTATGCAAGAATGCACAGAAAGAGTGCACTGTCTGCTCGCCATAGTAAAACCAGAAAGCTTTCGATATTCATAGCCTTTGCTCCTTTGGCGACACTGGCGTGAAAAGCAAAAACGCTTGACTCCTTCTGAGGACCTCATGCTCATCTGTTCCTTCAGCAACCATGATATAGTAGTTTGCAAGGAATTCCTGACACCTAACTCTACAAATAAAAAAGAAAACAGCATTTAAGCCGCATACAAACACATTTGATCAAATTCACATACAAAAGGCTAAATCAATCAACCAGAAACGCGAATAGGACTGTGCAGGGATTCAAATGAGTCGCAAAACCGAGCCAAACTTTAATATTTTTTCTCAAGACCGGACCCAATTCTTTCTTCACACAGCGCTTCTTCAGGGAGTGAACCACTATTTTCCAACTTGCATGTTCAGAACCATATTTCATGACCGAATGCGGTATGCAAATATGAAATGATATTCAACATCCCCGAAACTCAATGATGGCAACAAATCCTTCTGCAAACTCTACACTGAGCAAAAAGATGGGATTGAAAAAAATGAGGATATGTGTTCCCATAAAGAAAACAACAACTATTAGAAATAAACAAAAATATCAAAAAAAAATAAACATCCGAACCAAAAAAAAGGTAAGCAGCAGGAGCAAAGAACATTGCCACTTCAATATACTCTGTACCACACCGAAGTGCCAAAGGACAAGAAGGCACTTTCATGCTAAACCTGTGGCGTTCCTCTAAACAAGATCATGACAAACTAACCCTGGGCTCCCTGACTCCTTCACGAAGCCGAAGAAATCACATACTCCTGCAAAAAAAACAATCAGATTGATATATGATCTCAATGTTTGTATGTTCAGTGACACAATAAAACACGCACTGACGAAAAAATAAAGTGACAAAAAAGTCACACCATCTGGAAAAACGCACAATGTAGACCTTGCTGACAGCATGAAAATGAATCCGGGTTCCGAAATCGGAATCCACTGGTCCTTCCATCTACTCGACTTCCATTTGTCAACTGCCCCAGTTAGCTCCAGACTCAATTCTTGATGATGTCCTTCCAGGATCAGCACCCTGGGATGCGATGCTTGCATTGCTTCCCAAACCATGCACCCACCAACAGTTAATGCACGCACTACTTCCCAACTTGAGTGGCTGCTCAAACTGGGAAGAACTGCTTGCATCATCCTTCTTGCAAGATCGAGAAAGCACAATCGACACATGCGCAATCCACGCAGCCTGTCGCAAGAATTTTCCATTTTGCTGCCAACCTGAATGAACCAAAGCGAGAAGTTGACAGCAGAAAAAAAAAGAGGTAAGCCGATTTCAATGCTGAGATAGACACTGAGTGGTAAAAGGAAACCAACCTGAACCAAAGCAAGAAGACAACAGCACTGAGACAAAATGCCTCGCAACTTGCAATAATGATAAGATAGCACCCCACCTTGCTACACCAGTTGGCTACATGGAGCCACTCACATTGACCAGATTGCCGAAGTCTTGCTAAGTCTTCGTCAATCTGATCAATCCGGTGGTTCTAGATGGCTCTGGATTCCAAAAAAAAAGGAACCCAGATCAATGATAATCCGGAACCCGGATCCACAGAAGGAGCGGTTGTTTGGAAAGCTAGGCAGGTCACACAGAAATGTCAGCAATTGCAATGCGCTTTCAACCAAGCACAGCTTGCACCTGGAGATCATGAGCAGTTGAAAGAAGAAGAAACACGGGATTCTTGTTGCTGCAAGCATCCAAGATTTCACGCAAGATTCCTAGATGCACTCTTTATCATCGTGAGATCAAATGAGGAACCATATCCTGCGCCCCTGGGTTCAGACAACATCCTGCTCTGGCAGGTAACTGTTTGTCCATCGTTGTGACCTCCAGCGCCAATAATCCGGAACCCGGATTCAGGATTATCCGGAACCCGGATTCTACAAGTAGCAATGGTTTGATGATGATCAAACATCCTTGCAACAGATTCGCTTGCAACAAGTTCCAAATTCTCCAAATACACACTCATGATTGGATTCTGCACAAGCTCCTCAGACCCTGATTGAATTTTTGACCTCACTGTGCAATGATCTCAGTGCTCATTGCACCTGCTTTCTCATGATAAAATTGGCATCTGTACATGCTGCAACAACCCCACCCGCAGCGACAAAAAACTCACACGAAAGAGAAGTAACCTGAAAAGTAAGCACGAGCACATTTCCAATCATTTCAACACCGTTAATTCAATGCGTGCTATGCTCTGCGTCTGGCAATGAACAGACTGCCTCCGAAAGTAAATGTCTCATTTCTCTGTCTGTACTTCCGCATCCACGCTGTGAAGCAATAACAGGCGCCGCTGAAAACGGTTGACAGTCTGCACTGCAGCATCTACCTTCACTAAACTCGAGTGAAGAGCCACTCGCGTCCAAAGCTCTTCCCGATGCATGCGCGTTTTCTCCCAAAATTCCGCAGGAAGCTCTGCTTGAAGTGTAGATTCGCCACTGTGGATTATGTCAACATCTTCAGCTGACATTGTCAGGCGATTCACGTCCACTCTACACATCTCAATCTTCTCTTCCTGATCTGCCAAAAAAGACTTCTTCACACTGACCCTTGCTCCAGACCTCTTGCGCTCATACAAGATCGCCTGCTCCCTCTTTCTCTGTTTCGTGTCTTCCTGTTGCAAAAAAAACAAATGATGCAAAGATTCTCAATAAATGAAAACAGAAAATGATGGAAAGTAACATAGGATGAATGAGAAATTCAGGAAAATAAATGACCATTAGATGAGTTCTGATATGAAAGGTCTGATCGGAACCCCACAAAACTCTTGCGACTGCCTCGGTTAGCTCCGCAGCCAATTGTTTGGCTGACCGTTTTTTGGGCGCCATGTTTTGCTCTTCAAAGCAAATATGATTCGAGTTGTTTGTGCTGTCACTGAAAGTGATCCACATTGTTTCATGTGTTCGAACCGCTGCATGGAAAAGTAGAATACAACTGTTTCCGCAAGAATGCTGACATGCCGCCTTGCATCATCCATCATGCCGCCTTGATCTCCTTGATCTAGGCAAAAATAAAGCATGCACCCACATTTAGAGATGAAAACAGAACACAAAAATCACAACTCCACGCTGTTGCATCGGATAATTCATTTTCATTTCACATGCACCGCAAAGCATCCACCTGCAACCTTCACAACATCAGACATCCAGTCCATGCAATTTTAATTTGGATCTGAAAATAATGCATGCATGATTCTAATTTCTTGTCTCTGTGTTCTCAGCCACTTCCCATGGGAATCAAAAAAATGCAGAATATGGTATCACAACATGACAAAAATGCCAAAAAATTATTTTTCTGCCTCGTCAAGAACACATCTGACACTGTCACTGCGGAAACCGTGCTTCATGCTCCAATTGGTGCATGGCCAATGCAGCACACTTTGGAATTACGATA
>OMLO01002222.1_pt1 | contig 15513 bp, 8 predicted proteins | sample 1674811 | NCBI WGS metagenome assembly OMLO01 (sample SAMN06265003, study PRJEB25207) | coral metagenome | isolation source: Coral host | place: Mexico:La Bocana,Puerto Morelos, Mexico | collected 2008-11-13 | reverse complement strand
TGCTGATTTTTTTCGTCTGGTGCTGCAAGCACGAGCTGATTTCTTCTGGTGTCTCTTCCGCCCAGCAAACCGCCAGAAGAACGAAAGCGGTACAAAGGAATCGAAGGCACATGGCCCTTATAGAAGTAGAGCTGGTAAGACTGGTGAGCCTTAAAAAAATGCTGCGATTAATGGCATTGCTCCAAAGGGTCGAAAAGTCCTTATATTAGGGATGGTCATCCCACGTTTAAGTTGGGAAGACACCGAGCCAAACAATGCGCAGAAATCTTAAGGGTGGAAACCCTCAAAATCTTCAATACATTCTCATATTTTACAGTGTTTGATCATTTCAAAATGGGTAATTTAATGCAGAACACATCTGACGAAAATCAAGTGGGTCAATGTGCAACGAAATCATGATCGAATCAGAATATCACCCTGATGCTTCAGCAAGTGGTGAAGGAACAACTACTAAAACTTGTAAGACAATATCATCTGAACGAATCAAACCATTTTGCTTTTAGTTTCAGATTGGGTTTTGTTGTCTCATGGAAACAAAAATTTGATCATAGAATGAAGAAATTTGTCAGCAAACAAAACTGGGTCTCCCTTCCACTGGTAAAGCATTTGAGAGAGCTTCCAACTGCTCCCTATCCTTGGCTGCATTTTGTCTCATGAGTCATGTCCGTCAAAAGTTTGCTACAAGAATAAGCAAAGCTGAAACTGATTGACACTTGCAATACCCTATGCCATCCTGTTCCCTTTTTTTGCGTACTAATGAGCCTTCAGTGAAATACCACAAACGAACAGAAGAGTTAGACCACACAAAAGCCCGAGTTTGATCATTGATCCAAAAGAAATGAAAATCTGCAACGAAATCTGCTTTGGGAAAGAATTGGTATTTTTGTTCCATGCTCAGAACGATGGAATAAATTTTCCAATGTGTGTTTTGTTTTGATTTCGTGACTATCATCTTTTAAACAAAGGACTCTCAAAAATTGTGGCCAATCGAAAAAAATGATTGAAGCAAAGGGTGCCTCTTCGTGTATCCTCCTTTCGAAATCCTATATTTGTAGAGATGTCCTGAAACTTCACAACCTTTAAAAAAAAACACACACACACACACAAACCTTGAGCCCTTTCCACACGAAGCTCCAAAACACCTTTCGAACGTTCAACCCGAAGCTGACACCGAAACAGTGGAACCTGAATTCAAGCCTTCAACCCGACATGGAACCCCCTATATACAGTGGAGCCGAAGGTTGTGAAGCTTTGAAATACCTTTAAAAAAAGTAGAATCCTGACCAAAAGTACCCCACAACTTGAAGTGTGAATTTGCCAAAAACAACTTCTCTTCAATGCCAAAGCTCTAAGTAGGCTGCCAACATCAAGAAGTGACGTAATGTCGACTCCTGGATCCATGGTTTTTTGAGACAGGAATAAAACCAAACAGCATTCGCAGAGGTTACACAACACAATGCTGAAAGCTATTAAAATCTCGATAAGAAGGAAGCAAAGGAGCTTCCAAGGAAATCAAAACAGCACCTCTTCTCAACCGGAAGCTGAAAAAGTTGCCAGAAACTTGCGAAGTTCATCTCTCAATCTTTAAACTGTTCAAATGTAAATTGGGGTGACTATCTGGACAAGTTGAAAATCAAAACAAAATCTTCAAGTTGCAGAAAACTTTCTACATGGAGAAAGAAAGTCCAAAGTTCAGCCAAAAAGTGGTCAATTTTCGAAGTCGGCACATGCTCCTGGTTTGTATCCACAAACTCCACGGCACTTTTCGCCCTTTCGACAGCATCCAGGCCGACATGATTGCCACGTTCTTGTTGCCACCGGGCATTGGATATCTCACAGTGGAAACGAAAACCTTTCCAATTTCTGGTTGCTAGTTGCAATTGTAGCTTCCTTACTTCATGAAATTCGTAAAATGCACTTTGATTCACTTCAGCAACATGATTTCTTGCAAAATGAGTTTGGCAAGAGTATAGTCTTGTCGGCTTAACATCAATCACTTAAGCAAGAATGAACGAAGATCTGACATAACTATTGAAAATGGATCATGTGTTGATCATTTGTCCAAGAACATGTGCCAAATATAAAATCAGTGAAATCGAAAATGACTTCACCCACCATAGATACAATCTGTCAACTCAGTGTTTGGAAATCAATGTGTACCAACGCAACAATATGCCAGCAGTATGTCTGAGAACGAAATTCCACCCTGTCCAAATTGGAGCGATGTTTTTTCTTTTCAAGGACTTGACACAGCGTACAACCAGCTGGCGGTGAACAGCAGTTGCAAGTGACAATTGCTTGCCCAGCAACATTTTTGGGAACAACACAGTTTCTGAAAAACATGATGCATAAAAATTGCTGATCTATGGTTGAAAAACAAATAGTTTTGCTGCGCAAGCATCGCCACCCAAATTCTGCAAATGCCAAAGCAACTTAGAACTCATCGCCGTATCCTTCCTCCTCTCCTTCTCCTTCCGCTGTTTCAATACCGACCTCTTCGTCGTTTTTCTGGAATCGTGGTCGTACCTTAGAAGCTAGGATACGAGCACCATTGTGGTGGAGCTCTAGTCAGGCTCCATGTTCACATCCGACCTCTTGAAGGCCTGGAGCTTCGGCAGCACAGTAGCTGGAAGTCCAGTGGCCGAGAGGCCATGTACACACCTGGAAGCACGAATAGCATCACTGCGAGAAGTGGCATGAGAACCAAAACAAATTGACTTCATGAAACGAGACACACTCCCCTTGACTGAAGTGCGTTTGCATTTCCGACATGTGTATTTGCCAGCAGAGTCTGGCTTTTCAGGGATTTCATGGCAAAAACTGGACTCCTGCTTGGTGGGTCCCGGACAGATAAAGGCCAGCTTGCCACGCATCTGCTTGTCAGAAGCAGCTGCTGCACCACATTTGCTACACTTAAATTCTTTGCTGTTGAAAACAAAGTCATGAGCGTTTTCACCAAAACACTGAGCATTTTTGAAACGACCACTATTCGAGAGGCTGCACGTTGCAGGGCAGTTCTTGCAACACCACTGATTTATTCCACGAACAAGGTCATGTCGCCTGTGATCAGCTGGTACAGTCCTCACCTTAGAAGCTGCAGCTTTAGGTGCTGCATCCACGGTTCGCACATCACCTGGACATGCGTGTGGGAGTTTTCCATGCATCTGTCTTTCATTGTTTACAGTTTCACCACATTTCTTACAAACAAAAAGTCCATCACGGAAAACGAAAACATGACAGCGATCACCAAGACATTTGGCCGCCCTGAAACGACCACCATTGGAAGCACTAGTACTGCAGGGGCAGCTCCTACAAGTCCAACGGTTACCAACCTTAACCACATCATGTAGCATGTTGGGATTAGAAATGGGAGGACTCGAGGGTGATGTCCTAGCATCACATGAGTCGACACAAGTTTTGGCATTATCTTGGGGCTGCGGATGTTTCTGCTCAACATGGGCTGTCTTCATTGCAACAGTCTGCGGCACTTTCCACTTGAGAGGGTGCAGCTTTGTGTATGCATGTTCGACTGGGTTACATGCTTGGGTAACACCTGCAGTGATGGCTGCTGAAGAGGCATCAATTTCAGCAGCAACACGGTCATGTAGGCATGTGCGTATGGCCTGTTGGGTTTCATCAGCTTTGGTCATGATCGGACGGCGATCCAAACCTTTGTAACGATGCTTTCCTGGTAAGTCAGGAATGATAACATTTCTGGTCTGCCTCCCAACAACGACTGGGACTCCGAGCAAACGAGCAAGGCACCGAAGAGCATTGTTCATCGTCACAACTTTCTGGTACAGGTTATCCGAGGACTCAAGCAAAGGAACAGCGGGGTCACCATAGGTGCGCAAATGGCGCGCACGGCTCTTTTCGGGATTGCGGGGCAGAGCTTTTCCAATGACGATCTCAAAGTTCACAGCAAGCTCAGCCCAGGACACACCGTGGTTAGTGGGTTCTTTAGGCCAAACCAAGGTTTTTAAAAAGACCAGCAAGTCGTTACAAAACGCATCAGGCCACGGAAAGGCGGTGGCCGACAGCTTCGGAGGGGCCTCCGGCAATTGCAAGACAAAAGGCACAATAGGCTTGTGAGGAGCATCAGGGACAAGGGAATCACTGTGTTCATCTTTAGGCCATCCAAGTTCCCAAGAGCGACGCACAACATCAAGAAGATACGACTGCACCAGAGCAGCAACCTGCGTACGAGTAAAACCCGGGACAACAAGGTTGGTAGGCACCAAACCGCACAGCTCAAGACACGAGGGCCAGGGCCCGCAAGTGCTACGTAAGGAGAATAGACAATTATGCTTGGATTGCAATTCACGCAGCTCCGGACAAGACCAAAAGAAGTGATTGGTGTCCTGATGATCATGACCACATGCACATGAAGGAGTCGAAAGACGACCAGCATGAAACAAGCGCGAGTTTGTCCACACAGCATCAGTAAGAATGCAACGCAACAAACGAAGGCAATGCGGCGACAGCACGGTGTGTTCAGAAAGGTGCAAGGTAGCGACACGATCAACCCCAAAATGCTGGACACCATCGAAGTGCTTGTGCAAAGCAAAGGCCTGTTTCCACCCCTGCAAACGAGTAGCTTCACGAAGGTGATGTGCCAGGGCATCTGGCTTCACACGTAAGATTTCCAAAGCGACACCATCATGAGTTCGAAGGATACAAGCAGAAGGCCAAGACCATTCGATCCGATCAAGCAAGCGCCACAGCAAGGTAATTGGACCACAAGGACGACGAGCACGATGTTGAAGGGCTGTTTCCCACCAAGACTGCCATGTAGCGACATCCACCAAACCACGGGAAAGACACCTCTGAAGGGTCAGAAAACACTGACAAACTTGAGCGTGAAAAGGATCAGTGAGATGCGCCTGAGTGAAAAGGAGCAAAACGGCATGCGAGGAACGAAAACGTCTGCGGAAGTCCCAAATTGCCATAACCACAGCACTGCGGAGCCGAGATAAAACACCGTCACCCACAAAGGAAGTTTCCAGGCCATAGTTTGCAAGCGACGACGCAGCACCCATGACCAACTGCACCTTATGTTCCAAGCAGAGAGGAGCACAACGAGCCCGCTGAGCGGTCTTGCGAGCCTTGGCGAAGCGAGTTTGAATCACACCAGAACAAGGAGGACCACAATACAAGGTTTGACATCCAAGGTCCTTTGCACTACGTTTCTGCAACAGTGGCTGACCAAGCATGCTGATACCACGAAGAGCTTTGCGACCCTTTTTGGATGTTGACCAAACATGACACTTACCAACATTTGGCTGCTGCCCACTGAGAGTGGTGAATTGTTCGGTCACGGAGATGGCAGCCTGAAGCTGCTGGACAGCAACAGAGACACACTGATGTTGAACTTCAACAGTGGCATCATCCGCAAAACTACGAACAGAAGCAGAGGTTTCAGACTCCACAGCGCGAGAAAAGATCCCCATGAGTAGGTTCATGCCAAAACAAGCCAACGCATCACCTTGAGGAACACCACGAGTGACATGGAAAGACCGACCAAGGCCGTAGGCGGACTTGAGGTATTTTTTGGCACCACGAATGGCTGAGAGCCAAGTATTGGTGAAGGTAACAGGAAGACCCGAGGCGACAAGGCAGTTATAGAGGATCTGATGTGGCACGCGGTCAAAAGCTTTTGCAAGATCCAAGCTGAAGCCAACACGGTGGAATTGTGAAAGCCAGGCATGCTCAGCAGCGGCCGACGAATACCAAGCCGGGTCAGAACGCTTGCCACGACGATAGCCAAACTGCGAGGGATGGGCCCACTTTTCCTGCCAAGCGCATAAAGCCTTGGCCCGAGCAGATGCCCAGGCGCGGTAGACAAGAGTGGCCACGGTGATGGGACGCTGATCAAGACCAGCAGCATCCTTTGGGATCAGAGAAATGATCTGGATGAGAAGATCGTCAGGCCAGGCGCCAGAGGCCTCAATATCGTTGAGCATGTCAGCAAGTTTCTGAAAGAGAAACATGGGCCACACCTTGATTTCATGCACTTGCCAGCCATCGGCTCCCCCAGCCGAATGATCACACATGTTAAATACAGCAGAACGCAGGTCCTCACCAGACAACAGAGGCAAATCGACAGGAGCACACACAACAAAGCGACCGAAGCGATTCCAAAAGGCTTGGAAATCAGGCAATGCTTCTTGCTCAGGGGAAGGACAGAAAACAGGCTGCCATTTTTCCCAAAGCACGCGCTCAACATCACAGGGATCCATGGAGATAGTATTGGTCTCAGGCACAGAGACCGAGGAGATGGGTAAAGAAATGCTATCACGAACCCACGAGTAGATGAAACGCTTCTGCCGGGGATCACGCCACTTGCGACGACAGGACTGACGCCAGGACCTGAGGCGAGTCTGTTGCTCAAGAAGATGAGACCGAGACACAGATGATTCAAGCACACGGATGACCTGAAGAAGATCATTATGCTTGGGCCAAGAGTCAGGACAGGACACCTGAAGATCACCAAGGTCGAACACACCAGGAGAATCCACCGGGGACACAAACAAGTGAGCACGCCTAACGATCCGCTTCCACAACTGCTGGAACTCATGGAAGCGCTCAGCGGAGGTCACATCGACGGCAAGCTTGAGACGAAGCCTAGAAGCATGTTCCAAGGACCGAATGAAACGTTGAAGAGCGGCAGTTTTGACACTAGTGGCAGCATCAGACAAGCGATCACGAGGAGGAGCCACGCGAACCGAGGACGGAGAGCCAGGTAAACCACGAACGGGAGAACGCTTGGAGGAATCAAGGCCAGCAAACCAACGGTAGAACGTGTCGGCAGTGCGAGTGAGCAAAGGCCACAAAGCAGGAACATCGCCGTTGTTGCGTGCACGCTGCCACTCAGCAGCCACAGCACGCCACAGACCAAGAGCATGAGTCTCGCAAGCTTCAGCACTGGGACGTTTTGAGATCTCAACGTTTTTGATGCGTTGAGGGACTTTATGCTTCACGACAAAGGTGTTGAGGGTAACCAAGGAAAGCTCCAAAAGCAACGGCTGATGAGTGGGCAAACCTGAGGACGGATAGGAAAGCGACACAAACGACTTGGCAAGCACAGAATTGAGAAGAAGGCCATCAATGCGGGCGCCCTTGCTGACACCGGGCTTGGCAAAACAAGTAGGAGGAGGATCAAGATCGCCACAACGACGAGCGTGCTCAACAGCCGCATCACACCAGCGACCGTTGAACAGCAAGTTGGTCACAGTCAAGCTTTGCGAGAGATGCAAATTGTAATCACCACCGATGACAATAGGAACCTGACCCCAAGCGACACACTCCTCCGCAATGTAGGACAAGGCTTCTTCGTTTTGACGCTGAACAGCCAAGTGAGTGGTGCCACCACTCACGCCATAGAACACCACAGCATGTAAAGGTTGAGAGCCACTAATACCACAGGTGATTTGCAGCAGGCGACCTGCCGCAGCCAGAACTTTGAGAGAGTCAGTTTTCCACGGCACTTCACGTATAGGCAAAGTCGAAATAGCAGCCACGCCGCAAGCAGAGGAAACGCCAGACGGATTGCGACCAGTGCCACTGAAAGGAAGGGCCCCACACCGGAAAACGCTATGCAAACCAAGCTGCCGAAGACCGGAAGCACAGGCACGCGATGCAGATTGAGACAGATGAGTTTGAGTCAAAAGACAAAGACAGTGACCAGATGGACAATGATCAGCGAGGAGCTGAGGCCAGCCATTATACCAACTAGTTATATTGGCACTCAGAATTTGTACAGGAAGGCTATCGATATCGTAATTAGAGCGCACAGGCGGAACACGACGAGGAGCAGGAGCAACAAGCGGAGCGGCACAAGCAACAGCAGGCGGAACGGAGTCACAAGAGGCAGTGAACAGAAGCAGAGTGGCATCACGATCCAAATGCCACCGCGAAGTGCAAGGCTGAACCAAGGGGTAGGACCGACCATCATCCAAACAAGTCCAACCAGGCGCAACAGAGGCCGACGGCGGCAGAAGGGTGATGTAGTGACCAGCATCAGGGGCGTCGCCGATGTGGATCACGGCAGCAGTGAGATGAAAAGTGCGACCAAACCACACAATGTTGGAAGGGATGCGAACAATCGAGCGAGACTTTGCACCGTTAGCGGAACGGCGCAAATGAAAAAGCACAGAGGAGCGGACATTCGCAACAGAGAGCCCAGACAAGGTGTGGTGCTTACGGCCAGCACAAGCAGCACAGTCAAGGGAAGCTTCCCCAGACGACACCGCAGTGTCAAGAAGCGTAGACAAACAGTGAGAAGCACCAGGGACAAGGGGAAGATCAACCACCGACTGCTCATCGACAGGGAGGTCACGCACAGAACCGCAAGTAGAGCAAGAAGCCTGACGACCAAAGAGCCAGCTGAACTGACGAGCCCAAGCAGGATATTGGGCCACGAGGATGCCAAAGAAGCAACGAGAGTCTTTTTGTAGACCGTCATGGAGACCCAATTGCTCTAAACACTGCACGGTGGCATGCCAAGAGTCACCAGAACAAGGAAACGCAACACCCAAAGCACGAATCATTTGCAGGACAGCGGCGATGTAGCAGGTGTTGCCCAAGTTAGGCAGCGGACTGTAGGGAGAGACCCAACCATTAGCATTATCAGAAAAGCCGAAGAAGGCAAAGTGTGAGGCCAAGCGCCACCACAGAGGCCAGAAGCTTTGTGAGAAACAAGATTTACAGGGGCAGGGGCCAAATCCAAGCCAGAGCAGAGGACATAGCCAGAGCAGACCCTGCAGGAGTCTACACAGGACGAAGGATCCGAAGTTCCCGAAGAAGGAAAAATCGGACGCAAGCAAAACTGGGCCCCGAAAGACGAGCACAAGGTTAAAAGCTGCCAGAGAACAAGCAGACAAAATTGAGGCCACAGAGGCACGGGAGTGGTGCGGAACACAACTTCCAAGGCCAAAAAGGAAGAGCAGGACCAGCAACAAAAACAAGCCAATTGCCGACAGAAGAGGTCATAGCAGCACAACAGGAAAGAGACCAAGGAACAGGCCGCACCACAGACACATAGTCACAGCATATCTTCCGGATCATCCCCTTGCTTGCCCTTTTTACGCAAAGGACTGGGAACAACGGACTCAGCAGACGACAAGAGACCGGGCAGCACAGAACCCAGAGCAGCCGGCAACGCGTTGGAGAGAGCATTGGTTACGGCAGCATTGATATCCAGCATAGCCATGTCTTGGCGAATCTCTTGCACTTGCACGGCGGTAGCCTCTTGACAAGCACCAACTTTTTCGACGTTTTTTGCCATACTGTCTTGTTGCTTGGACCATTCTGCTTTCATGTCAGCGATTTGCTCTTTGACAGTGGTCAACTCCGAGGTGAGAGCAGCATTGTTTTTGGCCACCGCTTTGCTGATCTCTTCCTGCAAGGCTAGGGGAATGTCAGTCTTGACAACCGAAACAGGAGCGGATACAGGAGCCGACACCACAGAAGCACCGAAAGCAGCGGAGGTCATGACAGGCAAGGTAACCGAATCCAGAGCCAAGGAACGAACCAGCAAAGGACCACAACTGGCGTAACACCGAGTAGCAGGAGGTGAACTGTCAGCACGAACAATCCAGGTGGACCGAACGACGTGAGAAGGGATAGTAGTCCAACCCCAGGTTTGAAGCAACGAACGAACTTGCTCACGATCTGTGCCGGATGGGAAGCCATCAATGGCCCAAGAGGAAGTGGGTACCAGTGAGAGGTTCTCAGAGGAGAATCTGCCAGGATCGAGTGCAGTCCTAGCGGCTTTGATGTGTTCAGCTTGGTACTTGGCGCCATACTTACCATCTTTGCGAACCAAACCCAGGAAACCCTCAAAACGACGAGCGCACGCAAAAGCCTGACTGCAACTGGTAACTTGGGAGCCTTTGAGCCACACAACAGGAGTTTTGGGTGGATTAGCACCCTTAGGAATCCAACGGCGAACAACAATGGAACCCACACCGCTCTTCTTGTCGAACTCCTGGGCTTTGTCAGCAGGAATCCTCAACTTGACAGTGACAAGACTGGAAGGATCCTTGGGAAGCACAGCACCGTACACTTCAACTGGTTGGACCTCGAAGTGCTGTGACAGGCACTTACTCCATTCATCGACAGCTTTAGGACTGGGCAGAGCTTTATGAAGTGCAAGGGACTCTTGTTCACAAGCTACTGACGCATGGAATTCCACAGTGCGAGCAACAGGTAGTTCAACTTCAGCAGTTCGAACACCAAGTGAGGCATCCACATGACCAAGCTGATATAGAATGCAGTGCTTAAGAACTTCTACACCCGCCTGCTTGGCAATGACCACAATGTTGCAACCGGAGCCTGTGAAACCAGTAGGAAAGCGCTGACGGTCAGCTTTAGGAGGCACCAAAATGGCGAGGGCATTTTCACTGGAGAGTTGCAACATACTTTCCATTTCATTCAGCTCACAGAAAACTACTCCTTTGCCGTTTTGAATGGCCTTTGACAGCTGGGGGAGTGTACTTGAGCCGTCAGTGAACTCAGAAACCAATTCCAAGGAGGCCCAAGGAACACGACTATGAACACTCAACTTGGAATCTGGAATGGCTTTGGATTTCTTTGGCTGATCTTGTTTGTTCGAAGAAGTCGGCTTCGTCAGAGAACCCTTAGCTGCTTTCTTATTGTCAAAAAAAGTCTGCCAAGCATCTTCCTTGAGCGGAGCGAGCTTGCTGACAGCAACATTGCCAAACAGAGCATGTAACAACTGGTTGCGTTCCTCTTTTGAAAGAAACCATGCTGACAGGCACATGAAAAGACACTGAATGACATGATGCACCAAATAGTGGAGTGACCACAGCATTGAAAAACCAATACACATAACGGAGATGGCAGTGCATTCGGCTAACATTGCCTCTTTAGACGCCACTCGTGAGCACAGAGGTGCCCACCAAATGGCCCCGGCCGTCTCCACGGCGTAACGGAGTCGTTGTGGAACTGCTCCGTCAATACCGACCTCTTCGTAGTCCTTCCTTAGGGTTTCCCAAAACGTTACAAGGATTGCTGGAACCACTCGTTAAAAACATGAAACATGACGGAAACAGAAATAAAACATCACAAGAAAACATGTCACTTCTGTGGCTAAAAAATTCTAGTTGTTGTTTTCACACTAATTGACCGTCGTTGTCACGCCATCATCTTTGTCCAACAACATTTCAGTACGGAATTTTTTTTTAATTTAACTATTCAGCAATAAAAAACTTAATAACATGGCAAACTCCTTACACACCCGATTGCACCACCATGACAACGCTGCAAAACACCAACCTCTCAGCCAACACGCCAACCCAACTTGCAAGCAAATCTCTCAAGGGCTGCAAGGTCCTCGCGGGCCTCGGAAAACTCTCCCTCCTCCATGCCTTCACCCACATAGTGATGAACGAAGGCACGCTTCGAATACCTGACTGGGCACAATTCCAACAGCAATCACGAGGCCAAGGCGATTAAATGTCAAACCAACAAAAGTCACCCAACTTGTATTTCACAAGTCTTGCACCCAAGGACGGGAAAATTACAGGGTTGGTCATCCCAGCTTGAAGTTGCGAACAAACAAAATTGGCAAACTCAATGTTCGCAAAAGCAAAACAAGTTGAGCAGGTGCCAAGAAAAACTTTTGGTACAGACACTGGAAACTATCGCCACATGCGTTTTTTTCCCAAGACCAGTTGAGCTCTGCCCGCGCTCCTACATATCATCTGGCCGCTCCCACAACCGCAAATGTCTTCCAAGGACACTTTGCACAATAGTTGATCCGACCCAAAAGCTTTGACAACAGTCAAAATTTCAAGGTTCGATATGTATGCACATGTTGAAAGATGATCGTGGCTGAGCCGGAGTGTTGTTGGAGATTGTTCCTTTCGACCTGTAGTCCGCCGGAGTTGGAATCTTCACTGCTAACTTCGCCGCGGCTTGCAGGCTGTGGTCCGTCCTTTCCGTGGATAAGGACTGTATCGTTGCCAGCAGCATTGAACACGACAAAAGTGACAAGTTTGGAAAATCCACGAGCATGGAGCCACTGCTTTGCTGAATCTTTATCATGAGAGCTTGGCAGTAAACAACAAGATCAGTGTTCAAAGCTTGGTTTCGGACACTGGCTGCACTGACCACTGGCACAGACCAGGCAAGTCCATACAAACGCCAATTGCGCTGGCTCTTGTCTTTGTCAGGGACGCTTTTAAACAAACTGGCCCCTGTTTGAATCTCAGGTTTTCTTTCCGCGGCTTGTTGCGAGTGGCAGACGCGGAGTTGGCTTGTCAGGCTTTGAGCCCGTAGTTACCTGTTTGTTGTTTGCGACAGCGCCGTTCAAAATCTGTTGCAATTCTTTCCTACTTTTGTCCTCTGATGGGACTGTTCCTGCTTGTGACCAGTGCCTGGCCTAATTAACCGAGGCTGTTTTCGGCTTCTTCTTCTTGGCGCTCTGACTTGTGGGGCTAAGAGCAGCTTGCATGGATTCTCACTTGTTCAGCCAAGCTTGCAATCTGATTTGCGAGCAAGAGGAGTTGGTTCTCTTGTCTCTTGCGTGCCGTGACACGAAGGAGAGTTGGTGCCATCTCATAATGTCCTCGGCGGTGAGCACCAAGAACCCTTTTCTTCTTAGCCTTTCGGGCAGCGCTGACGTAACACTGCATCCATGTACATTACCTTGACCCAACAGGGTGTGCACACTTCTTGGCTCTTTTGGTAGTTCCCTTTAACTTTAAGTGGCGAATACCTCTCAAAGAGAATGAAACAAAGGATCATGCTCCCAACCACAACCAACCAGCTATAGTTGCCAAACCAGGCCCGAGCAAAACTCAGGAAGATGATCAGAGTCATCCAGCACAGCGTCAGCTGCTGCATTGCGCTGCTCCTTCGCCACTCTGCGCCACCAGCGCCAAAGAGCCCCGAAATTGCCAACAAGGAGGCGAGCAGCCAGATATCTGGAGCAAATCTTTGCACAAGAGCAAATCTTTGCACAAAACGAAGCCAATGGAAAAATGAACGGGAACAGTCAAGAGCTGTGGCGTAATCCCAAGTGCTTGTTCCGTGGCTGACACGAAATCTTTTTGAGGCTGGTAGTTGAAAACGAACATGCAATCAACATTGCCCCTAGCTGCCAAAAGTGGCCACATGAGTTCTGCCTCACTACTACTGCTCGGTCAGGCGACGACAGGTTGCTTTTCTGAAGCAAGAACTGTCTTTTTGACTCTGCCATTGCGAGCTACCGTGACCCAAGAGGACGCCTCTGATTCATGAGGCGCAGAAACGGTGACCTGAGTAGGGGCGGCACTTTTGCCCTTGCCCTTGCCTTTGCCCTTTGTTTGCAAAGCCCTGGACTCAGTGTAATCTGACAAGATTGCATTCGAACCCTTGGAAAACTCCGGCGTGACAGCCTCGGGTGCGGCCAGTCTGCGCGAAAAACGGCTGACCAAACCTTTCAATTCTTGCAACTTTTTGGCCTGTTGCTAACAAGGTCTTGCAAAGCAGAAAACAAAGCATCACCATTTTGATCCGACTCCGTGATGACGTCACTTTCCTGCTCGACTTCTGCCAACAAACATTTGAGGCCATCCAAAAGACGTTCAGATTGGCTCACAGCTCCACACAACAAACCAGGAGAAGACAAAGGTGTCTGAGGAAAAATTGGCGCTCCATGTGAACCTTTCACCTTCTTGAGTCTGTGTTTGCGCAGCCTGTTGGCACCAAAACGACGTCTTCCCATCCAATGTGCTGCCCATGTTGTGCGACTCCGTCGCAAGAGCCGAAGCCACTGACGCCACCAATGCCGAGGCCCTCGGTCAAAAGGAAGCAGCGCAGGAAGGGAAGCATCAAAGGACGGAGCCAAAGGATAGCAATCCAGGGGACCAAAAAATTCGCCCTGCAAAAACCAGCACCAAAACGACAAGCGCCATACTTCCAAAAATTCAGACCAGCACATGAGGATGAAAAAGTCAAAGGGGACCGAACAAAAGCGCGAGTACCCCACTCGCCTTTACCTGATCGCCTTCAATGACTTTGCACCATCGTGATGAGCCCACCTCCGCAGCGTGGACGTGTCATTGCGGAGGCTTTCACATTCCTTGACCCTCAATCTTACCCCAGTACAGGAAATATAAACAAAAATGAAAAATAAAAGCAAATGGTAAAAGAGGGTCAACAACGAGAAAGCAATGATAAAAGCGGTTCAAAATATGATAATGTTTCGAAAACTTTGCAGACTTTCATATGTCTTGACCCCGAATCTTACCCCATACCGCCAAAAAAAATAATTAGAAATGTTCAAAAAGCAAAAAGAGCATTTAGAAAAAAGAGTGAATTTCTCAATTAAAAATGGAGAAAATCTGGAAAAACGAAGATGAAAATGATGACAATCTTTGTAATCTGATTGGCCTCAGTCTATGTCTGTAGGACCCTGAAGGATCTTCATAACTGTGGGCCCCCGGTCAAAGTTATATGCTTTGCGCTGGGCTGTTTGCTTTCCATTGCGTCTTCTGTCCTTCTGCACACTGCAATCTGAACTGCCCACAAATGCTTCCAATTCTTGCAGCAAATTTGTTGGCGCTCTATGTTGTTTCACTTACTGAAGGAACTCCTCGGCACTATTGGTGCCACATGGCTCTGCTTCATGTTCATACTCTGCAAGGCATCGTGACAAAATGTCAGCTGCCTACTTGCGTTTAGTTTGCCTGCTCCTCGCATGAGGCTCGGAAACATGTTAACTTTTCTTTCTTTGCAAAATTTTGGCACACACGAGGACGACACCTGCACCTAGGATGCGTGGCGTCTCTTTCCAATCTATCTGGCACGGCACATGCAATTGCTTCTCCACAACATGTGGACACAACCGCAGCAAGTCACAAAAGTCAAAACTGTCAGCACGCACTTGCTGATGTTTGCACAAAATACACAGCAAAGTACACATGCAAAAACTATCAACGGACTCATACAATACATGCAAGTATCTTCATTGTCATACGCGGCTAAACCAAAAGTACGAATAGCCCGGCTGAGGGCATTAAGAGGCAACAAAAGGCTTGGCAACAACTGACGTTTGCTTCTACCCGAATCAAACAAAGAAGCCTCAGAAAACTCACGGCTCAAAGCACGGCGAAAGGTGAGAGTTTCATCAACCGTGGGACGAGGCTCAACCAACACCTTAGGAAGGCTATGGGAATCCAAGGTTGCCAAAGTAATGGGTACATCAGATTTTTTCGCTGACATCCGATCCTGAACCTCACGCACTTCCCGGTCATCTTTGGCAAAAACAGCACAGGGCTCGACACTGACATGTTTGTGCCTAGCACTGGCAATGCGGCAGTCCCACCAATCACGGCACAACCGTTCCATCACATTCCTTGCAGGTTTGGCAGGACTACTTTTCCCGACCATTGCAGCAAAAACCTGAGCTGCCCAGTCTGCACTTGAACGAAGAAACTGGGCCTACCATGCTTAGGTTGCGGCTGCGACCTAGATTGTGGCTTCGATTTGGGTTGGGGCCTACTG
>OMLO01002221.1_pt1 | contig 15514 bp, 13 predicted proteins | sample 1674811 | NCBI WGS metagenome assembly OMLO01 (sample SAMN06265003, study PRJEB25207) | coral metagenome | isolation source: Coral host | place: Mexico:La Bocana,Puerto Morelos, Mexico | collected 2008-11-13 | reverse complement strand
TGTTGTTGTTGTTGTTGTTGTTGTTGTTGTTGTTGTTGTTGTTGTTGTTGTTGTTGTTGTTGTTGTTGTTGTTGTCCACTCTATTCTTCAGGTCCTGAGCGCCCGGGTTTTCGGACCCAGAGAAGTGGAACGCGTGCGGCAGCAAAGTTCTGAAGAAAAGGGTCGGTTGGTTTCTGTGAGACACGAAACTGAACCTGTTTGGTTATCAGGGATTGTGGGGGTTAACTACTAATTTGTCCATTTGATCACTTCTGCACAAGTGTCAGGAATTTGCATAGGTCTCAGGATTTAGCATCGGTATCAAGTAATATGTCCTATGTTTTGGGAACATTTATGAAGTCTTCGAATCTCTAGAGAACAGCATAGCCCCCACGTTCATCTATCCATCCCCTGGACTGAGATCAACAGCCAGCTGAATCGACAATTGAAGCGGCCCAAAGTGCGGCCACGTGGACCAGGCCAGCGGATAATCCTTTGGTGTTTTGTTCTCTATCCACGCTGTGGCAAAAGAAAAGACGTCCATCCGAGGCCATGTTTGAAGATACTGAATCAGTCAGAATGTATTGTGGTTTCCTGGTGTAGCTGCATCGTTTCTTGGGATGGGACAACTCCGATACATCCATCGCAATTCTGGACGGTTTCAGCAATGATTGTACCACTTTTGGTGGTTCCTTGGTTGTTGCCTTTGATGATTCCTGCAGGAAGCACCAGCAACCTCCGAGTTCCCACAGCTCTTGCTGAGCTAGAAAAGCGCAAGGAACTCAGTTTTTGACTTCAAAAAGGCCTGAGAGTGAAACAGCGAAACAGGAATCCAGTGCAAAGAGCAGACTTGTGACTTGAGCATGATGCGAGCAGTACGTGCAGAACACAAATTGGGGGGTTGAAGACATATCGATTTCTCTCCAAGGAAACGTGGACATGGTGCGGAACTTGAACATGCAAGAAGGAATACTGGCAGGAGAAGCGCAGGCAGAACTTGCAGATGATTGAACATGGCAAAGCTGAGGTGGTTGATGCCACGGAATAGCTGGTTGTGCATTGAGTCATGAGTCATCAGTAGCAACTGACTCTGTTTCCTTTCCATTTTGGGGCTATGAGAGTGTGAGCCATTTTGAGTTTGTCTTCAAATTGTGGACTCAGATGCTCGACATGGAAATATAACATGTAACATCATGTAACCAAGTCACCATGTCATCCTACAATGTCTCCAGGCACAAGCAGCTGCAGGCCTTCCAGGAAGATCGCGGGCGGTGCCCGTTGCAGAGCCCGCTGCAGAACCCGAACCGGGGCTGGGACCAGACAAGGAGCCAGAGGAGCGAGAGGAGCTTGAAGAGGAGGAACCGGAAGAACCACACGAAGCACGGATGGTGGAAGATGAAGCTGATGCGGGTGAAGCTGAAGTTGTGGATGAGGAGTCACCAGCTTCACCTGCGGAGGCGTGGCGTTTGGGTGAGTTTTTGGAGGGGCATCACGGCATCACCGTGTTTTGTGGAAGTTAGTTGAAGGTACCGGGCCTGGCACCCTTCACGCCATCGTCAGTGGCTCAGGATTTGGTTCAAGTAGCCTTTTTTCAGAGAAGTAGCCCCCAACCTGGTTCTTACATTCCACCAGCTGTACTCCTAGTTTTTGGAGACCGCATGTTAGGTAGGACTTTGTGCAACCAAAAGAGGCTGCAAACGGCTCTGAGATAAAAACTCAGCTTAGGCCGAATGGTGAGTCTGACTGGGAGGACTAGGGCAGCAAAACTGGCGGTTAGCAGGCAGATCTCAGAGTGCGAAGAGCCCGTGTTGCGAAAAAAAGGTTGCTGGTTGCTTCACCTCCGAATTGGAGCATCAATGAAGGTAGATGGGCAAGGTTTAGTTTAGCACCCAGAATTTGGACTTTCTCTCTTCCAGCAGTTGAGCTTGAAAGACCTCTGCATCCATTGTGACAATCAGTTGGCCTCATGTGCCTGATGTCATTATGACAGTTCCACACAGAGCATTTATTTGCAAATCTCAAGTTTTTGGTGTTTAAGACTGATGGATCACATTTTTCGGCTGCCAGCAGTAGCATTTCTTGGCCGTTAGCGGCAAGGGTGCTTTTTCTGACGCAAGTATGGTTCCTTGACTGCTCTTGAACAAGAGGTTTAGCGCATTTGTATTTACACCACTAGCCGCTAGCCATTTCAACACTTCTGTGGTGCATTGAATTTGAATACATCACACATATCATGTGAATATGAGAAGAACATGATATATACTCTACATATACAAATGATCCTAGCATACTACATATAATACGCATATTGATATTATGTATATATTATGTTACTTTACAGAAGAGAATGGTTGGTTGGGTAGGGACTTCTGTAGGATGAAGCAGTTGAGTGATGTTTGAATCTTGTGCCACTTTTGGCTCAAGATTCAACCATCCCTCTGATTTTTGTTCCGGGGGTTTGGTGTGAATGGCATCTCCTTTGCGACCTGTGGACTGGGAGCAGCTCAAGATCAAGGCGAAGGAGTGGTTGGCCCTCTTCCCTGGTGTGGTCAGTGCACCCACCAGGGAAGAGAGGTTGTTGAGCGCACAGGCTCGACCGTCGTTTGCGGTGACCCAGAAACCGCACAGAAGGAGGCATTGACTTGGGTGCCCAGCCTTGCCAGCTGTGTGGTTTGGTGACCCACAGCTGGTGTGAAAGCTGCTTTGAGCGGCCTTTCACTCCCATCTGCGAGGAGTGTGACTCCTTGCACTTGGTCTGTGACCAGTGTGAGGGTCACGGCCTGACTTGGGAGATTGGTCGAGCCAGGCACGAAGCTGAAAATCCAGAAGGTGGTTTGGAGGTGACAGGTTTTCATCTGGACAATGGCGAGTGGGTCGAGCTCGAAGTCCCCCTCCGCATCCCAGTTGAACCAGGACCCGATGGCGAGTTCATCATCCCAGAAGGTGCCATCCAAGAAGCGATCAGGGCGAGAGATGCCGGCCGCAACAGAGCCGATGGATCCAGAGCTGCGGGACATCATGATGGACCAGCCGGAGGGCGTCAATGAGTTCCTGAGGAAAGTGGGGGTCCAGACGTGTGCGGACATCCGGGGTCTTTGGAAGACCGCCAGGGAGTTTTGTGAGGAAGTTGAATCTTCCTTGTCCACCACGTTTGATCCCACGACGGCTTTCCAGGTGGCAAAGGCCTTTACTAGGGCCGTGCGGGTGGCTAACGAAGAGTTGGTGGGACATGTTGATTGCCTCGTCAGTGAACGGGCATCATCTCAGCGCTTGGTGCTGCGTGAAGGTCCTTGCGAACCACCACCTTCTACTTCGATCCCTGGCAAGGTTCGTCGGCTTCTTGCACTGGGTGTAGAACCGGCAGAACACAGATTGAACCCTGACACTGTGGCGGACCCAGCGGCGAAGGAAGCATCCGCAAAGAAGGCCAAGGTGGACCTGATCTTTCGTATCGCCATGGAAGACTTGGTGGACCTTAAAGAGTTGGGCCTGAGTTGGAATGCCTTGAGAGACCCTGTGAGGCTCCAAAGCACCAAGGAAGCGCTCACACAGTCTGCGTCCAGGTTGGGTGTGGCTCGCCTTACTACTTTGCTTTCATCTGTGAAGAGGTGGAAGCGCTACTGTTTGGAGAAGGACTACCCGATCCGTCATCCCACGGCATTGATGATGTCGGAGTTCCTTGCCATGGTGGGCCATGGGGGACCCACTGCAGCAGCGAGCATGTGGCATGCCCTGTTGTGGTGGTCTACCAGCTTTGGACTTGGCTGGCCGCTGGACCATTTTGCCTGCAAGCCGTACCGGTTTCATGCACCTCAACATCGTGCCACTCAAGCAGCCGAACTGGAGCCCTGGGAGTTTATAAACTTGGTGCAGCTCACTGTCTCTAGTCGGGGTACTAGGCAGGTGCTGCTCATGTTCCTCCTCCTGACCACGATCAGTTGCGTGCGGTATGAGCACTTGCAGAGGTCGGAGTTCAAATCCGACAAAGGTGAATGGTTGGAATTCTGGTGCCGTGAAGGCAAGGCGAGGAAGAAAGGAGCTCGGCCAGGCTATGGATGGGCTTGCCCCAACGTCATCTGGCGAGGCTGGCACTTAACCAAAGCGTTGGGGGAGTTCTTTCGTCATGAGAGCCTTAACTCTGGCTTTCTCTTCCCAGCCGTGGACTTGGAACCCGATGATCTCTGGGAGATCCATGAGGGGACCAAGTTCATCTTGAACCGACCCATGGCTCGGGGGCGTTTCTTGGAGATATTTCGTGGGGCCCTGACACAAGTCGGCACGAACCTCCAAGGTGCCCAATCGGCCCCTTTCAACCGTATGAGGCGGTTTATGCCAACGGCAGCCAACATGGCCAACTTCAGCGTCCCCGACTTGCAGGCGGTGGGCAACTGGCAGGAGATCCCTGAAGGTGGTCGGCAGGTTGGCGTGAAACCTCGCAACAATGTGGTTATGGGTCAGCACTACGCTGGCCAGCAGGTTCTGAGATCAGCGGCGGTGAAGAACACTTTGGTGAAGCGCATCCTGGGACTGTTTTATGAGAAACAAGCCTCGTTTGCTCTCACTGCCGATGGCCTCTTGGTTCGCGATGTTTGGTCCTGGGATGAGATGGCTGCCCTTCATGAGGAGACTGTGTGGCCCTTGGACGACCAGCGTGCACCTGCCCTTCCGCCTGAGCTCGAAGCGGTGGTGGCAGCTGCCAATGCGGGATCTCCAGCCGGGGAACCTGATGTGGACTTTGGTGATCAGTCTGGTGACGATCCATCGTCCAGTAGTGTGTCCCCTTCAGCCTCAGCCGGTGGAGATGATGCTGGCGAAGGCGGTTTCCTTCCCCTGGAAGATGCACCTGACACAGTGAAGTGGTTTAAACAGGGGCGAAAGCTCCATGTGATTTCGGGCATTGATGAGGCCGCAAGGCCAATTAGCTGGTGTAGGGATAAACCCTTTGCCCAGGAGCCGGCCCAAGAGGGGCAAGGCATTGCTCCACTCCGCCCTGAGGTTACCTGTGCCAAATGTTTGGCGGGGAGTGCACAAAGCGATTTTAGAATTCCACCGGTGATCCGAGTGTGAGAGTAAAAAACCCTGCATGTAGGGTGTGTGGCGGCCACCCCTCATACTGAGGTACCAGGTCATGTTTCATGTTTTGATGGTTTTGTTGTTTTTTCCATGAGTGTTTTCTTTCCCCCTTTTTACATGTCTCCCACCTTTGGCTGTGAAGTTGACCTCGTAGACCACATTCGGGTTTGCAGGTGCTCACGTGCGGTGTGGCAGTTTTTGGTGGCCCAAGCTTGTTTGGTTCCTTCCCCGTCGCTCTTGCCTGTCAGGTCCACTGCAATGGCGTCTGGCCCTATAGACGTGAGAGTTGACGACCGTGGTTTGCAGTGCTGCCTGGACAACGCCAATATCTTGCCGGAATGGAGAAAACCCTTCATTGAGCAGCACAAGCTCCGCCACATTAGACGATTACGTCTCGTCAACAGCAAGGATTGGGAGACTGAAGTTTTGGCCCTCGTCGAAGGAGTCAAGGAGTTGAAGGGCAACAGGATTGCCGGTGCTCGCTTCCGCAGTGCTTGGGAAGCTGGTAGTCAGGCCCTGAAGCAGGCTACCTTGGTCCAGCCTGTGGAGCAACCAGATGAACTCCTTCCCGACACGGTGGTGAACCAGCTCAGCCGCGACTTCGCCAAGAAATACAACCTCACCATCGACACTTGGTTGGAGCCTTGCGATACTTTACGCAGCCGCGTATATCGTGAGTGGAAAAAGCAAACCATGACAGTGTTGGATATTCGGCGGGTGAAATCTGTGATTTCCCAAGCCGTGCCCAAACAGCAGGACACTGTCACTTTGAGTGGTGGGGTGAGTTTGGAAATCGACAAGGAGGTCACAGTGGATGTTAAGACGGCCGTGGAGTACTACTGGAAGCTCCGCGTTCTGTGTAATGCGTGGGCATGGGCAGGTACTTTCCTGGTCCCCAACGAGGAGAAGAAGATGGTTCCCATGATGACCTTGGAGGCTGCCATGAACTATGCCGACACGGCCATGTTCGACTGCTTCACGTATGGCAGTGGGAGCCTTTATTGGTTCCGCAAGAACGACTTAGCCACCCGTGGACAGATGGCTACAGGTATACGCCGGGGGCTTCCAGCCGAAGTGGCCCTGAAGGAGGCAGTGCGGCACTTTCACCTTGAGTGGAGGGCCCCTGCTGCCCAACCAGCCCCGGTGCTTGAGGAAGTCTCCAGGAAGCGTGCAGCCGACCCCCCTCCAGTGGCGCCTGGTCAAGCTGACCCTGCAAAGCGTAGAGCCATCAAGGGCGATCGCATGCCGACAATCAGCATGATCAAGGGTGGGAAGGCTCTGTGTAAGCCGTTTAACGACGGCCGTGGTTGTACCACTCGTGGGTGCCAGGCGGTTCAAGCGTGTGACGTACGCCTCCCTTCTGGGAAGGGGTGTATGTGCACGTCCCACACTCGGATGACCCACCCTGCGGAGTAGGGACATCTCCCCCCAGGAACCGGGGGGTCCCAGCAGCCATCCTGTACTCCCTTGGAAGTGTCTGGGCACCTTCCATCGGAGCATCGGCAGGTGACCATGCAGGGGTCCTCGGTGCCTCAACGTCAGGTGGTGGTCTCTCCTGAAAAGCTTGCTGTCTCACCTGGGGTGGCCAGCATTGCAGCTCAGCTTGAAGCCGCTCGTCCACTAACATGGCGTGGCAAGGGAGACCTGTTCCAAGCTCCATGGATTCAACAGCGCTGTCCAGGTACATGGCTGATCATTGACCTTTGGTCGGGTGTTGGTGGCTTGCTCCTGGCGGCATTGAGCCTTGGCCTCCACTGCTATGCACTTTCTGCAGAAAGTGATGCAGCGGCTCGGCAGTGCTCAGCGTCCAACTTTCCTCACGCTGTCCACGTTTGCGATGTGGCCGACGTGACTGGTGAGATGTTTCGCCCCTTCTTGGCAAAAAGGAAGCCCCGTGGAATTCTCTTAGGCGGAGGGTCACCGTGTCAGGGTAACACCAGGCTTAACCGGGGCCGCCGGGGTTTGGGAGATCTGAGATCTCACCAACCTCAGCACTTGGTTCGCATCCGCAATGAACTTCGTGACCTCCCCGAGTGTGAAGGGGTTTCTATAGTGAGTCTTCTGGAAAACGTAGCCTCTATGCCGGATGATGTGGTTGCGCAGTACAATGAGTGGATGGAAGGTCATCCCGTCCGAGTGTCAGCAGGTCAGTGCGGTTGGGTACAGCGGAACCGCCTATATTGGTTGGTCAGCTCGGTTGGTGATGTGGCTTACTCAGCCAGCCAGGTGGCAGGGTGGTCGGTGACCCCCTCCCCGACAGGGCCCGCGGAGCTTACGTATGTTGGAGGGAAACCCATGCCAGCTCGCATCAACACCATGCAAGGGTTCAAGCCAATGTTCAATCCCCAAGATGTTATGGATAGCCAAGGTCAAGGGGCCATGTATCCTTTCACTCGGGAGTTTTACCACCCAGATGACTTGGTATCCCAATGCACCCCAGCTGCAGCCACCCGTTTTTATCAGGACGATCGACGTTTCCCAGCACCAGCCTATGAGGAAGGCTCCCTGTTTTGGCGTGGGGCCGACTGGAGAACTCCTCTTCCTATGGAGCGGTTGCAGATGATGGGGTGGCCAGCCGGTACAGTAGACCATGTGGAAGGACCGGCGTTGAAGAAGAGGCAAGTTCAGAACTCCTTCATCGGCAATGGCTTCCATCTCCCAACCTTGCTGGCGGTTTTGTGTTTCCTACCAGGCCTGATGGCTTCCAAAATCCCCCCAGTGGTGTTCGATCCCTCCGAGGCGAACCTGCGAGAAAGGCTCCTCGGCACGGTCTGGGAACCGGAGCGCTTGGAGGCTTTTCCAGGCCTTCTCACAGTCGAGGATTTGGTTTCTGGAATGTCTCAACAGCTTGACGCCTTCCAGATCCCGACGGCTCTTTGGAACCATGTGGGTCAACGTTTGCAAGCATGCCAGATCAAGGATCTCCAGGCGTACACGGCGTGGTGTCGAATGCGTGGCCTCGATTGGTCTATTTTGGGTCCTCAACCTATTCGAGGACGTGACCGAGCCAAACTCTTTGCTGGTTTGACTGGACAAAGGTATCCTGGAGATACATCACAGGGCTTGGATCACTTGCTTCCTCCTGGTCTGGGACCAGAGGAGCACTTGAAAGCAGCCAAGGACTTGCCAAGCCCCTTTCAGCCCCAGGCTTGGCCAGAGCAGGACACCGAGTTTGTGGTGAAGTGTATTGCTGTTTGGCGAGAACACCTTCCAGGCTACGCCAACGTTATGAGAAGGAGGTTGCGGGCAGTGGCCACTGCTCTTGCTCCGGTGGAGCGCCACCTAGACAGTTGGCGATGTCCATCATCCAAGAAGGTGGCATCTAGCAAGCGACCCGCTTTTGTGGCGGCCTTGGCAGTGCTCCTTCGGTGGCCGGACACATCCCTTGCCTCCCAACTCGTCTCCGGTTTTCCTATTATTGGCAGCATTGAGTCTAGCGGTTTGTTTCGACCGGTGACCAGTGCATCTTCGTGTGCATTCGATGAATGGGTTGGCCAAGCAGCAGTGCAAGCGGTGGACACCATCATCCAGTCACGACCTCCTCGTTTCTCAGAGGACATCCTGGCTACAACCTTGCAGGAAATTGAAAAAGGGTTCTGTAGCCCGCTACGGCCTCGCACCTGGTTCGACCAGTCCTACGGGCTGGGAAAGTGGCGGCCTATGGAGCGGTTTTTGATCCAGCAGCAGGATGGCAAGAAACGTGTGATTGACAACTGTCGGAAGACCCAGCACAATGGAGTGACCCACATGGAGGAGACCATCCACTGTGTGACCATCGACTTCGTGGCTTCTGTCTTGCGCAGTCTTGCTATGGCTTTGGATGTGAAAGACACCCAGCACTGGGCCGACCATCCGTGGTTTCTCCCCAGGCTGGGTACAGAGGACCTCCCAGATGCCTACCGAGGCCTCCCGGTTTGCAGTGAACACCTGCCCTATAGCGTGGTGAGTGTGTTCAATCATGCCACCAAGCAATGGGCTTTCACGCAGCTGTGGGGGTTGGCGTATGGATTGGAGTCTGCCGTGGTAGCCTTTAACAGGGTGCCCATGTTAGGTGTGGCAGCCTCACGACGTTGCCTCGGTGCTTTGTCAGCCTCCTATTTTGATGACCTCTTAGCTGTCGAAGTCTGTGCTACTTCTGACACCAGTCGTAGGGGCCTGCTTTGCGTTTTTGGCCTTATGGGTGCACCGCCTCAACCATCCAAGAGTTTCATTCCTATGGAGTATCGTCACTATCTTGGTACCTCTGTGCAGGTAGCAGATGTGATCCCTCTTGGCGTTGTCCGGTACCAACCCAAAAGTTCCACGAAATTTAAGGTGGCTCAGAAGATCCGTGATGCCCTGTCTACTGGGGCATTGGATCGAGATGGCGCTGGCAAGATGCGTGGTGATCTTCAGTGGTTCTTCAGTATGTGTTCCGGCTATGCAGGTAAATTAGCAGGGCCGTTGTTGACAGAGAAACAACGTGGTGATGACCCCTCCCTCAGTGGTGAGGCGCAACGCACGTTGCGAGTGTTGCTGAGCATTTTGCACAATGCCAGTCCTCGTGATGTGCACATCTTGGCTCAGCCTGCCAAACCGGTGCTTGTGTATTCGGACGCATCGTTCGAAGCCAACACCTTGCGGCTGGGATGGGTCATCTTTGCAGGCGACCAACAACCCTTTGGAGGATCATGTCTCATCCCAGAAGAGGAGATAGCAAAGTGGAAGGCCAGGCGCCAACAAATTTTCCCTGGTGAAAGCCTCTGCGGTTTGATTATCCCATTTTTCCACATTGAGCAGCTGGCTCAATGTGACGTGGTGTGGTTTGTGGATAACTGCGCTGCCGTGGCAGCATTGGTGAAATGTAGTTCTACTGAGGCCGACGTCCATACCATCGTGCAACACTCCCATTGGCTTCTACATCGCGCCGGCGTGAGAGTTTGGTACGAATGGATCGACAGTAAGAGCAACCTGAGTGACGGTTTGAGTCGTCTCGGGATTCAAGATCCATGGACGGCCAAGCAGAACTGGGTAGTCTTCGACTATCCTTTCCCTGACTCCCTGCGAGTCAATAGTTTCTTAGACGCCTTGGAGGCCTCCTTAGAGTCTGAACAGTGGGTGTATTAGAACTATGGGTGGTTGGATAGAGTCTGTGACCTAACCAAATTGATGTTGTGAATCGCACCCCCATCAGGTGGTTGGATCACACATACTTACCCATCGTATTTTTAATAACGATGGTTCAGACTCTTTAGGATGTTTACCTCAGGCTTTGGAACATTGCTCATGCAGTGCGGTCATGTGGAAAAGAATGAATGCTGCTTCCCCTTCGAAACCCTCAGCTTAACTGTTTCTGATAAAAAGGCACGGAAGGAGCACGAGAAGAAAAAGAACTCACAAACCACCTTTGAAGGTACAGTGGAACTTGGCAGTTGGGCTGACACCCTATTTGTGTGGTTTCCTGCTTCTTGGATGCCCCTTGTTGTGGGAGCTATCCGCAACAAGTCAAGTACTTGGCTCCGTGGTAACCATCTCCAGGGCACTGTTGCCCGTAATGATGGTCCCAATTCCATTCCTGACAATAGGGAAGTCAGCTACAAACTCAAGACATGGCATGTTGATAGACGAGGACAGAGCCCTACCCTGCATGCCAGAACAAATATTGACTGGCTCACCTTGGACTCTACATGTGTCACGCGAATGTTTCCACTACTCTATGATGGCATCCTTAGGGATGTTTTCAATCAAAAAGCTTCTATGGCGTGGCAACCGGCATCCACCAGCCGAATTGTAGTTAGCCTACTTCTCCCTGGCAGTATGTCAGCGGATGAATGGCTTGTCCTAGCCAGAAAAAAAGCGCCATATGTGGCCAATGCAGATGACAGCTCAGCTGGCAGCTCTGGACCTCCCGACTGCCAAGTTCATACAAAGAGAGCGTGGTCGCCTCAAGACCTCACTGGGCAAACTTGCGAAAACGGCTCTACACCCGGCATGCCACTGGCCTTGGAGGGGGGGAGCTGTACAACAGGCTGTTTTGCAATATTTATGATGGGAGCATGAAGTGGGGAGAGAACCCATACCAAGGGCCCTATGAAGAAGAAGTGAAGGCCCAGTGGGAAATGAATCGTCGAGAATGGTTCAGACAGAATGCCAGGTCTTTTGCAATTGATTCTTTCTCTATCACACTATAAGAGGATTGCTGACCGACCATGCCTAAAGCTCGTTCGGCTGCACACGTTGTCATCTCTTGAAGGTGGATTTGCAAATGGAACGATCGTGTCAAACACCCCTGCTTGACATTGAGTGAGTCACATTTCAATTCTGCTTCGGTCTTCTTCCTGCGTTGATGCGAAGTAAAACAATTCGTAATTAAACCTGACGCGAGGAGTATGTACGAGCTTGCCTGTTACTGGATACCTGTCTGTGCTTTTTGACGGAAGTACAATAATGCTTGGTCCTGTGTACAGGTCTTTCTATTTAGAAGGCAATGTCTGCTGTGATGAGGCAGATCTATTGCCTCACTTACATATCTCTTCGGTCAAACAGCTGTGACTCGGGCTGTTGGTTTGCTTTTTGCTGTGAAAAAAATACGCTGTTTGTCCATAAAATCCTCTGGTCTGAATGGATCGGGGGAGACAAAGGAAGCTTGGCCCATCCAACACGGATGCCCCAGGCTGCCAGAAGGGATTGTTATGGCTGCCGCGCAAAAAAAATTGCCCTCCAATCTTGGCACCTGGAGACTGTTGCCCCATCCGCTGCCAGCAGCCGTACGAGGGACAACCAACTATAGCCCATTGTCTTGCCAACAACACACGACCTTCCGGAGCTTTGAAGGGAAAATGCCCTAAAGGAGTTTCAACAAAAAGGTTGCAGGTACAGATTCTTCTGTTTTTCTTTATTTACCAATGACTAACAACCAGTTGCATACTTTTTCTGTTCTGGGACTTGGAAGATGATTTGTATCTGTATTAGCTCTGTTTTTGGTGTTCTTTGTCAGACTTGCCACTTTTTGTGCAGGAGAAACCACATGGACACGACCTAACACCTTTCATGTTTGTCCCGATCCAGCACGTGCCTGTGCTGATTGCGAAATCTTGAGGTTTTCCAGGAGTTTAGCTTGGAGATTTCGGTTTTTCTCGGGCAGATTCTGAGTTGAATTCCTGAAGATCCCCCATGGGCTGGAGATGCTCGGATGCCATGACCGTACGAGCATTGGACCGCGGTTCGTAGTTTCCGGCTCAATTTCTGCACTACATGGAACATAAGTCCTCGCCTGAGGCTCATTGAAGAACGAATGCCTACACTAAAAATGCATGCAAGTTGAACAATTCTTCCTTTACGCAAAGCAGTGGCATGTTTCAAAAAAAATGGGGACATTTTCATCCTTCATCCACCTCATCCCTTGGAATTTTGAGTTTTCCCAAACCTTCCTTGTCACTTCCAGCGCTAGCAGGCGCAGGCTCAAGAGTCGCTTAGCGTGGTAGACTTTTCAAGGAAGCCATGGAGTCAGTTGCGACAGCCACGTCTTCATTAGAAGAGCTGCAAACTGAAATTCCCAAAGAACTGTTGCGTGGTATATCTTTGGATCCTTAAATAAACAGCATCCAGCTGAATTGATTCACTTTTGAGATGTGTTTTTTCATTTTGTTGTTGTTCTGGCAGCCTGTTTTCTGCAGAATTGCCGGGGAGATTCATGTGTCAAATACAGCTCTAAGGATGTTTGTATGGGTGGCTTTGGCCGGAATATCGAACGACCAGAGCCTGGAATGTTCAAACTTGATCACCGGCTTTATCAACAAAGCAAGCAGATGAGCTCTTTTCACTCCTTCTTGAGTCATGATTGGGGCACCAGTCGCTGGTTGAAATTTATGTACCTTGGTCTTCAAGGTCGTTGGAGGTCCCCGGCCTCCCCACGTGTTGAGGTTTTCATGGAGGGTTAGCTGTGAAGATGCCACTGATCTATGTCACCCATGTCACCGTAGCCACTCTGAGGTCATTGATGGTCATTTACAATTCAAGAGCTGCCTTTGTGTGCTCCCTGCTGGTCACTTGGTGAATGGAAAGCAGTGAAGGCGTGTGAGCTCATGGGCCTTGGCTTTCTGCCGCGAGTTTCCCAGACCTGGTCGTTTTAGATCCGTTGGAAGTTCGAGTTGCTTTCCCTTAGGCTCTACCCTTTGGTCACCGAAGCACTGACTGACATTGACAGAACTTGACAGAATCGATTGGTAGGGCCACGGTAAACGGTAGTGACTCATGAATCCCACTCATATTACTTGGACCAGCACTTACACAATCCCAATGCAAAGAGGCACCTATCGGCCTTGAATCAAAGCATCATTACCTTTTCTACTTACTTCCAGATGTGATGTGGAGGACAGATGACAATGATCAATAATTTTTGGTTGTACGCATGTTACAACAACTTACAATCGTGTATACACAACATGTTAAATATATGTATATATATATATATATGTGTATATATACATACACACACATTATTAGAAGGTTCCACTGATTCGATACACCTGTCAGCAACCTAGGTGAGCCTTCTCGTCGGCATCTTGCGAGCTGGTGGGATCATTCCAGATGCACTTTGGGTGGAACTTTCTGCGCCTTTGCTGCTTTTGAACGGATGTCCATTTTTTTTGAAAACAGTGAGATGTGACACATAGTCTGTGGTCAGTGCTGGTGTTACCGGGGCAATGATTTCTACGTCTTGGAGGGTTCCAGGTGGGATGTGCAAAACAAAACGCCAAGGTCTACGCAGTGTTCCCTGTGGTGCTTTGTTTCTGGCAGCGGATCCGCACTCATATCTTGCGACATCCCATTCACGTGTTCTTCGACAAACTGTGTATCCCGCAGCATGATGAGGATTTGTCCCTGGGTGTATCGGCAAATTTTCTTTAATGGCTAGACTGTCGACGAGTAATTCGCACTTGATTTTAGAAGTGACATTTTTTTTTTAGAAGATTGTTTTGAAAGAGCACATCCATAAGTTCGGTAATCCAGCATGCGAAAAAAGCATTAATTACATGATATGGTCATATTGGACCACGCAATGAAAATCCTAAATTTGAGGGTTCAAACACAACTAGCCTGGAGAACAGGTGTTTGCTCTAAAGGGTTCGCTTGGCCGTTTTACGGATTTTTTGGTGTCAAAATTGCTTGGTGCAAATGTATGCAAAAGTCTTGTGGCGTAAAAGAGATTAGTTGGAAAGGTGTAGAGAACTTTGGCTGTGCAGGATTGTTCTTGCAAGCTTGTTTGGTGTAAAAGGGATCTGCTGTAAAGGGTTCTTGGTGCAGAAAAATTCGGTGTAGAAAGTTGTTTGGCGTGAAATGTTTCAAATGGGCAGCAGGTGTAGAGGGTTTTTGGTGTATATATAGAAGATCTCTAAGTGCCAGGTGTAAAAGGAATTTGGTGCAAGAGGTGTTTGTTGTGAAGACTTCTGGTGCAAAAGCCTTTTGGCGTAAAAAGTTTTCCTTGCAAGAAGGTCTGGTCCAAAAGTGCAAAAGGGAGCTGGTGTGCAAGGTTTCGGCTGTGAAAGGTTTCCGGTGTAAAATGTGTGTGGCAAATGTGTTTGGTGTCAAAGGTTTCGTTCTGAAAAGGATCAGACTTGATATAAAATGGATCCGGTGTGAAGGGGTCTGGCTTCGCTGGATCAAGAGTTGACAGGGCATAATATGGTATTCATGCTGACCAAGTCTACCCAGACATATTGATACAAGTACTTACAGAAAGCCGAAAACATTAAGCAATGTAACAAGATGATCATAAGTTTTACATGATTCCGTTGGCTTTTTATCATCTAGTTTGTACCATGTGAAGTCTTCATTTTGCTCCACTGCGGCAACAAAAGTGCTTGGAGTCACCAGTTGTTGCCGAGGAAACGACAAGCCGTCTTTGGCTTGGCAGGGTTTTTGGATCATGCAGAGCAACTGACCGTCATTTGGTCTCATCGCTATTTCAGCCGGCTGTGGTATCATGGCGACAATGTCAAAGGGCTTTGGGAGAGTGGCAGCCTGGGGGAATAGTTTGGAAATGATCTATTTAATATATTCCTCCCTATGGTTTCCTTTTGAGATGCGAAAGTCGTCCGAAATTCAGGGATCTCTGCAAATTGTCTTTCTGGAAAAGAGCACCAATTTTTTGCAGTCCGGCGAATACGCAGGATTTGTGCCATCTACTTTTGACTTACTACTGTTCATGGCTGAAATCCTGCACCAGTTGATAGGTAGTTTATCCCATTATTCACAAGGTTTTGTACATCCCAGGTGGTGCAGGATTTCTTTCATCAACAGCTAGTACCAGCTGTTTGTGGTCGCAAACAGATTCCACAAATACCAAATCAAGTGTTTCTCTCGCCATGATGGGCCTTAGGTGCACATATGAGATCAGCACCTTCCTGAGAGATCCGAAGCCAAAGCCAATCTTGGTGACCTTGTCTGAACACAAAATGCTGCAGATGCATCTTTCGCATTC
>OMLO01002220.1_pt1 | contig 15516 bp, 18 predicted proteins | sample 1674811 | NCBI WGS metagenome assembly OMLO01 (sample SAMN06265003, study PRJEB25207) | coral metagenome | isolation source: Coral host | place: Mexico:La Bocana,Puerto Morelos, Mexico | collected 2008-11-13 | reverse complement strand
AAGGTATCATCCATCATGGGTATGAACATGAAGATCTGGAAGTTTTCTTGGAGTATATAGAATGTATTTTATTATGATTCACATAGAACCTAAATGGCCTCTATTTTTGAATGTCAACCCTTCAAAACGAGGCCTTTTCCAAGCAAAACAATTGTCATTTAGGTTCTAGGTATAAGTATAGGGGTGAAATAAACCCCAGGAATACCCATATTTATTTTCGGCCATTTATCAGCAGTTATTTCATCCCATTTAAAACTGGTGACGGGGCCCACCTTGTGGTAATACGATTTTATTGATCTTCACCCGGACTTCTTTGGGCCCATGGCAGACATTTTTTTCTCATGTGGGTGGATGACCTCATCGACACACCAAAGCCAACCCCCCAAAAATGAGGTCTTCTTAAGGGATGATTAAGGGATCATTGAATCATGGTGGTTAACAATCCCTTAGCCATCATAAGGCCTTATTTCTTGGGCGGACTGGCATTGCCCTTAGATTTTCATGAATGTTCCAGCCAACCATGTTGGTTTAACAGAGTGTATCGGATGTATAGGCGTCGTTCCATCCATGCTTTTTTGAAGGCACACATTGAGACATCAGAGGTTGTAAAAAGGTACAACTCTGCTATCCACAATAGCCACACTCGTTGAATACACACCAAAAGATAAGTTGATATAGTTGACCATTGTTTTTATGTGTTACATTACATTAAAAGATAAATATAACAGCCAAATTGCATTGTAAGAATTGATATGATTTACTGAAATGATTTCACCAAAAGAATTTCTCCAAGTTTGTTCCATTTGTGTCCAAACTTGCTCTTTCCAGGTTGGATTCCTCTAAGGAGAGTCGTACAGCACAGGTGGCCTTCACCGAAAGTGGTTGGGGAAATGCATCGAAAAATGATTTTTGTTGGGGTCTGTACTCAAATTCTGGGAGTTCTTTAAAACAGAATGAAGGAATAATGATCCTTTTCCTCAAACTAACAAAAAAGCCTTTGAAAATAGGCCGAAACCACCCCAACAGGAAAGTGATATACTTTCCCATCATTTCTTCAGGTGCGATTTTTGTTTCCATCAGTTTTAGGGAAGTAAAGTAGACAGTTGACCCATAAAAATTACCCTGCCTGAAACAAAAAGAGAGCCCTCGAAATAGGCTATCCAAAAAGGCAATGTCATCTTGCAATCAGTGAGATTCAGGGGCTTTTGCTGTTAGTTGCGCAAGGTGGTTTCTGTCACCAGTCATAAATGGGGTGAAATATCTCCTGTAAATGGCCGAAAATCAATTGGTATTCCTGGGGTTATTTCACCCCTACTTATAGGACTGACAACAAACACCATGGTATTTCGAAGCCCCAAAAACGAAAACCAGGGTTGGTGTGGTTTCGTAGCTGCAGGTAGCATATGATGTAATTGCATAGAAGGCTATATCGATTCTACACATAGAAAGGGATATTGGAGGTGTGGAACTCCCACAGTGCTTGGACAGGAAAGTGAAGCGGCAGCGAATGGGACTACAAGCTCCTTTTGAAACAGGAGATTATAATGGAGTGTCCGAAGAACTACGGAATTTACACCGCCCCAACGCCAACCGCAACAGTGCGAAGAGCGCCGTACTACAAGTTAGAAGGGTACAGGCAATATCCCGCTATATGGAGCGTGAAGGGAATGACCCTATAGAGGAAACGGCAGGCTTTGTAGCTGAACTATCGGCCCAGTATGGGTGCGAAGCCTTCTTCAGGCACTTCTCTGGTTGGGACGCTTCATGGCGTACCCAACCGGAAATGTGGATGGCCGAACTGAGGGAGGAAGTCCAGAGAGCGACTTGGAAAGCCTGGCGGAAACAGCCGCGACCGATGAGTGGCGAGCAAACGGCAGAGGCATCTCCTTCAGAGCGATCTGCCCACATAGGTCAGTAGAAGGGAACAATTACTTTGACAACGCACAGTTGCATAGCCTGCTGACAGAAACGTTCTTCGCGCACCATCAAGGAAGAGCCTGGCCCAACCTTAACCCTACCAAAAGATAGATGGTACAGATACCAATTGGTACGTTAGCAAAGGGTCTTTCTAAACCAATATGTAGGGACTGCGCCGTCTTCTTTTCAATTACTGTGCATTGTTACATATATATATACCTGGAAGATCCTGGAGGCAGAAAAAAATGCCCAATCTGGGGTTAGTCGTTTTTTTCAGCCCATTCCCCAAAAAAATGCCGTCTATGAAAAAAAACGCCGAGGTCCAAAAATTTCTGCCTCCAGTGAATGTTCTATGTTCATGTGATCTTACTGGGGGTGATGATAATGCCATGATCGTGTTTGGATAATCCTGCTCAGAGCATACACACATCATACTTTACATCAAGTAGAGAGGTTCACAATTTATTCCAAAGTATTCCCTTTAGAGGAGGCAACACACACACAAACCTTGCATCTTCAACCTGAACCCATTCACTGTTTTTTTACCTTTTCTGAGCGCACTTGTCTCGATGTCTTTTGATCAGAGCACGTGTTTTTAGGAAATAGCGTTGCAACACCCTTCTTGAGATAGTTCTTGTTGCTACAGACCTTCCCAGCTTGCAAACTCTGCCAACGTGGTCTTCATTGCCCTCACAATTGAAAGCAACAGGGTTGATGACAAACTGAAACTGAGATGTTTGAAGTTCCCTGCGTAGTTGGAACGCTATGTGTTTCAACGCATGGTATTTTGGCTTCAAACTGAAACCTGCAATCTTCAGCGAAATTACTTCCCGCGCAAGCCAATGGTAGGACCTGCAGATTGTGATGATAAGCTGGCGAAGTCTTTCCCCACACGCTTTGGGCATGAAGAGTCCATGTTCTTGGTAGGTCTGCTGCAAGTCCAAAATGCTTCCCACTAGTTGGATCATGACCTTGAACATGTCTTTGTGATCTTGTTGAGCTCTAGGCACTGTTTGTAGTGTGATTGCCAAAAAAAACGGAGCCATTTCAGTAACAAAGTACTGTCTGATCCTTTGGAATTGGTCCACGGACTGCTAGATTTCCCCTTGATGTTGAAGAAGGATGTAGTAAAACTGCGAAGCCCTGGGCTTTTGTGCGAGCCACTACACCACAATCTGAAGAGCCCATGGGCTCGTTTCAGGCGAGCAGGAATTCCCATAGATTCACCGTCACTGAAATCAAAGTATTCAAGCCGAGCTAAAGTCACAATGATGCTGCCAACAACATCACGGTTGAACCCCACTTTCAGGATGTGAAAAGGGTCAATCTTCAATGAAAATTCAGGATGTTGTGAATCAAATGCTATGGAAGACAGCACAGGTGGATGTCCCCACGGACGAGCAGCAAAAAGCGTTTTGGACCATTCGGGTTCTTCATCAATTTCTTCAAAAGGATAAGCTTCAAGTCCCGCAAAACAATAGGAACACATCATGAGGTGACGGGTCCTGCCCATGTTGGCGTATGACCGCGTAAGTCCAACTGTTATATCCTTGTGAAATTTCAAATCTCCCTTCAGCCCAATAAAGACCCCATAGAAAACTTCCCCGTTCGCTCCACAAACGCCATGCTCAAAAAAGTCTTGAGCGTTTTCAGCCACAAGTTGCAAATGTTTGTCAAGAATGTGACTTTGCCCATCTTTGTACCAAGCGTGCGGTAGTCCAAAAACCAAATATCGTTTCAAGTAGCTGTGTCCTTTTGCATTGTGGGACATGCTCATTGTCACAGCGTCTTCAATGTGTTCAGTACTATTTGGTTTGAACAACCTCGGACCACCACAGCGTTCAACCTCCTTGAAGCAGCTACACACACTGTCCTCATGAGTTCTTAGCTCAAGACCAAATGGTGTTTCGAATGAAAAATCCATGAAGGTTGCCCTTTTTGGGCCTTTGCCCTCATCCCCATGTAACATGTAAGGGATGCATCTATCTAAATCATTTGAGTGCACCTGATACACTTGGTGGGTAGGGTGGTGGTTGCGAAATGCCTCCCAAATTTTTTGCAAACGAGGGCGTACTTCATTCCCATCTCCACCAACCAACAAGAATGGAGCCTTTCTCAAAAAGTATCCGCAGTAATCTGTCATACGGACCCAGTGTGTAGTGATTATGCCAGTTTCTGTTTCATGGTTGACCCCACGAATAGCTATGGGCAAAGAGAACCCCATACGATTGAATCGCCGGTGACAATCCCTCTCAGCGTTATCAGCTTTTCGGACATCAACCCGTTGTTTCTTTGTACAAGTTCGATTGGCACCAGCTCTAAGGGTCCGTTTCACATCCACTGCAGCGACCTTAGAATAAGGTAGGCAATTAGGCCATTGCAGAAGTAAACAGATAAACGGATTGCTTGGGAATAACTAACTTCGAAGGGAGAAGATCTAATGACTTGTTTTTAGCCCAACCATTGAATCTCCTGATCCTTTCAAGATTTAGGAAGTTTAGTAGACTGGGATGTTAATGTGGGGCAGTCAGCTTGCAGTATCATACATGGTGCTATGATAAGATCAAAATGAAAAGGTATAAGCTAATGAAAGATATATTTTTCAAAAAACGTGTAGAATACATGTTGAAGATCATAATCACATTCTAGAATATACGAGCCTAGAAAGCCAAGTCCCAAACTCCTTCGCCCAAAGTTTCAGCCATGTGCTCTGCAAGCTCATCGTCATCAGAGTCACCTGGCAATGATCCAGCTAAGGGTTGGGAAACCCATGATTTTGTTGGAGCATTCAATTTGACCACAGGCAAATGCATCATAATTATATATAATATATATATATATATCATATAAATAAAAAATCTAAAATATATAATATATTATCAATCGTTTTGGGAAAAACAGTTTATACATAAAAGGTGTATTGTGACTTAAGTTTTGCATGATCGATGGCCTTAGAGTTGGCACCAAGCAATTTGCAACCCCTCAAAGAGACATTTTCCATCCTCCCAAACTCATCCAGCGGCCATTCGATCTCACAAGTGTGTTGATAGCAGACTCCCCTAAAGGTCTGCAGAACACACTACTCAAAATTACTGCGCTGGACATGTGCCAAAAAGGAAATCCCAACCTAGCTTTTCAAAGTGACTCTATTATTTGCCCCTTTTCTTGGGTGGGCCCTGCTCAGTTTCAGTAGGGCGCTTGGCGGGAGCTTTGGCCGCTGTTTTCCCTTTGGGCTTAGGAACAGTAGCAGGCTTCACAGATGGCTGGACAAGCCTTAGCATGCCATGGATTTCCCAAAGTATCGTATCTACATTTCTGAAATCTGACTTTGTTTTGCAATCTTGATTTGGGGATGTAAGCTTTAGACTTGGCACGCTTCTCCAAGCAAAGGCCCGCCAAAGCCCTGGAATTGAAATACATGTAGGAGGTGAACCCCAATCCATTCAACCTCTGAATCCATTCAACCTCTTAAACTTGAAGCTTGCAGCTTCTCTGAGGTTTGTGCTCTTTCTTAGCCTTTTGGAAAAAGCCATTGAGGGATGCGTGCGTCCTTGGCAAAGTGCAGCTTGGCAGCGTTCAGGGGCGTCCAGGAAGAGAAAAGGTTTTTTCAACATGGGCCCAAACCTCTGGAAATCAAATTAAAAGAAAGAATTGACTTGCCCCCAAGAAATCACTGTATGTTTGGGATTTGTTGTTTGTAGGCTGAAGGAGAACTTGTAGAGAACAAAAATTTCACAACCTTTGGTTCAAGTGATGGTTCAGATCTACACCTGTAAATGAAATAATCAAACAAGAAACTCATTGGAAAATCCATTGGCAATTCCACTGCTATACGCATCATTCATCTCATTGTCAACAGCGGTCAGGGTGGTAATGGCCTCATTCAGCTTCTTCTTGATCCTTAAGTTGGCATCGATCAAGAGGCTACATGGGGTTCGATCAATCGTTAACAATAAGAAAACACCAGAAGGCCACAAAATTCAAACTAAAGGAGGACTACCCATCCCCAAAAGCTAAGACAAGTCTCATGGATTGGTTTGCAGTTAAATCACCACTGAACTTTTGCAGGCAGTCATTGAGTTTGCTAATGCGCTTCTGTAAGCACTTGGAAACTTTTGGGGCCATTTGTGGGGCTTTGGTTGGCTTCTCAATCTCTGGGAAGGAGAGTTGTTTCAGAATCTCCTGAGTGGCCTCATCAGACTGCGCCTGTTCAACCGCTTTTCTCGCCGCATCATCATCACCTGCATGCAGGTGGTGGGAAACCATCAACCATAAAGATTTTTAATGCGTTTGCTGGTTGGCATTGGGGAAGGGTACAGGCTATAAAGATCATACAACAAACAAACTAGCAGGCCTTCATCGGCTTCAGGGCATTCAGGGACATACCCCAAATTGGGCATTTCTGGTACATCCCCCTCACTGCATTCCTCCTCATGTTCAAACATCGTCTCCATCAAATCCCGGGTGGTTCTCCTCAAACAGAAGGGCAATGTACTTAGCATGGTATTTGAGGTGAAGCTACAAGCAAAACAAGATGTTTCTTAATGAACCTTTCCAGAGAGCATCAATCAGGCCAAGCATCTTGTGAGTACCTGATATCTTGATTTCCACCCAGTAGAGCTCACCCTCACCATACTTGGAAGTCCTTGTGGCGAGCCCCAGCCAAGGATAGGGAAGGGTACTATCATTTCTATAATCATCAAAAATGAGAACAGTACTTGTGACTCTTAACAGTATGTTGCTGAGTACCAGTCATTGTGTAACCTTTGCGAGCTGCACAATAGGCTTTGGCACCAGTGATCTTCTGCCTTGGGTTGCAGTAGCAGGGGAATAAGAACCGTTTAGTTCCACTACTAAGTGTACCCTATGGAAAAAGTGCTTGTACTACCCAGCTTCCTTAGTTAATCCGAGTTACTCACTCCAACCAGCATCAATCATGTCTTGTTCACTGTAAAATTCATGTTCGGTTTGCATGGACTTCTCTGAGATTTCCTGGTGGACCCGCTTCACCTTCTTGATGAATTTGTCCTACTAGCACTGTGAATGGGCAATCAGTTTACTTGGACCCCAAATTGAAATACCATTGCAAAAAACAATCTTTGGAAACCGCAATTTGTTGCAACCAGGGTTTCCCAAATCAAACTTGTTGGTGGTTGAATCATTGAAGAAACAAATATATATATATATATTATTGGTTTATTTGATTAAACTTAAAATACGATACATTATCAACATAGTCTTGTGTCAAGCGAACAAACAAACAAAGTTTCATCCCCAGTCCGGATCATATCCAGCTTTCTCAAACATCGACATGACCTGTGGTCTCGTTGTCAAATCCTTCCACTGATCAATCAACTCCTGTGGCACCTTGAGTGAACCCGAGGATGTTGGTGTCATTATACGTCGAAGGCGTTTGTCAACCGCACTTGGAGACAGTTGCTTTGGTGGCAAGATGGGCATGGTGGTTTGAGGAACATATCCTAGCAAACCTGTCACCGGTGCCACCGGTGCCTCGGTCTCTGCAAGATCTTGTGATGCCGCAAGTGGCACTTCAGGCTGTGACTCAGGGGGTGGGGATAGGTCTGAAGGCTGTGTCCCACCAGGAAAGAACTCTGGGTTGGTCGGCAAGCCATCCTGAGACTCCTGGGTTGGGATGGTTGAAGGATAGTGACTATGACAAGAGTGTTTTCTCTTGGTTTATGAAATCCAAGAAAAAGAACATTGTTGTTTGATTATATGAATATATTATCTTATTTGATTTTCCGTTCTATATATTTAACTTTAAAGGCTCGACAGTATAACATAAGAGGAAAATTACACAGAACCTCCCCAAGACCCAAAAGTAAATAGGTATAGGAATCCCCTATTCAACAAGGTATAGATCATGGGGTTGCTAGGGCCATTCAAGAGGCCCCACTGGAGACTTCTTGGACACATTATCTAAGACTTACCTTTCAAAGTTGGAAACTCTGTTCAGCTTCTTGGAGCGGAAAGTGTGTATTTGGCACGCCTTCCATAGTAAACAGTAGGAGCATGTTTGATGATGTACAACTAAACATGTATCGATAGTACAAGAAGTGAATTTTATTTACCAGAAACAAAACTATTTGGGTGCTCTCCAATTGGGCGCTATGTTTTGTTTCCAAAAAAAAGGCTTGATACCCACCAATGGAGAGATCCACTGATTTTGTCCTCCTACTTTATTTTTACAGGGTGTGAATTCCAGACCTACAGTTGATGGACAAAAGCCTGCGCCACATTGAGTTAAGGTGTCCGAAAATCATGTTTTAGTTAGATAGATAAAAAGAAATCGGACACCTCAATTCAATGTGGTGCAGGATTTTGTCCATCAACAGTACCCCAAAGCAACTGTTTCTTTTGTGGAATTGGTTTTGCATAAATCCCTAATGTAAACTCATCGAACCCCTCAGCGAGAGCACCTCATAAAGTGCAGTACCAACTCCACACCCCAAAAACAGTTTTGGTCTACTTAGTCATCTTACCAGCACAATCGTTAGGGTACTTTAGAACATGTAACATCTAAAGATGTATTCTTGCTTGCCAGCAAGAGTCAACTTCGATAACTGGCGTTTGACCAGCTTTCTCCCCACCAGATCCAACACCAGAAGCTGGGGTTTCGGGATCTTTCTGTGTCTCCGGAACCTCCTCACCACCACCGTTTTGGCCTTTTTCACCGCCTACAACTGCAGCAGTTGTGAAAGCCTCACGCAAGAACGGCCGGCAAATGGCCAAGCTGGTAAGTCAGAGTCAGTGATACCTATGGTCTTTATGATTTATACCTGTTTCTATGGAAGGTTCCGCTTACTAGACCCAAACCCACTTCAACAATGACCACAAAGAAAACAACAAGTCCTGCAGTCATTCATCCCCGAATAATTCATTAGTAAAGAAATTTCATACATTGTTTTAAGTATGGATTGGTTGTTTCCTTTGTGGCCTTGGAAAACAGTAAACATTTTCAAGTTGAAGACTAGCAACCTTCAGTTTCTCCAACTCAGCTTGCATCTCATCCATTAACGTGTCATTCTCAATCGACATCGTTGAGGAACGTAACAAACCAACACCCCGAACAAGAGTCGAAGAACTCAAGCTTTTGCTAACTTGGGAATTCAGACTCATCGAGCCGAAATTTTCTGAATGACTCCGGTTTGGAACATGTTTCAACTATTTCAGAAAAACATAGAATTTCCAAAAATAGGCTTCCGGGATTTTCCGCCCAAGTTCCGGGATTTTCCGCCCAAGTTCCGGGATTTTCCGCCCAAGTTCCGGGTAAAAACGCCTCCACCAAAAATGCTCCAAACTCAAAAAAAAAGACAACTGTCATGTTTTGTCATTCTGGTTTACCACCAAATAGTTCAAACACTTTTTTTCCGACATGAACGAAGTTGGCAGCCATTTTCCCCAAACATTGCGACTCCACAAGTCCTGATTGCTCAAATCTTCAACATCATGTCTCTAAATTCCTCCGGTATCTTCAGGAGGCAAGATTTCCTTACATATAGTAAAGCATCAAAAATTTTTGCATCCTCCCAAGCATCAGTAGTTGTCATCGATAAGATCAGATCTTGAAGGCTGATGTTCTTTTTCACCTCGAGAAAGTTGATACCCTATGAATCTCAAATTTTGGGGTAGAAGAACCTTGAATCAAATTCCTTGGCCCACAAAATTGATCTAAGTCACGTCCAACTTGCCCAGTTTCAGCTGAGGTTTCGTGCGATGGAACCAGTCACTGTGGAGCTTAACCATTCGTGCAGCAAATGAAGGCGTGTAAGTCCTGGGCATGGGGCACAGGGCAACACCAGGGAGAGTATCATTTTGAAATGCTACAGGATGAATTATTATAATGGACATTGTTAGTTGAAATCTTGGTGCAATCGCTCTTTCTAGTTGCAGTCAAAGTTCTGGCTATGCTTTAAAGCTTTTGTTCCTTTAAAGCGTACTCGGCCAGCTTTGTCCCGATAACGTTCTGTTGTGGGTGTCTTGACAGGGATGCGACTCTTGGATGGCAAAACCCCCCTATCAAAGACTGAAATGGCATAGGAAATCGACCAGAGTTTGGAACGTTTTGGGGAGAAGTGCTTCCAGTGGCCCATCCAAAACGATTGCCTGTACACCTCAGTTAGGACTTGGCGTGGCCAGTGGCAAAACATTTAACACCTTTCAACGACTCTAGGAAATACCTCAATAATCTTTGGTGACACTTCCAACTTGCCGATACCCAAATTCAGCTGTGCATTCGAAATACCCACCACCCTTGAAAGAACAAAACATGGAATTCTAACATGCTAAACAGTTTGGGTCTTTTGGTGTTGGGGTTGTGTTCAAAACAAAAAATGCGTCAAACCTGGTGAGGCACTGGAATCCCAACGTTTGAAAGAACATTCAGCATCCAAACCATTCTATCACGCTCCATGACAAGGGAAGACGATGGTTGCTCAAGAACTGGTACGCCACCACAACAAACAATCAAAACAAAAAGGAGTGCTGTCCTGACAGGGAGGTTTTGGGCAAATTGGTAAACGCACATGGTCTAGTCACCAGTTTCAAAATTTCACCATGGGTAAAATTCCGTTACAGAGAAAATATAGTCCTTGATGTCATGAGGTTAGATTTTGCAACACTCGGGGCAGTCTCATCCCCAAGCGGCAGAAGGATATCCCTCTGGCTGGTCCCCGAATTGATTACCACCCAGCTCGAACATAGGAGGCCAATTATGGCCGTGAGGCCACCAAACTTGCAACGAAGTATCGACAAGATCACGAGCCTTGGGTGGCCGATTCACTGACTTAGGTCACTTTAAGTCACCACCATTTCGTGAAACTACATTCAGTTTATCATGCTGATGCTACTTTACAAAACCATCTTCAGTAGCACTTTGAAGGTGACTCCAAAAAAGGCACTACGGTTGATTGCTAAGGGTCACTAGTCCAGCACAGCCAGTGATGTCCATAGAATTGTTTAGGGAACCTTTGCTTTCAATGGATGCCTTGTCGTAATCCCAATCATGTGCCTCGGCAGGGATTCCAAGCTGCCTGGCCAACCTGGTGATCCGAGCCTTTCCCGCAAATAGCTCAAGAATCTCCAGCGGTGGATTGTCAGCAGTGTCCACCGAAGTAAGCCAAGATGTCATCAAGACTAGCAAAACAAATCCCTCAGCTGATCATTGGAGAAACACTAGGTTGTTGGGTGCTGGTGGCTAGTTCAAGTTTACCACGAATCAAAACATAAGTATCTCTTTGCTGTCAAAAGACTCGGGGACATCCAAAAGTAATCAATCTTCGAAGAACCAGCTCAAGTTCATCAGGGGCCATGGTGGAGCCCAAGGACTATGGAACACTCCTTTTGAACATTTGATGGAACTGGCTGCGAATGGCGAATGCTATTTTGTTTGTCACTCAACTGCACCAAAAAAAACAACTTCCTGAACCCCCCTGAATCCTTCAAACATGCTAGGGAGACAAGCTTGGTAGCCTCGCTTAACAAATGCCACAGGAACAGGCATTCCAAAGAGTACCTGGACAATTCGAACATGTTCATGTTATCTTTTGTAGGCTCCCTTTGAGTAGAGCTATTGATCTTAAAGCAAAGTGTCCCATTAGCTGATTTTTTCATGCCACCGCTTTCAGATTTCGCATCGGATCTACAGTAGAGATCCCGCAGAGACAATGAGCTATCCCATGTGGAAACACACAGGCTCACCTTGCCCACCAAACACATGACAGAAGCTCACTCCTGTCACCCCAGGCCGACCATTGCGATCAGCAGCGAAAACACGTCAGAAGGATCAGTCCACATCCTGGATGATATGGCCTTGGCAAAGGACTTGGGAGAGAGATGTTGGACTGGATGAAGGAGGGGTAGGTACAGGTATTTCCAACCATTGTTTCTCCATTTCAACCAATAATGGTGTAGACAAGTTACACTTAACGTCATCATCATTAAGAAACAACTTTGCCCAGTCTGCCGCTTTGGCATCATTCACATCTTTGATGTCCATATCGCGAGCACGTTCAACACAAAAGCCGAAGAAGGGATCCTGGAACACAGTGGGGATGAACTACTACAAGTTATAGGGTCCAATGAACTTGTAGGAAATGTTTCTTTGTTTGTTCAGCTGTTAATAGCTCCCCGGTCCTCGTACTTACTGGGCGCTTTGAAGTTACCCTTAATCTCTCCATAGGCTTTCCGGGCACATTGCCAAACAGTTCGAAGAGGCTCCAATTTGGGGAGGTACCTTCTAGCAAAAGTCACAGTATCATTTTTCGTTCCTGTAGATTTCCTGCTCTTCTTGGCATCAAGGGAGACATCATCCTTCACCTTTCTCCTACGGGGTACATTCTCCTTCTCAGGTTCCTGATCTAGCTTCCCAACACGTGCCTTCTTGACAGTGGTAGGTTTGTCAGAGGCTTTCTGCCCACGTACCACCTTGGTCCCAGTGGCATGTGTTTTTTCTTCAGTCTTCCGTTTTCTGTTCTTGTCTGTCTTCTCTTGCTTAACAGGTTCCTCCTTAGTCGCCTTTTCCTTTGTCTTACTCTTCGCCTTTGCCTTCGCTTTTGCCTGTCCCTTCCCTTTTCCCCTGCCTCTTCCCCTACCTTTTCCTTTCTGTGTCACCTTCGCCTTTGCCTTGTTCCTCCTCTTCCGGTTCTGTTTGGTCTGACCTTCTTCTTCTTCGTCTTCCTCACTATCAGTCCCATTGCCCTGAATCTCAACCTTGGCATCTTGTTGTTGAGCTCGGGAAATGGGTTCAGCTCTACTAACCAATTCAGCAGCTGAGGGACTAGGAGGGCCTGATGAAGATTCAGCAACCCTTTGGTGATTGGAGCGAAGAAGGGATTCAACAGCATCATCGAGTTTCCCCCTGGAATTCACCAATGCAGTCTCAGCTTCCTCAGTAGGGTAACCCATTGAGACAATCGTGTCAACATCATGCTGCAAGATGCTAACTGGGCACTTGAAATTCCTGTCAAGACAACCTGGTAGTACGGGAGGCGAACGAAGAGACTCATCATGGTTGGGGTCTTTAACTACTTCCTCAATTGGCTCAACAACTTCTTCGCCGGTTTCGTTCATGGGTTCAACTTTGCTATCCCCAATGAGATCTGAAGGTAACTCACTTAGCTGGGATTGCAAGGGTTCTTGTCTGACCAATTGGGGCACAGGCTCAGTCAAATCATTCTGATTCTTTTCCCTTCCAGCAACCTCTGCATTCAACCTTTCCCGAATCATCTCACAAGCTTGGGTGGCTTCAAACTGTTGGGTTTCATCATTGGGCCCACTGGGACCTCCCCAACACTTTTGGCCAAGTAAAGCCACTCGCCGTTCCTTCATCTTTTGCCTTAGAACGAAACAGGCTTCCTAAAGACTATACTGGCTATAACTTATATTATATATTTTGAAAAATATTATGCTATATTAAACCTATGAAATCTAATATATATATATATATTGATCATATTATAATTTTATGTTCTATTCTTGGTATTTCAAACTATTATTACGACTTTTTTCTGGTCCGTAATTCTTCAAGTACAAGTGTGATAGGCAACAACTCCCATTCTGAATCGTTTTGATGTATGAAGTATCCAGTTTTTGACTTTCTCCAGTATCTTTGCGTTTGAGTGGAAAAAACATGAAATGTTTTGAAACCAGCCTAGTTGCTGCAAGAAGTTAATCCTTTGCTGTACCAAGTCCATCATCTCTGCGGTCACAGGTTTACCACTCACTGGCAATTCCAATTTGGGTGGTTCTGGGGATGTGAATGCTTCGAAATCCTCCTTAGGAGTCGGGGTCTTTCTCACCTCACCCCCAAGGGACCAACACAATCGCTCCTGAGATTCCACCAACGCTTGGTTCTCACTATTAGGGGGGTCAACAGCATCATAAGGATCACATTCAGTTTGCATCCCATCCCCTTCACCACCAGCAACACCAGGACCCGAGTCAGCATCATCGAGATCGGCGTTGTGATCCTGACTCTCGCTTGAATCGGCCTGGGAGCAAGAGCCACGTTGGCGAGGCTTGGGAGCGAAGTACTTGGTCAAGTACTCATAGATGGCTTGCAATTTTTTCTCCTTAGCTTGGGGTGGTTGAATGATGTTGAATGGTGAGGTTCAATCATCCTGGAAAAACATATATACACCACTAATAGGGTAGCTGTCTAACTTCAGTCTAACAGCAGATTCTTTACGATCAGGAAGATCAGATTGCAAAATTATAAAACTAAAAAAACTGTTGGGAGCCAATGGACCTTTCGTTTGTGACCATCATGTCTGCGAAAACACATTGTTACGAAAGCCCGAATCGCAACAGCATCGCAGTGGACTATGGAATCCTCAGTCCTCATCTTGAACTTCTCCCGAAACAGCAAAACCTGATGACTACCCCGAGCAATTATATGGAACTGGAGGTTGGGAATGAACAGATCCTGTAACATGATGAATCATGAAAAATCAATCATACCCCACCTCATGTTTGATTTGGGCGATGTTTAAAGTCTTGAGCTTGTCGAGCTGGGGGACCCACTTCTGGAGTACAATCAGGATAACATTGGAATTCAATCCCATGGAATGCATGTTGATAAGGCCTTTCTTCTTCAAAGAAGGCCACTTCAAGAGCTCCTTGCTCTCAAGTGCATAGTCACTGATCTCTTCATGTTTTTGTAAGAGTTTACTTAAGCCATCTAGGCTCAGGTCAGAAGCCATGCCCCAAATCAGCTTCCAAACCGATCAGCCCCAATGACGTGGTTTGACCAAAAAATGCTGCAAATGAGATAACATATAGTGTTTCGTTTTTAAATGAGAAATTGGATAGCTTCAGTGTCACTCTAATGAATTATGTTTGAAAGTTTTTTTCTGAATGACTGTTGCCAACTCGCACCAAACACGTGTTAGCAGAAAGAACCCACCCACTGATCCAACCAACCGGCTGAGGCAGCCGAGGGAGGGCACTGGGCGAGGTCGCAATCAGCCTCAACAGCGAGCAAAAAAAACGCGAGTTGGCCGGGAAGGGTTTCAGTGAATCGGGTTGTGTTGCTGAGAAAATGGCTGGATCAAGTGATGCTTCTGCAAAAGCCCCAGAAGTGCCTGGCAAAGCTCGTAAAAAAAGTGACCCCAAATTTGAACAACTATTTGATGTGATGGGCCCTTTGACCAAACAAGACAGGGAAGCCTATAGTCAAGAGATGCATCCAACTTGGTTTCACCATGTTTCACCTGCGAAGGGGACATAAACTTAAATTGGTTTTCAAAAGATAAAGTTGGGATGAACTCCCTCCCAATAAGAGTGGACATGACTGCGCATCACAGGGGCTATAATTATTTGGTGGTGACTCTACATGGGAGGTGTACAGCCCAATGAATCAGTTGCATAATGATCAAGCTGTTGCAAATTAGATTAACTACATTGCAGTCGAAACTCAAATTGAGGACGCACGATGCCACTGTTTTTCCCATCCAAAAAGTATCGCTGAGTGTCAGTGTCTAGACAATCCTACTTGCTACCGGCATCGCTAGGAGGTGTCTCAGCCTTCACATCTGGGGCCCCATCTTTCTTACCTCACAAGTAAAGTAAGGGGAACAG
>OMLO01002219.1_pt1 | contig 15520 bp, 7 predicted proteins | sample 1674811 | NCBI WGS metagenome assembly OMLO01 (sample SAMN06265003, study PRJEB25207) | coral metagenome | isolation source: Coral host | place: Mexico:La Bocana,Puerto Morelos, Mexico | collected 2008-11-13 | reverse complement strand
AGACTTTTATAAACTGCTTAATGTTAAAACTCACAACGAGGATCATACGGGTCCTCTGCGCTGGAGTAGAAATCTATCTATAAATAGCGACACTTGGAGTAAGATTTTTAAGTCATTGAAAAGTATCTGCAAGACGCTAAGCTCAAAGAGTTTCAATTTAAATTCATCCATAGGACTATAGTAACAAACAAAGAATTGTTTCGATTTGGTATTAAGCCTGACGACGAATGCCTGTATTGTGGAGATAAGGACTCCATCGAGCACATTCATCGAATGCCCTTTCACAAAGAGTTTTGTGCAAAGGGTTGTTCAATGGTTCAACCAAACAAAACTTATGTCAGATCCTTCCAACCATCGAGAAAGTATTGTTTGGCTATTTCTCTAGCGCATGCGATGCACGAATAAAAAGAAATTCAACTACACCACCTTAGCTATGCACCAATACATATATGCTAACAAAACCAATAGCAACTGAAAGCCATCTCCATCCATGAGTTTATTGACAAATTACTCTTCAAATATAAACTTGAAAATATTCATTAATAAGAACAAATCCAGGTAAAAGACTATCTCTTCTTTTCGAAATCTTGCCTATTAAGAGAACTGGGCAGCTTTCTGTTATTAAAATGGTTTTTTCATCTTTCACCGAAATTCCACATTTGACCAAAGTCTGGGCGTACGGGTGCGTCTTCAACACGTCCTCAGGATTCCACGGTGAATACCTCACCCTTGATGAGAACATCCTCTCCCTACTGTGCCTTGGACCCGATGAAGATCAGGCATTACAACTGATCAAAAAGATAACTCAACAACACCTTTTCATTATAGAATTAGTCAATCTTTATTAATCATGTAAATGGATATATGAAAGATCATACATTTGAACTGCGGAGAAAGATATGAATTTGTGATTGATCGTCGCAGTTACACACACAACTGAAGCAGTTGTGAAATTAAAGCCTGAGAAAAATCCAGGCCTGAACAGGATTTGAACCCATGACATCACAGGTTTTCATGGTTTCATATCAGTAATGTTAATTAAAACTGTTCAGAAATGTTTCTGTCTCTTCATCTCTCGGCTTCTTCGTCATCGGCTTGTTCGTTATCCGGTTTCTTTTCGGGCTCGAACAAACAGCTCTTGAATGCCTCTTCCGCTCTCTACTTAGGGGGAGTCTCCAATCACGTGTTTCAAGCAGCTCTAAAGCTTTCGTCCAATTTCAAAAGGTTGATGGACTTTGGACTCCTCGAAAACGGCTTTCACAATAGAAAACAGCAAAGCGGAAAAATGGCATCCGCACTGAAAAACTTCGGCACTTCTTCCTCCGGGTTCACTTCTTACTTCGGTTTCACTTCTTCCTCAAGCTTCGGCGTCGCACCGCACTCTTCTTGAATATCTGGAGCTATGATGTCTTTGCGTTCGTCAACACAAAAAAGTGTATCAAAAATACAAAATCAGTCGCTATTTGTCAAAAATCATCACGCTTCTCATTGAATTACAGGTCAACCAATCATTTTTCACTTCGTACAATTTCACGTCCGGTGTTTTTTTCCTTATTTGGGCACCAAAACCGGGTTTTCCGGTTTTTCATGGTCACGTGATTAATATTTTCACTTCTGACGTCATCATGCGCAAATTAGAAATGCTCCAATCTGATTGGTCGAGAGCCTGTCACGTGATATTTTCCTGCAATCTGATTGGTATGGCCCTATATGAGCCATCCTTTGTTCAGTTCAGTTCAGTTCAGTAGTTCAGTTCAGTTCAGTTCCATATCGTTGCTTAACAAGTTTAGGTAAATGAATAAAGGATGAAAGTTTCTAAAGAAACTCTGGTGCTGCGTCAGTGGGGGAAACAAGGTAATTTGGTTATATCAACTAAGTGGAAAATGTAAATTGGCCTCGTTTAACTCGTTACGGTACAAAGTTTAGGTAAAGCAGGGTTAATCAATCTCAACCACGTCAGAATAACAAAATCCACTAACGTCGGTGACAATTCGTCTTCCTCCTCAAGATCAGAACCGTGGTCGAACAAGGTGTGAGGTTTAATTAAACTGTCCTCCACAAAATCCATAAGACGCTGGAAAAGATCTTCCGGGCGCTCATCGGGGTTCAAATGAATGTCATCCAGGTGTAAAAAATGACCCCCAGTAGTCTGGAATCCGAAATGAAGCCACGACGACAAGGTGTAGAGAAGATTTTGTTTCCAACTTTCGAGGGAGGTACCACTGCTTGGGGGCTCTGTTAGAAGACATCGTGGCTTACGGAATAAGATGATATTGACAACCGACTCTTGGCTGCTCGGGAATCGCGACGAATCTGTCGATAAAGTGCGTTAGATCTGACGAGAACGTGACGATTCGAATCTTTTCCGCTGCCACCACGCCAGTAGTCAAAATGAACTAACACTTGGTCTCGATGCACCGTAGGCTTTAACTTTAATTCAAGCGAAAACTCCTGCTTGCAAGAACTAGTTACAATCAAGATACCGACGACCCACGACAGAACGCGCGGGCTTTTTTTATATGAATACGCCGCTGACCGACTACTGAACAACCAGCCGCTGGACAACCAGCCTACTGGCGCTGAATCCGACAATTTATTAACTTTAAAAATATTTGGCAATACTAATTACCTCACCGGAAATTATTAATTTGTTGTATTGAATGTATCATATCGATTAAAAGCACTCCGCTGATCCTTCAAACAGCAAAGAAAAGCCGCAAAGCCTTCACCTATCGCCTGTGCTACTTACATGTCTATCTAAACATGTACGTATGGAGCATATGTTCTTATTATGAGTTTCCCCGTGAAAGGAAATTTATCCTATACCGTGTAAACCAAAATGCACCCCTAAATCTTCTTTAAACAGCTAGAGTTAAAGCACTAAAGCACTCCACTGAACCTACAAATAGCAACTCCCAGAGTGCATTTCACCTGCACAGAGGGATAAAAAGTGCGCGACAAGAGCGCGACGGAGACAAGCGCGACGAAATCACTACCCAAAAGAACACAGCACGCCAGCATAAAGCGATGACGTCACTTCATACGCCATTGCTTAAAAAGTTAAAATACAGGAAATAACTCTGAGCTAAAAATGGCCAGGTTATATTAGAATAAATTTCCTTAGCGAAGCGCATTTAAAAGTACTTTAAAAGCACTTAGTCTTTCTCTTCTGAAGTACTCTGATAGTCAATACTTGACTATCAGAGTACTTCAGAAGAGAGAGACTAAAAAAATTAAGCGAAGGCACTAAGTGGAAAAACATACCAAGATATGGGACTAAGGTATGGACTCCGCTCGCGCGCGGGAGCTCCGCCATTGACATCAGGTGGATGAATTTGTTGTCAAATTAAAGCGAGTCTAGTAATTATGCATAGATTCAAAAGTCATTTCTTTGTTTAAAGTGCTACTGCGACGAAAATTCCGTATTTTCTTTTCCGGTTTTTCTTTCGGTAATTTCTTATTTAGACCCTAAGTTTCATGAATCGGCGAAATATTTTACAATCTAGCCACGCAATTCCCCTAAACAAGCACTAGAAAATCATACAATCACGTCCGCCATTGCTCGAACTACAAGCCTGAAGAGCCCGCGAAATTACTACAGCAGGTTTCTCTGTGACGTCATAGTCACAACACGTGATATAGCTAAAGAAATGCGAAGAAGGAAAATAGGGGAAAAGAAGCATGTCTTCGCGCTCGATTTCTCCTTCTCTTCCTTGCGATAATGACTCAGAATTGATATTCTTCTATGAATGAAGACGTTCCTGAAGTACTTGAAGGAGAATATAGAGCCGGTAGCGATCGAAGAAGAGGCCGCAGCTTTATATAACTTCTGCGGTTCGGGACATTTGTACATTTGCCGTTTTGTGTTCGGTCACTCGACCTTTTTTTGTCGCTTCACTCGTGTTTATTAAGGGCACTTCGTGTTGTGTTATAAGGAGGAATTTTAAGTGGAATTGAGCCTTTATCGTGTTATGGCAAAGTTCTATAGGTCTACTTGATTTCCGCTGTTATCTGCATGTCGCTTAGTGGAGTTTGACACCTCTGTAATTTGCCATGTGTTTATACATTGTTTTGGCTCGTTTGTATTTCAAGCTATGTTTTTAAGCAGTTTTTTAGTCTCCAAGTATTTGCTTTCAAGGGACAAATTATTACATTAACCGTGAAGATGTTGTTTACTTGCATTCTACGTTGTGACGCCGGGCCCGGCTGTGATTAGAACTGTTTGTAAGCACAGTAGTAGATTATCACGAATATCATATTTGTCCTAATACGTGTTTCTTCGGAGACGCCGTAGCTTTACTCTGAGTTCTGAAAAATTTCCGAACTCAAGCAAGTTGCAATTAGTGCACAGGGAACATAACCCGAACACAGTTAAGAAATGAAATAACAGCAGCACTCTGCGTAATTTACGACGGAATATATGCGCGGAGCGGCTGATCGGCGGATAGTTCAGTTTTTCGTCAAACAGTAGGAATGGATCCTGGTTCCAACCTTTTTACATTCCCTTCCATGTGGAACAACCTCTTAAAGCAATCCTCGTTAAAATGTTCCGAACAAACCATGAACCGGCCTTTAGGAGGATGCGATGAATTACTACAACCTTGGACAACACAGCGGCTCATAGTTCCGGAAGAACACGCCGAAAACAACAACTACTTAGTGGTTTTTCGGAGATCAAAATACATCAATTTTTCTCAACGAAAACTTCCACCCTGCATACTGAATTAGCCAGGTTTTTAGTGTTTTGGTTGTGACTATGACGTCAGTTCCGTTCTCGACCCAATCCTACTTTCAAACCCGGACTTTTCTAATTCGAGTAATCGCGGACGGTTTGAGCGCGAAATTACAGGGATATTTATCGGACTTCTCTTTGGAAGTTTAACTTAAGATTTGGCACAACTACTATTTGGGTGATGCAGTTTTGATATCTGGAGAGATTAGAAAAAGTATATTTTCGTCGCAGTAGCACTTTAAACACGTCTAATTCTGTGTTTATCCTTGGCTCAGTGCGTCTGGGTCCAGCTGACCGTCTGATTGTCCAGCATATAAATGTTCCTTCCTCCATTTAATTCTTCTATTCTGAAACCAAATCTTCACCTGAGTTTCGGAGAGATTTAATTCTCTGGCGAGACGCTCTCGTTCTGTACCAACAAGATACTGTTGCCGAACAAACGCTGACTCAAGTCGCTTTAACTGATCTGAAGTGAATATGGTTCGTTTACGTCGCTTCTTTGTTTCTGGTTTATCTCTCACCCCTGCCGCCAGGCTACCTGCCAAAAGAAATCGCTAGCTATATTTATTTATTTATTTATTTATTCAATTATTTATTTATTTATTTATTTATTTATTTATTTATGTATGTATTTAATATTAATTTACTCCATTCAGTTATAAAACGATGAGCAAAGGGAACAATAAATGATTTCTGCATATTTGAGCCAGAATACTTAAGCTAAAATTCCTCGTTAAAAATAAACCGTCGGTAACTTTTCAGTCAGATCAAGTGTTAAGATTAATTTTAAGCGCAGTAGCGCATCCTCCTGACTGAAGAGCACACAAAATTCCCCGTGATCGATCTCCATCAGAATCGAATTATTTAATTGCCTATGAAAACTAAGCTGTTCGAAGGACGAAAATTACTTTAACTACGTTTAAGACAATACTCAAGTCAATGGAGTCATTAACCTTACGGCATTAGAATCCTTCTGTGTTTGCAATTTGACAACTTGTCTTAAGCCTAGAAAATCCCGCATATTTATAAAACATTTACATATTGAGGAAAATGAGGTAGATTGTAGCAATATTCAGATTTCTTTTTTACGCTTCAAACGGTCTTCTTTGCGTTTGAAGATGTGTCACCAAGAGATCTTGGTGTCACTCAATTTAGTTGCAACGTATAAGACATGAAATATCACAGTTTTGTACGCAGTCGAAATGTTGGGAACTTCCAAAGTTACATACTTACGTAGCTCAAACTTACTTATCAGTGCCAATAGTTATCTGATTAAGCAGTTCCCACTAAATAAAGTATGGTTGCAAGAACCAGTTCTAAGTTTATCTTGTGAGAAGAGAACAAATGTAGCAAGATGTTTAGGAAGAAAACTCGGGATAGTTAGAAGTAAAAGTAAAGTAAAGCAACTATATTTTATACACGCTTTGTATTTAAAGCTACAAGCTTGTGGGGCCGTGTATATGAAACAAATACTAAATACAAATGGAACAGAAATTTATTAAGAATCCCAACTGGTGGGAGGCTGACCAGCTGGCTATTTACAAAGAGTGGAGGAGTTGAATTCGGGACCACCGAAGACAAATCCATCTAGTGGCAGGGAGCAGGATTACAAGTCCAGCGCCCAACCACTAGGCCACGCTTGCCTTGGGAAATTAAGCGACTTTAATTTAGAAGGATGTTTTGACTTTTTGGAGTAATTTTCAGAAGGTGTTTCTGTGATTTTACGTGATATTTATATCTAGCCCTGACTTGGCAAGTTACATTCTGCTTTGCATATTTTTCAGCCCAAAAATAACGCGATGTCATTCAGAGTTTAAGTGATTTGTCTCTTTCAGCAGCCGTCAGCGAGAAAATGACAATGTGCTAAAAACAATTGATTAGAAAGAACGCTTGCACTGGCAACGAAATAAATGTTGTAACAATTAACAACAAGAAACTGTGGGCGCGGCGGCAATTTAATATAGCATATTGAGATTATTCCAAATCTCTATTAATTAAATCTTCAAATTGAAGGGGGAAAATGTTTAATAATAAAGATATTTTAACAGGGAGCCCACATCACAAAAAGGTGGTTTTCAGTGGGGCCCTGCATAAAATAAATAATTTTCAAATAACAGTCTGAACAGATTTTCATTCCGCTTACTTTTTCTTAAAACAGATATGGAATCTATTTCTTCGCTTTCTTTCAGTTTCTAGAAACATTTTATGTACGATTTGCTTACAGTTTTGTTCCCTCCTAACACTGCCTTTTATGATCGCTTTGACTAAATATGGATATATTAACGAATAATTACCTGTAAAAAGTGTACTCAGAGAACAAAAAGCCGTAAAATTTAATTCAAATATATGAGAGGAAATCGCAAAGCTTATTGTTAATTGGACCGGGTACACAATAATTGAAATTTGTTCATTCCTCCAGGGTCGAAATAATCCCAGCCTTTTGGCTTTGAACATGGTTCACGAACAGCGTGACAAGAACGTATGTTAACATTCTAATTTGGCGGGAAAAAATGGCAAAGAGCAGCTTGCAAACGATGTTTTTAAGTTTTAAGTGTAGTTTGACTTACCTTGCTGTCTGTTGTGCGCTGTTTGACTGAACGGAAAAAACAGCTGCTGGCCCGGTACACAGTGAGTCGAAGGGACATAAAATCCTGCAGGCCTTGAGATAACACCGAATGCAGATGGAACAAACGCGGGACGCTCCGTTTTGGAGTATAGCCGTGGATCCCCTTGCATCTGTAACAGCGAACTGGCTTGTAACCGTAAGTGAGATTCGCTTGGTTTTTGGCATGTGCGAGAAGCCTGGCAAACATGAGCACTGTTTCTGTCCTCCATGCAGCTTGGATACGGACAAGAGCAGTAAGAGCGGAACGAAGACTGGTACACACTGCCCGGCTGCATTTTGAGCACGAAGGGTACCAGTTTACTTCTGTCCAACAAGTTGTGAATTAGTATTTTTATTCTCTTTAACGAGTGCTCTTTGAGTATCTAAGTGGAGGGTAATCGAGTAGCCGTATTTATCGAGTACCGTTGCCTGACAACTTGAAAGTTCTTACAAACACGCTAGCAACGTTTTTAATACAGTTATGAAAAAAAGGCGGCAAGGTACACCATTGAAGGCATTGACTTTAATAGCAAATTGTTTTAATGAAAACTATGAATGCATTAGTTCCCGGCAGCGATCTTGAACTATTCAGAAACGCGAACTGTTTCAAACACACACACACTTTGCGAGTGTGCACTCGAACAATTAAAAAATTTAATGTTTACTCTTTTTACCATCTTTGTCATAATTTTAATGTTTGTCCATATGCCTTGTCGCTGGGTTTAACATTGGCCATTAGTATAATGTCCCAATTTCTGCAATGGGACAAACTAATTAAACACCAAAGCGAAAGAAAAAATATGAAGTTAAGGTGAAAGTACTAAAGTGTCATCGTCTTATCTCATCGAATATACTTCAGCTATTAAGTTCCTGAAAGGAATCCCACGAGACAAACGAGGATATTATTTTAGGAAGCCCCAAAATGCTCGGGAAACTACTGAGATAGGTATTTTGGTCCTTATTCACGTCTGCTGGTCTCTTCACTTTGAAGTATGCCGGTAGTATAGTTTTAGGGACTTACATCTTACAAAGTTTAAGGCATGTTCGAATGGTCACTGACAAAGACAACACAAAGTTATTACCTCGTGTGGACAAAAAACACGAACTTTTTTCTTTTGTCATATAGATAACAAACGATCGCTTGTTTTATCTTTGTCACAGTTTTTTATTTTTGCTAGGTTCACGTTTTAGGTTTGAGTGAAACTTTTAGCACTTTTAGTCTTCATAGATGAATAATTTTCGGTGGCGCCTTATCACGTTCCGTTTACGTCTTCAACTCAACTTTATGAGTGTAATATTTCGAAAGCTCTCTGCATATACCGGCTCTTCTCTGAGTAAGAAGGTATTGAAAAAAATGAATCCGCCGAAAGCCTTTTGTTTTTCCCTTATCAACATGTTACGTATCACTTAGGGAGACAAGCGATTTAGCATTGTACAAGAAAATAATTACTTTTCTTTACGCGGTTATAAATTTCGTTTTGGTGATTAATGTACAAAATGAATTTCAGGTTTCTTTAATTAGGATATGGAGTGAGCATAAAGACTATCTAATTGCCAAACAAATTAGAAATCGTATCCTTATTCCGCTCGTTCGTTTGAGATAAACTTGATAAATATAACCTTGTAGTCAAAGAGAAACATTTTGTGTATTCAAATAAGGAAAAGAGTTCTGCTTAAAAACGAGAGAAGGTTGTTTTGGGCGAGAAAAAATCTAGACAGGTCGACGGTAGCCCGGGAGAGTTAAATTCTCTTAAAAGAATGTGTCATTGTGTACGACAATGGAAATAATGCATCTAAATGTTTCAATTATACCGTTCGAAAGTTTCACTAAGGTTGAAACTTCCAAAAAGACAAAAACCTTTCAGAATATACGATAACACGGCCTGTATAAAAGACAGGAACAAAGCTCTAACAATACGGGGATTCAAAACAAAGGAAAAATACATTCACTTAACACACCGCGTATTAAACTGATCTGACAAAACTGATTTTTAAGAGTTACAAAACAGAATAAAGCGAAAATAATATCACCGATAAGAAAAAGTGAAAATAAATATTCTGTGCGCTGAACATTAATTACATTAGCGTTTGGTGCGAAGTTTAATCAGCATTGTTACCTCAATCATTAAGCGAAATCTTGCTTTTCAATTCTACATTAAAGCGAACTAGGGCAGTTGCGTATCACACGGTATTCGAAATAATCGAATTGAATTGAACTAAATTGGCTGTCAAAACAAATAAGCTTGTGATTGAAAGTGACTGTCAAAAACGGTCTTAACCAAAATGGCGTTTCGCTCGGCATTTGAAATTTACCAATTCCAATTATATAACAAAAATACTATTTTTAACAGCAAGAAATATTTGATTATCACTTTCCTTTTTTCTTTGAAAATCCTGCTAGCAAAACAAAATGATATTTACTTGGATTCCGCTGTAAAAATCGCCCACTTGAGCTTTGCTTTCCAGTGAAGAAACGACCCCGCCATAAGTAAATCTCGTATTTCGAACTTCTTTAAATTATTTCCCTCAAATTTTATGTCAAAACCCTCCTCCCATAAAAAAAGATTCCCCAAAACCTTTACGACAGATATCAGTAAAAGTTCAACAATATTAATACATTCATCTGCATTTTTGCAGGCTGTTTTAAAGATTAATAAATGAAAAAACAATTTCTTTTCAGTCTGCCTCCTGATTAGTTCTTATTTCATGAAATCATTTCAGACGTCTGTCACGGATGTACGGTCTGAATGGTTTAACCAGGCGTCACAGAAATCATGACTTTTCGGTAAGCAATGAACACTATATGCAGTAATAAATTTGTTCTTGTTTGTCACCTAATGATTCAAGGTTTGTATTGAATTGTTTAGCAAGGGCAGCAGTCTCAGTGCATTCTCTGTAATAATTCAGTCTTACTCATTTACCGATACGAGGCTCTCCAACGAGAAGACACCGAGAAATGCAGAACTACTGGATGAAGTTTTGAAGTATCCGTAATCAGCCGAAGCCGAGTCTAGATTATTCTGAATACTCCGAAAACCAAATATAATTCGAGACCAACGAGGAAGACCTCCTGGCTAGCGAAAACCAAGTAAAAAATTTAAAAAAAACATCCCATTGAAGATATGTACGAACTACGTGTCCAGCAGCTGGAGTTTCCTCCACCAAAGTATATCATAATTACGTTGAAGAAAAAATGTGAACTCTGGTTTAAGTGGACACAACAAATATATGTTCTTGAGTTAAAATGAGTACCGTATTGGGCAAAAAAAAAAAGCAGGAGATCTGGAGGCCTTTCCTATGTGACAGGCGTCCTGCATACTGCTAGGATCAGCACTGTCGAATTCATCGTAAGTGGTGTAATTCAATGAAGATGGTGAATGTTAAGCTCGGTAATTAATGTGAAAGATGAATTGTTCAACATGACACGAGCGTGGGACAAAGAAAATATCCTAGTCCCCGACAGGAATCGAACCCATGACCTCCCGAACACATGGCGGGCGCTCTATCCACTGAGCTACGAGAAGTCAAGGCCATGTTACCCTACTTCGGTCGAAACGTCTGAAATCCTGTGTTTACAATATCTACTTTTTCGTCCATCTCAAGGTCAGCGGGATGTGAGAACCAGGCTTTTAATGTGAATGTAACTTGTGGAGTTTGTTGCTTTATTAGCTGTTACTCCTTGTGATGTCTAGGCAGATCAACGTACTGCTGCAGATAATTTTTCTTAGTCTAGCTTCCAAACCTCTAATATTTACGATATATAGTTTTCCAAAACAAGGCAAACCTAACAGAATTTTTCATGCTAATATGCAAGAATTAAATTGGCAAGCTCCTTGTAGATAAGCCAAGAAATGTAAGAAATATGAATAGCAGTGTTAACAGTAAATACATAAATAGTAGTGTGAATGTTAACGAGCTCATGCTAACGATGTCTAATAAAAATTTAATAGGAAATATATCACATGCAACGCTAAACAGGTCACATAAATGAACCTCTCAATATTCCAAATTGACTCATTTTAGTACTTTAAACTACTAAACTTCTAGCACGATAGACCTTTCATATCACAAAAGATTTGTATGCTGTGACACGACTAAATTTTACAACAATATTAATTTACAAATAATCAGTTGGCTTATTTAATTGCAACACTTGAGCTGTTTTGATTGTAACTTCAGATATCGCAATGATTTCGAACAAAAACTGTGTTATGTACACAGTACTTTATGGGTAAATATCTATAATCAACTTTAGAGGGAATAATTGTTGTGATAATATATATAACTCTCCGACTATTACCAAAGGGTAATTCCTTGGTGCCTGAAACACGATTATGTTAATGCACGCACATTCTTTTACAGTCGACAGTTAAGCCTCATTGCTAATGGTTCCCGCTGCTGCATCTTTTTTCTAATGAGCATTCAACATTTAACAGCGAATTTCATACGCACCAGTTCCTCGTTTATGTTGCATGGGCCTTCCGGTGCAGCCCAGTCGTCAAGCAATACAACCAAATGTTGGGACAAGCGATGGACAACTTTGGTCTTAAGTTTTTTGTTTACTATATGTTTAAGCCATTCTACTGCTTCGTGGTTCCAAACGTGAAAGGCAGGGCGAACATTCGCTAAGCTGAGCTTGACAGCTTGGGCAGGGAGGCCAAAGAATTCTTCTTTTGTGGACCTTATCTTGTCTGGTGTTACTAATTCACAGTTGCCAAAATCTACATATTGGACTACAATCTCCCCTGGCTTAGGGCATTCCAACACGCGTGCTCTGTACCACGTGTTATCCAAGGTGAAGAGTGCACAACACTCCTGGCCAGGGTTGGGCATGACATTAGGCACGGTTGTTGACATGCAGTGTTGGTTTATCTGCTTCATGAGCAAATTAAGTAGGTCGTGCGACTCAGCATAGACGATTTGTGCCCATATCTCCCCAGGATGTATAACCTCTGTTATAAGAACATCAAACTGATCTTCCTTTGGGACATTCATCTCAAGCCCTCGGTAAAAGTAGACTTCATGACTTCCAGCAAAGTTGTGTTGAATCAAATCTTGGTTGATGGAAATCCCATGCGGCTCCGGTCCAGATTTAACTTCAAACAACTTCAATCCCAGTTCTTTTCCAACCACGCTGTCAATCTCCGCAATAAAGCGCCCACCTGTTACGCGTCCTTTTAGGAAGTTCACAACATCTTGCGACCAAAAGGACTGTGGCTGGATACCTGTCAAAAAGCACTGCCTGGCTTGCAAGGGAAGTCGCGTGAACGCGGGGGTGATTCGTCTGATGGAGTCAACTGCAACTGAATCTTGGTTACCATAATCAACGAACGTTACCAACATCCTGGAATCTGAAAGTTGTTGTTCAACAACTGCACGATACCACATTCCGTCGTCAGTAAATCGAGCACAGCAAAGTTCCCCCAATTCTGGCTTATATGGGCTGTTACTAGCTGTAGAACAATGGGTATTCAACATTACTGACAACGCTGCAAGTCCCTCTTTATTTTCTTGACTCATAACTTGAATAAAGATTCTGTCGGGTTGTTGAACTTCACTTATAATGACCTCATAGGACATGTTCTGTGAAACATCCACCAGAGGAATAGCAGAAGCGTAAACCTGGTTGCTGCTGCTACAAATAGCTCCTAAGGGAGATTGCTTAGGAAGTTCAGCGCGTTTTCCTGAATACCCTCTTCCACCCAGCGGCTGCACGTGTTTCTTTGACGAGCTTGGTAAATCTTCCCACCGAGCAATACCTTGACTAACAAGAAACTGGCTCACTGTCTCTTGTTTGGGAGAGTTCGGAGGTGTTGCATCAATAACTAGAGACCCATTTCCCTTTCTTATCACGTTAACATTCACTCGGCTAAACAATGGAACTTGGGACAGTATTAATTCACGAGCAGCGTCAGACCATCCACTAGAATATGCAGGACGGATTCCAGACAACGAGCACTTTAAATCCTCCACGCGTGGAGGTGAGTTGGTGGAACCCTCTGAGAGCTGTTTTGAGCTCCCAAACTTTTCACGCCTTACAGCTTGAATAAAAAGTAGGTCTGGAGATACAACATTGGTTAGCATGGCATCAAAGGTATCAAGAACTTGAATCGACTGATAAGCTGCCTCAGACACATTTGACATAAGGTCTGCTTCCACACATAAAGTTCCAACACTGTTTGCGGACGGCGATTCGTCTTGTGGTCGAGAGAGATCTCTCTGGATTTGTCTGCGAGTTTCCCCACCTTGTCTATCGACTCTCGTCAACCTTTCAGCAAAGCCTTCATGCAGCAATAACTCACTGAGATAACGGGGGTGATCCTTTGAAATCATGAAATCAACAAACAGCATTCCGGGACGTTTACCTACCAACTTAGCACTTAGTCGTTGGAACATGGGAACATTTTCCTTGATAAGTTCCATTGCCTCATCTGCCCATCCAGGAGATTCCGGTTGAGTGATATTTGCTAATGAACATGGTAAGGCAAAGAAAGGAGAGGCAGTGAAATTATCCATAAGCGGCTGGATAGTAGATATCGGAAGTTTCTCAGTGTTTCCATAGTCAACATAATGCACCTGCACCAAACCGTCAGAGCATATTTCACTGACTAACGCACGGCACCAGTCGCTCGTTTTTGTAAAGTGCGCTGCACAAAGCTGGTTTGGTTGAGGCTCGAAAGAAGTCGGCTTTGATGAGTGATAGAATGTATTCAGGTCCTCGGAAAGTTTTTTTAAATTCTGGGCTGTGTCATAGTCTGCTACTTGTATGAAGAACACACCAGAATTTGTCACCTCGGTTACCATCACATCGAAAAGTGACCTGTCTTGAGGCAACCTAGCTGACTGAACTGCAGGTTGGTAGACAAGAGACTCCAATGGACTGACAATACATGGCGTATCTGAAATGTTAACCATCGCCCTTGCTAGCCGTTGATTAACCATTGCTTTACTGACACTTCCCCCCCTTTCCTTTGCTATGACGTCAAGAAAAAGCTTTCCTTTTTGTTTTCCAACCAAGCGCACACTGTATAGACTAAATAATGGAAGACGAGCTTTAATAAATGCCACTGCTTCATCAGACCAACCTGATCCATCACAAGAAGCAATATTTGCTAAAGAACATCTCAGTGCTGAGAATGGCAAGGCGTCAAAACTAAACTGTGGTAGGAGAGGTCGCACGCGAATCGGTGGAACCATTTCCGTGTTCCCATAATCAAGGTAATGCACATGAACAGAACCATTTATGGAAACTTCCTTGATAAAGGCCCGACACCAGTCTCCACTTTCAGCAAAGTAGGCTGCACATAGGCTCTTCTCGTGTGGAACAAAAGGGGAGTAACTCACGGCATTGTAATGTGAATTCATATCTTGGGTCAACTTAGCAACATTCTGCAACGATTCAGCAGTTCCAAGCTGACAGTAAATAAGCCCTGGAGACACTACCTCCGTGACCAGAACATCAAATCTGACATCCTGAGGCAATGTGGCTTGGATTGCTTGCTCAAACACAGTAGACTCTACCCCGTCTTCCTTACAAGAACTGGAGAAGACATTTCTTGCTGAAACCCCTGTGCAACCAGAACGTGGGGAGAGTGGATGTTGAGGGCTACATGGTGACCTTGCATGATCGTCCAATGGGCTCGTGCCTACTGCTGTAGCCACATCCTTTTGTTGCTGTGCTGCAAATTGTGGTCCTTTTTTCACATCAAATTGGTGCATACTTTTGTCCCTGGAAATGAATGCATCTGCTAGACCTGAAAGAAAAAACAAATGAAAGGATTTTATCAGTTTTCAACCTCAAGTTCCCTCACGGTGAGTGCCGTCTGTTTGCAACACAAAAAATGTAGCACTTTTAACGTGCAACAAAGCAATCAAATCAAACTGAAAATCAAAGGAGACCTATGGTCAAACTCGTGGAATAATTAACAGTCAGCGATCTTAAAAATTAGTTTGGTTTATTAGTTGACGAAATATCCGTGCCCGGGCTTACTATAAAATGGCTCGACACTAGAAAAATTCGGCGCAAACCGAATACTAAATATTCACATTACGAATTCCAACTGAAAGCCTCATTTAAACCTATTTAAAGTATTGGATGTCTCTATAGAAATGTCACGCGATCCTAAAAATTATTTCGGCTTTACATAAGACGAATTTACCGAGCTCGTGCAGAGCATCACATC
>OMLO01002217.1_pt1 | contig 15523 bp, 20 predicted proteins | sample 1674811 | NCBI WGS metagenome assembly OMLO01 (sample SAMN06265003, study PRJEB25207) | coral metagenome | isolation source: Coral host | place: Mexico:La Bocana,Puerto Morelos, Mexico | collected 2008-11-13 | reverse complement strand
GGGATCTCCAAACCACCAGTGACTTGAGATCCCATGATTCTTTGGGTAAATATAAAATCTAAAGATCGGATTTTTTGCATAATCTGTTAAAGACAAAGGGTAGATCATAATCTTATATAATTTTCGTAATCCCTTAAAGGCTACAAAGGGAAGTTTTTTCTAATCCCTAAATCCTGAGGCAACCAGGGTGGTGGTTTTTATGCGGAAAGGTCTAAACAGAATTGTCAATTTGCCAATTGTAGTATGTTTGGATTCCCATTTTCCGCCCAGCAACAGTGGAAAGTGAAGGAGTGAAGGTTAATAGGGAAAACCTGGAGCCTTTAAAATGTGATAATCCTGGTCACTAGCACCCACGGCAGGAGAGCACCCAAAAAAATGTATATACCATGGGAACCCACAACCTTCATTTTAGGCGGTTATAACCCATACATTGGGGGCTTCAGACCTTCATTTTTCATGGTTTTGGGGTCCAGGGTATTATACAATTTCAATATATAAGCAGTGTTCAAACCCCCTGCTACCTTCAGCATTGTACTGGGTTCATAGAGACCCTTAACGTAATCCAATTCTACTTGGTTAGTATTGCATCCCACATAAAAACTTCAAAAGCATTTTCGCAAATTCAACTGGTTACGCAATTCAACCGACCAGGAGCCTCATTTCTCGGAGGTGTGTCCCTTCGCTTGATAGCATCCCGGATGCGAAAAGTGATTTGGCATTTTGTTTTCAACAAAATATGAAACCAAAAAGTTTCGCAAAAGGGATGCTTTTTAGCAATATAGCAATATCACGCATGTGAAAAAAAACATGTTCTCCCAAATGGTGGTGGTGCGTCGAATGCTGATTTTCATCCCATGGAATCGTTCCTCCGTAAAAACTTTAAAACGTAACAAATCCAAGGAATAATCTGTCAGGTGGCTCAAGTTTATGCTTGGAGAAAGTTCTTTGGAACAAGACTCCAGTTGGAAATCTGTGCCTCATGAACGAATCGTGAAAAAGTTATGGGGCCCTAGATATGTTTGGGAGTTATTTGTTAGGGATGACAAACTAATTGGATTACAATTAATTATATAAGCCAATTTATACGGAAAGCTGCTTTTACCCAAGCTGTGCAATAGACATGTCAGAAAGGTCGTTTGTGTCTTTCTTACTGCTCATATTGTTCGGAACCACGTTCTTGTTGCTTGCCACTCACCCTCACCCTTTTTGTTGACTGTGGTCTATAAGTCAAGGATCAATAAGTAGCTTTGTAGGTAACAAACAGGTAAAATATCTTCGCATGCAACACCTGGCAAAAGTTGGGCCCCCACGTTGGTGGCTTGGTGCTTCGGGACACGGACGGGTAAACCGGTAAACCTTACCCCCCCATGCTGGAGTAGATAGATCGATGTAACATGTTTTTTTGTTAGCGAGCCTTTGAAATGGATCAAACGAGCTCCAGAACCATTATATAAACAAAAGATATGTGTGTATGAATGAGGCAAAATGTAGCATTCCCCTCCTTACAAGTTAATAAGGTGTCACTATTGATACAAATGATTATGATTGATACTATATTGATGAATTGCAAATGTATCATTTGCCCTGAACACTTGCCACTGTCCAGTGGCAGTGTTCTGACTATTCTAGAAGCAACACCACTGTTCAGTGGCAGTGCTCTAGAATCTCCATGTGAAAGGGCAGAAGCTGTCCAGCTTCTCATACCTTTGTGTGCCCGGCCCCGCAGTGGTTCTCAAGATCTATCAGTGAAAAAGAGCATGTGGTAGCATTTTTTCCGCTTTATTAGAACCATTTGTTTGAGTTTTTTTATTTCAATAGATTCAGGGAAATCTAGCAACTGTGGCCCGAAAGCATGCAGTAAACAAATCATCCTCTTGGCCATTTTCCACCATTCGCATGTTGATCCTCCACCGGCATTGGTGCTCTGTTTTCTGTGTGGGCCCCAGGGTTTCTTACAATGGCCTACTGTTACTTCAACACTTGCACAACATGCAGCCCTTCCCAGGTTTCAACTTGATGGAAGATATGCTGCAGCTGCCAAGGCCAGGGAGCGTGACAATCGCCCAGATACAAATGTTATTATTATAATTAAAATGTCTGGCTTGGGAAGGTTGCCCTTCGAAATGGCCGGGCTTTGTCTATGAAGCTTGGCATGGGATAGACTGGGTTTGCAGTTGGGCAGGTGGGAGGCATATTGCATCTTGGTGGTTTCATGTCATGGCCCGTTATCATCAGAATCAACTAGAGTATAATAATATTAAAGTAAATTATGTAACTTCATGATCAGCTTCTGCGTGCCCTGTACAGATTTTTGGCCTGAGCCGCCGGTATCTTTTGAGAGAAGCGTTAGCTGAAAGACAGACTTCACACATTTTTTTTGCGAAAAGCATGTTTGACATTAATAAATGGGGGTGCAGTTTGAGGTGCATGTGAGGTGCGTTTGAGCCTAAATATTATTATTTTCAGTTCATGATGCCCGTGATTGGCAGTCCATTTTTTAATGGTCCAGTTGGTTGAGGTGCGTTTCAGGTGCATTTGAGGTGCGTTTGAGCCTATTTAAAAGGGCATGTTCTCACTATACCCGTTCGTGTTTTAAGGGTCCAGTTGGTTGAGGTGCATTTGAGGTGCGTTTGAGCCTATTTTCAGGGCATGTTCACTATACCCAATTTTGGTCCAGTTGGTTGAGGTGCATTTGAGGTGCGTTTGAGCCTATTTTATTATACCGTCTTTTAAGGGTCCAGTTGGTTGAGGTGCGTTTGAGGTGCATTTGAGGTGCGTTTGAGCCTATTTAAAGGCATGTTCACTTTAAGGGTCCAGTTGTTGAGGTGCATTTGAGCCTATTTGAATTTTAAAAAGGCATGTTCACTATACCCGTTTTTTAAGGGTCCAGTTGGTTGAGGTGCGTTTGAACATTATGCCCTTTATTTGGTCCAGTTGGTTAGGTGCGTTTGAGCCTCATTATCAAAGCGCATGTGGTTAACTTGCGTTTGAGGTGCGTTTGAGCCTATTTATTCAAAATCAGGTTATATAATAATATATAGCCGCTGTTTGGGGTGGAGTTGGTTAAGGTGCCATTTGAGGTGCGTTTGAGCCGTATCTCCATACGTTCTTTAAGCTGGAGGTGCATTTCAACCTAAGTAATTGTGCATTACTACACCTATAATAGGCTCAAACGCACCTCAAACGCACCTTACACCCCAAAGAACTTAATGAAAGATGCACCTAAATTGGGCTCAAACGCACCTCAAATGCACCTCAACCGGGGTAACCTCAAAAGCACCAAAATTTATGGATGTAAATATTGGGGGTGCAGTTGATTGAGGTGCATTTGAGGTGCGTTTGAGCCTTTTCGCGTGGATGTGCTGTTATTTAGAGTCCAGTTGGTTAGGTGCGTGTGGGATTTGAGGTGCATTTGAGGTGTGTTTGAGCCTATTTAGGTTCATGTTCACTATACCGGTGATGATTGGCGGTGTGGTTGACTGAGGTGCGCTTGAGGTGCGTTTGAATTGAGCCTTTAAATTTAGTAACCGTATGTTCATATTCCCGTAATTGGTGGTGCAGTTGGTTCAGGTGCGTTTGAGGTGCATTTGAGGTGCGTTTGAGCCTGTTTAGGTTCATGTTCACTATTGGGGGTGTGGTTGATTGAGGTGCGCTTGAGGTGCGTTCCTTTAGTAACCGTATGTTCATATTCCCGTAATTGGTGGTGCAGTTGGGTTCAGGTGCATTTGAGGTGCGTTTGAGCCTGTTTAGGTCCATGTTCATTAAATTAGAACATTATTATTTAATTTGAAGTTGATGAAACAACAGAAGGTATCCGAATCCAGCAATGCTTCTCTCAAGTCACCGTGCCAGTTATTTAAGATGCTTGCGCAGTTGTTAATATGTCTAGTGATGTTCTTTAGTTCTCAAATCATTCAAGCATTTGCCATTTGTTGCTGATCAGCCTCAACTACTGACCTTGTTTTCGGCAACTGCGTCTCACAAATGGTTTGCCCATTTCATTAATAATTAATTCAACCGTCGTGCAACAAAACTGCAAAGCAGTCCAGCAAGACCTTGTTGCTTAACAAGGCTGGTGAGGTTGCTGTCCAGCAGCTTCGCACACATGCTTCTGCAAAGGAGCCATCATCCGTGAGGTTGTTATCCAACCACTTCACAGAAATATGAAAGGCTTCTGTCAAGAAGCCATTGACAAGGTTGCTGTCCAGCAGCTTCAAACAAAGGCTTCAAGTCAAGATGCCAACAACAAGGTTGATATCCAGCAGCTTCGCACAAAGGCTTCTGTCAAGAAGCCATCGACGAGGTTGCTGCCCAGCAGCTTCACACAATTAAAGGCTTTTGACTTTTGCCAAGAAGCCTTTGACGAGGTTACTGCCCAGCAGCTTCACGCAAATAAATTGCCAAGAAGCCCAGCAGCTTCAAACAAAGGCTTCTGTCAAGAAGCCATCGATGAGGTTGCTGTCCAGCAGCTTCAAACAAAGGCTCTGTCAAGAAGCCATCGACAAGGTTGCTGTACAGCAGGCTTCTGTCAAGACGCCATCAATAAGGTTGCTATCCAGCAGCTTCGCACAAAGGCTTCTGTCAAGAAGCCATCGACGAGGTTGCTGCCCAGCAGCTTTCCACAAATGGCTTTTGCCAAAAAAGCCTTTGATGAGGTTACTGCCCAGCAGCTTCAAACAAAGGCTTCTGTCAAGAAGCCATCGAAGAGGTTGCTGTCCAGCAGCTTTGACAAGGCTTCCGTCAAGAAGCCATCGACAAGGTTGCTGTACAGCAGCTTTAAAACAAACGCTGCTGTCAAGAAGCTGTCGACGAGTTTGCTGCCCCAGGGGTCGTGTCAAACAAAGGCTTCTGTCAAGAAGCCATCGTTTCATGGTACTGTCCAGCACCAAAATTTCGTAAGCCTTCTTTTTCAAAGCTGCTGTCAAGCATTGGAGTACTGATTTGAGTTTCACACCTTTTTTCGCTGCATCTAGGAACCAAGCCTGCTGTCAAGCAACGCGGTGCTTCCTGCCACAGCTGTTCATCAGCTGGCCGCAGCATGCATTCCTCGTTGGACCATCGCATTGCTGCGCAGCAATGGGTTTCATTCGCAGCCAAGTAGGTTTTAATATTTAAATGCTGCGTGTCGTTTTGCTGTCCAGCATTACTTTTCAATGAGAGCTGCTGCTCAGCGGAGGCCCGGGTTGTTGGTCAGCAGCCTGGTGACATCTCTCATACCTTGGAATCAGCAGGGCGCTGTCCGGCCCCAGCAAGCTTGATCTAACTTAATTCATTCTTGAGCTGTTGAAGCTTCATGCTGGTCAGCATGAGGGTTCCAGATCCCTTTTTAAAGCTTTTGCTGCTGTGCAGCAATGTTGACTAAAATTTAACAACTGTCAAGAACCTTAGTATTGTGGCGCTGTGCAGCGCTGCTATATACTTGATGACAGGCAATGCTGTGCAGCAATGCAACTGATATTATTAAAGCAATATAGCTACCTGCTTTCCAGCAGTTGCATCAAATTAATTTGAAGCGGCGTTCTGTTGGCTTTAGGTGCTGTCAAGCATTTCAGTGCTTCAGGCCGTCCGGCAGCAAAGAAGCCACTGGTGAAGCCATAGATTTTAATGGTACTGTCCGACCAGCACCGACATGTTTGAGCTTTCATTGCTGTGCGGCAATGATGTTTTTCTTTTCAAAGCTGCTGTCCAGCATTTGCAATACCTGCTGACTTGCGGCCTTGGCTTCCGAGCTGTCAAGCTTTTGGGGCCAATGCTGCTGCATGCTGCTGCTTCGATTTGCGGAGGCAGCTGTTCAGCAGTGCCATCGGTTGAAGGCGCTTGACGCTGCTGTCCAGCAGCTTCAAAGGCTTCTGTCAAGGAGCTGTCATTGATTCGGGCGCTGCTGTCGAGCACCAACATGCTTGAACCTTTTTTTTCAAAGGTGCTGTCCAGCCCCATTTGGATTGCCTGCTGCTGCCGTTTGAAAGAAGGTGTCAGTTCTGTCTGACAGTTTCAATGTGGTGGCAATTATTTCCCTGCCTCCAGGCTGCTGTTCAGTGGCTGCTTGCTGCCAAGCAGCTTCCTTGAGGCTGTTCGGCAGGAAGATGTCAGATTCTGACAACTTCAACTTCAGCCGATTTGTTTGTCAAGCAGCGCCATGCTTGCACATTGGATTTCCCGGCTTCTGTCATGAACTGTCAGGAAACAGCTTGGTTGGGGCTGTCCAGCTCCGCCATGCTTCATCACCGCGCTGATGTGCAGCAATGCCATTAGTAGCATCTGCTTTCTGCTGGTCGCATCAAATTTGTTCGTTGATGATCTGAACCCCCGTCCAGCGGAGTTAGCTGTTAATAATAATTTGTCAAGCAGGTTTCAGATTCATTGCCAGACCATGAGAAGCCAATAAACTTGTCCTTACTGTCAAAACTGTTGTGGCTTTGGGCCCCAAGCTGCTCATGGCCCATGGCTGTCCAGCGCTACGTTTTTCCGCATTGCTGCACCACAGCCTAGCTGCTGGTGTATTTATTGCCGCTGTTTAATTAGTGTGCACGCCAGAAGCTGATCAATTACATTAAATCGTAGTTGACCACTTATTATTAAGGTCTGATGAATCATGATTGATGTGAAGTATATTTTATTTCTCGTTTGGTTCAAAAATTTATGTGATAATAGCTGCCCCATCTCAGGGTTTGGTGGATCCCTACTCGCCGCATGCAGCCTGGCTCAATTGACAAGCGATTGTCGCAGTCATGGCCACATCAGCAATGACAACGACCATGACAGCATCATTCAGGAGATTTGTCAGACCATCAACCATGACACTAGCGAATGACAGCATCATTCAGACAATCAACCGTGACAATAGCTCATCACAGCATCATCGAGGAGATTTGTCAAGACCATCAACCACAACAAAGCTAATGACAGCATCAAATTAGGAGATTCTCTGTCAAGACCATCAAACACGACAATAAGACAGCAATCATTCAACATCAACCAAGACAATGCCAATGACATCATCATTCAGGAGATCTGTCAAGACCATCATCAGCCAGGACACTAGCAAAAGGCATCTTGAACAAACATAATATTATCCAGTACTCAATTCGCAAGAATGAATCATGAATTAATCATTCGAACCAAGGGATAATCAATATGAAATTTCTTTTTACCCCTTGCGGACCTAGCCATGGGAAAGACTGGCAATGGCAACCGAGGTGGCAAAGGAGGTGGCAAAGGAGGTGGCAGAGGAGGTGGAGGCGCCAAAGGAAGTGGCAATGCCAATGCCAATTCCAATGCTGCTCCAGCAGCCTCAGCAGAAGCAGCGGACGGAGATGAGAATGAAGAAGGGACTGCAGGAGTAGGGCGACTACCTGACAGGGTGATCAAGCGGAATTGGGGGCGATTGTTCACCTTGGTGGACGGTGTCATCACCATGGTAGTGTTCCTCACCTCAATTGTGGTGTGGGGCCTTGACCACATTGAGGAAAGGGCAACAGCACAAGACGAGCAGATGAAGAGACTGGTGGAGCAGCTGAAGCAGCTCATGACACAGCAGCAGCAAACCTTGGTGCAGCAGCAACAGGTGCAGGAGCGCCAGGATCTGCCACCAGATCGACTGCCGCAATGGCAAAGGTGGCACGAACAGCAACAGCAAATCATAGCGCAACAAACCCAGCACCAACAGGACATGACGGCAATGGTGCAGTTGTTCCAGCAGCAGCATCAGTTATCGCAGCAGCATCACCAACAGCAACAGCAGCTCCTTCAAGCCGCAGCAACGCTTGGGCAAAACCAAAACCAGCTGGTACAGAGGCTTGAACAAGCCACCCAAACAGTCGCTGCCATGTACCAACTGCAAGAAATGGAGGTCCATCAGCAGCTGCAAGGGAAGGGTGGATCGAAAGGACCCCCGATTCCGATGATGCCACCGCCGCCACAAACAGGCGGACCAACGATGCCAGCGCAAGCAGGCATGACAGCCCCAGTCATGCCAGGACCACCGCAAGCAGGCATGACAGCCCCAGTCATGCCAGGACCACCGCAAACAGGCATGACAGCGCCAGGACCACCGCAAGCAGGCATGACAGCCTCAGTCCAGCCAGGACCACCGCCACCAGGGCCGCCGCCACCAATGCGGCCACCAGAGCAGCAGGCACCAGCGCTGGCGAAGCACGCACCAAAATTGATGCCAACAACTGAGGCTAGTCTGATTTAATAAAAGTCGTTTCGCATAATGTCAGTTTAAGCTTTAACTTAGAGATCCAAGATGATCCAAGTTTTATTTTCAACTTTCCATTTCAACTTTATTTTTTTTGCTGGCCGGCCAGGCTCGAATCAAGGCAGCGAAAGAAGAGGAAGCCCGAAGGAAGGCAGAAGAGGAAAGGACCAAGCAATGGCAAGATGAGAGGCGAGAGGCGGCAGTCGCCAAGGCAGTAACAGACAGTAGGAATGCAGCTGCAGAAGAGAAGCAAAGAAGGATAGACGAAGATAAGGCCCGAAAGGCTCAAGAGGCAGCAGCTAAAAAGCAGAAGGATGATGCGGAGAAGGCCCGAAGAACGGCAGACTTATTAAAAAAGAAGGAGGAAGATGCCAGGGCCCGAAAAGCAAAAGCTGCCGCAGAGGAGGAACGAAAGAAGAAGGAGGCGGATGAGAAGGCCCGAAAAGCCGCAGACGCCAAGAGGAAGAAGGAGGAGGATGCCAGGGCCCGAAAAGCTGCTGCAGCCAAGCAGAAGGAAGATGAAGACGAGAATAAGGCCCGAAAAGCTGCGGAAGCCAAGCAGAAGGAGGATGAAGAGAAGGCCCGAAAAGCTGCTGAAGCCAAGCAGAAGGAGGATGAAGAGAAGGCCCGAAAAGCTGCGGAAGCCCAGCAGAAGGAAGATGAAGAGAAGGCCCGAAAAGCTGCTGCAGCCAAGCAGAAGGAGGATGAAGACAAGGCCCGAAAAGCTGCGGAAGCCAAGCAAAAGGAGGATGAAGAGAAGGCCCGAAAAGCAGACGCCAAGAGGAAGAGGGAGGAGGATGAAGAGAAGGCCCGAAAAGCTGCGGAAGCCAAGCAGAAGGAGGATGAAGAGAAGGCCCGAAAAGCTGCGGAAGCCAAGCAGAAGGAGGATAATGAAGAGAAGGCCCGAAAAGCAGACGCCAAGAGGAAGAGGGAGGAGGATGAAGAGAAGGCCCGAAAAGCTGCTGCAGACAAGCAGAAGCAGGATGAAGAGAAGGCCCGAAAAGCTGCGGAAGCCCAGCAGAAGGAGGATGATGAGAAGGGGCTTCTGCAGCTTTTCGGGCCTCAAGCTGCAGAAGCCGCAACCAAGCAGAAGGCGGAGGATGATGATAAGGCCCGACAAGTTCCTGCAGCAGAAGCTAAGGAGAAGGCGGAGGAAGATGAAGAGGCCCGAAAGATCGCAGAACCCAAGCAGAAGGATGATGAGAACGCCCGACAAGATGCTGCAGCAGTAGGGGAGCAGAAGGAGGAAGATGATGATGAGAAGGCCGCAAAAGCTGCAGAAGCCAAGCAGAAGGAGGATGCAGCAGATGAGAAGGCCGCAAAAGCTGCAGAAGCCAAGCAGAAGGAGGATGATGAAGCGGCAGAAGCTAAAGATGAAGGGGCCACAGAAGCCAAGGCCGAAGCCAAGGAAGAGAAGGTCGAGGAGGCGGAATCAGAGACTTCAGATGCCAACTCTGAGTCACCTTCAGAAATGAGAAAGGCTGAGAGAGAAGCATTAAAAGCTGAGCAGGCGACCCAGCGGGCTGAGGAAGAGGCGAACTTGGCGGAATTGAAAGCCACGAAGGCGGCAGAGGAGGCCCAGAGGGCCCTTGAAGAAGCCCGGAGGGCCAAGGATGCTATAGAGGAGAGGAGGCTCGCCGAGGCTCAGAAAAAGGCCCAACAAGCGGCTCTTCATCAGGCACGCCCAAAGTCCAGAGGGTCTGGTGCAGCCGCAGCCAGCAGCAGCTTGGCCAAGGACTGCTGTTGAGGTTTTCAATTCCATTTGTTTGGTTTTCAAATTGAATCCACACCCGTGGAGGATGATGGTCGCCAAGATGCTGGCAAGGCCCAGGCAGGTCTTGAAGAACAAGACGACAATGCTGGTCAGGAGAAGGCGCGCAGTGCAGGTTCGAAACAAAAGTCCAGTTCAGAACGTTTTTTTTTGCCGCTTAGGTGCAGAGAAGGCGCCGTCACCGTCAATCTGACGAGGAAAAGGAAGGAAGAAGAAAGGAGAGGAAATTGAATGAGGAGCTTCTGAAAAGCCTTGATGAATCATCTAACTTGCAGAGTTTAATTTAATGGGTAAATTTGATTGCAGGACTATGATGCTGGGGAAAGCAGCAAAAGGAGGCGGAGGAGTCGCCGGAGGCATTGAAGATTTGCCAGGCGGGGCACAGCCGAAGCCGAGCGTTGATTTCAGTTGAATGCTTGATAGAGCTTTGATTCACCTGTTCTGAGGCCACTCTTAAGGAGGATGCGCTAGTGGCGGATGGTGCCGATTGTGGCGGTGTGGTGAAAAAGACTGCGGTTGGCTGCTACGCATAGTTGCGTATTAGCAGGCAACAGTTGAACTTGCGTGAAGCATAACATAGTCTAAGCACAGTTAACATGTGTGAGTGATGCGATGTGCCACCAAGACTACATTTTTAGCAGAGCCTGTCTGATGCTCATTAATTTGTTCTGAGGATCAGCGGACAGCGCTGGCCGATGCTACAACAGCTGACACAGGAGGCCGTCCAGCAATGCTGCCAGGTTACTACAAGAACTCAAATTAAATAAATCAGTCAGTGATGATGCTGTTGTCAACTGTGGAGGCAATTGGCTTCACTGCTGTTGCTGCAGAGATTCGATGGTGAACCCGGCCTGCTTTGGTGCTTGAGCCAGTCATTACTAGGCCATTAGGTGAAAGTTTATGTTTTTTTGCGCTTCTGATTCGGATCAAAAACAAATGCAGTGTTTCTGGCTTGGAAGCTTCAATTTCCGTCGTCGACTGTGACTCTTGAGAAAGCGATGGCGCGGTGGTTCCTTGGGATTCCAGAATTTTATTGGCAAGAGCTGGAGGCAGAACTACGGGCAAGCTCCAATCTATCGTGTGTGAGTCTCAAGAACTGCACCTTCGCCGAAAGCCCCTTGCAAGCTTATTATGAGCCTTGTTTGAAAGCAGATCTGTCTTGGCAACCTTCAGATTCAATTTCAATCTTCAATGAACATGGTTTTTGTGTTTAATGGAGCTGGACTGAAATCAGGAGATGGGATGCGCAGAGGGGCGAAGTTTGGGCTACAATCTGAGTGAAAATCACAGCCGTTGCGTGAAGCAGGGCGGGACCATTTTGGCAGAGAATGGGCGATTCGTCTGCAGTCAGCAGTCAGCCGTTGTTGCCTCTCCTTTTTATATTAGATTATACATGACATTGCCTTAAGTTGTTCCCAGGTGCAAGATTCTGAGCGTCAAGCTCCTTGGCCCAAATGCTTTCCACATGAAGAAGGCCACGCTCGCTGGAAAGTTCCTGAAGGTCAAGGAGTTGCACTTTGGGCTTGATGATGCGAGGGAGCAAAAGATGGGTGTAGTCTCAGCTGCTTGGCTCGTCGATGTGCAGCACTACCAGCTTCAAGTTGGCACCCGGACTATGTTTGAAGACAATATGTTTCGTTCAACAACCTGGCAGTTCTTCCTTATCCTCAATCGCACTCCTGACGTTACTTCGGAAAAGTGGGTCGATAGCGCCTGGCGGAATGGCAAAAGCGTGGACCCATCCTCAGTCATATACGGACCTGACTGTGACTTTGGCTGTATTCCATTTGAATATTCTTATTGAATACCTCGAGTTCTCAGGACCCAAAGATTGTCATGGCCTTTCTTCAGAAGAACTCCACCAGAGAGCTCCGTAAGTTTTTGGCATCTCGAATTGATGGCTGCGCAGAAGGTGGAGAGTATGTGGTCCTTTTCAATGACCTTCGTCAGGCTGTTCTGGTGGCTGGTCTGAAAGAACACACGTTCCAGAAGCAGGTTGCCATCATGATGATAGACTTTCCGCCTTACCTGATTGGTGGCAGTCCTGAGGACACTCTGCTTCTGTTTGGTTTTTGAAATTTGAGTTATCAATGTCATCATTGTTCTATCAGCGTATGAGAATCATATTGGACAACCATGTTCTGTTCAAATCATGAACCATGTCCTGTTATTATTATAATCATCAAGCCATCTCCAACCAATTCCATGACATTCCTGGCTGAGGATGGCAAGAAGTTGAACGAGTTTCAAGAACATTGCCATATGCTTTGGACGCCAGTCAGTCACAACCAGTCACTTTGTGACTTTTGGGTTGCTTGTCGCTACGGTAGTCAGGGTGAAAGCTGGACCGACATGTTGGAGTTGGATTCGCAGATCGGTTGCAAGATCTATGAAAGCACATTACAGGCCCTGCCTGTGGGAAACCTCATGTCAATTGGAGAAGTTTTGGAGAATGCAAACATTGCAAGGCCAGGTGGTATTGAAGAAAGAATTGTCTCTGTTAAGTGGACCGGAGAGTAATTTAAAAAATTGTTTTCTGATTCAGACATCATTGCCCTGAGGGTCGACATTGACATTGCCACGTTGCAAGCGGAAGTGGTCCAAGCGAAGATGGATCTCAAACGAAAGCAGGATCGGATCTCTGACCTGCAGGAGAAGTTGAAGGCCAAGAAGCAGCGTGACATCGGAAGCAGTGTTGCCACTCCGGATGGTCATGGCGCCACTCCGGAACGTCATGGTGCCGCCACTCCGGATGGTCAATGCTGAGCTGGTAGCTCACGACCCACACTGCCCAAGGAGGCGAAATAGCAATTTGAAAAATAAATGCGGTAGTTTGTTTGCTGATGTTGTGAGACTGAAGTATGATTTGCGCAATTTAATGATGCTGAAATGACAGAGCACTAATTATTTGCTGAACCATTGAACAAAATTTGCTGTGTCAAGTGATGTCAAGTGTTTCAACGTTGTTCTTCGGCTCAGCATTTAGATTTTTTTGGCCAGCCTTAGTAGCAACTACCGGGTTACCATTGCTGTGACTGTGCAACATGGAGTTTACAGTCTGCGCAAAAGATGGTATCCTGCGCAAGCTTGTGCCGAATCGTGCCCTGAAAGCGAAGTTTGTGGAGCAGATGGCGCTGCCAGATGGCTTAGTTTTGTGTTTTGATAGCATCAAGTCCCTGTCATTGCCTGAGATTGGGCCTGGGCTTCTCATCACAGGAACTGAAGGCTGCACATGGCCAACCAAAAGAGGTGTGAGCTTTGCCAGCATTATTTGATAATGTCCTGAATTAAAGGCCCAATAAATTTCAAGGTATTCCTAAGTTACAGTCCCTTTCACATTAGTCAAGGATTTTATTTTCTTCGACCATGGCGACGAGCAACGAAATTTCTGAGCGATACAGAGGGGTTCTTCAGTGTGGCCTTGACGGCGGTGCAATGGTGCTTGGAGATAACTTGGACCTCCTTTCAAACTGCATCTTCTTCCAATCCGAGCCATCATTGAACCCTGACGATGTTCCGACTATGTCAACAAAAGACTGTGTGTTGTACCCTGGCATTTAAATGAAAATTGAGGGCGGTCACAATGTTTGAGTGCGTCAGAATCAGCAGACTCATTATTTAAGTCAAACACTGTTCTCCAGGCCTGGCCGTGAGAAGCCCTTGAAGTGCGTGGTCTTTCAGTTGTGTATTGAAAAGTATGAGCTTTTAGAGAGCCTTGTCCCCACCGAGTCCGCCTAGTCTTGTGCCTTACTCCCAACAGTGGTGAGTGGGCTTAGCACAGTTTCGTCCAGGGTGAAAATGGCATTCACAATTGCACAGCAGCTCTGCAGATCGATTCCTTGCATGGGCACCAACCACCGGACACATTCACATGGAGCCCACATGAGCCCACATGACCGAAAGCCTTAGCTGTGCATAAATTATTTGGCTCCAAGGGGATTTATTAAATGTATTTTGTAATGATCTGATAATGGTAGACAATGGTAGACGGAAACATCAATACAGACAGCAGTCCACACAAATTACAGCCTTTCGATTTTGCTGATGGGGCGGAAATCATTGAGGCAGTTTGGGTTGAAGAGGGCACCGAATGCTTACAGTCTTTTCTGTAAGCAAATGTCAAGGGACGCGGTGCATGACCCACCACGACACAGGCTTCATAAGAAAGTTGCTTCCAAAAAGATGTTGCATGCCAAGTGGCACGCTTTGTCTGACACGCAGAAGCAGTCCTATGGAAAACAAGCCAGGGATTTGGTCGCGGAGATTCAAGCAAAAAAAGTCTCTTTTGCTTCTGGCCTGGAATGCCAATCTGACGAGCACCAGAAGAGCCTGAGCGAGAGGGCTGCTGGGGATGAAATCATTGCGGGTCTGCCTGGTGCCATGGAGGCTGATGGGGATGCGATCGCCGCGGAGGCTGTTGAGGATGCTTGTGCCAGTGAGTCTGATGGCAAAAGGGTTGCTTGTGGTGGTTCGTTTGTTCATACTTTACAGCAACCACCTTCGTGCAACCCTTGCCGGGATGTTATTACTTGGACATCACAACAGTTGCTTTGCAGCGGTGCTTTTGGTCAGGTCTTCAAAGGCGAATCAAAGAAGACTGGACTGGCTTATGCAGTGAAGGTAGCTGGTCCATTGCTGCGCCCAGACGCGTGGTCCAACTGAAAGTTGATCAATCTTGGCATTTTTGATCATTTTTTATTATTTTGCTAAAAAAATCATTTTTCAAAATGTAGCATTCCCCTCACAAGTATTAATAAGGTGTCACTATTGATACTGATTGATACTATTATTGATATCATTTGCCCTGAACACTTGCCACTGTCCAGTGGCAGTTTTCTGACTGATTCTAGTAGCAACACCACTGTTCAGTGGCAGTGCTCCAGAATCCCCATGTGAAAGGGCAGAAGCTGTCCAGCTTCTCATACCTTTGTGCCCAGCTCCGCAGTGGTTCTCAAGATCTATCAGTGAAAAAGAGCATGTGGTTGCATTTTTCCATTTTAACATTTGTCTGAATTTTTTTTATTTCAATAGATTCAGGGAAATCTAGCGACTGTGGCCCGAAAGCATGCAGTTTTTAAACAAATCATCATCTTGGCCATTTTCCGCCATTCGCATGTTGATCCTCCACCGGCACTGGTAGTAGTAGTAGTAGTAGTAGTAGTAGTAGTAGGAGTAGTAGTAGTAGTAGTAGTAGTAGTAGTAATAGTAGTAGTAGTAGTAGTAGTAGTAGTAGTCTTAGCAGTAGTAGTAGTTGTAGTAGTAGTATTAGTAGTAGTAGTAGTAGTAGTAGTGGTCGTAGTAGTGTTAGTCAGTAGTAGTAGTAGTAGTAGTAGTAGTAGTAGTAGTCATCGTAGTAGTCGTAGTAGTCGTAGTAGTCGTAGTAGTAGTGGTCGTAGTAGTGTTAGTCAGTAGTAGTAGTAGTAGTAGTAGTAGTAGTAGTAGTCGTAGTAGTAGTAGTAGTAGTAGTAGTAGTGGTAATAGTAGTAGTAGTAGTAGTAGTAGTAGTGGTGGTAGTAGTGGTGGTAGTAGTAGTAGTAGTAGTAGTATTAGTA
>OMLO01002216.1_pt1 | contig 15525 bp, 9 predicted proteins | sample 1674811 | NCBI WGS metagenome assembly OMLO01 (sample SAMN06265003, study PRJEB25207) | coral metagenome | isolation source: Coral host | place: Mexico:La Bocana,Puerto Morelos, Mexico | collected 2008-11-13 | reverse complement strand
ATGGCCGGGTATTCTATAATTGCTCCGAAATTAGAAAAGCAAAATACCCGATTGAAACCAGAAATGACCGGCTGCTAATACTGTTTCTAACCTCCGCGGATTATTCGACTTCCGAGATATTCGTTGACCTTTGGCTTTCCCTGGACACGTCCATCGGTAAATTCACCATGGTATCAATGACATAACTGTTCTTTTAATATGACACGAATACAGGCACTATTTTGACTCGGAAATACGTCAAATCGAAAAGGTTTGCTTAGATGCGCTTTTCACTTTCTTTTCCGCGCGCGCTTCTTCTGAAGAAGTGCGATATGCAAATTAGCTATGAAATGGTATCCAATGCGCATGAGCACCCGGTGACTGTGTCCCTTTAACAGCCTGAATCTACCTAATTCGAACTGGATAAGGTTTTACAGAAAACGTGACTAATTATATATAAAGTGAATTAACCTTGATAGTTGCAAGCTGGTGTAAATACTTAAAATTTGTATGATACCATACCTCTTAAAGAGAACGTGAAATTCCGGTCTCATTAACCTAAAGGATGAGTTTGATGTGTCATAAACAACCAAGGTTTTATTTATTTTCATTTTTTTAGGGTAAAATGAAGAATCTTATCCTCCAATTTTTGTTATATTTCTTAATTGTTCTGCTTTTGGTTATGCTTGGCGGATGTGATCTTATACCCACCTTACCAGACAACTGTACCTGTGTGACAAGCAAAGGAAACTACAGCTTATTTTATCTTCAAAGGAAAGGCAAACCAAGGTAATTTACTCGATATCAATGCCAATTACTAGAAATCAATCGCTTTCTTAGTAAACACTTAATTCACACTAAAGTAAAACAATATTTCTTATCTCACTGAGCGAGGTAAAACTTAACGATCAAACAAGCTGCCGGCAGGGTTAATAGATGGGAAATATTCACAGTGTCTTCTAAGACACATAGCAACACAAAAAGCATCAGAAAAAAAAATACTAGTTGTTATGGGAAATAAAAAAACGATGGAAATAAATGCAGGGACAACCTCGCTCCCAGGAAGATGAGAGACCCTGAAAACGAGGTTGTGCATGGGATACATCGACTCTCGACGCGATGGGCAGATGAGAGACATTCATCAGATGAGTCAAAAGATCTTCCTCGCAATATACAAGCAATTTTATGCAAATGTTTTGTACGGTTAATAAAACAGTAAGACTTCAGCATTACATGTATTTGGACCCAGGTCCTCTGTACTACTGTCGAGTTTCTCTATCAACTAAGCTACATGTAAGAAGCCTTCATTCCCAAAGATGTCTTTCATATTACGTCATGTAATATATGTGTAGAATATTAGAACCTTCCCATATTATTTCGTTTATTTCAGCCTCCAAGAAATTGATAAATTTTGTACTAATGTATTGAAATGCATCTTTAAGATTTTCAGTATCAGGATTCCCTCCACACAAAGGCTATACTTACACTTATAATCCTTGTGTCCCTTACGATCTCACGTCATCGCAGGGGAGCTGCATAAACGTGGCAGTAAGTTTCTATTCTCGTTGGCTGAGATGCATAGCCGATTCTCTACCTGTAATCACATCATTCAAGCATGTGACATCACAAGCGCATACGAAATAATTCGGAATCAATCAAACAGCTAGCTACCACTCGGTTAGATACATTATTGGAACTGCATAGTACCCGTGGAATAGCAACTGTAACCATTTGTTATAAATGTTAGGGTGCAGGAAGTAGGGAATACTGTCGATACACCAAATCCCCCTGGGTTATTACCCTTTTAAAGGAAAATTGGGAGTCCTCACCGGTGAAAATTGACCTCAGTGGGGTTTATACTCATGACCTCCGGATTAGATATTCCGATACTCTACCGACTGAGCTACGAGGTCAGTACGGGAGCAGGTAATGGCCAGGGGGATTTGGTGTATGGGCAGTATTGCACCCTAACATTTGCAAAAGTTTATTATAGTTACCACTAGGTCATTTGCAATAGGAAGTAAATTACCCGATATCCTACGACATAATGGACAATTTTAAGAACCAGTTTAAATATATGTAATGTTTCCGATATTGTGAAAGTCTCCACAGAAAGTACCAATTTTTAAATTACGTTTTGCACAGACCGTTTACTCCATGTTTGTTATTACTTACAGCTATGTAAGTACAATACAGGAGGAGATCCACCTGATTACATTAACATTGGTGAACAGAAAGAAGTTCGGTGTGACATTTCACGAGATGGGAAAATTGCGCTTGTATACCCTGTACAGTACGTGCAAGTGTTGATTTTGTTATTTATTCTGATTTACCTCTGTAGCGAACCCTGTTTAGGGTTTCCAGACCGGGGTGTCTTTCTTGCTTTTTTTTTATTGACCTAATGATTAGTGTTGTACACCTTAGCGTTCGAGTGTTCTGGATTCCAGCCCTGCCTGGAGTCGTTGTGTAGTGAACTGGTTTTCTTGCTTTTTTATTGGCCTAATGGTTAGTGCTGTGCACTTCAATGGTTGAGACTTCTGGGCTCCAGTCCTGGCTGGAATTATTAGTGTTCTAAAGCGGGATGGTTTACTCTGATACTCTTTCCACCTGAGGACAGGTTGTTCAAAAGAAACTAATCACAGTGTAGTTTATGCAGTGTCTCTGGATTTCAATAATGGACTAGTGGACTACAGTGAACACCAACATATACGAACAAGTGGATTAAGAACATGAGACCGAAATTTAGCTAGTAAAGCACTATAGTCTGTATATATAAGACTGAATTTATGAAAAACCGTGTTTGCACCAGAACAGCCGTATGCACTCTGACTTCACAGTTACAAAAGGCCTTAAAATCACTCTAAGGGACAAAAAAAAAACAAAAATAATAGAGAGGAGAGCAATAAAAGGAAGATAAGAGACTGGAGGAAAAAGACAGATATTCCTTTTGATTTTGATATCATTTACCTTGAAAGAAAAGTGTTTTTTTTATCTTGGGCGATAAAAATAACGCTTGATTTCTTTTTTCATAAATCCAGACAAATACAAAAGGAAAGAGGATGCCAGATTAAGAAAACACTCATGTTAAGTACTATGGTATTACGTAAACTTTCGAAAGTGAAGACATCCCGCGGGAAAGTAGCCACACCTCGAAAGTCAAAAAGTGTGATCGATAACAAATCCCGAAAAGTAGCGACCCCCACGAAAGAAGCGAGCTCTAAATAGAACCGAGCCCACACCTACCCCACCCCCCCACCCCGAAAATAGCGAGATGAAATCTCATTACTGTCAGTAGTGTATTTATTTTTCCAGTCAATAATTAGGTGAAAGTTTCGTACGGTAACTTGATCTAAAGTACTCCACTACAAGTAAAGGTATTGCTTATGACAGGAAGCATTGTGAAATGTCAATTCGTACTTCATCAATTAGTTGATGTTGCACCGTGTTAAAACAAAACCCATACAATTTCCATCTAGAAAGTGGACCGTATCATAGGAAACTTTGATTCAAATTAATTTCATCTTCAACGGGAGCGTATTAAAAGGAACGCACTGAGACATTGTTATGGTACGGCTAGCGCAACAGTGCGTCATAAAAAAAAACCGATCCGTTTACGATATCTGACTAACTTTCCTCCGACCTCTGACAACACCGTCTAGACAGAGCCCACCCATAGCAACATGGAATGATGATATCTAGTGTTTTGAATACCTGTTTAACGAATTTCCGTCCCTTATTGCAAAAAAGAGGTCAGTCGTACGAACTGGTATTAAATGACATTTTTGCTCTCCGAAAATAACGACCACTCGAAAGTAACGACCCCACTGAAAGTGGCGAGCCCCAAAGGCTGCTAATTCCGAAAATAATAATAGTAGTTACTTTCGGAAGTTTAGGATATTTCAGAAATAGAATTTAGTTGTTTGTTTATTTTTTGAAATTCAGTTTTTAATGTAATCAATAAACATTGTATTTTCATTAAACCTCTTGTAAAGTATTATGTAGAGTATTTCTCAAACCAATATTAAGAACATTTTAAGAAAATTTTCAGGCTGACTTCTCACTAAGGTTTTTGTCAGCGTAAACCCCGAAATCATAGGTTGTTATATGTGGGTGAACTAAGTGATGTCCCCTTCTTTCCTTTTCTTTTTCTAAGTAAATATAACCCAGACATCCCTGGACAGGTATCCAGAGTTACTCTAGAATGCAACAACGATCCCCAGGCTGATCCTGAGTTCAATCTTACAAATGAGGCAGATATGGTGAGAACTTCTCGTAATTCATAATTTCATAAGTTTTTAAACAGGACGTTCAAGAAGGGAGATTCATGACCCATAGATGATGATGTTGTCTCGTAGAGCGAGCTCAAGGTTATTTTACTGAAGTTTAAAGCCGTCTTATAACACCATACAAAACCAATTAAAACTGAGCTGATATCTTTGATGTGATTGTTATACTCTGTATATAACCAAAATTATAATGATCATTTGGCAGACTTTTAACTTAAAAAGTCATTGTGGATGCATCAACCAATGTCTACCTAATCCAGGACCAACCAAGCCAGGATCCACTACTCCAGCGTCAACTGGACCCACTACACCATCAACTAGACCTGAACGTCCTACAACCCTATCACCTGGAACTAAAACTCCTTCATCTGGACCTGGAGGTAAACTCCCTAATATTAATATCATTCTGCGACTGTTAATATCCTTCTAGCGCCATGACACAGCCCTCATACCAACAAGGCCTACTTTGGGGCCCTAAGTCGCCTTCTAAATGTTCCTATTGGTTATGCAATGTTAAAAGAGTTTCAACGCACTTAATCAAATTGCCCTTGTAGAAGGTTGTTACACTTTTAAGTTATGCTAAGTTTAAATCCACTCCAACTCTACTGAGGAGACACAGTGGACCAATGGTTGGCGCAATGAACGTCTATTGGGGAACATTGCATTGTGTTTGTACTCTCACAGGGCCTCTCCTCGCCTATACATATATATAGATGGGTACTGCTTACTGAACCGGGAGGATGGGGTGGGCGTAGCCGAGGTTAGCTCGATAGGTGCGCTTTTGTTATTATTTACACTCGTTCCCTACGAATTGGAACCATCTGAAACACCTCTTAAAGGGCCCTAGTCAGCTACACCTTTTGTTTGTCTGCGTACGAGAGTTTGGCGGTTATATTTTATTTGGAGCATGACGAAGCAAAGGAACTCACTGTGAAACTAGTAAAGATGAAGTGACGTACCTTCAGAAACACAACGTACAGTAAAGCAACTAGATTTCGCTTCATCATGTAATATCAATAATTTCGATGGCATTGAAAATGGCACAGGCTAGCAAGGGTCCTTTGAGAAGCTGAGCCGATTCAGCAATAGTACTGTATTATGCCTCAAAGCCATGGCTTCCTTATACATGAAAAACCTAATGTTATAATAGCCTGCACCTATCTAGCCCCCATGTTAGCAGAAATAATTTCTACATGTAGACAATGCTTAAATAGGAATAACAATCTGATAAACACTCTTTCACAGATGGCTTTCAAATTCTTTGGGATCAAGTCGGACCAAACATGGCTGGCAGCCAATATTTCGAACAAGTGACGTAGTTTGGCCCCGTGACTAAAATGCACGCCAGCTCACGCGTGCTACTCGCGCTCACAAAAGTATGATCACTCCGACAGGCGTTTGCAAAAAACAAGAAAGAAAACAAATCTCCAAACTAATTCTCTCTGAAAGTTGAATTGGGTGATTTGTAATAGATCTACATTCGCGAACACTTAACTGGAGAACTCGAATTTGCATGGTACAGACCGGAAGTGATCGAAACACGCGAGATATCTCGTCTCTTTGAAGCATGCAAACCAGCGGCGCTAGGGTGTGTATGTTATCGATATTTCAATTTCTAGTATTTGGTTGTGGAATTGTCGTTCTGGACATTTGTAATGTGCCAGGTGGACACTAGCGAAAGCTTGGAAGGTATATTTCCTGGTGGTCTGATTAACCGTGGTAAATTCGATTCACTATATGAACATGTTCAAGTTTTCTGTAGCCAGACAAGTAGTTGGTGAAATTTGAAAAGAAGTGTTTTTACGAAGGATCGTACATGCGGTACTCATTATGATATCGGAATGTTTCGCCTGACTGAGGCAGGAGAGCAGCAAATCGATTGGGTCTCGGAAAAGGACTGAGCAACTTTGGAAAGGCATGTCATTTGCCAAACTCCCATGCCAAAATTGACAGTTGAGATGCCAAAATATGGCGGATACCTCTTCCAAGATAACCATCTTTATAACTTGGAAACATTGTAAACAAACTAAATTAATTTTAATTTCCTTGTTATTTGAATTTAAGAAAATATATGAACATTTTTATTTAAATCGAGCCAAATCGTGTCTCTTTTCTTAAATTTGAAGTATGAATACATATTTTGATAGTTTTGTTTGATGTTAGGTTTTATTGTGATATCTTCATTAATATTCATGCTACCTTACTGGAAATTTTCAAGCTAGAAATGTTTTCAAGGTAGAAACATCAACTCGGAAAAAAATCCGAGTTCCAGTTGGGATTTTTTTTCGAGTTGTATTTCTACCTTGAAAAAATTACTACCTTGAAAAATTATAATACTTTCTTAATTATAATACTCACCTTACTGGTATTTATTGTTAGTGGCTCTGTCTCACAAGGACTGGGAACTACCGAATTCTCGGATTTGATTGGGTGAAATCGATATTGACCGCGGTCTAGATTTTCTCATCTAAACCGGCATCTAGCTAGACTGGTTTCATTTTGCGTTGAAAACGTAGCAGACTAAAATACAAAAATGTTCAGCATTTTCTTTTGTTTTCTTCTCAATCATTTATGGGAGTGCCAAAAAGCCTTGTGACATAAAAAAGTAAAGGGAACGAGCAAAGTTAGGCAGGTTTAAGTTAATTTGGTTATATCAACTAAGTTGAAAATGTAAATTGGCCACCGTAACGAGTTATAAAGCTGACGTTTCGAGCGTGAGCCCTTCGTCAGAGGTTTAAGTTAAGGTCATCTCCGTTCGCAAGCAAATTAAAATGTCGGCAAGCCAGTTACATTAAAGGGACACAGTCAGCTTTAACACCGCGCTGACCTGGACACTAGTTTTCCAACTTTGAAAAAAGTCCACCTCAACCTGAAATCAAAGTTAGGCCTCGAGTACCTCTCGAAATCCGCTTCAATCGACGCAGTGTTTTGCTCAATGTTCAATCGTTTACTGAAATGCTGTATTTGAGTGTGCATTTGTTCATCTTATGATATTATTTTATCGTATTTGGTTAAAACCAGTATCGATCGCGTCTCCAAAAGAACATGAAAAGAAGAGGTGGAAACGTGAAGGCGCCGGGCGGAAGAAATCGCTTGCGTTGCGTTGCATAATGAGATAAAATTAATCAAAAGCATTGAAGAGCAAATCACCATTGTATATGTTTGGCAAGTCTGCGCTTTCTAAACCTGGCGGAAAAGTCCGTGCGGAGGGAACCTTCGCAAACGACACGTCCATCAGTACATTGTCCATGGTATCAATGACATAACTGTTCTTCTAATATGAGACACGAATACAAGCACTATTTTGACTCGAAATACGGCAAATCGACAAGGTTTGCTTAGATGCGCTTCTCACATTCTATTCCGCGCGCGCTTCTTAGGAAGTCGGTCTGTATGGGAGAATCTTGACTGCGTTCGGTCTGTACTCACGACCTCGGTCAAGATTCTCCTATACAGACCTCCTGCTCGGTTAATAAGAGATTATTATTCGTATAGAACTAAATGTTCAGGGTTAATTCAGGTGGTAATTCTGTATTTAATAGTATTTTTTAAAAACAATCATTTGAAATCTGGATATTTGAGACTGTGGTGACTTAGCGAATACGAAAAAAGTAAACAAATGATTCGTACAATATTGGTATAATGCAAGAGATTTTGTTGATAATTTAAGCATATGGAGAGTGAAAATTAAGTCGCCTAAAATCGCGCTAAGTCGCCTTCAATTGAATGAAGTCGCAATTTGTTTCTTGCCAATTTTGGTTAAGTCGCCTAAAGTCGCCTTAGATCGGCCTCAAGTCACCTTAAGTTACAGCGACTTAAAGTCCCAGAGTTGGCCTGCTCCACCTCTCATACAAGTGCGATTTAGGTTAGGATTTACACGATTTGGTATGTTTGGAATGTTTCTAAATATTGTTAAGATAACAAGTTATGTATCAGAATAACTTTTCAGTTTTTGGGTAGCTGGTACAATGACTTGGTTTAGTTTGGGCAGCTCGGGCGACTCTGTAAAGTTGACGAGGGCACCCAAGTTAGCTCTGGTTCTTTCTAAGTTGTTTGAAAGCATTTCAATTTTTCAGAAAGATTATTATTTGGTAAAAGGATGCCACAAACCTATCTGATTGGCTATCTGATTGGGTAGTGTGTTCGGACACGGTTTAAAAGGGGATATTTTCTTCAAGGGTCTAAGAAATTAGTATCTTAATGGATGATACGTTAGGACGTACTACAGTCATGACCAACCGTCCTTTATATAACTAACGAAATTCCACTCAGTCTTTTAGAGTGGGAAATCGTTGTGCAATATTTAGCATCCTTTATCCTTAAACCAACGTTTAAAAGCTCTACTTTGACTGGTAAATAAAAGTCGACATTGTATTAAGGACTAGGCGAGGGAGGCAAAACAAAAACCATTTTGCAGCGACAAGGTTAACTGATGAACCAAGAGCATATTGTGTTTACTGTTCGTATACGTTTTACACTGGAGGCAGGCATAATTACTCTGGAAGAACTATCTAATAAAATTCGTAAACTTAATAAAAACAGTTATCTTGCCAGTTTTAATCACGAACTTACGCGTGCGTTTTTTATACTTCCCAGTGAAACTTACCTCATAACTTATCACTGATATATATTTTTTCAGGTACGAGTTCCTTTTGGGATTTGAATATCTTGTTGCCAAGTATTCTTGGAGCACTTCTTGTTCTGGTAATCCTTTTTGTTTGTCTCTGGAGGCGACTGTTAATTGCCCAAAGGTGCTGCAGATGCTGTCCCTGTCATGGTCAGATCACAGATCCACTAATGGTAGAAAGGATTGTTGAATCAACGGAGACTAGCGCGCTTATCCGCAACCAAGCGGACAACCGAGCTGTCGAACACGACTTTTTGGGGGCAAAAGACAAACTCAATGAGCCGGTGCAAGTAGAAGACGGAGATTTAAAAGGAGAATATAAATTCCCGGAAAGGGACGACAGAACAGTTGTGGCATAATGCCATCATTAGCAGCATCATATTTTTATCGTTGATTTAAGAAGATGATAAAATATCTTTTTAATAAGTACGGGTATAAGACTAGAGCCTGATGTCGTCACTTTGGGTGAGGACAGTGAAATTTTGTCTCTAAATATGACATTGAGTATTATTTCGCTCAAAAGGTTAGTTAGTAATTTCAATTACATTTAAACAATTTCTCGTTTTTGTTTTTCTATAATCGTCTAAGAAAAATCACAGAAATCTGCATTCCCTAAAAAGATATAATGTCACTAAGTAAATGTTAATGAACACTCAAGGCCGACGTTATTCCCTTCAAGGTTACCGCATACCTCACGTCCAAGACACAAGCTACAAGTCGAAGGCGAATTTTCTTATTCGCATCTTTGACTTGTTCTTCAGTTTTCGCAACCAAAGAGCTAAAAAAAGCGTGTCTGCGATTTCCCAAGTTTAATTTTAGTAGTGAAAAACTAATATAGAACATTCTCTAAATGAGATTAAGAAAAAAATGGAGTGAGCGTGGAAAACTCGTCTTGGGAGAATGAGTATTTGGCTATCAAATTTGCGAACGCCTTCTTTTTACTGTCCAAATTTGAGGGCAATCGAACAATTTCCTTTCATAAGGGACGCAAAAGATGTTTCGGACGCTCACATTTAGAGCTCTTGAAAAATTTGACAATTCAAATTATTTCAAAATTCTTAGTACAGTTTGATAGCCAGCTCTAGATTTGACATAGGGGTTTAGGTATCTGCAGTTAAAACCGGACGCGCAATGTACCTTGGACGCGAAACACGTCTTAAGGCATACGGTAACCTTTAGCAAAGACGTTTTTAGGAGACAAATCGGAAGATGGGAAGACAAAACGCGCCAAAATATGAGCGGGAAATTTGACCGCCGTTTGACCTTCGTAGTTCCAAAACGTCTGTAGTTAAGCTATTAGCTTTAGGAAATGAGTTTGGAAGACGTGACGTTACTTTACACTGTAATAAAGATCCAGATTTGCCATGGCTATTTCTATTAGATGATTGATTGATTTGTAAGTTTTGTCTTCCACAATTACATGCTACTTGTACATTTACACTGAGAGCTGTTCGTTTCTAAAGAAATTGGTGGGCTGCGTCGGCTGGCAAGTGAGATACCTAGATGTTTATCACATAGTTAGTAGAGAGTCCCCTCTACTAACTATGTTTATCAAAGGTAAAAAATCGCTACCGATTAATTTGTCACAGTAAAGTGGGAGTTTGCGGGTTGTGTATGTGCTTATAGAGAATGCTGTCGTTTCGGACCTGAGACTTTGACAGTGTTGTGAAGAAACCGAAAAAAAGTAAGTGTTCCATCTCGGAAGAGAGTTTCTAAATGCACCATGTTGTTCCTCAAAAACAAACTAGTGAGAACTTTAATCAGTTGCCGAGATTCTTGTCCCTTGTAATGGCGATATATGTTGGTTGAGGGAAAATCATGTCCGATTTAGGGTCGTCCTGGAGCACCTATAAGTTAGTTTTACGTACTCTTAGCTGCATCATTGCTTAGGCGGTGGGTTAGAGTGAATGGACTTTTCCCTTCCTTAGATCTTTGTGGTGTGTCAAGCGCTGTTTGTTGATGGATTTGCCGAGTGCGTTTACTGCAGGACAGGACAGGATAGCGTGATCTTTGAACAATTGGCACGTTTCTTCTGACTTGGCGGTCAGCAACGAACAAACGTCAAGACACGTTACCCAACAATTAACACACCATGCACAATGTTTCATGATAAATTTTAGGAAAATAGACGATGTGTGACCCTTCAGCTTGAACGTTGTTTAAATGAAAGTGATAGTTTGAAATCAGCGCGCGGCTCGGCAACCCCGCTCTCACCCCCACATCCAGATTCTGGCTAAACTAGGGTTAGAAATTGAAAAAAAAAAAACCCAGAAGCATCAAAATTATGGCATAAAAAACGAAACGTCTTACGAATGGTATCTTCCTGCGCATAGTGACACCCAAACCGGCACCAATTATTTAAAATGAAGCTTCTCTTACAGCGGGGCTATGTTATGGAATAACTTGCCCAAATGCCTAAAAAATGCTGTATCTGTTAACAACTTTAAGCATATTATTAGGAATGTAGCTGATATATCGGATTCCCACACGGCAATCATATAAAACAGTTTTGTAATTAGTTTTAGTTTTTACTTAAGCTTAATTTACTGATGGTTTACCGTGTCTAAATAAAGTTTTAAATTACCTTACATTACATTACACTAAAGTAAGGTTGAAAGATACATTTTGCAATTTTGTGCAAAACACAATTTACGGTTGTATTTTCAATTAAATAGTTAACAAACAACTAGATGTGACAAAGTGTGTTTTTTATGAATGCAGGAAATATACTTCCGACCGTAAACATGATATATTTCGTAAAGCACATGCAAATCAAACTTGTTTCCATATGAAAGGTTTCTCGCCAAGACTCCTTGAAGAGGCAGAAAACTCAAAAATAGCTTATAGTTTATGCGTTTCTTTTATGGCCTTAAATACATAGTAGTAAAAGAGGATTCATTTTAATGCCTTTGCATTCCCCAGTGCATCGTGACATTGAAAATCGGCGTTAAAAAGATGTTTCTAGAGTGATCCTTGATTGGTTTTAACGAATGAGTCGTTTGACTGCCTCGTGTTTATCCTTGATCAGGTTGCGGAACAAGACAAGACTTTCAGCAAAGTTAACAATTAACTTATTCATCCTTTGAAGAAGCTCAGGCGAGTAATCTTGGAGTGTTCTTAACAGGATAGGTTCAAGTTATCGATAGGCAAAAATTTTTCGCCGCCATGTTTGTTTGTCTAATTTAAAATGTCCGTACAGTCAAGGTACCGCTGACCGCGCGCAAAACTGTGTTCAGCCACCTTAAGTTCATCGTCATGCATGTATTAAAGCCCAGAATTTATTACCCTATAAACAGGAGCTAAGGGTTAACAGTGTAAGGAAAAGCAAGCTGAATTGCGTGGCAGGCACGCATGAAAGAGGAACCAACCGCTATTTTTCTTTATTTTATAGTAAAAAAAGAGAACATTTTATATATAAACACAACATCGTTAGAGATATCACGCGCTGGGGAAAGAAAACATTTGAGCTAGTGATCAGCTCGGCATGCTGATCACGCCAAGAAATCAATTACCTTTTCATTCACTATTTCATTATTTCAGTCTATTTAAAGTAGTATGCTCGTGTTCTAGGTAAACTACAAAAAATCACTCCGGGACCCAAATATTTTCTCCTATAAAGAGGGGGTGAGATCTAGTCCCCAGTCCTTTACCATAGATCCTCCACTTCCAGTAGCAAGGCATTTAAAACCAAGACTGAAATATAAGGTCCGAGATCGTTATTTACACTTGATGGTTTAGCAAGTTTACAATAATATGTTTCTGAAGGTTTTTGACGATATATCTACGATTCCAATTATGTGTGGTCTTAAATTAGTATTATACTTCACGCTTTGAGCCGACTGAATTGTCAAGTTGATATTTGCAGTTGTATGCGCGCTTCTCAGTTTTTTTAGAAATAAGTCAAGTATTTTTTTTGTGCTTCTTTTTATTCCTCTCGGGAAATCGATTAAAAAAACGAAACATAATTATGGCAAAATGTAATTTATTTGTTAATTCGTTAGCTAAAGACAAGTCTCGATAGAAAGTCTGCCCCTCCATTGGGGAATTCATTTCAACGCAACTCTTAATTGTGAGTCAGCTTTTGCTTGTCGCACGACTATCGAGTGCCATCAGATTTCATCGATCTTCTAAGACCTCATGAAAAGACCCGTTTCATGTGTGAAATAACATAAGGGGTAATCAACATTCTTTTTTTCTTAATTTAAATGTTTCATTGGTATATAAAATTCTGGTAATTCCAGGAGGAAATTCCGGAAGGAAAATGAAATGGAACGCAAAATATCGCGGTGAGAAAATTCGGAAAATTTGGGTATATGTCGCGAAGCTGTCCTCTTTTCCCGAAATTCCGGAAAGATGTTTTTGCATTCGTCATTTGAAATTTCCAGAAGTTTAATATCGAAGTAGCCTGTTTCATAGCCGCCTCTACCCGGAAAAATCGGAGGAAAGACGTTTGTGTGTTGCCGTTAATTATCGTGTTCAGGAATAATTTTGCATAAATTAAATGGGGCACTTTATTTTCTTTCTGACAATAATTTGCGCGATTAAAGATGGCGGACAACACGAGGAAGTTTTCTCGTGCTATCGAACGTGTTCGCTCTATCTTGAGCACTTCTGGAAGGGACTGAAAAGGTCAAAAGAGCTCTCCGATTTTTTTTCGGGGAGAGGCGGCTGTGACACAGGCTAACATTCATCGAATGGAAAGTACCCCTCATAAAAAGTAAAAATCTGGGAAAGCCATTTGTAATTTTGTATCACCAAATTTATAGTAAAACAAAAATGAAGACAAAAGTCAAGAACGTACAACTAGGTGGATCAAATGCATAAATTTTCCTCAATATCCTTTGCGCTTTGATCATAGACTGACAGGCATTTTTAGCCCTCCTTTCTTGATTGGATTTATGAACGCCGTACGCTTAACTTTGTATTTTCCCCTCAAAACATAATGATAATACCTGTGGATGCATTATTGTTTGCAAAATGTAATTCATATACTCGAAATTAACTTTGTCACATTTTTAACACTTGACCTTGAGCTAAATTAACAGGTTTTATTTTAGATGGGAATTCGAATTGGGAGCTGAAGATCTTGTTGCCTAGTCTTCTTGTATCTCTTGTCTTGTTAGCATTTTTTGTTTGTTTTTGGATGCGACTGTCAGTTATCCAAAGGGCCCACCTATGCAGATGCTGTCACTGTTATGAACAGAACGATCAGAACAGAGACCCCTTAGAGAAGAAAGTAATGGTTTCGCAACGGAGAAGAGCTCTTATCAGCAATCATGAGAATGGCCGTGCTGTTGAACACGAATATCCTGGGGTAAGACGAAAAATGAATGAACCGTTGCAAGAAGAAGACGGAAAAGCCACGAACGACTGCAGCATAGTTGTGACATAATGTCATCATTAGCACCATGCTCCCGTTGTTAGTTTGAGAAGCTGATAAACTCTTTTGTAAAGGGGTAGGGGCAGAAGAATGGAGCTAATGACCGTCGTCACTTTCGTGTGCCGACAACGAAAATCCTGTCTTCAAATCTAGTTCGCTTGGTACAGGATTTTAACGTTTTTGTTAATCTATAAAAATCAGAATAATTACAGCTTCTCCATTTTTTAAGTAGTCGCCATTTAATATATAATTTTCACAGGAGAAATTATCTCATAAACGTCAACAGGAATAACACCTGTAATAATTTTTCTTCGAAAAATTAAGATGCCGTCAATTTACTAAAATAATTTTTGAAACTCACGATTGACAAATGCCTCCAATAGGCCAGTTAAAACTGTGAATGCTCACATAAACTTCTTAGTTGCTGAGTTTGAGATGCGGCACTTTGGTTTGGAAATCTCGCTTTGTCAAGTTTATTTCCCTTACATCGTTAATGGATCTGTTATTTTGTAATAATAAATAACACTTAAGATTTAGTAGAGTCCTTCGAATGCTCAAAGGACGATTGGAATGGACTATTGGTGTTCCTTTCTCTCATGGAAACAGGTTAAATGATAACAGGTTTGTCTGAGTAATTTAATCTCTTTGTTTCACGTGTATTACGAGTACCCGTGTCCAAACCGTGTCTTCTTGAACGGACAAATGTAAAATTGTTGAATTTACTTGGATGAACAGTATTAATTGTTGTCTATAAGTTTGTTACCTTTTAAGAATACCACATAATAGTAGGTAGTTTTATGATCAGTCCTCGTGGTAACCATCACAACTTGGACTTTTAGTTAACGTATTAAAAGACAAGCGATAATATTACAACAAAAACAAGGTTGAAACTTGTTATTGTGTAGCCTTGGGATAGCGAGGTCTTAGGACAAACAGATTCAGAGAGAAAAGAAAATAGCGTTTAAGTTCGATCGCTGACCTTTGTCGAGTTTTTAGATTCAGTCTCGCTGTAATCTATGCGATATTGAAGAAAAAAATCTTCAACCGATTTGGGAAATTACAGCTCTACTGTATTGGTCACAAACCGCACTCTCCATGATACTCCAAAACAATCTCGTTGCTTTCTTTTCTTTCCTACGGTGGCCCATACATGCAATGCACCAATAAAAATTTCAGTGCATAAATATCGATCTTAATACATTAATAACATACTTTTCAATGCACAAATGTATTTTTCAGTGCACAAATATGTT